>Ga0302252_1000252_pt1 | contig 56002 bp, 44 predicted proteins | sample AAG_RA_Leu_MG_FD_193511 | JGI IMG/M metagenome (GOLD analysis project Ga0302252, IMG submission 193511) | Enriched activated sludge microbial communities from anaerobic digester in WTTP, New Holstein, Wisconsin, United States - AAG_RA_Leu | ecosystem: Engineered > Bioreactor > Anaerobic >... | reverse complement strand
CATGGAGGGTGATAGAGAACGATGCATTGAGGCCGGCATGGACGATTATATAAGCAAACCCATTCAGATGGAAGAGCTGCTAAATAAGATCGATATCATGCACATTGATCGATAGGTGGCTCTCTTGTTTCAATGGAATCTTTCTTATCTTGATCCTCACCCATTCCTTGAAGCTCATTTTGAATTGATCTTAAATTATCTAGCAGCTTAATGCCATTTGATGTAGTCTTAAAAATAATTGGATTGTTATCAAAGCGCTTTATCATGCCTATTCTTGTGAGCAAATCAAGATATGGAATTACTGTGCGAAAGTTGAGATTCGCCTGATATACTATCCTGGTTTTCGACGCGCCATTACTGCAAATATCAAGTATATCTGCAATTATGATCTCTCTGCTTCGCTTCATGTCCCCTACTCAATTAATGCTTTCCAATGTATTGCTCAATACCAGCAATATTATTTATCTCATACAAAATAGCTATTTCAAAGTAATGGATATAAAGATGTCGTTGTTCCTGATCAAAAGTCCTTAGGCTATATCAGATTATAAACTCTATCCTTTTTAATTTTATTAGAATCATATTTATAAATCGAGGCAAAATCTGGATATTTTTGAACTCAGTTGATTCTGATTTTAAAATATTAATAAGTTCTTTTCAAGAAAAAAAAAAAGAAGCCTATTCCAGAACCACATGCAAGGGGAACTGGTGGCTCCCCAGTTTTCCCTCATAATTCGCGGCAGAGATCTTCAGGACGCCGGGCACCCGACAGGCGGCATTGATTCCCGCCTTCATTGCTGCGCTGATGGCCTCCTTGGAGACGCCGTTGATCACTATCTCAAAGACGGCGGAGACATCCTCGGCCAGGGTGCAGACCCCGTCCTCACGGAGGGAGGTGCAGAAGGCGGTATTGGTGGATGCCTTGAGGAACTTGTACTTGGAGCCCACCTTGGAGCCGCTGGCCACCACTCCGCCGGGGAAGGGGGTAATGCAGCCCTTAACCCTGCCTATGGCATTGACTGCCGCCTCGGCCGCCATCAGGCCCGCCGCCTGGTTCTGGGCCAGTATCAAAAAGTTGCCCCCCGCTATTCCGTCCACCGCACCGAAGCTCTCCTCGATGATGAAGTCGCCGGACATGAGTGGTATCTTCCAGATCTTGCGACCGAACAGATCCACCTGCTTCTGGAAGCCGTCGCCGTACCAACTCTCCTTTTTGCCGGTATCAAACTGCTTTTCCGCCTCCGGCATGCCGCTAAAAGCGGCGGCAGTTGGCGCAGTGAGTACGCACTGCCCCACCCGGAAGAGGAGCGAGTTTTCCAGGTTCTTGTAGCTCATATTGCAGATCAGGATATTGACTCCCGGCCTGCCGTCCGGAGTCTCATCTCCGGCAACTATGCGCTCTATGCCCGCCTCTGCCGGGCATCCTATCACCGACGTGCCAAATCCTGTTGCCTCCTGGGCGGCAACCATGGCCCAGTGCTCGGTAACGGCGGTGATTGTGACCCTTGCCACCTTTATGGGAAAGCCCTCGGCAAAGGTATCCTCTATTGTAACTCCATTGATCTCCATATCATCCTCATCCTGGCTTTTCTATTCCGGATTGTAAACGGCAAGATCATATCCCGGTCCCTGTTCTGGAGGCAGGGCTAGGGCAGCCGCGCTGCAGACCGGCCTCTCCAAAGGAAGATCATAGGCCCGGAGGGCGATCTCTTCCGCGCTATGCCCGCCTATGGCTGTAGCCTCGAAGTCGGTCTTCTCATATGTAGCCACCATAAATGCCGCATCTTCTTTCAGGTCGAACTGCCTGACCCGAAACTCCTCTTTCCTGGCTATGCCCAGCCATCCCATCTTTCCCCGCACCACTCCGGCAATGCGGGGTGTGTCCAACTCATCTCTCTCGTAGCCGTAGGCGACAAGGCTGATGGCCAGAGCATCCAGGGGCTTTCCTCCATCATCGATCCTCTCTATGATCATATCCGCCTGGGTGCCATTGGCTACAACTGCCGTCTCACCGCTGATGCGGACACAGTTGTAGGCGATGTAAGGATTCCGGGCCAGGTCGGCTGGATTGAGAGGCGAGACCAGAATGCTTCTGCCCCTGATCTCTGCCCTTCTATTGGGAAAAGAGCGTGAGGAGACTCTGTAGGCTGCAAAGCTCCTCTCCTCGCTGCGGCCTATGGCCACGATTCGCCCCACATACATGTCTAGTCAACCAGACCGTACTTGGCCATATTAGCCTGGGCCATGGCCTTTATCTGGCCCAGCACATCGGCACACTCCGTCTTCTTGAAGAGATGCTTGTAGCGGCCCTGCAGCTTGAGGTACTCCTCAACCGGCTTGGGCCGGCGGATCTTCTTGACAGAGACCAGCTCACCGTTCTCGTACTCCAGCAGCGGCCATAGACCGCTCTCCACCGCCAGGCGGGCCAGTTCGATCATTGTTCCGGCATCAAATGTCCAGCCGGTGATGCAGGGGGCATTGACCTGCAGATAGGACGGCCCGTTGATCTCCAGCGCCCTCTTGACCTTGCGGCGCAGATCCACGGGATAGGCCACCGAGGCTGTGGCCACATAGGGAACCTTGTGGGCCAAGGCTATGGCCGGCATATCCTTCTTGGGCCTGGGATTGCCCTGGCTCTGGCTGCCATAGGGGGTGGTGGTGGTGTGCACGCAGAAGGGGGTGGAGCCGCTTCTCTGAACGCCGGTGTTCATGTAGGCCTCATTGTCGTAGCAGACATAGAGGATCTTGTGGCCTCTCTCGAACATCCCTGAGTTGGAGCCCATGCCGATATCGAATGTGCTCCCGTCTCCGCCGATTATCACAACATTGGTGTCCTTTCCCCGGCGCTTGAGCATGACCTCCACTCCGGAGGCCACGGCAGACTGGTTCTCGAATAAAGAATGAAGCCACGGCACGCACCAGGCGCTCTCCGGGAAGGGGGTGGTAGTCACCTCCAGGCATCCCGTGGGCGATACCACGATAGTATTTGGCCCCGCCGCATCCAAGACCAGTCGGATGGTGGTGGGCATGGCGCATCCTGCACAGGCCCGGTGGCCGGGAGCAAGCAAAGAATTATCCATTTCTCTCAAGCCTCCTTAAAGGATCTCCTTTCTCAAAGCCAGGAATTCAAACTCGGACAGATCTCCCTTGCGGGCTGCTTCTGCCTTTTCCACTATCTTTCTGATGTCCTTGATGGTGATATCCCGGCCTCCCAGACCAGCAGCAAAGCCGATGATGGGCGTTCTGATGCTGCTGCTATAGAATGCCGCCTTGAGGTCGGTTACCAGGCCAGCCTCCCCTCCGATTGCCACATCCTTCTCCATAACGGCAATAACCGCTGCGTCTTTCAGAGCTTTTCGGAGCGCCTGCACCGGGAAGGGCCGGTAGCTTCTGATCTTCAAGAGGCCTACCTTCTTGCCCTCGGACCGCATGGCATCAATGGCATCCTTGACCGTGCCGACAACCGAGCCCAAGCTGACGATTACTATCTCCGCGTCTTCCAGGAAATAGCCGTCTATGAGCCCACCGTAGTACCTTCCGAAACTCTCCTCAAACTGGCGGGCCACCTCCTCTATCTTGGAGAGGGCCTTTTGCTGCGCCTCAAACTGCTGATATCTGAACTCGGTATAGGCTGATGGATCGGCAAAGGCTCCGAAGGTCATGGGACAGGCCGGATCAAGTATATTCTCCGGCTTAAAGTCGGGCAGAAAATCGCGAGCCTTCTCCTTGTCCAGCAGCTCCACCGGCTCGTAGACATGGGTCAATATGAAGCCGTCCATGCAGACCATCACCGGAGTTCTGATCTCTCTATCCTCGGCGATCTTGTAGGCTTGGAGGGTGGCGTCCACCGCCTCCTGAACGTTCTCGGCATAGAGCTGAATCCAGCCCACATCGCGAGCACCTATGGAATCCTGCTGATCGTTCCAGATGTTGAGAGGCGCTCCCATGGCCCGGTTGGCCACATTCATGACCAGGGGCATTCTCATGCCGGAGACATTGTAGAGAACCTCATACATCAGAGCCAGGCCCTGGCTGGTGGTGGAGGAGTAGCCCCTGCCGCCGGCAGCGCAGACTCCCACCAGCACGGAGAGAGCGGAGAACTCGGAGTCAACCGTGAGAAATTCGCTATCAAGCTCACCATTTGCCACCATCTGGGAGAGGTTTTCCACGATGTGGGTCTGGGGGGTTATGGGATAGGCAGAGATGACATCCGGCCGGCAGCACATTACCGCATGGGCTACGGCATAAGATCCCTCCACTACCTTCATATTGGCCGTATTATTGCTCATTACTTCTCCTCCAGGACCATGGTAATTGCCATTCTGGGGCATTCATTGGCGCATACGCTGCAGCCCTTGCAGTAGTCCAGGTCGGGGACGAATAGCCCCTCCACTTGGTGGATGCAGCCCTCGGGGCAGTAGATCTCACAGAGGCTGCATTTTATGCACTTCTTTTGATCGAAAACGGGCACGAAAGTCCGCCAGGCACCGGTCTTTGTGATACGGGTGCTGCACGGATCAACCAGACTTCCGGCTTTGATAACCATTAAGATACCCTCTCATAGGCGGTTTTGATGGCCAGCAGGTTCTTTTTGCCCAGCTCGCCGCTGAAGCGCTCGGAGATGGCCTTGTTCAGACTCTCGATGCCAACCTCTTTGCTGGCCCCGCAGAAAGCGCCCAGCATAGTGGTGTTGACTATGGGTCTCTTAAGGATCTCCATAGCGATCTTGGTGGCATCGATGGTGATAACCTCGGCCTTGGTCTTGAGCTTTAGGGCCTCTGGAGATCGGTCGGTATTGATTATGATCTTCCCGCTCTCTTTCAGGCCGCTGGCAACATCCACCACATCCAGCAGGGTCACATCCTGGACTATGACATAATCCGGCTCATAGATCTGACTTCTGATCCTGATGGGCTGATCGGCGATTCTGGCAAAAGCCATCACCGGCGCGCCTCTCCTCTCCACTCCAAAGGCCGGAAATGCCTGTGAGAACCTCTTGTCCTCAAAGGCGGCAACGGCAATTATCTCAGCCGCAGTGACAGATCCCTGACCACCACGACCATGCAAGCGTATCTCTTTCAATGACCTGACCTCCAATACTCGCGCTCTGATCTACACTTCTGCGCGAAAAAGAGGCGAGTAAATATATCTCTTTCGGAGCCGCGGCAGGTTCTTATGGAAGATGCTCCACTTATGCCTAGTTCAAGCCGCCTAGCCCATTGGCAGCGGCGAATGAAGGATAGCCTATGGATAGCAAAAACGAGATAGTCTCAGCGGTTCGGGAGGCAAAGAAGAACCTGGGAGAGGCAGCAGATTTCCGGGTGGCGGATGCACTGGCCATCCTGGAGGGCATGGCTCCCTTTTTGGATAGACAGACCGTTGTAAGTATCAAATGCAGGAGCTGCGACAATTATGCCAGAGCCTCATTTCCATTGAGCCGGGACTTCCACGCGGTGGAGGAAGACGATTACTGCCATGCCCGACAGGCTTCCATCAAGAATTTGACAGTATCCAAGCTGGCCAGCTGCTCTTATTACTCCCGCCAGGCATCTGAGGATCTTCTGGAGCTGGGAAGAGAGATTATGGAAGAGGACCTTGTGCCCGCCTTCAAGGAGAGAAAGCTTTATGATCGCAGCAAATTCGCCAGCTACAGCGTGGCCTTCCGGCTGGTGCCCCTGCCGGGAATGGTCTGCATAGAGCTGGGACACGAGGTCGATGGAGGCTTTGCCTGCAGCGACATCAAGATCTACATCCTGAGGAGACTCGATCCCGGTTTTGGAGCGGATGCCTCTCAGAAGATATCTCAGGCTGTGAAAGGCGGTCCCATCATGGTGGTTCAGTCCGGCTCGCAGACCAGAAGGCAGCTGGATATAGACTACGTGCTGGAGTGGATAGCTGAAAGACGAAAAATGGATATAGTATATCTTTAGCCTTTGACTCAAGGATGTTTTAAAAAATGGCGCAACCATTGGTGCCGGATACCAGTGTGGTAATTGACGGCAGGGTATCTGCCAAGATCAGAGCAGGCGAGCTGCAGGGCCGCAGAATAGTCGTACCAGAGGCGGTGGTGGCGGAGCTGGAAGCCCAGGCCAATCACGGTCGGGACATTGGCCTTCGCGGGCTGGAGGAGCTGCGCAGGCTCTCCGAGCTGGCCAAGAACGGAAAGATCGAGCTGGAATATGTGGGCATCAGGCCTAACCTGGACCAGATCAAGCTGGCTGGGGGGGGAGAAATCGATGCCATGATCAGGGATGTCGCTCTGGAGCTTGGCGCCTCATTCCTGACCAGCGATCAGGTCCAGTCCAGGGTGGCGGAGGCCATGGGGCTGGATGTGGAATACGTCAGGCCCCAGCGCGAGGCGGTCAAGCCGTTGTCCCTGGAGAGGTACTTCACCGAGGATACCCTCTCCATCCACCTCAAGGAGAGTGCCATTCCCATGGCCAAGCGCGGCCGGGTGGGGGACTTCTCATTGGTCCGTCTGGGGGAGAGGCCTCTATCGGAGAGGGAGCTGAGGGACCTCTCACGGGAGATCTATGAGAGGGCCAAGGTGGACCCGGAGGGCTATGTGGAGATGGAGAAGATGGGAGCCTCCATAATTCAGCTCGGTCCCATGAGGATTGCCATAGCCAAGCCGCCGTTCTCGGACGGATTGGAGATAACTGCGGTCCGGCCGGTGGCCAAGGTCAGCTTCGACTCCTACCGCCACAGCGACATGCTCAAGGAGAGGCTCAGGCAAGGGCAGAGGGGCATTCTCATCGCCGGACCGCCCGGATCGGGCAAGTCCACCTTCGCCGCTGGAGTGGCAGAATATCTTCTGAGCTGCAATTATGTGGTCAAGACCCTGGAGTCGCCTCGCGACCTGCAGGTGCCCTCCGAGATCACCCAGTACGGGCCTCTGGAGGGGAGCATGGAGGCATCGGCTGACATTCTGCTCCTGGTTCGGCCGGACTACACCATCTATGATGAGGTGAGAAAGACCCGCGACTTCCAGGTCTTCGCCGACATGCGCCTGGCCGGGGTCGGTATGATAGGTGTTGTGCATGCCAACAAGCCCATAGATGCCCTTCAGCGCCTCTTGGGCCGGGTGGAAATGGGCATGATCCCCCAGGTGGTGGACACCGTGGTCTTCATCGAGAAGGGGGAGGTCACTCACGTCCTCGATGTAGAGTTCACAGTAAAGGTTCCCTCCGGAATGGTAGAGGCGGATTTAGCCCGGCCGGTGATTGTGGTCCGGGACTTTGAGAGCGGCCAGGCAGAGTATGAGCTTTACAGCTACGGCGAGCAGATAGTGGTCATGCCTGTCTCCAGAGAGGACAAAAAGCCATCCTGGACCCTGGCCTCACGGGAGATCGAGAAGGAGATATCGCACCATGTGCGGGGCCCCTTCCAGGTGGAGATGCTCACCGACTCCTCCGCCGTGATCCATGTTCCCCATGAAGAAGCGGCCAGGGTGATAGGAAAAGCGGGAAAGAACATAGACCAGATCGAGAAGAGCCTGGGGCTGCATATCGATGTCCGAACCAAGGACCAGCCGGCAATGACAGCTCCCCGGCTGGAAGAGACGGCAAAGCACCTCATAATCTGGCTGGAAGGGATGGCAGGAGAGTCGGTGGATGTCTTTGTAGGGTCCGAGCCGGTCTTCACCGCCACCGTGGGCCGCAGAGGTGATATCCGGGTTGCCAAGTCCTCGGAGATAGCCAAAAGAATTATCAAACGCATCAAGAAGGGCGAGGCAATAGAGGTGCAGATATCGGATGCGGATTGACAAGCCCTTCTCTGCACCCATCTTTTCCGGCAATAGCATCTGGGCAAGATATCATCTCTTAAGAGATCAACTCTAAACGTCGTTTGTCGAATAACCATTAAGCTTATCAACTATAATCAGCATGGAAATGATGCCGGGGGCAGTCTGGTATATAATAGAATGTGCCGGACAGAAAATGCCCATTCGGATATGGATCTAAAAGATCTGCATAAGAAGGTCGATATAAAATGAGATTGAAAGCACTGATGCTATCATCGTTTATCTTTTCCACCATGCTGGCCATCACCGCACTTGGCGTCGACTGGACTAATCCTACCTTCGATGTCGATGAGATGTTTCACTCTGGGGAGAGTGAAGAATATGTGAATCCTGTTGGTGCTCCTGCTACTCCCCAGGAGGCTCGTGAGCTGCAGAAGAACAAGAGTGCTCTGAACTGGACCATGCCCAACACCCTCTCTGCCGGGGGCGAGAGTGCAAAAGAGTCCAGGGAACAGGCTCAATCTACGAATGAACCGGAAACTAGCGCCCCTGCGGCAGATGTTACAGCCACGGAGACAACGACCTCTCCTGCTCCGCTGGAAACTGTTAACGTCCAGGGTACATGGTTTTTCACCCTCAACGATAGTGCGGTCAGAGACGTGGCCCTGACCCTCTTGCAGGTGGACGGGGATGTTTATGGATCGGGCCGGATCAGAGAGGAGAACGCAAGCATGGATGTAGCCGTCTCCGGAACTGCTGCCGGATCGGACCTGAATCTGAATCTGGTATCCACAAATCCGATCATCCAGTACAAGCTCAATCTTACCGTAGACCAGGACCTGGCTTCTGGTGAGTATCAGGGCTCATCCGCCAGCGGCGAGAGCTGGGCGGGAACGGCAAAAGGGCAAAAGACATCCTAGATAGAATTGTAGATGGCAGAGGCCCTGCCAATTCTCTTTTTCTGGCCATAGAGGCTTAATTAAATTGTTCCGGACCGAATGGACTCAATCGTTGATGGTCACTTTATATGGACCACGCCACCCTGGCACAGGATTCTGTTATTGTCCTCATCGTTCATGGCGATGACAGTGCCATTCACCTTCTGGATGGTCATCTTGCCATATGCAGAATTATTGGATATCGAAAGCGATCTGTCGGAGAATTGTCATATTCCATTTATGGTCACCAAATCCTGATCCTTGCTGCGGAAGGCATTCTTGAAGTAGAAGGCTATTATAACCATCGAAATCCTTCTTCCTATTCATAAAGCTGAAGCCTTCAAGTCAACATATGATGATAAAAATATTTTAAAGCATTTAATGAAACAAAATATTGATAAGATGATTTTCTGGATTTCCGTCTAACTGAAGCACGAGGTCCCAAGCATGCATCATCCATTTGTATGAGATGGTCGCGCGCATTTTGATTTTATGGAGCTATTATTGTAAATTTTTAGAAATCGATAGCCTTAAAAATGTAGAGTTTGAAGCTGAGAGCAAGGAATGCGGGATCAAGATGCTCATAGGAATTATGTCCGATGCCCATGACAGCCTACTGGGGATTAAAAAAGCCTTATGTATCTTCTCGGAGCGGAGAATGGATCTGATCCTCTTCGCCGGGGATATGATCGGATCCGGCAACTGCTATGCCTTCGAGGAACTGGGCATCCCGGTCAAGCTGGTCTACGGCAACAACGATGGCGATCGAGCCGGCCTGGCAAAGGAGTTCGCCAGCAGGGGCGGCGAGTATCTGGGCGATTTCGGAGAGATCGAGGCAGGGGGGCTCAAGTTCGCCCTTTTGCATGGCACAGAAGAGCCTCTGGTCCGGGCAGTGGTAGCATCTCAAATCTACGATGTGGTAGTCCGCGGCCACAACCACCGAAGCGAGGCCACCAGATATGGAAAAACCCTTTTGATCAATCCCGGGGAGATCTGGGGTTATCTGACCGGCATCTCCAGTATTGCCATTTTGGACACAGCCAGCCTTAATGTGGAGTTTATAGAACTGGGCCGGGTAAAGACATTCCGGGAGATACTCAAGGGATGATAACAGGCGCCTTGGCCCCTTCTTTAGGCCTCTATATTCTGGTACACAGCGAGAGCAGCAAGGCTAAACGAGTCTCCTTCTCCCGCCTTGCTCCCGAGAGTACCTCCTGCCTGGCAGAGGAGATAGCGGCTTATGTAGAGGTGGGCGGTCCCTGCCCCCAGGCAGAATTGGATTTCTCAGGCTGCACCAGATTTCAAAAAAAGATCTATGCCTTGGTGCAAGAGATTCCAAGGGGCGGTGCCATGACCTATGGACAGATCGCAGAAAAGGCAGGGTGCTCCGGTGCAGCGAGAGCTGTTGGCCGGGCTTTGGCCGCCAACCCCTTCCCCATCCTCATTCCTTGCCATCGGGTGCTGGCCAGGAATGGCTTGGGTGGCTTTGCCTTCGGCCTGGAGACAAAAGAGAGGCTTCTGGAGCTGGAGGGCTATCTCAGGGCCTGATGCCAAATATTTCCTCAGCTATACTGCATTTAATCCTCTATATTGAAAGAAATAGAAGAAAATCAGCCGCCGATTTGCATCTTGCGAACTCCGGGAAGATGAGCTTCGGCGCAGGTTACATGCCTAGTGGCAGAGCTGAGATCGCATGGAAAGAGATCGCCCCCTCATTAGGTTGATGCTGATCAAAATAACTCTTATGGCAGGGCCATTGTCAATAGGTCCACCAGATCTATTACCCTATCTGCCCCTCCGGCATCTCTCAGATTTCTGATGCAAAGTGGGCAGGAGGTGACGATATAATCGATGCAATCGGGAGCCTCAGCCAATCTCTTTTGTGCCATTTTCATGGATAAATCCTTGTAGCCGAATCTAACCCCACCGCCACCTCCACAGCATCCGGCATTCTCTCGAGAGGTCTTCATCTCCTTGAGGCAGCATATAGCTTCAATCAGCTCTCGGGGCTGATCAAATATGCGGCTATGCCTTCCCAGGTGGCAGGGATCATGATAAGATACATTTAGATCCAGCCTATTGAGATAAAGCTCTGAGATATGCTCCGCCAGGAATTCAGCGACGCTTTTAACCTCGAATTCATTTGGGTAGCTGTTCTTAAGAGTGGTATAGCATCCAGCGCATCCGGTTATAACTGTGCTGGCTCCAATCTCCCGGATCTGTCTGCTATTCTCCTTCACTAATTTATGAGCCTCAAATCCAGTTCGGAGCAGAGGTGAGCCGCAGCACCTCTCTGCAGGAAGAACTGTCGCTCCAAAACGATGCAGAATAGCGAATGTCCTGGCAGCAGTCTCCCTATAGCGATAGGAGTTCATGCAGCCCACAAAATATGCATACTCTGCCTTTTTGGAGATAAGGCTGCGATCAGCAAGCCAGGAGAGCCGTTCATCTTTTATCCCAAAAGTGTTGCCGCTGGATAGGATATTCCCGGCCAGAAGCCTCTGCTTGCCGGTCGTTATCCCCTTCGAGGCCAGCTGTCTTCTGCCGCTCTCTACCAAGCCGGGGGGGCTGATTCCAGCCGGACATATCTCAGTGCATATAGCACAGGTGGTGCAGCTGTTGAGGCTGTCGAGAACCTGATGGTCGGGGGACAGGCCTGAATTCAGTCCCCTCAAGATCAGCATCCTGCCTCTGGCATTGGAGGACTCCCATCCCGATTCCTGAAAAACTGGGCAGACAGATCTACAGGCTCCGCACCTAACACACTGATCGATCGCCTTTCGATCCTCTTTGAGCATATTAATGCACATCCAATCTTAGGAGAAGCCCATCTTTCCAGGATTCATCAGACCCTTGGGATCAAGAGCTCTCTTAATAGAATGCATCACCGAGAATGCATCCGGACCCATCTGTTCCGGCAGATATTCGGCTCTCGCAAGCCCTATGCCGTGTTCGGAGCTGACCGTTCCGCCCAGATCAAGAGCTGCTCTGTGGATTCTGTCCGCAGCAAGGCGAAGCCTCTCCCACTGTGCTTCATCTGCCACATCTATAAAAAGGGCTATATGCAGGTTTCCGTCTCCAATGTGGCCATATTTCATAACCGGCAAGTCTAACTTTCCTGCAATCTGCTGCACCTTTCTGATCAAGGCCGGGATCTCTTTGATGGGCACGCCCACATCCTCACCCATATATACTCTTGTCTTTTGAGGATCCAGCCTGGATATTGCGGCGCCAACCAATCTCCGCGCCGCCCAGATCTTCTGCATCTCCGGGCCGGAGACAATCCTTGTACTGGCAGCCAGAGGTTTGCAGATTTCGATAATCTGTCTGGCAGCCTCTTCGGTTGAGATCTCGGTTCCGTCAACCTCGAAGAGAATCATATCCCCCCCCTCGGCAATGGCTAGATGGGAGTCGCACAGCTTCAGGACCGAAAGGGTGGTTTTGTCCAGTATCTCGCAGGCAGAAGGGGTTATCCCTTCTGAAAAAACCTTGATCACCGCCTGGCCGGCAATATCCGCTTCCTCAAAGAATGCTACAATCAGCTTTCTGGTTTTTGGCAGAGGGACGACCTTCAGTCCAGCCCCGGTTATAATGCCCAAAGTTCCCTCAGACCCAACAAATAAGCGGGTCAGATCATATCCTGCTGAGGATTTAAGCACTTTCTTGCCTGTATGAATGACCCGGCCGTCGGCAAGCACAACCTCCAGGTCGAGAACATAATTTCTAACTGTTCCATACTTGACAGAGCGCATGCCGCTGCTGTTATTGGCTATCATTCCTCCGATGGTGCACATGGCCATGCTGCCCGGATCGGGTGGAAAAAAGAAGCCATAAGGTTTAAGAAGGCCGTTGAGCGCCTCTGCGATCATTCCCGGCTCCACGATCACCTGCTGATTTTCAATATCCATTTCTAGGAGCCGATTCATTCCGGACATATCCAGGACCACTCCTCCTTTCACCGGAGAGCAGCCCCCTGACAGTCCGGTGCCAGCTCCACGGGCTGTGACTGGAATCAAGTGCTCATTGCAGAGGCGGATGATCCTCGAAACCTGGCTGGTGCTATGTGGCAAAACCACAAAATCCGGATTTCCGAAAACCTGGGATGCATCTCCTCGATAGCAATATCTCTCACATGGAGTGGCTGAGACCCTATCGCCTGCAATCTCCACCAGCTGCTTGAAAATATCAATCATAATCATCCAGCGGTTTCGTAGAGGATAACCAGGGCAATGATATAAAGATGGCTGCTGTAATAACAATGTAGAATTAACTCTAACTTTACATTGATTAGGTATATGACAAAATTAAATTCATAAAAAATTTTTAAATTTTTAATTAAAATTATTTAAATAAAATAAAATTTTAAAATTTATTTAATTAAAAAATTAATATACAGTTATGATATTATAGTATTAAGTCATTAGTTATATTTATCAAAAAATTTAATTAATATTTAATATAAATATATAAGTTTAAATTAAAAAAATATAAAATATATCCAATACTACAATAACTCTGAGTTCATAGGTCTAAAATTAAAATATTTTTAATTTTATAAATAATAATTTGAAGGTCCGAGTATATATGTGTATGGTAGGATCTTTATTTATAAAATTATCTTATTTAAAATCATTGATGTACTTTATTCATATAGTTTATCAAAATAGAATGTGTTGATATTTGGATTTCTCGTTTAAAGAGCTTTTCTAGGCTGTAAAGGATGAGGATAAGCGAATGATTGGATATATTCGCATAGTATATGAAATAAATTAATTGGTAAAAAGCTGATTTCTTGTAGATTGCAAAATCCATGCTTATAGTTTATAAGATCAATTGATCTCAGGTCTCATTTTGACATACCATGTATAGAAGCTATTTTTTCAATTTATTATATAATAATTTTTAACTATTAATATTATTAATTTTAACTTAAATTATTAGTTTATTTTTAATGATTATATTAAAAATATTATTTTAAAATTAGTACTAAATTTTAAAAATAATTTTTCAATTATTTATTAAAAAATTTTATTTATAGATATTTTAGAAGAATAATATCTTTTTGCAAAAAGTGAGAGTTGAACTTTTTGTGCCAAGATCATCTGTCGAACTCAAGCGCTATCAAGCGGAGCAAGATGAAGGGCCCCGGTAAATTGCATTGCCCTTAGGGATAGAACAATTCGAGATAGCTGCTCATGGGCCGATCTGTATAATCAAGTTCCCTGCATCTTTGCTTAAATGGTTTGAAAGGCTGATAAATTTTATTTCGTACTGAGAATAATTGCCCATAAAGATGGCTGAATTGGATATTGCCATTCCAGCATCATATTTATCATCCTCAAAGAAATTGGAGCAAAAGGAGAGATGATTTGATACAACCTGGTTGTTAGCGTTTTTAATCACGTTCTCCGAAAAAAAACTTGATTTGTATAATCCCCCTATCTTTCCCGACTTAATAATCTTTTTCATGTCATCGCCAATAACAAATCTTCCGATTCTGTTGCCCCTTAAGGACAGGACCTTTCCGGGTCCAGTATACTCTTTAATTTTAGATGTTATTCCTTCCAGGTCGTTTTGATTCAGTTCCTGAGAAGTAGGAATTCCATAGAAGCTCACCATGCCCTCTATCCTGTTCCTTTCAATGGCGGTATCTGCTCTAGCATCTAATATAGCCAATGCCGAGGCTAGGCTGATCTCGCCGACCTCATAAGCAATAATGTCCCTGAGGGCATCAGCTACCGTCCCAGGCGGGATGTCATCCTTGGTTGTGGCATCTATCAAGAGATTATATCTCTGAAAATCGGCACGCTTCATTGAGGTTTTATAGGGCTTTATGGCATTTTCCAACCTTGATTGAAGCTCTTTCCTCTTGCGCGGCCCCATTGATCTCAAATTATCTGCAAATTTCAAGGCAGTGCTATCAAAATTTTCAGAGCCTTTTTCCATTACGACATCCCCAAACTCGGGAAAGGCTCTCTTATCGATGATCAGTTGAGGTTTTGCAATAACGGATGGGGGCTTGACATGGATATCGTTGTTTTCTATATGTATGCGCCCGGCATTAGAGATCTTTAGAATAGCTCCACTGGTTTTTCCTGCCCCCATCATGCCGTACTCAGATAAATTGGCTGGATTATCTGATAGCTGCCATTGTCCGTCAATCGTGGCCAGGTCCTGGTCTGCGCCGGGGAAGGCATTCTTGAAATGAGCGGCAATGATTACAACATCCCTGGAGTCTCCAACGTCTTTTTTGTAGTAGTAGGTCTTGTCCAACATGGTGGCGCCATCTTTGGATGGGGATATAACCTTGCTGTCTACTACAGCGCCGTCCTTGGAGAGTTCCAGAAAGACCTTGTTGCCGTCGATATCAATGGACTTGATTCCCAGCTCGTAGCCCTCTTCCAGCTTTAAGGGTGTGCCGGAGGCGATTGTCATCTCATCGTCATCGTCTATAAGGATCTTGAGAAGCTGCCCGTCGGCGAGAGCATTCTCGTCCTCTGATTCCTCGAAGGGAATGTCATCAGCAGTTTCAGGAGTATCCAAGTATCCGGCAAAATACTCCTCCGCCAGGAACCCTATGGTTGAATAGGAGCCCCAGCTCTCAAAATCAAACTTCTTGGTATCAATACAGGTTTCGTATTTGATGCTGATTTTGTTCTCTTCGTTGATTTTGGCCGTCAGCATCTCGGTGCCAACATCCGCATCGATATCGTAGAAGAATCCGGCAAAGTTCTGGGGATTCCAGGCGAATGAGTTGCTTTCCAGATTGTTTTTGCCGTTTACTGTTCCCGCAATTGCTCCTCTTATCTGGTAGTTTTCATCATTGGTAATTTCTATATGCTTATACACATAGAATCTCAGGGCATCGTCATCAGCGGTCTTCAAACTCACACCAGGCATCAGACTGATATCCTTGTTCCTGTTTAGTGTGATGTCGTTGTCCATATTGCTCATGAGAATAGCTTCCTGGGTTACTTTCTGGATTTTCATCTTGTCGTACTCTGTGTTTTCGGATACATCGGTTTGGGTATCGGAGAGCTGCCAGATGCCATCGATGGTTGCCAGGTCCTGGTCAGCGCCGTGGAAGGCATTCTTGAAGTGAGCTGCGACAATGACTACATCCTTGGAGTCGCCAACATCCTTCTTGTAGTAGTAGGTCTTATCCAGCATGGTCGCGCCATCCTTGGAGGGGGATATGACCTTGCTGTCCACTACAGTGCCATCCTTGGAGAGCTCCAGGAAGACCTTATTGCCGTCGATATCAATGGACTTGATTCCCAGCTCGTAGCCCTCTTCCAGTTTCAGGGGCGTGCCGGAAGTGATGGTCATCTCATCGTCGTTATCTATCAGGATCCTGAGAAGCTGCATCTTGGAGAATAGATTTTTTTCCTCTGACTCCTCAAACAGAATGTCGTCGGTAGTATTCGGAGTATCTATGTATCCGGCAAAATACTCCTCGGCCATGAATCCTATAAATGAGAATGAGCCCCAGTCTTCGAACCTAAATTTCTTGGTATGAATGCGGGTTTCATATTTGATGCTGAGCTTTTTGTCCTCATTAATATTAGCTATCAGCCTCTCGGTGCCAATATCCTCATAGATATCGTAAAAGAATCCCGCAAAGTTCTGGGGGTCCCAGGTGAAGGAGTCTTCTGTCAAGTTGCTTTTGCCATTCACTATTCCTGCGACTGCTCCTCTTATCTTGTAGACTCCGGGCTGGTCTATCCGCTTGTATACATAAAACCTTAGATCATCGCTGCCCGCCCTCTTGATATTTATTCCCGGCATTAGGCTGATATCTACGCCCCTGCTAAATGGTGAGGTCTTCTGCAAGCCTATGCATGGCCTGGCAGCAGCTGCATCGCCGGTGAGATGGCATGATTCAATGTCAATCTGTCCGCAGTCTTCCAAGATCAATCCGTCCTGATTGAGAATGCCTGCATCGATCTTAAGATCCTTCAGCGAAAGAGATGCCAGGCCCTTCATCAGCATGGTTGTCTTTTTCAGATCGATTACGGATCCCAATCCGCTACCAACTATCTTCACTCTTATATTTGGACTATTGAGGGTCCATTCGCCCTCAGGAAAGCCGTAATTTCCGGGCAAAAGGCAGAGGCAGACATCAGACATCCCTTTGACATTGACCATATCATTAAGGGCATCAGCAAGCTCTCTATATGCGCTCTGTCCTCCAACGGGTATCTGGCAGCTTGGCCCTCCTATTGCCTTGAGGCCTGCATTGAAGAAGATAGTCATTGTTGGTGCATTAGAGAGGCTAGCCTTGATTCTTTGAATTCCTGAGCCTCCCAGAGTCCACTTGACTCCTGCTATTCCATCAGCATTTGTGGTGGCATTGTTGTCGCTAAGCTGCCCTCCACCGCTTTCTACTTCAAAATTCACTGTGGCACCGGCCTCTGGCCAGATCCCATTTGAGACTCTCACCTGCAGCGGTTGATCGAGTATGCTCCTTGGAAAGCCTTCCTGCCCATCGCCACCGACATAATATAGCCCATAGTTCTTGCATAATGTGTTCAATGCATCTCGCACATTCTCTGCATTCGTATGTCCACATCGAGGCTCATCATAAGCCACCTCGCTGGCAATGCTCAAGTTTGCGCTGAACCTGATGGGCAAATGAACATATTTTCCACAGGCATCAATGAGCCTAGCCTCTACCTTCTGGCTGATAGGTTCTTTTCCCAGCCTCCAGAAGCACTTGGCTATCCCATCCTTATCCACAGGAATAGCTTTTGAATTTGATCCTGATGCAAATTCAGTTGAATCTGATAATCTACTCCCATCATCACCATCTCCATCATCACCATCTATTATTTTAAACTCCACATTCATTCCCGAAGCCTGTGCACCTTTGATTGGGCGCGATCCATTGGAAACGCCAACCTGGAGAGGTTGCTTGAGAGGCTGCCCCGGCTTGGCCTCCTGGCCGTCACCCCCAATGTAATACAGGCAGATGAGATCGGTTAGAGGAGGAAAGTTTTTCCGGCAGTCCAATACGACGGCTTTTAATTTGCCACTAACCATCATCCAGGTCACCAGGGCAAGGATGCAGTAATGATGCTCTATGCCCATCGGAGGTAAACTATCCAGCAATTCAACATCGCCATTGGATCTGGCCGCAAAGACCCAATAGTCTCCCGTCCTGAACTTGCCTTTTGAGAAACTGATCTGCAATCCGGCTTCGAGATCTATAAGTGCTTCGGGGATGATTCTTATGGCATCTTCCTTCTGGTCCCATCTGCGCAGCTTGGCATGTCCATTATCGATATCTATGTCAGAGATCTCTTTGCTGAGGGTTACAATCAGCTGTTCTTCATCGATATCCTCCGTTACTTCGGCCATGATGCCAGGCTCTCCGGCCAGCTCTCTGGCGTCGTCGAGAACCTCCACCCAATCTCCCTTATGTAGGTTCAGGAACTGATCTTTTCCCAGGCGTCTTAGCTTTAGCTTCCTTTTATTCTGTTTATCCAGCTCATAAATGGGAAATAAAACAGATCCATTGTCTCTGGACCATTTAAACGTCGGATTAGATCCAGAAGCATCAGAGCTAGGCTCTATTATTCCGCCATTATGGATCTCCACTCTGTAGAGTCTGTTCTCTCTGCCTCTGTAGCCTGCTTCGAGATCTGCAGCACAGGGTTTTTCCTCAGGCTTAGAGGCATCAAGCTTTACGCTGAGCTTGCTCAATTCTGAGGTCGAGATTAGATTCTTCCATTTTTCAATATTGCAGGGATTAGCCTTTGATACATCAGCTAAAGCCTTAACCTGCCAAATGGTTTTTAGCCGAGTTGTTGTATCCGGACCTCCGAGGGCTATCTCTCGAAGAGAATCGTCTTCTACTGCCGTTACATGTCGCTTCCATACATCCAAATAGATCAGATCTCTCCTGCTCACTCCGGGAGCTTTTATCATCTCTGGATTGACATAGTAGGGCTGCTTGAGGTAGCTAGCTTCCTTCCCCTCCAGCTGACAGAGAATGCCGTCAACATAGATTCTTCCCGGGCTGATACTGAAATCAATGCCATTCTCACCAATAGACGCTTTTGATATTCCAAATCCAGCCTGACGGCTGGGAGTCCCGCTTGGGCCCAATATATCCTTCGATCCTTCCTCATTCAGGTATGCTTGAATACAGGCCTGCTCGTTCCAATCCGCATCCAGATCCACTCTGCCTTGCTGCTTCAGCACGGATGTATAATGCATCTCTGATTTATGAGTAAACCGCGAAAAATCCCCTTTCATGGAAAATGACCTCCCGTCTTTTAGGTTATGAATATAAAACCGCCTTCCAGGCCAAAGGGCATATACTCTTCCAGCCTGGTGCGGAGATTGTCCTCCCTCTGGGGCTGCTTCAGGCTGCAAAATGCCCCCATCTCTGAGCCGTCCTCTGCCCCTCTTTTTATCTCATCGGGGCAGTTCCGACTCAGCTGGGCATAGGCAGGCTGACCATAGTGCAGGCTTGTAAAAGCCGGCAACATGGCATTGATGGCTTTTTGCCTATCTTCTTTGCTGGGTGAGCCAGGATGCCCGATCCACTTCTCGTCAAGCTTTGCCAGTGCCATGTCAGGCTGACAATGATATCTTCTGGAGGTCCGGGACCCTTCCGAGACATAGCTGAAACGAATGCATCCAGTCTGGCTTCTGTCCACTGTGGCCATGCCGGTAATGATGCAATCAGATGCCAGTTCAAGCTCCTTGACTCGAATTGATCCGAAAACTGTCGTCCTCTCCAGGATTGTTCTGGGCCCGGAATGAAAAGGATCATTTATCGAGGCGATGGCAGGCCAATCACTCTCCATCCCCAGCTCCATTATGGTGGTCTTGTCGTCCTCGGTCGGGCTCAGATAGATGCAAACCCCTTCTCTTCCCGGAATCAAGACAAGCCGGTTGTCCACTACGGTGGCTATGGATCCTTCAAAAGCCTCCCCCTCTAATGCATTTACAGATTCCTGAAGGATTTCTCCGAGATCCTGCAAGGTTCCTGGAGGTAGATCTGGCTTCTGGAGGCTCAGCTCTTCAGAGCAAGATCCCACCGTGGCCATGATGCTCGGATTATTTTTGCTGAATATTATGCCGTCAAGGGGAAGTTCGTCGCTCAGCAGCCCAGACCGCGTGGTAGAAAATTCAGGCGTCAGCTTTAGCACAGATGCAGTTGTATCGCCGCCATAAGGCTTGACTATTATCTTTCCGACCTCAGAGATCAGAATCAACCTATTGCCTGCTACAGCCACTTTAAGCTCTGAAAAGGCTTCCTCCTTGCTAGCCTTTTTAATCGCTTCTTCCAGGAGTGAGGCAGCATTTTCAAGGTTTTCGGGCCGAGCATTAAGGATGACCTCACATGGACCATCCATGCCGACGGTCACCTCTATTCTCAATAGAGGAGACTTTATTTCAGACAAATCCACGTTGCCTGAGATCAGTGCTGAGACCAGTCTAGAGGTGGCTTTGCTCTTCGATGCACAGTCCACGATGCTGTCATAGATCTCCAATCCATCCATCTCTGATGGCAGCCGCAGAGCGCCGCATATTGAATGATCTATGAAGAGCCTCAGGTGGCTTCTATTCTCCTCCACCACAATGCTCGGCATCTCTGGCAGGGGGCAGAGCCCATCTTCTCCCAGGCGCCTCCCCGGCACCAGGGTACAGTGTTGCAGTTCCAGCTCGTCAAGGCTTCCCCGGATATGCAATCCTCCCTCGATGAGAAGCCCATTAAGACTTAGACTGCTCTTCTCTGAACCCTCCCCCTCGAAATCCTCTGAGCCCTCAACATAAATAAGCCCAGGATATGGTATCCTAAGAGAGGGGCGTCTCTGATTTGCTGCCTGGATTGCCAGGGATCTACCTTTTTGGATTTTTATGGTAATCTTGTCTTCAAAGGTTCCATTGTCGGTTATGGTGATCAGGCCTTTGGACCGGCCAGAAGATTCCCAATCCTCCAGGGCACTCTGCAAATCACCGGCGATGTGATACTCTCCGGCATTGACCTCGGATGGATCGGGAGACGCTAATGTCATTCTGCGTTCATAGGGCCCGCCACCCATATCGGCGCTAAAGCCATAGTTGTAATATACTCCCATCTCCCCTTCTTGCGGCTCATCTCCCTCGGAGAAGGAGATGCGGCCCAGCCTCACATCGACGGCAACCTTCTTTCCGCCGAGCGGTCTCCTCCATTGGGTTAAGTCTTGAGGTGATATGGCAGCCAGAGGTAAAGGCCCGCCTCCCTTTACTAAGAAAAAGCTCTTATCGCTCCCATAGTAGTCCTCAGGTCTGAGCTGGAAGGACAAGGCCCTAATCGGTCCGGGGACATTCAGCTCAGAGGCCATCCCGGATTCGTCTGTTTCTGCCTCAGGATTGTTGAATAGGGGAGATGGGATTCCCAGAACATTGAAGTGATAGCCGTAACTGCAAACTGAGGAAGGCCGCGGCCTGATCAGGTCATCTTTTTGATTCTCTTCTTGACGACCGATCATCCCAATGGGATAGCTATTGAGCCGCCATAAAAAAAAACCAAGCTTCTTTATGCCGTACCATCCTTCACTACGAGATATATTTCTGGTGTCGATGCTGTGGCTTATGATGTCAAATGGTCCATCCAGGAGGTCCAGAGCATCTTTGTTTCTCATATTCACCGTCCCAACACAGTCGAATGAATGCGGGTCCATATTTCCAGGCTCGTATGACCCAGTAAAACGGAGGTGGTTGAGGTTCTGAGTCCAGCCCAGAAGCTCCATGAAGGCCACAGCATGGGCACCCCAGCCTGTGATATCCCTGGCCAGCTCCTCAAGCATTGAGAGTGTTCCCTTTCGCCTCCGATAATAGATGGTCTTGGCCACATCTGCCTTGCTGCTTAATCCCGTCTGATGGAGGAAATTGGTGCCCACAAGATCTGCGATGTAAGGCACTGCCCAATCGCTGCAGGTCTCTATGAACAGATCATCCCACAGTCCATCCATGTCATTCTTGAGCAAATTGGCCTGGTCGGAGATTATATTCAGGAGGGAGCGAAGCATATAATTTTGCTCGGCATCTTTAAGCTTATAAAAAGATGGCAAAAGTTCATAAAGATCTATAGGCGAATCTTCAGCCATAATATCATCTCCAAATTGTTACAGACACATCTTTTGGGTCAACAATTGCAGCCATCTCCTCCGGCGAGATCATCATTCTTTCAGGGACCTTCCTGGAGAGCTGACTCGATGGCTCAAGCTCTATAATCCTAGCTGCCTTCAGTCCGTCAACTCTCTGAAGAGCTTTATAGATATCGCTGAGAAATATATCTTGGCCGATATCCATATTTTCGAAGGCGAAATAAGATCTCAATGCATCTGTTGTCGAATCCAAAACATTCTGTTCCAGATAGTCCGAAGCAACTTTGACCTCTACCTTGATTGCAATTGGAACCTTTTTTCTAAGCACAATCCTTAGCTTGCGATTGGTATCCCGGCGAGCATTTAAGTCTTCCTGGAGCTTCTTCAGCTCGTCCGGCTTTAGATCTGCGTCGTCATCCGCCGCAACCACAAGAGATACCTCCTGCTCCTCACCATTCCAGACCATCCTGGCTCTGGCCTTCGCTATTCCCTCATACTCCCGGGCGGCATCTTCGAAATCCCTCAAGGATACTACCCGGTCGAATGTTCTAACTATATTCGGTGCATTCTTCCGGATCTGTTCCCTGCTCTCTGGATCCGATCCACCTGAGGATCTCTCCGGATTGATCACGCCTTTGAGTCCCACGGGCTTCTTTAAGAGGTTGGCAAGCGTGGCTCTGCCTACATTGCCCTCTCGACCTTGACCCTGGCGATATTTTGCAATCACATTAGCTTTGCCGCTAGGCAGACGTGCTCCGACAATGCCGTCGCCAAAGCTTATGGAGGTCCTGCAATTTTCATCCATACTTGTGATATAGACCCGATCGCTCCAATTGCAGCCATAAAGATCCCTGACCTCATGCCAAAGAATCCCTCCTACCCATATCTCCAGGGTGCTGATAACACCATGCGGCGCTCCCGCCTGTCTGATAAAAGTCAGGGGGGATTTTTTAAGAAGGAAGGTCTGGAAGGTGGCAGAGGCATCTCCATCTCCCAAGACCTCCACGAATGTCTCGCCGTGAGTAGCAGGGGCGATATTGCCGTAGATTCTCACCGAATCAATGCTAAAATTCACAGAAAGATCTTTCTTGAGGATTATCGAAGTCTCATTTTTATCCTGATCTCCAATGATCTGATCTACTTCAACCGTCTCCGAGCTCAAGTCGCACGGATCTGATGCCCGGTGCCCTATTAGCATCATTCTATGACCCTGCTCTATCTGGGGGAAATATCCGTCCAGCTTCAGTATTTTCCCGCTTAAGGAGTTGGTGACCGGCACCTCTGCCAGTTCCATAATCTCGCTCTGAGCCATTATGGTTGTTGATCTCAATGGGAAATAACGGATATTCTCTGGCTGCAGAGGAATTTTTTTGCCTTCTTCCTTCTCGATTCCGTCTACCGTGAGCCTGGTCACAGTTGAGGAGATCATATAGCCGGACCGGTTTGTCTCAGCTACCTCCATGACCCTGAAAATCTCCGCGTAGCCGGGATAGGATGGATGATCCTCGGGTGCAGTTGAGCTTATCAGGGCAATCCAGCTTTCTGGCTGGATAGAGCTGTACACCGAGTCAAGAAAAATCCAATTCTCATTGAGTTCGTCTTCAGGTAGACATTTATCATTCCAGTTATCAGGATAGAGAGGGCTCTTGCTGGCTGGCTCCCTGAGGCTTGGCGGAATGAGGCGCCAGTCTACGGCATTATGGCCAAATGGGTATGCCTTGAGCCTGAAGGCGAAGATTTTTGGATTCTTTGGGGGCTTCGTATTTGAATTCTCATGTCCCAGCCCATCTTTCCAGGATATGATGGTATTAGCTCTTTCTCGATCTTCCTCCACAGATGATATCCTGCGCAGATCCCATATCTCGCTTCCTGGATCTATCTCGCGCTCTTCTCCCAGCACAAGTATGTAATCTCCGGCCTTGAGGCCTTTATTTATGCCCTTAACAATAGCTCTAGTTGAGCCCATGCCGAGAATCTGGGGGATGGTAGTACGGAGGCGTATTTCGTTTAGGCCGGAATATGCAATGATCGGCTGGGCGGTTTCGAACTTTTGAGGTTTCTCATTCTGCCCGGGGATGCTCTGAACCTGGAGCTGTAGGGGGATTGACACTTGCTTATCCTTTTCTGCGATGAAGGCCAGGTCAACTGATGCCGCCGCCCCCGGTGAGGGCCTGTAGTCCAGGAGGCCAGCCAGCTTTCGCACCGATTCAGGTAGGATGGCTGTTCGAAGGTATGCCTCATTTGCAGTGCGTTCCTGATAAAAGGTGAGGATATCGCATAAATAAGCCCACATGTCTATAAATGCTATACCAATATCATCCGAGCTTCGAGCCGTCCAGCCACTGAGATTTGGATCTCTTGATATTGAATTGACCATCGTTGTTTTAAAGCTGGAATAACTGCCCACTCGATACTTTATCGCTGAAAGGGCAGGCCGGTTCCAGATCTCTTCCGGAGTCGCGGGCTGGTCAATCCTGCAACAGATGGTGCGGTCTTTTTTTGCAGCTTCAGTTATCATCTTCCCCCCCATGAGTTAAGCCTGAGCACCCCGTTCTCAGGAAAGCTGGGATCGTTGTCCAGCCTTATTACCTCTAAACGGTGCACAGAGATACATCCTTCCTCCAGCTCTCCCGCCGGATCTCTCCCATAGCGCTTGAATACTTTAATCGAGGCGGATTCAACTCCCTCTACAGACTGGATCGCTGCATATAGCTGGCTGAGATAGAGGCTCTGGCCGAAGGTAAATTTGTCTGGGTGGAAGAATCCCATTTCTCCCCCCGCCAGAGACCTGTTGCTCAATGCAGTGATCAACTCCTGCTCTACATCCCCCTTGAAATGGTCCGCTTTAATGCATAGGTCCACCTCAATCTCCAGGGGCACAAAAATTGGCTGATCTATCTCGATGTCATAGCCCGCCAGAGAGTACCTGGCCACCCAATCTTTTATGCTGCTGCGGAGCTGAGAAGAGACCTCATTTGTCCCTAAAGGATCGATGGTGATGAAGATCGTATGCCAGCTTCCGGTCCATCTGAAGGTGGCAGTAGCCTTTGAGACCTCAGGATGCTTCTCGGCAATGAAGGCATAGTCCTCCTCGGTTACAGCTCTCAATCGGTCGGCATGAAAAGCAGCAGGGGCAAGAAGCTTCACTCTCTCCATTGGCTCTGGATCCACACCGCCCCAGGCCGGAAGGGGGTTGTATATGCGCTCTATTCCCGAGAAATCTCTGTCCTCTGGTTGAATCACATGCACCAGGGAATTTTGGCCGATGTTTCCAGCTCTGCCCACTCCCACGCGGTAGATTATGCTGATGGGAGATCCATCGGAGACTGCCAGGCCATGCTGGCCGTCACCGAATCGAATTATAGCTCTCCCGATATTGTCCACCTCAACTGCAAAGTTGCAGTCGAAAGGACCGTAGCTCAGGAGATTGGGTCTGGCTGGCAGCCAATCCAAAGAGGGGGCTCCAACCTTGGCTCTGATCTGCGCAACGCCAAGGTGAGGATCTGTCGACATAAGGGCATTTACGGGTGCGTCAGCGGCATTTTCCAGGCAGAAGCTCAGAGGTCCTTGTTTCAGGTGGATTCTATGTGCTCTCCATTGACTCTTGTATCTCTGTGCTTTAGGGCCCGGGTGGGCCTCACTGATCCTCCGTCCATGGTCGGCGATGACCAAATTGCCTCTGGCTAAGCTTATCTGGCCATTCACATTTTTGGAGGATATGCAGAGTGGAAATTTGAGGGCATCGGCTCGACTCCATGTCACGGCTGTAATTGCAGTATCGGAAAGTTCATCGCTGAAATTATCCTCCACCCTATTTACAGATGTCAGCCTGACAACTTGCTTATGAGCTGCATTTGCCTCCTCTTTGACCTCCTCGAAGAGCAGAAAGTCCCCCTCATTTAGCTGCAGGGTTAGGTCTCCCACCAGGTCTGCAGCCGTGGATCCCTCTGGCAGGCAGCACTCCTCGTTGCCCCAGGTATGGATCAGAATCTCATTCAGCACAGGGCTAAGATGCACATCTTTCGTCGACTGGAAGACCGCATCGGCAGCTTTAAGCGCGTCCTCTCTGAGACCAATTGGGATTCTGATATTGGGTGGATTGGTGAGGTTTCCAATGGGCCTGTCAATTCTAGTGAGCAGCTCTGTTCCTTTCGGAAGGGAAAGTGGAGCTGTTGCCCCGAAATGGACGAATACACGAGCGCTCGATCCATCGTGCATCCTGTAGTCTATCAGGTTGACATGCCTTCTCACTGACACCCTCTGTCGTGCCGTCTCCAAAAAGGCTTCATTGGCGATGACATCCTGGTAATAGCTGAGCTGATCTCCAGCGTAAGCCAGGAGCTCAAGCAGGACTATTCCGAAGTCTGCCTCATGAACCTCTTTCCAGTCAGGAATCAGGAATGAGGCCCGATCCAGAAGTGCTCTACGAAAGCTGGCATAGTCCTTGGCATTGTAGTCGATAAGAGGCTCGGCTCGCGCTTCTTGCTCGGTGTAGGGTCTGCTCCGGCAGTCCAGACGGCTGGGACATCCTCCCTTGAAGCTGAACTCGCACCGGGAGTAGAGCCTGTCAATAACCAGCCCCTCTATATCCACTAAGACCAGGGTATAGATGGAGAAGTCGCCTGCTCTGTCAACCTCAACCAGGAGGTGGTCCTCTGCCTTCCTGGCAGCTATGGCTTTGATCCCCTTGATCCGCACTCCGCCCTCGATCTTGATCCTGCCCGGATGGTCCACCAGCTCATCAGGCACCATGTCTTTTAGAAAGTGCACATGCAAAAACCTCTGAGATTTCAGGCTTTCCGAGAAGACCTCAATGTAGTCTATGCCAAATACACCGATTTTGGCCTTTCGTCTCTCCTTTTCGCAGAGTGTATCTCTGTATTGCATCTGAACCATCCTCAAAGCCCGCCTATGGGAGAGGAGAAGCTATCCTCTCTGGCCTCGCCTGTGTCCAATCTTACGTAAGAGACTTCAACTGCAAGCTGCTCGCTATTTTTTGAGATCCTCACCCTGTTTACCTGAATGACATCAGACAGCCAGTGCTGAAGAGAGCCCTGAACCAGGAACTGAGTGGCAGTTGCCAGGATATCGCTGTTTGGCATGAAGATGAGCTGCAATAGGCCGCATCCAAAGTCCGGCCTGTTCACCCTCTCTCCCGGATTGGTAAACAGTACCTGGTAGATCATGTCCTTTATGTGATCCTCGGCGTTTGAGCCGGCTGTCCTGCCCTTGGCGTTGAAGTGAAAAGGAAGATCCAGATTGTTTTCGATCATAATTATCCTTACCTCAGGGTTTTTCAAAAACGGAAAACGCGATATGTCCGGTGCTGTCCCTGGCTTCTACTATGTGCCTGCCGCTGGCTGCTTTTGCCGGAGGCGTAAAATCGGCCTCGAAGTTCCCTTCCCCATCTGCCTGAAAATCATAGGTTTTTAGGGGATTGTCCCAGATCAGAGTGATCTGCCCGTTGGAGGGGAAGAATTGACCTTTTGCCGTGACCTTGGATGATCTTCGGCTCTTTGGCTGAAGGGTCAGGCTGGGGGATCGGATGTAGATGACCGAGGTTGCAGATCCGAGCAGCTTGAAATCATCATCGTTGTTCTTCAGATAGTTGAGAATCCCCTGGGCCAAGGCTGCAAAAAGGAGTCTCCTGTCGTCTGCACCCGCATCAGGCAGAGGCTCTCCTTTGGCCATCAGCCATTCCATCTTGAAGGCGTTCTCGATGGACTCTGCCAGGCTGCCGGAGAATGCATTTTCCGAATCCGATGAACCTGGTTTCAAGGACATAATGCCGCCTCTTTTAATCATCCGGTCTTGACCTTGGTCGAGAGCAGGCTTGAATTGGCAGGCTGCATGGGAGGCATCGGGGTCATGGGAGAGACGGGAAAGACCCCTCCAGCCATCTGACCGGGATGAGTGTGGGTCTGATACATCTGGACGATCTGGGTGTTCAGATATTGCAGGAGCTGATCGCCGAAGACCAGGGAATGAGCCGCACTTTGAACCAGCTCGATCTGGGGGGCCTCAATTACTGCTTTGGCTGAGGCGATTATGGTGATCAGACCCTCCTCTACTTTGATCTCCAGCATGTTGCTGCCATTCTCATCGCTGACCGCTATGGTCTTGTCATCATCGTTCATGGTAACCATCAGGCCTTGCTCGCTCCTGAGCGCTTTTTGAGGAGGCGTGGCTGCCGTGCCTTTGTTGTCTTTGGGCAGCTGGCCCTCGCCCCACCAGCATCCCGTCCAGATGGGGCGGGAGAGGTCCCCCGCCTCGAACTCGATCCACACTCCAGCTCCTGCCGGGGGCACGGCAAATAGACCCATCCCGTCTCCTGCGTATGGAGCGCAGGGCAGAGCAAATCCGGTTTCCACGTCTTCCAGGATCTCCGGCACCCTGGCCTTGATCCGGCCCAGGTTATTCGGATCGTTGTTGTCTGTAACTATGCCCCGGTATTTGCCGAAATATCTGCCTGACTGGCCTGATAGAGCATGAGATGAATCATTTCCAATTGTCATATTCCCTCTCTGGCTTAGAATCATGATGGAAGGGCACTGTCCTGGACGAAGCTTTCCCCGCCGGTCAATCCCAATGCATTGCGGCGCAGGGCAAAGCGCTGGATATATCCGTCTCCATTTATGACATGCAAAACCCTCTCCACAAAGTATGTTCCGCTGAACTGCCTGCCTATCCCTCTTACCATCAGGGGACTGCTGGCCCGCAGTACATTCTCATAGGCTACGGTATTCAGCTCTCCTTCCGCCACAATTGCCCAGGATGAGTTATCGACCAGGGCCTGGAGCATTGTCTGCAGCTCTCCGGTCTCAGAGAGGCCGCTCTGGCTGATCAGGACTCTGCGAGGCCTGTCGTCGCCGATTACCGGCTCGCTGCCCAGATCCGGGAGGGCAGAGCTTTCCACACTGGCAGCCTGGTCAGATTGGCTCCCTATGTCCAGTCCGGTTACCCGAGCGGTGACCGGACGGAGCATTTCATAGCGTGACCGAAAGGAGTTCACATTGGTCTCCGGGCCCATGTTCACAGAGAGTGTGCCCTGAGATGGTTCGTCGAGGCGGGGCCTGTGGAAGTGCCCCTCCACAGAGCCATCGTTTGGATTGAGCTTTACATAGCAATCACAGCCGTTGCGGCGAGCCAGCCGGCGCAGAAACTGGATGTCCGTGCCGCGCTGGATGGTGGTTGTATCTATATCCTGGCGGGAGGGCTGGGTATCTTCTACATCGGCGGTGAAGCCATAATCGCCGAATATGGCGGAGGCGATATCGCTGTCAGCCATATTCGGCCAAGCTCTGACCTTCTCCTCCAGGTTCATGAGTACGGTGGGATCCATTGCCACAACGGTTAAGATCGACTTGCCCGGCTCGTTGGAGAATGAGGCGCTGGTCTCGATGACATAGGCGTCGATGAGCGGCACTCTCTGGTTGCTGCCGATCGCTACCTCCATTTTGAGGTTGGAAAGCCTGCCAAAGAGATCCTGGTCTAGAATGGTCCAGGCGCTGCCGCTCTCCTGGACGCTTACGGCAAGCTGAAGACGCATCATGTCCGCCATACGGGCGTGGTTTTCCACCTCTATCTGCTGGACGGCGGAGAGAAGCTCTTCGCCTGCCCGCTCTCCATCAATCTCCAGGCGGTAGGAAACGGCTGGCACTGCTCATTCCTCTGATGGCGGTATCAGTATGATCCGGCCCGCCTCTGCCACCAGCTCGTCGGGCCACATGGCCAGGTTAGCGTCGCAGATGCGCCAGAACCTCTCAGGATCTTTGTAGTAGCGGTGAGCTATATTGTCCAGCCGGTCTCCCTGAACGACCAGATGGCCCATGCGGGCATGGGCTTCGGGGATGAAGCGGACCTTTTTGTAGGTGATCACCCTGCCGCTCTCGTCTGTGATGCTGTGCGACTCCACTTTCTCATAGCGGCTTCCTTTGAAGAACAAATCTACCTCCCTCCTGCCGATCCTCCGGGCAAAAGCGCCCTTGTCCGGCTGTCATCTCCTCCATACCGGTACTGATTGGCCATGTTCTCCTTCTCCCTCTGGTAGGATATGAAGGCGTCCCGGGCGATGTTTCTTTGCGGAAACTCCATGTAAGTCAGGACCTTCATGGCCAGCTCCACCTTGGCCTGGATGGGATTGAGGTTTCTGTCGAAGGCCGTCTCGGTGACGGAGAAGCTGGTCAGCTGGACGGGAACAACCCTCGCCCTGCCCCATATCAGAAGGGTCAGGGGCAGGTCGGCGGGGCTCATCTGCACCTCTCCCTGCTCGGCCATGCGCTCGATCTCCTCGGCTCTGGCAGCAGGAGGGTAAAGAAGCATCTCCAAAGTGGCCAGGGCGGGGTGAAGGCCGTGCTCGGCTATAGTGCTGTTCTGATCGGGCAACTCCAGCTGGTCTGTGGCGTCCAGCTCCACAGAGAGGGTGATGGTCTCCACGGGCGGCCCCATCACCCTCATCACCTCCTCCCTCGCCCCTCCGGCGCTGGAGGACTCGCTGGGAGGAGCGCGGGTGGCCAGGGTCCTCTGGATCTGTTCGGGATTGAACTGGAAGACGATCAGCCGGCTGGGCTGGGTTCCCGAATCCAGGGAGTCGTACATGGCCAGGCCGCCCTTGAGGATCTGAGGCCGGCGGGGAAAATCGGATGGCGTTTTTGTCGGCATTTAACCTCTATTATTTATTTTATATCAATACCCCGCAGCTCGCTGCGTGGGTGAAATGCATAGGGCAAATTAGGCTCGACATAATGGCCGAGTAATCCTATGAAGTGCCTCATGCATACTATGCGAAGGCGCAAGCATGTACCGCTGCTTGCAGCGGGGTACGCCTTCGCCTGTTTGACATGATCAATCGTAATCATTCTTCTATCCAAGTCACAAAGTATCTCCTCGCAAGACTTCCTTGAGGATTTTAAGCTAAAATGGCATCCTCAATAAATTCGAAACCGCGATTATCGAACATTTTTTTTAGCCATGAATTTCGCGAGCGGGTCTAGGTCTACCAGCTTTTGGATGGCCGGTTGGATACCTCCAACCGCCAATCATTGCTGCGTGGGCTGCCGGCCTAATGCTCAAAGCAAGATGACGTCTCGGATCAAATGGTGCACCACTCTGAAGTGTTTCTATGTGATTATCAAGATGGCGACGCTTAATAGTAAAAATGATAGCGTGGGGTATTTTTTCGAATTCAGGTCTAGCATCTGCCAATAAATGTCTTGGTATTTTTATTAAATCCTCATCAGTGATCAGGTTCTCGAACGGTCGACTATCATTGTAATGGACCACCAAGCTGATATGAATCATTTCATTGTTTTGAAGACGCGATCTCACGAAGCCCTCGATAGTGCTATACCAACTCATATTCATTCGACCTTCCATGGGTACTAAGTTATCTCTGCCTCCACTTCCACCAAATTGACGGCCAATCAGGTGGCCAGAATGAAATATTGCATCGATATGCACACCAGCGTTGCTATTATTTATCGAACTAATACAATTATTAATACCGCCCACAATTCTCACGTGAGCGGGTCCTCCTGAAAGAGCCATCCATCCATGAGCCATCATAGGCCGGTCGCCGCTAACTATATATTGATATACACCGGGATTGTAATCGGAAATACTAGCTTCAATTACTATATTCCTAAGCTCATTGATTAGAATATCAAGTTCCCGACCAATCGTGCTGCCCGCGCCACTCGCAATGGCTGCTCTTAATGCACCGGTCTGGATCCTTCTGGCAGTATCTCTGGCCACAGTAAGACGCTCCAAAAGTGATCTCTTTTGTTCATTTTCTGGCATTGCTCTAATCCTTTGCTCCAAACCGGAAAAATAATTGGCAAGTATTTCCTCTTCGCTGGATATCATCAATCTTGGATTATTATTTACTACCTGAACCCATACTCGATGTCGCTCTCCAGCTGCTTCGAAAGTTGCTTCCGGTCCGACGGCTGCCCTCCCTCCAGCCCTACCCCCTCTCACCAACCGCCTCGCCTGTCCCGCAATCCACCGCACTGCTCTATCCAGCGCCCGGTCGATTGGCCGTCGAATCCGAGCGATGATTCTGCGGATCGTATCGGTGATCCCACCCAAGCCCAACAGACGTGCCAGCAGGCTGATGATCAACGGCAGGATGCGGCCCAGAGTCTGCTCCACATAGTTGGCGGCAGCGCTGATATTGCCAGAGGCGATATTGGAGATGGAGTTGGTGATGGCCTCAACCAGGCCCATGAGCTGCTGGATCCTTTCGATGAACCACATTATGACGTTGTAGGTGGTCCGGATCGCCTGCACAACCGCGCTGGCCGGGGTGAAGAGGCTGGCCAGGTAAGTCACGCCTGAGATCACGACTCTGGTGATGACCCAGTTTCGGATGCCCTCAACAACCTGATCGCGCAGGTTACCTGCGTATTCGACGATCTTCTCCCAGATGGCAGCCGGTCCTTCCGTGACCAGCAGTCTGACCACCTCGAAGGTGCTCTCCAGGCCAGAAACAATCCGTTCACCCAACAACCTCACAAGTCTTGGCCTGATCCTCTGATATGTCAGCCCGAGGATTTGAAGCGCCAGCGATATGACCCCCCGCATATCCAGCCGTTCCGGAAGCTGCAAGCCGGCACCCTGCAAAGCCCCAAAGAGCCATCCAACAAGGCCGGACACCAGGTGGCGTCCGATATTCTGCCCGAAAAGCCTGAATCCCTGGACAACAGCGCCGATCAAGTTGCGGAGGAATCCAACGGGATTGTTGATTATAGTCAGGAACGTATCTCGCCCCTGTTTCAGGATATTGAGCACCCTTGCTCCGCCGGCTCCCATGATGCCTTCAAATACGAACTCCAGGATCTTCATGGCCACTGAACCGGCAAACCGGATTATGCGGCTCACCGGTCCTCTGAATAGATTCACCATCCTCCAGAAGGCTTCCCTGGGATTTGCCAGATCTCCGATGGACAGCCGCTGCCAGGCTCTCAGGAATAATGCTCTTATGGCCTCCCAGGTTAAATTGAGCTGGACTACCTCGCTGCTTAGCCAGGTCATAGCCCTGTCTATGGCACCGGATTGCACCAGATTTCTAAATCGCTCTTCCCCATCGGAGAGAAAGCTCAGGAAACCGCGAATGAAATTGTTTGCTGTGGGAAGTACAGTCTCTCCAGAGAAGGGATCCTTTCCCAAAATGACTGTGAGAAGGGGATACCCTCTGACTGTTTGAGCGAATCCCACCAGGCGCTGGATGAGGGCATCCTTGATAAAGCTCAATACCTGGATACCGACCTGAACCAAGAAGCTGAAGATATTAGCAATTGGTTCGGCAAAGCTCCCGTAGATGCGCTCGAAGGTGCTGAAGGGATTCATGAGGTTCTGTATGGTCACCCCGTCCCATATGTTGCTGAAAGCTGCGATGATTCTGCGTACATTTCCGGTGATGATTCCAACCGCATTATCGATCCAGCTGGCCGCCCGCCGCAGTGTACCGGTCTCTTCCATCTGCCGCAACTGCTCTGCTCCCGTTTCGGAAAGGTTCATAAACGCTCTGAGCAGTTCTATAGTGGAATATGGCACCTCTTCTCCAGAGATCGGATCCTGTCTCAGAATAATCCTTATCAGAGGATAAGCCCTGGTTCTCCGCTGGATGAAGTCGATGACCTCGGATATGAGATAATCCTTAACAATTTGAAGCAATCTTCTGGCGACGTTTTCAGCAAAACGAAGAATCCGCTCGATGGGCGGCTGGAAAATATTCTGTATCCTCTGCAAGACAGACAGAGGTCTTCCGAAATCGCTCAACTCCAGACTTCTTAAAAACTGGGAGAATTCTTGGATAATGGCAGCAGGTTCGAAATCTAGAATCCTAATCTGCTCGTCCAGCCATGCTGCGGCTTCATCCAATGCTCCGGTTTCCTCAAGCTTCCGCTGGAGCAGTCGACCGCCTGGAATGACATCCAATCCACCTTCAATGAAGTTGCGACCATTTCTTTCAACCGACTCATCTGTAATCGGATCGCGACCCAGGACGACAGTCAGCAATCGATACCCAGGAACACGACGGGCAAAATCTCGAAGATGGCGCAGGAAATTCTGCCGGAGGGCATCCAATCCTTCGAATAGACTTAAAAAACTGCTCGTGAATAAATCGGTTAACGAGGTCCCTATCTCACTCCAGGTCATTCGCTGGATAAGGTTGGTGCCAGAAAGATTGCTTATAGTCTTCTTTTGAGATGTTGCACCCTGTTGTAGCACGTGGACAAGCTCATGGGCTAGCAGCCGTTTCCCTGCATAACTGCCCGGATTGTAATAACCTTCCCTGAAGTAGATATCTTGTCCATGAGTAAATGCCTGGGCACGCAGATTCTGGTTCATTTGATGCGCCGAATTATCTGTATGAATCCTCACATGGGTGAAATCCGATCCAAAATGAGCTTCCATTTGAGATCGGATGTCTTCTTGGAGAGGAAAGCCGGTTGTTTGAGCAAAAGACAATTGACTGCCAGGTAAAGAGAACGGCGGATGATTTCCTGTTTCACCTTTTGTCTGAAAGTTTTTCTCTTTCTGTCTTTTAATTAGAGGATTTTCGTCATTGAGATACTTAGTCTGAACCTTTTCTTCATCTTCCTCTTCCGGCTCGATCTGCCTTTGAATCAAAGGTGTGAATTGATCGCCGATCAGCTTGGTCTGAACCTTTTCTTCATCTTCCTCTTCCGGCTCGATCTGCCTTTGAATCAAAGGTGTGAATTGATCGCTGATCAGCTTGGTCTGAACCTTTTCTTCATCTTCCTCTTCCGGCTCGACCTGCCTTTGAATCAAAGGTGTGAATTGATCGCCGATCAGCTTGGTCTGAACCTTTTCTTCATCTTCCTCTTCTGGCTCGACCTGCCTTTGAACCAGTGGTGTGATCTGATCTCTGATCAGCTTGGTCTGAACCTTCTCTTCTTCCTCTTCCGGCTCGACCTGACGCTGAAGATGGGGCTCAGGCATCCTCATTACCTGGTCTGCTACCCTATCTGCCTCCTGCTCATATCTGTCTCCGGGCTCGCTCACTGCCAGCTTGGCCTGTATGATCCGGGTCTGAAGCATCCTCTGCACTGCCTGATTGCCCATAACCTGCTGCTGTAGCAGTATCGGGCTCAAGGATTGAGCTGGCCGGGGCGCTGCCCGGTCGGGCTTGAAGGCGCTGACCAGGAGGCTGCTCTGTTTGCTGACCTGTTGCTGTGCGAGCGCTTGCATGACCTCGTTTCCTTAATTCCGGTTATCATTATGTGATCTTAAGCGGGCTGTAAGGCTGATCTTAATGCTCTGAATAATGGAAGAGAAATCCACTGTCTCAGACTTCAGGGGAATGGAACAATGGGCCTGGAGCAGCCAGATGGTGCCGGATTGCAGCGGACATTCACCAGGCCCCTGGCCGGCACTCGTGGCACAGGCGGGCGAGGAGCGGGGCAGCCGTCGAAGACGCCAGGATACTCCCGTACATCCCTTCCTCTATCTGTCCGGTACATGTCATAGCAGGCCTGGCTCATCACACATCTCTCAATTCTCCTCATCCTTTCCCGGATATCCTCCCTGGCCACTCGAGCTTCACGGACATTTGCGGCAACGACAGGATTATCGGCCCCCGGCAGCTCTGCCAGGTCGCTTGCCAGGTGCTCCCTGTGGCGCACCATTATGGCATAGGCATCGAGCACATGATTGGCCTCGTGATCCAGAGTGCTCCTGAAGGGGCAGCTATCTGCGCCCAGGTCGCTGGCGACGTAGATGGTGTTATCAACTGTGGGGAACACATCCGCCCTCCATACAGCCACCTGGTAGCTGCCCCCACGCATCCTGGGCATGGTGTCTGGAATCCCAATCATTGAAGGTATGTGATGACGAGTCAGCCCGTAGGCGATCCCTCCTCCCGCCGCCAGAACACCGATCTGAGCTGAAGTCTTCGAGGTATCGATTCTGCTCACAGTCGAGCTGGCAGGGTGGACGGTAATCTGGCGCGAAATCCGCTGGGCGCTCCGGCTCACCCGGACCGCCCCTGACGAGCCGCCGTTCTGCTGAACCACATGCGTCAGCTCGTGTGCCAGAAGCCTCTTGCCCCCCTCCGTGTGCATTGAAGATCGGCCGCTGCCGAGGACCACGTCTCTTCCTATGGTAAAAGCCTGAGCATTCATAGCTCTGGCCATTGCTGCCGCCTCAGGATCCGTGTGAAGCCGCACCTGGCCGAAGTCACAGCCAAACCTCGGCTCAAAAAAGCCTCTTACCGATCTGGGTAAGGGGTGCCCTCGACCTTTAAGGGACCTGACCTGAGCATCCAAAATGGGACAGAGATCATTTGATACTCCCTCAGTCCTCTTCGTCTGAACGGTCTCTTCCTCTTTCTTCTCTTCCTCTTCAGGCCCCGCCTGCCTCTGAACCAGAGGCGTGATCTGTCCCGCCACAGGCATCCCCTGCAGCGTCCCTCCATCTTCCTCATGGCATAATGGGCAGGGCTTCTCCATGCGCATCACCTGCTCGGCGACCCGGTCAGCCTCCTGCTCCAATCTGTCTCCCGGCTTACTGACGGTGAGCTTTGTTTGGATTGAAGATGATTGGGATTGCAGCATCCTCTGTACGGTCTGATTGCCAAGTGAATGCTGCATCATCTTCAAGGCACTGAAGTGCTCCTTGGTCTGGGAGATGGCAGCGGATCTAATGGAATAGATCCGGCCTGAGCCATGGTCGTTATTAAATTTCCTCCTTCTTCCTGCAAACCTGGGCATATATCTCACCTTCATTGATTTGCTTCATCTGATGCCAAGCAGAGCCTGATAGATGCTCATGGCTAGGCAGGATGCTATCTCCTCTTCGTCATAGGGCTTTGTTAGATAGATTTCCGGCATATCCAGGCGAGAGATCTCCTCTCCGACCAGGCTTTCCGATAGGCCTTCTCGCTCCAGCATTCTCTGCAGCTCTATCTCCACCATAGTCCTGATGCGCTCGGCTCGATCCTGCTTCAGCTCTATGCCCGATAGTACTATGCGGTCTATCTCAATTGTGTGCACTGATCTGCTCATGATTTCATCGACTTGTAGTGAGCGCCGAATTCGGCCTCGGTCGTAAGCTTATCGATCTTGGCATACTCTCTGCGGGTGGAGAGGAGGATGTGAGGCATTTGAATAGGCGATCCCTGGCCGGCAGCCAAAAAAGCAGCATTGAGGGCGATATTCTTGATGTTCCCGCCGGAGATCTCCAGTTGGGACAGGAAATCATAATCCAGAGATTCTACTTCCGCCTGGGGCGGGAATACCTGCTGCCATATCCGGCGGCGGCTAATCGCGTCCGGCAGAGGAAAGTCCAGCTGAAAGCGAAGCCTTCTTAAAAATGCCCTGTCCAGGGCTGATTTGTAGTTGGTGGCCAGTATGGCCAGCCCTCTATAATCCTCAATCCGCTGCAGCAGATAGCTTACCTCTATATTGGCATATCTATCATGGCTGTCCTTGACCTCAGTTCTTTTGCCGAAGAGGGCATCGGCCTCATCGAAGAAGAGGATCGCCCCACTCTGCTCGGCTGCATCAAATACCTTTTTGAGGTTCTTCTCCGTCTCTCCTATGTATTTGCTCACCACTCCTGCCAGGTCGATGCGGAAAAGGTCCAGCTGCAGATGATTGGCCAGAACCTCCGCCGCCATGGTCTTTCCTGTGCCGCTCGGTCCGGAGAAAAGGGCGCTGATTCCCCGTCCTCTTCCCAGCTTCTCTCCAAAACCCCACTTCTCGTAGACCTGAGTACGATAGGCTACCTGAGAGGCTATCTCGTGCAGCTGGCGGAGCAGATCCTCAGGCAGGACTATGTCTTTCCATGATTGGACGGGAATTATGCGCTCTCCCATCTCTTCCATCCTCCCGCCGGATTGCTCCCGGCATGCCTCCCAGAGAGCTGAGACGGAGACATCGCCGGACTGACAGAAGCAGGATCTGTCTTTTACCGCCAGAGCAGCCTGGGCTATGGAGAACGGATCAAGCTCGAACTGCTGAGCTATGAGATCCAGTTCATGGCCATGTCCGGCTCCCATCTCTGGGAAGTGCTGATTCCATATCAAGCGCCTTGCTTTTGCATCCATTCCCGGCACATGGATCGAGATCATCTCCTTCTTGGTCCTCCATCGCTCCTCGCTTCCTATGATCAGGAAGAGGCTCAGCTGCTCGATCACCTCATTTGCCCGAACTAAAGACTCTTCATTATATGTGCCACCAGATGGCATCTCTATATACAGAGCAAATTGGTACAGCATGGCCTCGCGTTCTATCAGGCGAAGCATTTCTTGGCGCTGAATATCAATGGCAAAGAGCCTCGTCAGATTCAGAGAAAATATCTGTATGCCCAGTCTCTTGCATAGTGCAGAGGCAACGGCCTCTTTGTCTCCTCCTTTGCGAGCAATCAGATTTATGGAGGGCTGCAGGCTCTCTCTCGCCTCCGAGGTAATGCTGCAAGCTATCTGGTCTGCCAGTTCATTTGCTTCTGGAGAGAGCGGCACATTAGTGAGAGGGGTGAGCAGATTGGCCACCCTTTCATCGAGCTGATTTACTCCCATAAGATAATCGGCAATTCGGTCCTCAAGCTTCAGTGGCCGCAAGGACTGCGCAGTTGAGGGATAAGGGCCCGATTCAAGCGTTATCAGTCGAAGCCGGCGCATGGGACTCGCCGACATGAAGCTGGACCTTGCCTCAAATATCGCCATATCCTGGCCAAATAATGCAATAGCCAATTGAGGGGTAGGATATCTGCGGTTTGCATCGTCTTGGATGTAGGCATAAATCTGCTCAAATTCGGGATATAGTTCGAGCGCAAAACAGAGCAGAAGAACATTGCGTTCGAAGGAGGTCAGGCAAAAGAGGCGAGTAATCACCTCCAGTGGGGGCAGACAGCCGGCTCTTTCAAAGGCTCTTCTTTGATCATCTATCTCCATCTCAATCATTGCAATGGATTGATCGATACTGGCTATCTCCTCGCTTTCGCTGCAGAAGCGCTCTTCAGCCAGGCAGTCTTCGCCTGCCATCAGCCAATCGGCCTTTGTCTCGCTGATCACCATTCCCTGGTAATCCCTGAGAGGATCATGTTTCCATTTTTGACGAAGCCATATGATCTTGCGCTGCAACTTAAGGCGGAGTCGGTCGATCTCTGCTTTAAGATATACCCAGTTCATCTCCGCCCTGACTTCATCTTCAATCGAGGTCATGCCGGAATAACCAGTATCTTATCTTCGATGTTCTCCGCTCCGTTCACCCTCACCCGCACAGGGTACTCTCCTGCGCCAAGATCTTCAGGCAGATCGAATGCGATCCTTCCGGACTCTTTATGGATATTGTATCCTTTTGAGCTTATTACTCTGCTTCCGATTATCGTCATGCATTCCATGTTGGAAGAGAAGAGCCGGGAGCCGGTGATCTCCAGGGTTTTAGGAGATGCATCGAGATCGGAATTTAGCGCCTCAATCTTCGGCACCAGCATAAATACCGCCTGGTTTGACGGGAAGCCCGCGTGTTTTTCTGGTGGATACCCTATCATCAAATCGAAGATCGCCATAGCGATCTGAGGACCTGGCTGCAAAAGATCGTCCTGAGGTATTACCACTTCAATGCGATCATGCCATCTCTTCGTTATACCCGCCGTGGCATCCGCCCTTCCCAGCATAATCCTGTTATCGCTATGGCCGAGATTCTGTCCCAGGATTATCAGAGTATCGCCAATTCTTCCATAAGGAACTCTCCGTTCGATCTCCGGCGGGTCTTCCAGGCGACGCAGACGTAGCTCAGCAATCCAAGGCATATGCATAGATGTAACATGGACCTTTGGTCCTCTGGATGGTGGTTCTCCCACCAGCTTCGGGATGGTCGAAAGGCTTTTGCCCCTGATCTGAACCAATCCCACAGAATAGGCTGCCGATAGCCTATAGGGCTTGGTAAGCGCTGTCCAGATCTTGGTGAGGTCCTCCAGGCTGATGGGATCAAGGTACACCTTGATCTTTTCGAACTGATCTCTGAGGCTTGGATCCAGAACCGGCTGATCGGCTTTGTCGCCCTTTTTCCTCAGCAGCTTCGCCGTTATCATCCCATGATCATGCAGCACCCTCATTGCATCGCCCAGTATTCTCTGAGCATCCACATCGTCTTCATCCGTGCTTCCATATGCGGTAAGCAGGTAATGCAGGTCCAAGGACAGCGGCGGCTGGCCGTAGTCTGCAGGATTTCCTGCACCTAGAATCTCCTGATTTTTAAGCTGAGCATCCTCAGTGACCCTATATAAGAACAGGTTTACTCGAGCACCCGTGCCGCCACTAACTGGGACGTCTGGTGGGGCTAAGATCACGGGAACCTCAGTCTCCATCTGGTCCCCAAGTAATGTTTTGAGGGTTGTGCTTACTCCGGCAATAGCTGAGAAATCGCTCACTTTGGGCTCCTGAAGCTCATTCAGTCCATATAATTTCGGACCGCTTCATATTCGTCAAATCCCAGAATCACAGATGAACGAGAAGGAGGCTTCTCTGGCAATGCAGAAGGAGCCACGCTTCTTATCTCTATTGTATCAATGTGCACCTGTACCATTCGCTGTTCCTGTGGATATCCTGAGTACGATGCTGATCTTGAACGCATTTCTACATCAAGCGCTGGTACAGGAAGAGAATTAGATGTCCTCTCCGACAGCAAATTCGTTCTCGGCTTCGGCATTGGTTGTATCAATTTTTGGGCATCTCTTTCATTTAGCTCATGAATAAAACCTCTCCTTGCAATCTCTGCTACATGCATATGCTCTACAGTATCAAGAACAGCATTAATCTCATCTGATGAGGCTTTCTCAAGGCTCTGCAGCCTGGCTATGTCTGCCGTTGGATCCTGCCGATCTTGGCCCTTATTAGGTGGGTATGCTCTCCTTGAATCCAGGCTTTTGTCCACCACTTCCTCAATCAGATCTCTTATTGCGATGAATGGCGCCGGCTCCATTTTGCCTGACTCTGTTTTAGCTTTTTTATCCGCTTCCGCGCCCTCATATCTCTTCATGGAGGGGACTAAATATTCTGCAGATTCAAATGAAGACGGTTTTAGCGACATGGGCTGTGGCTCCACAATAGAGCCAGATAAAATGCTCGAAGCCGGAAACAAATCCCTTTCTGGATTTTCATCTGGCTTTGTAGCTTTAATTTTCTTCACCGGACCGCTTTCGTGCTGCAAGGACAGAAGGGATGTTTCCTGTTCTTGAATCTCCCTAGCAGTGATTCTGCCATCTCTTTCGGATCGAGATATATTGTTCTGGGGCAATGATCTGGACGACTGTGGAATGGATATTGCTGAACTAATGGTAGTCTGCTGGTCGGCGGATATAACCTCATTATATGCCGAAAATGGCTCACCTCTGGCTTTTTCAATAGATTGATGGATCTTCCGTGAATGCATTCGTTGATCCTCTGATCGCAAATGGTGATCAATTTGGGACGCTTTTTCTATTCTGGAAGTAATTTTATAAGGCCGGAGGTGCTCAGCATCTGTATTATCTGAGTGGGGTGGCTTTAAATCAATATCATTGGGCAAAATTTGTTTCGCATTAATTTCAATGGGCTGATTTTGCCTTACGTTGATTTCATTGGGCAGGTTTCGCTTTACATTGGTTTCAATGGGCAAAATTTGTTTTGCATTAATTTCAACCGGCATATTTTGCTTTAGATTGATTTCATTGGGCACAGTTTGCTTTGCATGAGCTTTGGAGAGCAAGGGCTTTTGCGAGAATGCTCCCGATGTTTCAAATAACCTTCCTTCTTCAGATACATCTGAAGCTCCTCTTGACGCCCGATCGTAGGGCTCAAATCGGGGCCCATTGTCGCCATCCCTTCCGGGCCGATAGCCTTCCAGGGAATCAGATCCGGCAGAGTTTTGAGGTTTAAAGAGCCAACCTGATAAGGGAGCTGTCCATGCTGGCGGATGCAAAGCCACATCAGATGTGAGCCCAGCGCCCCTCTTCAATACATCAAAAAGAAAGTTGCTCACATCTTCCCTCCATTGGCCAGCTCTTGATCCAGGAGCTGCAGGTATGTATATCTCTTCTTAGGTGTCAGGCTCATAATCTCGGCCTCACTCCAATGATAGTGGAAGGCCAGGGTATGCACCTCTCTGTAGAGGCTTTTCTTTCTGCTCTCTATCTCTCTGAAGAGATAAGAGGCTATATCGAAGTTTGTGGCGATTTCCATGCGGCAGAAAGGGCAGCTGAAGTTCAATGTCATCAAAGCCTGTCGATCAAGATCAGCCATCAATGAAGAGATTTTCTGGGCGAATTCCAAGGTCAAGATGCCACTATTATCTCTGCATTCACCTTCTCTTGATACAAGACAGCGATTTATAAGTAGATTCGCCGCTGCATTGAGATCTCTATGAGCCAGATCTGCTGCTGCTTCCTGGTCAGATCCCCTGAGCAGGCGAAACTGAATCTTGCAGGAGTTGCCGTTGTCTGAGAGCACTATCTCATAGACATCTCTTATCTCTGGATAGGGAGGAACCAGAAGGTCGCTTACTTTCAGATTTAGGTCCATCTTTTCTCTGCATTCCGGATTGGGGCAATTCAAGACGCACTCCATGAGCTCTCCCCAGGTGATGCGCTGCAGGTTTAGCAGCAAAGACTCTCGATCTCCTACTATGAGCGATCGTACTATCTCTTCATCTATCTTATCATATGGCCCCAGGCGGATAAGACACTTGGACAGCAATGCCGTAACGAGCTGGGCGGGAGGATGGGTCTCTCTTGCGTCCATCAAGAATACTTCATCTGCCCCGGTAATTGGCCGCAGTTCCGCATCTTGATAGCGAGAACCATTGGCCATTAAGCCTCCTGGTATAACGACAGCAAAAGATTCCATGGCAGTTGATTTCAGCCAAAGCTCGGCTCAGTAGGCTCTTTTACCTCTACATCTCGATCCCAGCCTTCATTTTCCAGCTTTATGGTCTGGATGGCCACGGCATTGGCATTTGCATCCAGATCGGGAAGAGCCTGATATTCAGATACCCAGCAACGATAGACATAGTAGGATATCACCTTCTGGTTGGCTTCATTGAAGACTTCTATAGTTAAGTCCTTCCTGAAGTCCTTCAGAGATACCTCATCCTCGCGATCTGGAGATCCCCCATCCTTCTCGAAGTTCCAGACCTTATTGGCCCATTTCTCGAACTCCTCATCATGGGTTACTCCACGCTCCATGGTGATAGGCTCGTATTTCGTCCTTCCCGGAGATTTCCGACTGCTGCTGGGATCGCCTCCTTCTCTATGCTCGACCACCTCTGTTGTCCTTTTAAGTGCACTGACCTTGCTCACTCCCGCCACATATCGTCCATCCCATTTTACCTTGAACTTGAAGTTCTTGTATGGATCATATCTAGTCGCATTTATGCTGAACTGTGCCATGACTGCTGCCTCCTATGTCTGGATCTCCCCCGCCATCTGCTGAATCTTTATTATTACGAATTCCGCAGGCTTGAGAGGTGCAAATCCCACCAATATGTTGACAATCCCCTGGTTTATATCCGCCTGGGTGGTTGTTTCTTTGTCGCATTTGACAAAGTAAGCCTCTCTGGGGGTTCTGCCCTGAAAAGCTCCCTGACGGAAGAGGCCACTCATAAAGGCTCCGACGTTAAGCCTGATCTGGGACCAAAGGGGCTCATCATTGGGCTCGAATACAATCCACTGAGTTCCCCGGTAGAGGCTCTCCTCTATGTACAGAGCCAGACGCCTGACAGGGATATACTTCCATTCAGAGGCCATGCGATCTGCTCCGGCAAGGGTTCTCGCTCCCCAGACGATATTGCCAACCACAGGGAAGTTGCGCAGGCAGTTAATCCCCAGTGGATTAAGCTCTCCGTTTTCCCCGTCCGTGAGCCTGATCTTCAGCTCATGCACCCCTGCCATGGCAGTATCTGTACCAGCGGGCGCCTTCCAGATTCCCCGCTGAGCGTCGGTGCGGGCGTATATTCCTGCCACCACTCCGCAGGGAACGAACTCCTCCAGACGGTTCTCCTTCAGTGGATCGGCCATCTTGATTCGAGGGAAATAGATGGCAGCATAATCAGGGAAACCAAGGTTGTTCCTCAGACTCTTCGATCCTTCTTTAGCAAGTGCTATGCTAGACCAATTAGAGGGCGGGTCGATGAGGAGGAATGCGCGCTTCTCTTTGCACAGGGTCAAGGCTGCTGCCCATGTACTTGAAGCTACATCTTCGCTGGGAGTGAACGGTGGAATGCACATAATATTGAATATATCCGTCTTTTTTAAGGCATAGATTCCGGTTTTCTCATTCTCAGATCCCTCATATTCCACATAGGTAAGCTCATCGCCATCTTTTCCTGCAGTTGATGGTGAAATCGGATCTGATGTTTCCGCAGGGCGAATTGATGGAAAGTTTGTGCTGCCGCCCGTGTAAGGATCTGGGATTTGAACCAGATTTGATTCCTGAGATAGAATCTTGCCTATAAATCGGGAATCATCCGGATCAAGAGTCACATTGAGAAATGCTTCCTTTGATAGAATCTGCTTTTTATTGGAAGGATTTACCATCTCTATGGCTATATTGAATATTTTTTGTTCTAGATTCTCTTTTTCGTTATCCGTTAGATCGCGAGTATCATGGTCTATGCTGATCTGCAGATTGCTGCCCCATGCGCCTTCGCTTTTAGCCTCCAGAAGGAGCTTTAGATTGCCGCTTTCTGGAGGAAGTTCGAATTCTGAACGGACGTCATCTTTAGTCAGTCTAACGATTACTCCATCGGTTCCCCCATTGAGGAAGTATTGCTGCACTGCATAACTCATGGTGCTCTTAACCCAAAGCCCGCCGAAGATACGCTCATAATCGCCAAAGCTGTGGATTATCACTGGCTCATTTGTTGGCCCTTTGAGAGCTCGCCCTACAAAAGCGGTGATAGAGGTTGACACGCCGATAATAGTGCGAACCCCGCTGGGAATCTCCTCGATGTAGACTCCTGGATATGTTGTTACGATAGGCATTTGAAGCCTCCTTTAAATTTTAATCTCAATACTCACTACGGCGGTACTACTGCTTTTCTTCCGATTAGTATGGAAAGAGCGGCATCATCGGTTGTCGAAGCATTGGCAAAATTTATCTTATTTGCTGAAGTCAGCAAACTGATGGCCCCATTGCCTATCAGAATAAGTGGGGCATCCAATTTGATAGAATCCCCATTTAGCGGCGTATATGTCAGATTTGAATACATTGATTTGTCCGAGGCGCTAATCAATAGAAAATCCACCTGTGACAAAGCTCCGGGCTGTAAATCAACATCTATATTGCCGTTTTTTGGAACTGAAACGTCTATCTTGTCATATGCTTCAACAATCAAGGAATCGCCTACCTTAACTGTTGGGCCACCCGCTACCTCTGCATTAACTCTCCAAACAATCTTCTCTGTCATAAAATCACCATGCTTGCCTGCAAATAAACCCCTTTTGATTTCCAAATTCTGAAAGATACTGCCCATTAAATTTGACTTTATCGAAATATAATGGATGGTATGACATCAATAATGTTTTATATCAATCCTCCTAAATCAATTTTTTATCTAAGGTAAAATCCTAGCTTCATCTCATATATCCTATGGCAGAGGCAGATGTATCTGCAAAGTTCTTGATATGGTCTTCGCTCTGTCGCCTCAAGCTGAATCACAAAATGATATAATATAAAATTCGACTATTAGCTAAAAAATATATTAAAGTAAAACTACCCTTTGCAGGAGTTTCATTGCCGAATTGCTCGCTCCTGAATGCAAGATTTCTTAACTTCTTATGTTTTTAAAGTATAAATGTCTTTCCGAGAAACGAGAAACTTAAAAAAAGACTATTGAGGATTCTGAGCAACCCTGCATGCAAGGGCTGTCCGAAGCTTTAGTTCTTGATTTCAAGCGTCTCTAAGTCTTTTTAGGCCTTTGCATTCAATTATTGCTCCTTGTCGTTTTTAACTCAATAGCTCCCGCTAGATCATATAATTCCGGCTCTTCAGAGTGCTACTTGAGGTCTAAAATTGCTCAATAGTGGCGGAACAAAATTGTCCACCTGCCAATCCCTGACATCAAAACTCAGGGATTGTGTGGATGCTGGACCAGGAGGAATTCCTCATGCTGCGAGATCAAATTGAACCAAGAATTGAGCATCAGTGAGATTGCCAGAAGAACAGGATGCAGCCATGGAACGGTTAGGAAATACCTTCTTTCTCCTGCTTTATCACCCTCAAATAAAGGCAAGATCGAGGAACAGCGTTGGCTTGTTAAGAGAGATTTCCTCATAGGCAGCGAGTTTCATTCATTCTCTGATCTCAATCTCCAAGCTCAGAGCTGGTTAGCTCGGATGAATTCAACCGTCCGCGGCTCAACCAACGAAATACCGGCAGAGCGATTTGCCAAAGAAGGGCTTCAGATTATGATCTAGTTGCCCCCCTATCATAATATCCGAGCAGAGATATGGAAGATGGAAGATATCGCGAGATTCCTATGTATCCTATCTTGGAAACCGCTATCCGTTCCTTATCGATTTGCACGAAGAGACTGCTCCTTGCAGATTTCTGACAGAAGCCTCACGGTAATCATAGGCAGAGATGCGATCTGCACTTATGAAATTCGTCAAGGTCATAGCAGGATTTCCAGAAACAAGGAGCATTTCAAGGTCTGCTATCCGAAATTCCAATAGCAGAACTCCACTCTAAAACCAAGGTTCTCTCCAAGTTTCAAGTTCATTGAGCCGGATGTGGAACAAAGATCGCTATTGATCTATGGTGCTTTCAGGGGAGGGGGTCTGATCATCGATGAGATTGGCTATGCCTTTCATGAGCTTGGAGCACATTGCTTCTTCCAGTTGATCTCCAGGAGATATGAAAAGGCGTCTATTATTTTCGCTTTCAACAAGTCTTATGGCGAATGGGGAGATATCTTCAAGGATCATTTATCGCGGCGGCCAGTCCCCGACAGAAGAATCCTGTAATAGTTATAACGCCATAATCGATATGAATAGGTGCGGGGGATGGGATTCGAACCCACGAACACCTTCGTGACTGGACCCTGAATCCAGCGCCTTTGACCTGGCTTGGCAACCCCAGCTGCTCTGAAATCTCCGATTTCATCGCAGCACATCGATTTTAGCTCAATTTCACTGCCACTTCTACCATATTGTTGACCGATTCAAATATATATACTTTCTTGACACCAAAAAAAGAATCCCGTCACCTGAATGCACTGCCTAAATGTCCAAGTCATTTCTCTAAACATGATGTATTGAGTTTTATTATGATAGTATTATGAGGAAGCAAATATGTGTTAGCAATTTATAGATGTGGAATAGACACATAAAATACTATCACATATTAATTATAGAGCTTCTCATTGGACTTTGATCTACATTTAGGATATAGTCGAACTCATCCTTTTAATCTTCTATTTTCTCCAAGAAGCCATTTCCTTTGCACTCAGGGCATTTCTCAACCTTCTCCACAATCTCTGTGCAAACAACACCATAACCAGCTACAATCCTCCCTGAGCCATTACAGACAGGACATGTCTTCTTAACGTCCATAATACCCATAGACATTATCTACTCAACATCGCTCTTACGCACTTACACATACTGTTCGCTTATCTTGCGCAGACCAAATCAGTATGCAATGACGTCCTTACGTATTCTGCGCAGGTTATGCCGGAATGAATGGAGCCTCAATGATCCACTACCCACTCCTTGTAGCCCAATCTCTCTCGCTCTGGCAATCGAAGCTCATGATGGCCTCCTTCTTAAAACCAATATTGATGAGTGCAAGCCCTCTATTGATCCAGAGATCTATGTCGTTTGGGGATAGCTCCAAAGCAGTCTCAAAACATATGATCGAGTCCTCTGTGAATCCTTTATTGAGAAGCTCGTCTCCCATGTCCTTCCATTTGATTGACTCGATGGGCATACCTTTTATCTCTCTCCCATGTTCCAAAAAGGTTTGGATGTCCAAGATGAACCGCTATTGACCTAGAATTTGTGCTCCTCAATTGGATTTCTGATATAATACATGATATTCCTTAGCATCTCATAGATTCGCGGAACGTCTTCCAAGGAAAAATCTAAATGTGTTACTGGAATATCTGAAAAGACCTTAAAATTGAGCCTTGTTTGGTTCCTCAAATTTGAGCTTCTTTTAGCTAATTCTGCTATACGTCTGATGCCAGTAATGCTTCTAATAACTTCTTTCAACTCCTCCTCTCGTCTTTCTAAAGTCATTTCTGGAACATGAAGCTGCCAAGATTTTATAATCGCAGAGGCCAATTCGGTTTTACACCTTTCCGGAATGCAAGTAGCTCTTATTAGATCTAATATCATGCTTAATTTTAAAGATCTAAATTCACTCTCGTTATTGATTAGCTTTGCTCTGCCAAGAATTGCACTATAGTAATCCGTTAGACCCAATAACTCATCAGATAGTAGGCATCCAGCCATGACAATACTAGACATTTTATCGCCACCTTTTTTTCATGCGTTAAGTTGTGTATTAGGGCAATAAAATCAAAATAGCCCCTATCGGAAGATTATCGGATGAATTAGTCGCCACTAAACCACTCCGCAAGTCTGTTTCCTTTCTAATAGAATCGTTCTGGATGCCACCTCCTATCATTATCTGCGCCAAGAGACGATGCCCTTTATCAAATCTTACGGCATTTGACGTTTTATTCAGAATAGAATATAAACATAACGGTTGATCAATCATCGATAATTTAACACTTGTAGCCTATCTAAATTGTCTAATATCTGAACATATTACAGATAAGACAGTCTATTGGGAAATTAGCATTTCCACTAATGCTGTATCTGGGAATCTAATATCTAGCTGGTCTCCAGATCGATCAATAGACTTTTATTGACCTCCAGCATATAGTTGGATGATCTTGAGATGAAAGCAGCCTTATCCATTGCCATATTGCTCATGATATTCCTACTGGAGGCAGACTGCTATGCTCAAAGCACTAGCGGTTTCCAGAACGTTGGCGGAGACTTCGCTAGGAATTGGATAAGCCGCTATGAAGCTCAAAATCCCAAGCCAGCCGAGCAAAATCTCACCAATGATCTTTGGTCATGGGGCGGCTCTCCCAAAGGAACAATAGTCGTCAATGGGCAGCTAATGGCAGATCCCTATTATTATTGGAAGTCCCTCAACTATACTAGCGGTTGGCTTGGAAAAGTCTATACCGATCCCACTAACGGCTACCCCGTCTATGGTTACATCGATCCATATGGCATGCAAGTCAACTATTATATCGATCCTAATACCGGAAAGCCGGTCTACACCAATGGATATCCATATTATGACAATGCTCCCCTCTACTACTGGCCTGATTACCTGACATCAGGATATAATCTACCACCCATCTTTGTATAATATTTAAACTAATATACACTGATCGACTAGCGCCATCATAGATCATGAGTGGTACCTACAGGCATTAATCTTAATTTAGAGTAATAAAATTTAAAAAGTCTGGCAACGAGTTCTCTATCTGCGTATTTCGCACGATCTACGCACCATCTTACGCAAATCAGATCGGTATCCTCCGACTATCTTACGTAACCTACGTAGGTTTTTAAAGAAAGAAAGTAAGGCGAGACCAATTCCATACTCTCTTCTTTTTCACTTATACTACGTAATATAATATACATTATCTCTACTAATATCGATTTCTCATACGTAAGATACTACGTAAGACCTGCGTAAGAGCCACGTATATACGCAAAGAACGGGATAAGCAGAACTGATTTAGTCAACTCCATATCATTGAGCTAAATTTAGCAGAAAGTTCGCATGCTAAATCCTCCAAACTGCGATGATTCAAGCATATCCTTCATTTCCTAGTGCTTGAAGATCATCAAAGAAAACTTCTTTAAAACTATCGTTCGGATTCGAATCAGAAGGTTTCGGCATTAAGATGACCGAAACCTTCGGGTTCTCGTCCTCTCCCCTCCTCGCATTTGCAAAGAAGATAATACCGCGAATTTCCGACCCAATTAACTGTGGAGCAGTATCTTATACAAAGCAATACCCTATTAGAATAACAATCTCAGCCTGCATCGCATTCATGAACCATGATCGACGACTATATCGAAGAGTACGGCTATCGCTTTGTGCAATTAGTGGACAACAGAGTCACCAAGAAAACCTTTGAATTCGATCAGGTCACCCTATGTCCTACTGCTGAAGGCTATCGTTCCCTCGTCGACCAAGCCAAGATAGAGATCAATCCCAAGATTATGAGCTACCTCTCCAGAAGATGGTCCGAGGGAACAATTGAGAACTTATCCTTCTTTGTCATGGCGGTGGCAGTATATGCTCGAAGCATAATAAACCCTCCAATAACCATTGATGTCGGAAAGGTACTTCTAAGGACGGTCGCAGCCTGCAATCTCAGATGCGTTCGAGGAAAGAGACTGGCGGTGGATGCCGAGCAGCTATGAATAAGAATCAGCATCATGCCACTGGAGGCGCGATCTGCCCATCTGATGCCATCGGTATACAGGATGCCATGAGCATAAGAGTCCGCCCAGGAGCAGATTTCTCCCGTCCTAGCATCTTCGGCTTAACGCCTTTGCCTCCATGATCTCTTCGATAACTCACTTGCCTCGTCCCCTACTTACGTATTACGCAACCATTACGTCACATCTTACGCAAGAGGGATCGCTATGCTGCGCTCTAGTTACGTATCTTACGTAGGTTTTGCGAGAAAGAAAGGAAAAGAGAAAATTTGCCCGAACAAAAAGTCACTCCTCTTCTTTCTCTCTTATACTACGTAATATAATATGTATTATATCTATTGATATTGATTACACTTACGTAAGATACTACGTAACTCCTACGTAAAAGGTACGTAAATTACGCAGGCTCTGCAAGCTCAATAGAAACCTTGCATGTCGGATTAAAGCTGGGACTGAGCTTATACTTCTTGGGTCTTCCTTCAACCACAATAATATCCTTGCATTTATAGAGGAGACCATGCCCTTCTTTTCCTCTTCCATTCAAGATATCGCTGACGCGCCCTGAACTCAATCCCGCGATCTCCTGGATATCGGCTTGAGTAGCAGTCCCATTAAATACAATTGCATTTAGCACGCTCATTTCAGAGTCTGAGTACTTATCTCGATCATGCCCGCCCAGCTCGATATAGAGCTGTTTGGCGTTCTCGAAATCTTCCTCAGTTGCGATTAGCCTTCCCGCACCGTCTTCTTCTCGCTTCATATACCTGAATACGGCACTCGACTTAATCATATCGGAGAATATGCCATATGCCCTGGGATCGCCTTCAAACTTGATCCTCTTCGCAAAGGGAATCATCACATGGAATAGCTTTGTTTTCAAGTCGTGAGTCAGAGCTTGGCAAACCAATGTCTCAAAATCGTACTCATCTGGAAGTTGATCTCCTTCATCCTGCCCTTCCATATGTTCAATGATTATCCTTGCTCGTTCTAGATCAGCAATAACGCAGTACATCAGGAAGCGGTCTCGCAGTTGCTCGTCCGCTTCATTGTCGGCGCATGATCCCCAAAATCCAATCCGTTTGGCTGTCCAGACTTCTGCTCCTTTCATGTCTACGGTTGAAAGCCTCATTGCGCCTTCTTGAAAATCACTCGTGATTCTCTTGACAGATGCGCCGAGTTCCGATTTCCATACGACATCCTCTAATCCCACTATAATGCTATCCGGCATGTCAGGGCCGGAATAGTAAAGGGTCTGCGGTGTGACTCCTCCATTCTTCCAAAAAGATGGATGCACAAGCTTTCCCATCTGCTTAATGCCGTCTGATTTGCCGTAGCCGCCTTCTCCCGTCGCAAGAACATGAATTCCCTTTGAGTTAGAAACAGACTGGCTGCCTAACGAAAATAGCAATGCTTTGCCGAGAGGAGCATCCCCCGTATGACGCTTCTGCCATACGCCGAGAATATAGTCGAAAGTTTGGCCCGCCTCTGCAACATCTCTTGCTTTCTTTATAGCATGCTTTTCCAATTCTTTCTTGGCTCTAAGCTCATCGGATGATCCAATTTCCGCTCTTTGAATGGATGATTCGGACATCTTAGATCGCTCCGACCGACAAGACTTGTTCGCAATTCAATTCCAAACTATATATGTTAAATAAATTATTATTTAACTTTACGTATCCACTAACTTGATTAAATATCATTTTAATTCCTCTTAAAAGGTTTCTAGCTCGGACTTAACGAGCTAGACCTTCCTTTATTTACTCAGATGCCAATTTCCGACGCAAGTACTCAATATCTCTTCTATTCTGTCGAATAGTCTGACTTTTATGTTTTGGACTCATAATATTCCTCCTTAACCACTTAGCTCACAATCAAAATCAAATACGGGATTATGAATGCAATATACAGCAACCTCATGATAGCGAGTTAGCTCCACGAGGCTGCTTTCCTTCGTCAGCCGGCGTAACTACCAAGCGTTCGCCGTCAAAAGCGATCTCAACCGCGCTGTATTGTTCCCATAGCTGTGCAATAGCCCGCGGTACTGTAATGACCGCAGCCTTGTTCCCCACTGATTGGGAAAATCTTCTTTTAAATTTCAGTTCTTTCATTTTCAATCACGAGAAGGATAAAATTCCTTCTCATATGTACGGTTTAGCGTAAAATTTTTATAAAATTTCATTTATGTCTAAATCAATGAAAAATGCCCTTATTTTGCTAAAATTGCCAGACTTAGAGGCAAAAATGAATGATTTATTCCACTAAATGACCAAATATATGGGTTTGTGCTCGAAGGATCCAATATTAACTTAAATTAAAATAACTTAATTAAAATATTGGAGCATCATAACCTGAGTTTCTTCTAAACCGCATTGGACTAAATCTTGAAGAAAGTCGCACTTCTTATCTCGGCAAGGCAACCTTATTACGTAGTTTACGTAGCTTTCCAGAAGATGAAGGCAGACAAATGCGCAGTTACTCCATCACTTCGATGGAGTTATTTGAGGGTGGAGTTCATAGGCTCTCCTATGGTCTGATGCTACTCTGCAGGCGAAACCGATGAGCATCCGAGATCAGATGGACTTTAAGGTTAAAGCTGCCGAAGGATATCGGATTCGATGTCGAGAATATCCGAGGAAATGATTTGCTTCAGGACTTCCTGCCCAATGCACACCAGCAGGGAGAAGAAATAGAAGCCTAGTCCTTCTCTTTCAAGGTCTTGCGTCCCAATTCTGTTACGAATACCTTGGAGATGGCATTGGGAAGCGTCAAGCTCGACGGATAATCACTGATGAGAATATCCACATGCCCCAATTTCCTGAGCTTCAGCAAACGGTCTCCAAGCTCGACTTCGTCCAGTTTCAAGACATCATTGACTTTGACCGGACTGATAGAACGCTTCGGCGAGAGAGTCTCAATAGTATTGAGAATATCAAGATCGGTTGTGTCCATAAACTCACCAATATTATATAGCATCCAATTGGATATAAATCATGGCCTTGGAGTAAGAATCGTGTGAAGCCAATCCTAGAATGAACCCCTCTGAGTAGACAATTATTTAAGCAAAGCATCTTCATTGGAAGGAATACATGAAGAAGACGAGGCAGCGTTACGACCGAGAATTCAAGATATCAGTAGTGGCCGAGCTTGAATCAGGTAAGCCGCTAGCTCAGATTGCCCGCGAGCATGGAATTCATCCAAGTCTATCATCCCGATGGCGAGCAGAGCTGGCCAAGAATCCCGAAAAAGCATTCAGAGGCAATGGCAGGACGAATTTAGAAGATTCAAGTGCATCAAGGCGAAATAAGGTAGAAAGTTTGCCCCATCCCAACCATGATGGCAGGAGGGGCGGAATAGCAGAAACTGGTGAGATCTTTAAAGCCATCCAAAATGCATTATCTATAGATCCCACTCTTTCGATATGTGGAGCTTGTCAACTTCACGGAATGAGTCGAAGCAATTATTACAAATGGAAAAACCATCCTAGACAAGCGAAGCAAGAGACTGAATTCGATATCCATCTTAGGAATCAGATTCAAGGAATAATTAAAGGAAGCCCAGATTATGGATACAGAAGAGTCACTATAGAATTAAAGAAGCGCGGGTATGCCGTCAACCATAAGAAAGTACTGCGAATCATCCGAGAGAATTCATTAAGATAATCGGCAACAAAGATAGATTTGTTTTAAAGAAAATATTTATATACTAGGGTTATAAGTATAAATCAGGAGGGATTATAATCAAGCAATCCACAGTCAGAGTCCTAGATGACAAGGATATGGAATTTGTCGATGCTCTGCGAAACCTAAGAGTCCCCAGAAGTGTAGCCACTCTTATTACCTTCCTCGCGAGCGCAAACGAAGCGACCTCTAGAGAGATCGAAATGGGAACCAGCATGAGGCAGCCAGAGGTGAGTATCGGGATGCGTGGACTGCGCCAGAACAATTGGATCGAGGAGCACGAAGTCAAAGCAGAGGGAAAAGGTCGCCCGACTAAAGTATACAAGCTCACCGTACCTCTTGAGAAGATCATCCAGCACTATGAAGCGCAGAAGAGCCAAGAAGCCGCCCAGACCATGCAGGCCATCCAAAGACTGAAAGAGATAGCTGCAACCTGATTCCAGCCAGTCCATCTCTTTTTTGCCTTGCTGTCTCCCTACAGTTGTTGATGCAAAGATGACTCCTGAAGATAGAAGTGATATCCGAGAGAAGGTCTGGGAAATGAGCAGGACGACCAACAAGATCCTGATTTCTGGGATCATTGTCATTCTGATAATTCTTGCTATACTTATCTACCGCGGAATGAGCGCGATTCCTCTTTGAGTTGCTATCTGAATGTGATATTCAGGAAAAGATTTCGATCTTTCTCCAGATAAGTATGCAGAAGAAAAGACTACTTCCAAAACCTACGGGACTCCTCTGCCCTGATATTCTTATGGCAAAGACTGGGCTATAATCCCCTCATTAATACCAAAGACTTCCCTATCCCTGAAGCTTTCGCAGAAGATAGGTGGCGGTATAATCCCTTTCGACTTACAGAAGATCTTCCCGTCTTCATAGCAAGTAATCTTTTGAGAACAAGCGATACAGAAGTTGAATCTCATAAGATAATAGTAATAGATCTTTGAAAAGAAAAAGGTATTGGTCAAAGAAGAACCGAATTCATAACAGACTTAATTTTTAAATAATAATTAATATCTATCCAACAAGCGATCATGTTCTCAATCCTCGGTAAGTCTTTCGATTTCATTCTGCAATGATACTGATCTCGAATATCAAAATTCATTAATTAAGTTATTAACCCCATTATTTCCACTGGAACGATGATTAGAAATTGCCGTACCATGAAATCAGGTTGTTCAAGTGCCAGAAATGTAGAATAAATACCAGAGCGGCACATCTAGCTATATATTCATATAGACGAATCGTATCCATTTATGCATTATGAATAAACCAACAGTAGAATCATTATTTGGCTTTAATGCTGGTGTTGTCTGGGAAGCACTCAATCAGAATGGAGCAAGCAATCTAGCGAATCTCGTGAAAACCACATCATTGAGCCGTGAAGAGATCTACGGAGCATTAGGCTGGCTTGGACGAGAGGACAAGCTTGTTATGAAGCAGAAAGGTCGGGTTATGGTCTTCTCGCTGCGAGAGGAGGAAACACGTCTATCAGTCCTCGAAGAGACAACTGAACCTGCACCGAAGCGAAAGTCAAAGTCTCATAAGACAAAGCAGCCAAAGAAGACCTAGAAAGCTCGCTCGATCAAACCACCAATCAAACAAACCGAAAGCCCAGTTGAGCAAAGCGAGAGAGTAGGGGAATTCTTGCTTCATTGATGATGGGACATTATTCAAAGTTTAGAAGAAAGTCACCTTGGAGGATAGAAGATGAGATTTCAATCTTTAGCTATCGCATGCGTAATTTTGATAGCAATGAGTTATGGGTCAATATGTTTAGCAGAAGAGGATGAAAAAACGGATAATAGCGCCTCTATTGATGCACCTCAGGATTTTGTTATGTGTACTGGATGGCATGCCCTTTGTACTAACTCTAACGACTGCAAAATGCATGAAGACAAAGCGGACTGCGACTGTATGAGAGTCAATGAAACCCATTTTGTTTTAACGTACGTGTTTAGCTCGCTAGAATACATATAGACCAAAAAAATTAAGTGATATAAAAGCAATATTTTTTAGTCGAAAGCATGGATGAAGGGGAAACTAACA
>Ga0302252_1000251_pt1 | contig 56201 bp, 49 predicted proteins | sample AAG_RA_Leu_MG_FD_193511 | JGI IMG/M metagenome (GOLD analysis project Ga0302252, IMG submission 193511) | Enriched activated sludge microbial communities from anaerobic digester in WTTP, New Holstein, Wisconsin, United States - AAG_RA_Leu | ecosystem: Engineered > Bioreactor > Anaerobic >... | reverse complement strand
CCTTTCTCAATGTAACAGCATTAACCCGGTTTGGCGGAGGAAACGACCACCACCGGTGTAGACGGAGGAAAGAGGAACTCTGGCGGAAGGGATCTCTTGAGCTTGATCCAGGCCCTTTTCCAAAATGTTCTTGACCGTTTTATAGCGGGGATTTTCGAAGTGCAGCGCCCGCTTGCAGGCGGATTCCAAACGCGCAGATCCGTAATTCTTTCCCAGACCGACGATACCCTGGGCGGCGCGCAGATTGTCCAGAACCCGGTCGGCAAAGAGAGTCCGGATCAGATGATGGCAGTCAGGACCGATTGTCTCCGCTTGGCGCAGACACCATTGGGGATCTTGAAGCTTGTAAGCGATCGCCTCCGGCGGCATGTGATCATCGACGGTGGAACGCGCGCCGGGTTTCCTGAGCCGGGGATGGACGGCTACCAGTTTCAGATCATGATAAATCTTTACGGCGCTGTCCGTGGCCTTGAGCCACATGGTCTTATGGATCAGCGTAAACGGCGCCGAGTAAGACGCTTTTTCAAACTGAACATGGCAGTTGCCGTGCAGCTTGACCTGGCACCAAACGGCGATCTCCAAGGGGACATCGGGCAGAGGTTTCAGCAAATGCTTTTCCGATTCGGCAAAGAGGCTCAACGGTTTTTGTCTCGTGGTCCCGTGAATGCGGTTTCCCGCCGTTTCCAGAATCCATTGACGCAACTGCCCGTTGGCGTCGGCCAGCGAGCGAAACTGACGCAGGGGAACAAAGCGATTCTTGACATACTTCACCCCGGATTCCACGCGCCCCTTCTTCTGAGGATCCCGCGGCGGACAGGGGGAGATCAGAAATCCGTATCCCTCGGCCATCTCCCCGTAAGATCGTTGCACTTCCGGATCCCGGAAGCAGGCCTTGGTTATGGCGCACTTGGCATTATCGATGATCGCTTTAGCAGGCACGCCGTTGAAGAACTCGAAGGCCCGCCGGTGGCAGGAAAGCCAAGTGGAAACCTTTTGGTCAGTGACAATCTCAGCGTAAAGATGACGGCTGAAACACAGGGTCATGACGAAAATCCAGGTCTTGAAAATCTGACCGGTGAAGGCGTCGGTAATGTCCGGCCCCTTGCCGAAGTCCACCTGCGCCGCCTCCCCCGGGGCGAAATCCAGAATGCAGGTCGCCTCGGCTTGATGGAGTTTCAGCCTCTGCACCAGACGGCGCACGGAAGAATAGCTTCCGGCAAATCCAAACTGATCCACCAGTGTCTGGTGAATCGTGGTCATGCAGATGTTCCCCTCAACCCACTTGCGAATCTGTTCCTCATAAGAACGACTCAAAGACTGATGCGTGGGATTGTCATCATGCTGCTTCTTTTGCTCAAATACCTCCACCAAAACTTCATCGTCGGGAAGGGGCAACCCCCTGTCAAGCCAGCCCCGCTGCACGGCAACAGCCCGAATCTGCCCACATTTTATACGGCCCATCAGCCTTGTCCGGGCAATGGTCCGATCACTTTCTCCCATGCGCATCCTATGTATCACTTGACGATATTGGTACATCTCGAACCTCCTGTTACTCATGTCAGTTCCTCCCAGCGTCGTATTGCCGAGAGTATACTGAAGTTGATCACATGGTCCGAGACCTTTTTTAAACCCTCTTATGAAAAATCCTCCACCCATCGGGTGGCGCCATTACGGCGATCACCAACCGGCTCCATTGCGGCGATCACCAACCGGTCCCATTACGGCGATCATGAAGTGGACTCATTGCGGCGATCACGTATTGGCTCTATAGCACCGATCAGTAACATTCTTAAAAATTACCCCGTGAATGCCATTGCCATAAGCGCGTCTCATTCCCGGCGAGGATTCGCCCAATCGCACCCGATTCTTGACGCCCCAGGCAATCGCCTCATAAACCATTTGGTCGTCACCATAACCCGCAGATAATCCCTCCGCATAGACCAGTCTTGCCAACAGTTCCTGATCATTGATGTTTTTGGCAGTTATGATTGATTCAACGCTTGCCTTTCCGTCAGACGACAGACAGGCAGGCATATCCTCAGCAAAAGCCGCCCCTGACACGAGAAGAAGCAGGAATAATGCCTTGACAACGCTCTTGAGTAAACCAGACATTCCCTGCTCCTTATCAATCCTTCCTGATTTGGATAAATTGCCTGCGATAGGGCTCTTTCAAGTACTCAAGATATGCTTCTGCCATACCGACCCTGATCATTTCCAGGTTGATATTCCTGTTGTCCAACCAGATCATGCCGACCATTCTCCGGTAACGATCGATGGCGATAACATCAATGCGAACATGTTTCATATAGATCATGGAGGATAGACAGTTTCTTGATTCCTTCCCGAAGGGCTCTCCTGCTTTGCTTATATGGCTTGTTCTCTTGTTGCGCCTTTCTATTTCGGGAGCATCTATGCCGTACAACCTGATTTTCAGTTTCGTTCCTTCCGGTGTGATTGCCTGGATAGTGTCACCGTCGGATACCTTGGTTACCGTAGCGGTGACAGTTCTTATCGGTGCCGCAAAGGTAGAGCTTGCCGCTAAAATGGTCGATAAAATAAGGAATGCCCATATCGTGTGCTTAAAATGAAATCTTGTCATGATCAGAATTTCTTATTGTCCATTTATGTCCTTTTTAAATATGGGTGATGAATGAAACATTACCACATCTCGTTTGTTTATAATCAATGGTTCACCAAAAAAACACACCTATGTGCTTGGCTTACTTCGTTAATCAATTTCCGTCCCTTCAAGGCGAGGATCTAGGTGGGGAGGGGTCTATTTTTCATCCCCTTTGTGATGGAACACCGTCATGTGCGTTTCATTTAGGATAATATTGTTACGGAATGTATTTCCCAATAAAATCTAAGTAACCTCTTGTTCCATCTATCTTGTTATGTCTTCTTACTGCTCTGAGAACTCGATTGACACCCTGTCTCAACTCACTCCTGGAAAAATCATGAATACTCATGAACATGCGGAGATAGCCTCTTATAAATTTCAATAATTCATCCTGTGCTGGCGCTTCAGGTTTCATTGAAAGTTTCTCAAGAGCGATAATTACAGATGAATCCGTTAGGCCTTTTTCCACCATATCATATTCCATAACGGCCCTTTCAATTTGATATAGCAGAGATAGCATTTCATTTTCACTAATTTTTCTTGATGCCTGCTCGACATATAATGTCTCAAGAGGCTTTAATTGATAGGTGAATTCACCTTTGTCGGCGGTTATTTTTACCAAACCATCTGTTTCCGTATCGAAGGTTATTGATAATCTGGACTGCTCCTCATTTTCTGATAGCTTTTTGTAAATTGAAATTGACTCCAATTTCTCCATGAATTCAGTGTCCATACGAGATCCTTTTTTCAGCCCAGTGAAGTTTACAATCTTTATTTAATAAAGGATCATATTTATCTGCATTTTTAATAGAGATCTCAAGATTTGTTTTTCAAGCCAATACATTAAAAGGCAAGTGCTTCTTAATGCTGCCGGCAAGACGTCAATCTCAAATCAACCTTTTTCTTTTTCCATCGCGGCCATGATCTTTTCAGGCTTCTTGTCTTTTAATCTTTTCAGAGTATTCCTATAGCCATCATTATCGAAAGGCTTCTTATATTTCAACGCCTCAAATAGAAAGTAAACAAAGACAGTACTGACCAGATGAACCACCTCATGATGGTTAGATTTCTTCCTTCTCATGGATAGGTAAAACTGATAGGCCTCAATGGGATCTCTTAACTCAAGGTGCTTTTCAACCATCAAGTGCAGAAGAATATGTAAAAAAGGGTTTGTTTCATGTTCGGGATCAAAATCATGTCCCGACATGACATCAGCAAACTCAAATTGATTATGGAATTCTTCCTGATGTTGCATCATGATCTGGGCGAGTTTCTGGTCTTCTTTATCCAAGTGGGCAACGCTGCCAGCTTTAGCCGCTTCCCATACGTCATGAATCCTCTCTCGGTTAAGAGTTTTTAAAATATCTAGCATGAACTGATTGTCACTTTGATCCGTCATCATCGCTCGCCCTATTTATTTCAGGTAACCCGCTTTTTTCATGAACTCAGGATTTCTTTCAAGGTCCTGGGCAAGCTCTTGAATTTCTCTGTGTACCGCCGGTGAAAAGGAATTAAAGGCGCCTTCAGCCCCAGACTTATTCATTGCATCAACATGACTGGAAGCATTTGCGCCGCTTTCCTGCATGATCATGAGGACTATTTTTTCAAGTCTCTTTTGAATATCCGGCGGAAATTGTGCAAGACTCTGTTCAGCTTGCAATGCCACTGGATTCTTTGAGGCATAATCCGCTCGTGCCGCAGGATCAGCAAAGAAGTTCCTCAGCATCGACATAGCTGCTTCGTGTGACTTATCTTGGGCAAAGGCATTGTTCGCTAAAAATACAAATGCGAAGATTGCCAATCCCACCATCAAGTATTTAGATTTCATAAGGCACCTGCTCTTTACAGATCAATTGTTCATATGATCATTACTATATCGGGTGCATGTCTCTCGGAAGGTTCAGGGATGCTGGTCGGGTATCCGACTATTACCGGCGCCACGATTCGCTGGTCGTCTGTAATTCCCATTTCATGAAGGATTTGAGGGTCGCGAATATTAGCTCCCAATGCTATCCAGCATGTACCTAATCCCCTATCTGTAGCTGAAAACATGAAATAGGCAACGGTTAATGCGCTATCAACATCAAGTAAATGATGCTTTCTCGGCCCGGTCACGTAGACAAGACAGGGGGGCATTGTAAAACAAATTGATTGAAGGCACAAGCGTCATATGGAAGCAAAATATATCTTGCGCTATTCGCGAATCGCGAATACAATGCAGTCATGAATCTGAAACCACAGGATATATACATACTCTTGAAGCTAATTGCCATCGGTGAAGGCCAATGGTCATACTCATCCCTGTCTGGCGACCTGATTATGAGCACCTCAGAAGTTCATGCCGGCATCAAACGAGCTGTTGCCGCCCGTCTAATGGATTCGCCGAAAGGACGTCCCCTAAAAAAGTCACTGGAAGAATTTCTCATTCACGGTGTCAAATACGCTTTCTCACCAGATCATGGCGGCTTGACCCGCGGGGTTCCGACGGGATATGCCGCACCGCCGATCAAGAACATTATTTCCCAGACTAATGAACCTCCTCCCGTTTGGCCGGAGCCCGATGGTGATACCCGTGGCTATGAATTTTCGCCCCTGTATAAATCGGTTCCGAAGGCAGCGCTGAAAGATAAATTGCTTTATGAATTACTCGCTATCGTCGATGCCATTCGCGACGGCAGAGCACGTGAACGGGAAGTCGCCATCAAGGAACTGAAAGCTCGCTTTGGATCGTCATGATCAACAGCAAAGATATCAATATCAGCATGCTCATCCATGTAGCCAAACGACTTGGCGACCTTAGGGAAAAGGAAGACATCATCACAGTCATTGATGGACGACCAGAAATCGTTTCCGAAATCTTAATCTCACCCGATGATCTGAAAAATTATCTGGCTGCGGCATTCAGGACGCTGTTGAGAAACAGCGACTTTCTCAGTGCGATTCCCGGACATCTGCTCCCCGACCGTACAAGTCAGGCCAGGTTGCCACGACTCAAGAAATGCCTCGAACTGATAGCAAAGATTCAAGATCCTACATGAAATGGAAACCCATCTCGGGATGGTGGTCAGGGAATGAGGAGGAATTCAAGGGCCGTGTGAAGAAAAGCAAAGGCGGTGCCGGTCCATGGGGCAGCGGAATGCCCTGGCGCGACGCCTGCCTACCGTCTCCTTCCTGTACTCCACACGGTGTCAATTTTGAAAATCATATTGTCTTTCAATTCGTAATCAATAAAGTTGCACCGCATCTTGTGGCAGAATTATCCGTGACAGAATTATCTTGGAACAAAAACATGCATTTTTTATACTGCTGACAGCAAAAAGCAAGTTCTTATCAATAATTATTCTCGCCATACAGCAGCAATGTATTCCTCGGCAAAACCTTTACTTCCCCGGCTTCAAACGCAGCAGGTTGATCTCGTTGGAAGTGCCGAGCCTCACGCGCGTGATAAATGTGCCTGCGCCCTGCGAGACAAAGACGGCGGTGGCGCCCTCGCGGTACAGCCCGCGATTAAACGGGAACAAGAGACCAGCGAACAACGTGGCCGGGAAAACCTGGCCCGCATGCGTGTGGCCCGTGATCATCAGATCGACGCCCCTGGCCGCGACGTACCGGGTGCCCATCGGGCTGTGATGGATAAGCGCCGACGGCATGTCGCTCTTCAAGGAAACACCAGCCAGAACCGATTTGATGGTGCGCTTGTTGTCGGACGGGTGCATGTCGAATGTGTCTTCGTCCGCGTTCATGTAATCGAGGCCGACAAGCTGGATTCCGTGGGTTTCGACGACCTCGTTTTGCAGGACGCGGACACCTTGCCTGGCGATCAGCTCGAACGCTTGCTGCTCGTTGACATACTTTTCGTGGTTGCCGCCCACAAAGTAAGCCGGAGCCGCAAGCCCGGCCAGCGGGTCCAGAACGCCGGGGGCGAGGGCTGCCCGGGAGTCGATCAGATCGCCGGTGATAAGCACAAGATCCGGTTTGCGGCGATTGGTCTCCTCGACGATCCTTGCCAGAAACGCTCGCCCGCGGTGGTGCCCCAGATGCACGTCGGAGATCTGCATGACCGTGACCTCGCGTTCGAGCTGGGGCAGCCGAATCTCGGTCTCCTTGACCGTCAGGACGTTGGCCCACCAGGCGCCGGCACCGGTTAAAGCCAACGCCGGGACCAGGACCGCGGCAAAGCTCCAGACAGGGGGAATGCTCCACTTCCGCTGGATCACATGGAAACATAAAAGTGTCAGGAACAGGAATACATAAAAGATAAAGGCGTAGCCGCCCAGCACGTTGAGCAGACCGATCGCGGCGTCGGCGGATTTCGCCGTACCGAGCATGCACCCCCCCGCGCCGACGACTGCGACGGCAATACCTGTCCGCAGCAGCCAGCGTTTATCAATCCCGAGAAGGATGCGCAGACGATAGGCCACATACCAGATGGACGCACCGAGCAGGCCGAAAACTACGAGCGTAATGACGACAGCAAGCACGGTCATTATCGGTTTACCTTCTTTTTGGAAACTGCGTTGCAGGTGTTTTTCGGACCGGGTTGCTCACCCCGAAAAGTGATGCGAAGCGCAATGGCCATACGGTCGCGATACTCTGCCGGTGTCGCCACCCGGTGCTTCCAACCGTACGAGGTCGCGCAAAGCATCTCCGCCACGTCTTGCGCACCGGCTTCCAGGCCCGCGAGGCGAGAACCCCCCGCATCGGCAATAAGTTTTGTCACATCCGCGATGAAGCTTTTTTCGTACTGAGCTGGCGCATCGCCAAGAAGACTCGATGCGGCCGTGAGGATTTCATCCACATACTGCTCGTTGAATTGCCCGATATGGCTGCCGTGAAAGGCCTCGAAGGCGCCAAGCAACCTCTCGAAGAAGTCCAGATTGCTTCTGTCGAGCGCGGTCCGGTACGCGCTGCTTGCGGCCTCAACGATGTTCAGAATGGCCGCCCGGAAGAGTTCCTCCTTGGTTTTGAAGTGCAGATACAGCCCCTGCCGGGAAAACCCCGTTGCGCGGGCCAGGTCGTCCATGGAGGTCTTCTTGTAGCCGTAACGAAGGAAGACTTTCGCGGCTGCCTCCAGGATGTTGGTTCGACTGTCGCCGGCGGGTTCCGGGAGTGTTGTCACGATTTCGGATCTTCCTTTCCATGGTTTTTGCGCATCTTTCCTGCGGTGCGGTGCGGCGCCACAGGGTTTTTTAACGCTCGATGTACACACTTGACATATTTGGTGCTTTGTGTCAAGCGTGTATTCAACAGCAGGGAGATCACGGATTCCAATCCGGTGCTTATACGAAGAGGCGGGAGAAAATGAAAGTGATCATTGCCGGCGGTACGGGCATGATAGGCAGTTTGATTTTAAAGCATTGCCTTGTATCTGACCCCATCCATGAAGTAAGAAGTCTGGTTCGCAAACCGACAGGTCTCAAGCATCACAAATTAACGGAGACCGTCATTCAGAATTTTGAAGTCTATTCCGAGCACGCCGATCTATTTTCAAAGAGCGAGGTGCTGACTAATTTTATGGCTACGACGGGTTTACACCACAGCCAAGTCCCGCCCGCCCTGCTCCGCTAAAAGGCAGCGGGCGGAAGTTGGCTGTGGATAAACCACGGCTCAAGGGGCATGAACACAGACAGAAGAACATAAAAAAACGCCCCAGGGTGTAACTTAACTTTTCGAAAAAGGGGATTGCCGTTGAGACCTTTAAGGCGATTATATCGACCTTCATGCAAAGCTTCTGCAACTCCCTGTCGTCACCTTAGTTCCAATTAAGCACGATCAGAGCTCCCAGAGACTCTCTAAACCAGGATCGGACAAGGTGACTCTCTCAATGACTAATAAAACATTAAAAAAACTGTTGACTAAAATAAACCAGGTCTCAATATGTATTCGTCACAAACCATCATGCCTGTTTTGAGCACAACAAAAGACGAAAATATACGGCTATTTGTGAATTTATTCACATAAATTGTGAGCAGTTGAATGAAGGCAAAGAACCAGGCATCTTTTCCACCATTCGGAGAAGCAATCGGGGAAAATTTCCAGGGCCCGTTCTACTTCCATAGAGCCTCAAGTGGGGTGGAATCGGGGGACGAAGCGGGGTAATCGTCTGGCGGAGTCATCCATACCTGGTCAAGGTTTTGGGATAAGCCTTTCGAATATGAAATTATTTCATGATCGGGAGCCGACATATGATGACGGTGAAACGGAGCAGCCATCGGCGAGCGGCCGGACTGTTCATGTCTTTGTCTGGTCCTGATCACTTATGCCTGGTTACCTCACCTGATCGTTCAATTTGTCTCTGCTGCTGATTTTTTCCGTGAGCCGTTTCATGGCGGCGGATATCAGGTCGTCGGGTTTGGTCGTAAGCCGATCCGCCCGGCGGTACATGGCGAGGGACTGATCCAGGTCCCCCTTTATCTCCAAACAAAAGGCGACGTTATAAATCAGTGCCGGCGATTGACCGGCCAGAGGCAACGCCCGGTCCCAGAGCTCGCAGGCGCGATCCAGGCGGTCGTTTTCCGCAAATTCCAGACCGGATTTGAACAATTCTTTTGCCTCTTTGTTCATGCTATCCGTATCATCCATCAGTTGGATCTCCATGGTGACGTAATGAGGCGCGATATCCTTCTTGATTCCGTTTATGACACGGCTTTTTACCGCGGCAAGGAGCGTCTGCCGGCTGGCCAGGGGCGTATTTTTGTCCTCGCATGCCTGGGATGACTGCTTCTCAGACAGGGTGGAGGCATAAACGATCCGACTCGTTTCCACGTCGATGAACTTTGGACTAACCGAGAAAATTGCTTCACGGTAAGTGCAGCCGACATAATAGTTACGCCAGCGGATACAAGATCCTTCCCGGACTCTTCCATCCTTGTCCACTCTCCTTTCTCTTTCTATGCAAGCCTGTCGTTCTTCCCGGTATCGCTGGTCGTTAACCGCGGAAGTCGTAACGGTGCCGGTGACAATTCCTCGGGTGCCCAGGATCTTCCCTAGACGGACTGCGTCTTCCACCGCCACGAGTCCACTGTGGGAAAACCTCTGCTCCTGGATGGTTTGGTCGATTTTCTGTCTTTCCACCAGCGTGAAGAAAGGGCTTCCCCCCACCTGGATGCTACCCAGCGCCCCTTCCAGCTCCATGGCGAATTCATTTCCTCCGGGGCCGTCGAAAGGCAGAAAGGCGATCTTTTTTAGTTTCGCCGCATCGTGATATTGGGCCGGCGCCAGCACCGTCGTCGTGATTTTAGGGGCCGAACAGGAACAACAAAGAAAAACGGCACCCAAAAGAAAAAGACTTAAATATCGTCCGAACCTCATGATTTCCTCCTGTTTGCATCTCGAACCCATAGCGATGGGCTTTATACTTTCCTAATACACCGGTAAAACCTACAAGCGCGACGAACCGGCATTTCATCCCGCCGGTATCGGGTATAATGTCAAGCAGATCTTTACGCTCGGTGAGGACATCCCCGGAGGGTAACCGGTGTGTGCATCAATCGCGCCGGAAGCCCTTGAGCCTTTCATCATCCGTTTTTATTTCTTTAACCAGACCCCGTTTCGTGTCCGTCCCGAATTCCTCACAGGCTGCCACGAGCAGGTAATCGATTACCGTCCGCAGGTCCCGGCTCGTTCCGGAACTGACGAGGTCGCCGTACCAGAGAATTTTGTCTTTTTTCCCCGCCCGGAAAGACTCGGCCTCCATGACGACGATATTCAGCCACCGATCATAAGCCGTCCTGGCATAAGGTATGTAGGTGGTTGCCCCGGGTGTCATGATCGCGCTCACCTGGGCGGTGCCGTCCGGTTGGGAAACAACCACCGATGATGTCACGGGGGGAGACGTCACGGGAATCGATCCGATCTGCGTGAGCCCGGTCCCCACTCCATAATTGAAGGTGCAGAACAGGTCGGCCGTTTCCCGGCTGGTGATAATAAACCCCCTGCTTTTCAATATCTTTTCAATCTTGACCCTGATCTCTCGATCCAGCAGGGGATTCTCCGCCCGGGCATTTTCGGCGACATGTATCTTGACGTTCGGCACAATGCGGCCGGCCGCGTCGGGGTCGGCAAAGCCGTTGACCTGGACCAGGTAAACGGGGGTGCAGCCCCCCAAAAACAGCAGCATCATCATCACGATGGGGGCGATCATTGTAGATCGGGGTGTTTCTTTTCTCACGGTATCCGTATTTCCTTTATCAGCGGCGGAGGAAGATCTTTCCGTCCCATTCAGCCTTACCGGTTCAGCAGCGGGCATTTATCGGCGAAAAAATAGAGCAGGGCAAGGATGATGGCAAGCAAGAAGAGGAGCTTTGGCCAGGGACTCTTTTTTTCCGCGAAGGGATCCTCGAGGGATCGTTCCGCCCCGGGGGGCAGGGCGGCCACCTTGGTCAGGGAGCGACCGAAGGGGATATTGATCTTGGCCCGGGCGTTGACCGCCCAGCCGTTGGCGTCGAGGATGGGTCCGAGGGTGCGCTGCCGGAGTTTCAGCCAGGCAATGACCATGGAAGGTCCGGAGATGATCAGCATGATGCCGGCGATGGCCAGGGGCATCTGCCACCAGATCAGTTTCATGAATCCGGTGATCACCGCGGCGAGGGCCGTGCCGATGGCGCCGACGGCCAGGCCGATGGCGGCGAAGATACCGGCGAACTTGGCAACATCAAAAGGAGTTTTGGCCGGCGCCGCCGCCTTACCATCCTCGATTTTTTGGGCGCTGTCGGCGACGCCGGTCCGGGCCTTGTCGGCTACGTCCTTGTCGCGGGAGGCGGCCATCTTCTCGATCTGCTCGTTGATCATCCGGGCGACTCGTTTATAGGGACTCCAGAATGCTTGGCGGATGCTGATGGGATGCTCGATGACCTTCACGATGGTGGCATCCCAGTCCCAGCCCTGGCGGTCGTAGAAAACTCCGTTCCGTCCCGGCATCAGGCTATCGGCGTCCCCGTCCGTAAAGGCGGCGGCGATGTCCATCTCCGCGCCGGCGCCGTCCTCGGTCCTCCGCGTGCAGTGGCAGTAGGCGAGATAAGTCTGGCTCATGGTGGCCAGGGAGGCGTGTTTGGCGATGTCGCCAACACGGATACAGAGATCGCAACTGCGGCCGTCCAGATAGAGGACACCGGCCTGAAACAGGGCCTTGTCTTTGCGGGTATAAAAATCGGAAAAGGAGACGAAGTTTTTCAACAGGGTGATCAGATCGCGGTGGTAGCGGACAAGACGGTCCAAGTTGGCGATGGCGGTGAATTCCGGCTCCACGGCCCTGTCTCTGGCCATCAGTTCCTCGATGGCGGCCTTGCCGTTGCCGGCGATGATCTCCCGGACCCGCTCTATCCCCAGGCTTTCCAGCACCGTTGCGGGTTTGCGGGTCAACCAGCCTTCGTAAGAGGCAAAGGCGGTTTGCAGTTGACGCCAATCCGCCTCGGAGAGGCTCTCTCTTGCCCCCAAGAGCGGCGCTGCCGTTGTGGCGGCAAAAGCGGCTACCGGCGTCTCCCAGGCTGGGTTGACGCCTTCCCGGAGGGGCAGGGGCCTGCCGGCGGCGATCATGGCCAAAGGAAAGCCCGCGACCTCCTCCGCGGCGACGTTGAGGTTGCCCTTGGCGATGGCGATGTATTCCTCTTCCTGGCGATTGAGGGCGTTCAGCGCCCGGCCATCGAAGGCAGCGAGACGACACCGGGCGAAATAGTCTTCCACCTTGGCGCGCACTGCGTTCAGAGCCCCGAAGGCGGCCTCGGTATCCTCTCCCAGGGGGCAAATGCCTTTTCCCGCCGCCGCCTCGTCATACCAAGCGGCGTATGCCTGCAGGTCGGCGTAGAACGTATCGACCTTTTCCTGTGCGATGCCCGGTTGGCCGCTCCGGTCCATGTCGGACCCGCAGCAATCCATGATGGTGGTGATGATTCGTTCCAGTTCCGGATCGCCGGCGGCTTCGGGGGGGATGATGCCGTCGCCGTTGAAGCGGGTCTTGGAGAAGATCTTTTCCGTATCCGCGGTGTCGGTGGGAGTGATGACGGCGGCGCCCTCCTTCCCGAGAGTGGCGAGGATATGTTTCGCCGAGTTCAAGAGCCTGTTTCCTTCTTCCGACCGGTCATCAATGGCCGTGAGAGGCAGCTCCGCGGATCCCTTGATCAGATCGTCGGGATTTTTCAACAGTGACGCCGCCCAGGATACAGCGGCGATGATTTCCGGGGCGCGAATGCGACCGTCATTATCGGTGTCGATCAGTTCCAGGGTCTTCCGGTCGAACTCCAGACCGGTGACGGGACAGCTCAGGGCAATCCAGAGTTTCTGATCCAGTTGCCCCAGGGCGTTCAAATCCTGTCCGGATTCCAGCCGCACCTGATCGAATCCTCCGGCTCGGAAAAATCTCCAGCGATGTCGGACGTCGTTCTTCCTGTTTTCCGCGACTGATTCTCCCATGATGATTTCCCCTTTCACAGTAGTGGCGCGTATTATAAAACGCAATTCAATTATAGGCAATTTATATCTTTAGGGGATATCTCAGGAGACTCCCTTCCCCGGTGCGGGGAAGGGAGTGGCCGGCGGCCGGTGTGGTGGGTTTCCCCGTCTTTACGGAGTCCGGGGTCTTGATGCCTATGCGGCCAGGGAGACTTTCAGGCGGCCGATCAGGTCTTTCATGAAGGTCTCCCGCTGTTTCAAGGCCCGCCGGAATTCCCTGTCGTCGGTGTTGACCACCTCGATCCGCAAAGACGGATAATATCTCTCCAGGATCTCCAGGAGATGTTTTTCTTCTTCCCGGGTGAGTTCAAGTTTGGACATGGTATCCCTCCTCCTTTCTCACATAACTGATGAAGGCCACGCCACAACTTATTTCATCAGCAGCTCCTTCGTTTCGCCAATGGGATAGACGGGGAAAATCTCGAAATACAATACGTCGATCCAGGCAGCCCGAGCGGCGATGAGGCCTTTGGCGTCCGTCTCGACCACATAGATGGTACGGCATCCCTGCAGATCGTAAAACTCTGATATGACTCTTACATCCTCCGGCCATTCCCATGTCGCCCTTCTGGTCCTGACTTCCTTTTCGTCTTTCGGGTCCCAGGTGCAGATCATCATGAAATACATAATTCTCACCTCCTTGCGGTTCTTGGGAAAGTCATCGCTGATGTCCGCAACTCTTTTTTGTGAACATTAATCTCCGCTTTCCCGCCTCCGGGAGATTGGTCGCTCTCCCGGAGGCGGGCATATGGGCACTTTGCGGGGCAGGTTGATCATTTACGCCTCCTTTTTCCGGCGCCGGAAGTGGCGCGAATGAAAAAAGTATGCTACGTCGAGGGAGGTTTAAAGGTTGTTTGTTCGGGTTGACGATCTACGGCCGGAAATAACGCGTTCGGTTGAAACACAAGCTGCTCTTTCCGGTCATAATATAAAACAGAGAAACGGTGATGTCAACCGGACCGGCGGTGCGCGTCGGGAGAAAATGAATGGAACTTGTTTTGGGGCGCCGGCAATGATGATTATCGATTCCCACATGCATTGTGGTATCCAGAACGTTGATCAGCCGTTCGGCATGATCAGGGGGTATCTCGCCCAGGCCGGCATCGACGGGGCCTGCCTGTATTCCCCGGTAGAGGATATCTACGACCGCTACGATTACTATTTCCGGGACAACGCCTTCTGGGCGGCCTGCCGACAGCGGGCGAACCGGTATCTCCTGGACATCCAGCAGGAGGAAGGGGATATCCATGCCTATTATTTCGTCTGGAACGATTTCCGCAAGGATGAGCTGGCGAAGGGGTACCGGGGCGTCAAATGGCATCGCCACGATTCCGAACCGGAGTACCACTACGACGATCCCCGTTGCGAGGCCTTTCTTCAGGAGGTTTACCGGCTGCGGCTTCCCGTTGTCCTCGAGGAGTCCTACGGGAACACCCTGGCGCTGATCAAAAGGATAGACGGCCGGACCCCGGTGATCATCCCCCATCTCGGGGGGTTGAACGGAGGGTTCTACGCCCTCTTTCATTCCGGGGTCTGGAACGAGGAAAACGTTTACGCCGACACCGCTCTGGCCGCCCGCCGGGAGATGGCCGCGTTTCTGGAGAGGTACGGCAGCGACAGGCTCATCTTCGGCAGCGATTTTCCCTTCGGCATTCCCTACAGCGAACTGCGGAAGGTGCGGGACCTGAACTTGGCGGAAGACGAGTATGCCAAGGTGGTCCGCGGGAACATCTTGAGACTGATCAATCCGCGGGGAACTTGTTGACCGTATTTCAGGAAGCCCCGCCGCCTTCCTGCGCCAGATGGAGATAATGACGTTGCGTCCGGTCGATGAGGGCGATGAAGGCGTCGGGGCTCTCCTTCGCCAGTTCGTATTCCTCCGGAGAGACAAGTTCCTTGTGCTCCACGTAGAACTTGTCGAGCATGTCCTCCAGCTCCGCCAGGGCCACGATCGCGGCGCCGGTGTCGCTGCCCGCCAGGGAACTGATTGTGAAACAGGCGCTGATCCTGGTCAAGGCAAGTGATTCCAGCTTTTTTTTCATGAGTCATCCTCCCGTCGATGGACTGCAACTTGTTGTCAGGCCGGGGGAATCTAAATGATTTGTTCCGCAAAGAGCAAGAGATTTTTATCCATCCCGGATGGCTGCCGCCTTCCTTACGGGGCAGCCTGGATATTTATCCGGTAATATCAGTAATATGGCGGATGACAACGGGGAGGATCAAACCTTCGCGTGCAGGATCGGTAGTCCCAGGTGCTGCCGTTTCGTTTCCCCGAAGAATTGCGTGGCTTCCCTTACCGTCGCCGCCCCCCTTTTCCCCTTTCCGGTCACCTCGATGAGGTGCGAGCCGCCGAGATGCAGGGTATGCTTGCCGAACCGGCGGCCGATTTCATCCATGGCTTCATAGAGGCTGCGCACTTTGTCCACCCGCACGGAGTCGTCGAACAGGGAGTACTGGACGGGGAGATCGGCTCCCATCTCCATGAGCACCACCCCGGTTGCCCGGTAATATACCCCCTTGCGGAAGAGGGAAAGGAAGGCCTTCCGGGTCGGATCGGACAACTCCATCGTGTATGCGGAAGGCCGGTTGAGACGCACTTCACAGCCGTGGTATAAAAAGTCATTTGTCTTCAGGAAAAACGCCAGGCGCCGCGGGGCCAGTTTGTAACGCCTGGCCTTCAGACAGGCCGATTCCAGGTTGCGGAGCAGTTGGGCAAAGAGATAATCCGCATCCGTGGTGGCCGGGGCGAAGGTCTTCGTCTTGCTGATGGAGGCGTAGATGCTCTTTTCTTCCGCCATGACCGGACAGACGGACCGGCCGCGCAACTCCTGCCATATTTCCACCCCCGGTTTCGTTAGCTGCCTGCGGACCGCCCCTTCCGGCATCCGGGCGAATTCCAGGGCGGTCCGGATCCCCAGTTTGTTTAGTTGTGCCGTGGTGGCGGGGCCGATGCCCCATATCTTCTCCAGCGGCAGATCCTGAAGGTAGGAGGCGATGGCCCGGCCGGGGATGACGGTCAGCCCGTCCGGCTTTCGGTGCTTCGATCCCACCTTGGCCAGGACCTTCGTGAGGCTCAGTCCCACCGAGACGGTTAGACCGGTATCCCTTTGAATTTCAATCTTTATTTTTCTGGCAATGGCCTCGTAGGAGGATCTCAGCGGGCGCCGTAAACCGGTGATGTCCGCAAAGGCCTCGTCGATGGAATATTCTTCCACCTCGGGGGTAAAGCGGCGCATGATCGTGAATATCCGGCGGGAGAAGAGACTGTAGGTCTCGTAATCCGAAGGGAGCAGGATCAGTCCGGGGCAGATGGCGCGGGCGTCGCGGAGGGAAACGCCGCGCTTGATGCCCATCTTCTTGGCGGCGTAGGAAGCGCAGGCCACGATGCCGCGTTCCGCGCCGGTAATTATGGGCTTGCCCTTAAGCTCCGGGTGGATCGCCTCTTCGCAGGACGTGAAGAATGCATCGCCATCGATGTGCAGAATGGCCCGCGGCCAGGAAGACAGGCTGAAGATGGTATCGTCCATGATGCTCACCCCGGTGAAGACGTTCACCGCCTATATAGAACGAATGTTCTATGTAGGCAAGGGGAATATGGAGGATGCCGGCCATACGGAAAGGATAACCTCCCCGGGCCTTTGTTCACGCCGCCGGATAAGGAGCCGTAAGCGCCGTGACCTCTTCCTTTTTCGCGCCGGGCGGGGGGGGCGCCAAACTGCCGCTCTCGTCGAACTCCAGTTCCCCGTATGCCTCGGTAAACAGCCGCCCCTTGATGCGGTAGGAGAAGCCCTTGCTGTTGCCGTAGAGGAGTTCATGGATCTGACTCAGGATGCTGTACAGGTTGCTCACCGCGGTTACCTCCAGGATCCTTTCCTCCAGGCGGGGGACGGTCACTCCCTGGTTGCTGACGCCTCTCGCGAAGGGCTTGCCGTTTATCTCCACCGTGAAGCTCATGCCGGAGATGGCGATTTCCTTGTCGTTGGGGTTTTGAACCCGCAGTTTGAACCCGAAGCGCTGTTCGAAGAGCCCCGCTTCCAGCACCTTGATGTCGGCCAGGGTCACCGACGGCGCTTTCAGGGACAGGGCCGCACAGCCGCCCAGAAGCAGCAGCACGGAAAGTATTGCCGGCAGGATATGTCTTTTCTTCGCATGTGTCATTTGGTTTCCTCCTGTTCATCACGTCTCCCCCCCGACCACGGTGGGCGCGGGGGGCGGGAAAACGGTTTCCCCATGGATTGATATAAACGACGGCCTCCCCCGGTTAGAACATCAGTTTGACGACGGCGATGGCGATGAGAATTCCGAAGGCGTCGGCAATCAGGCATACCGGCAGGAGATAGCCGGTCCGGCGAATGTTCACCGCCCCTAGATATAGGGCGAGGACATAAAATGTTGTTTCGGCGCTGCCGATGATCACCGCCGAAATTCTGCCGGCTGGTGAATCGGGACCGGCCGTCTTGACGATATCGGTGAAGATTGCCGTGGCGGCGCTCCCGGAAAGGGGCTTGATCATCGCTACGGACAGGACCTCCGGTGGGATGCCGAGGGCGGAAAAGGATCCGGAGAGCGTCTGTCGCAAGAATTCGAAGGCGCCGGACGCCTGAAAGGCCTTGATCGCCACGAAGATGGCCAGCAGGTAAGGAAATATCTTGAACATTATCCGGGGTCCTTCCTTAGCGCCGGCGACGAAGGAGTCGTAAACCCGCACCTTTTTGCCGGCGGCGTACAGTACGGTGAAGAGGATGAAGGCGGGAATGACAAGCTGGGAAATAAAGGCGGCGTCCTTCATCGCATCAGCACCCGGAAGAGAAAGAGTATCCCCAGGGCCACGGCGGCGGAGACTGTTGTGGCGCAGATGGTGGGCAAAACGATGCCCGAAGGGGCCGCCGACCCGAATTCCGCCAGGATGCCCACCACCGTGAAGGGGACGAGCTGGATGCTGGCGGTATTGAGGACGATGAAGAGCATCATCTCGAAAGACAGTGAATCCTTGTCTTTGTTCAGCGTTTGCAGGTCCTGCATGGCCTTGATGCCGATGGGGGTGGCGGCGTTGCCGAGGCCGAAGAAGTTTGCCAGCAGATTCAGGCTGATGGACGTTATTGCCGGATGGTCGCCGGGGATGTCTTTGAAGAGCCGGCTCATCAGGGGCCGGAATGCATGGGCGATATGGTGGATCAGTCCCGAGTCCTCGATGACCCTGGCGATGCCGAGCCACAGGGAGACTATCCCCAGGAGAAAAATCGATATTTCCACCGCGGCCCTGGCGCCGTCGAACATGGCCTTGGTAACCGCTTCCGGACCGCCGGAGAAGAACGCGGCGATCATGCTCACGGCGATCAGGACCACCCAGACGAAATTCATTCTCCGAGACTCAATTCGTTGGTATTTCTATTATTATCAAACATATATGCGGCTTTTGGCAAAGGGTTGGGATACCGGATGCGGCATGCCATTTCCTCCGCGGGATAGGGCCGCAGCAGGGCGAGCAGCATATCCCGATCCCCCACGCCGTTATCCAGCCAGTCGGCCACCGCCGGCCCGGAGATGATGACCGGCATCCGCTCGTGGATGGGGGCGACCAGCTCATTGGCCCTGGTGGTGATGATGGTGCAGGAACGGATCTTCATCCCGGCCGGCGACACCCAGGTCTCGTAAAGACCGGCGAAACCGCAGGGTGCTCCCGAGCGGAGGTGAATGAACCAGGGTTTCTTTTTAAGTTGCCCGGTTTGTTGCCATTCGTAAAAGCCGTCGGCGACGATCAGACACCGGCGGCTTTGGAAGGCATTTTTGAAACTGGGCTTGGTGGCCACGGTTTCGGCCCGGGCGTTGATGAAGTTGTGGCTCCTCGTGTGGTCTTTCGCCCAGGAGGGAATGAGCCCCCACTGGAATGCCACGAGCCGGTTGACCCGGTCGTGAATGACGGCGGCGATCGGCTGGCCGGGGTAGATATTGTCGCAGGGCTGGTAGGCGCAGGCTACCTCCTGGATTTGGAAGCGCTCGATTATTTCCGACAGATCCGTCTGTAAGGCAAAGCGACCGCACATACTCCAACCTGCCACTATCCTTTCAGTTTTCCCACGCTGGCGAGATAAACGGTGAATTCGTCATTGCCGTCGATGTCGAGAAGCCGGTCCATGGCCTCCTGGTCGTAGGCGGCGATGGCGCAGGTCCCAGCGCCGACGGCGGCGCAGGCGAGATACAGATTCTGGCCGACGTGGCCGGCGTCGAGGGCGATCACCTTGCCGGCGGCCGGACCGTATCGCCACTCCATTCGATAGGGGACGGCGGTCCATATGAAGGTAACCGCCGCCTGCCCCGGATAGGGCTGGCCGAAAGCCGCCGCGACGATCCGCTCGGCAAGCGGATCCCCGTCATGGATGAAGGCAAGCTGGTGCCCTAGTGGGAGATAGCGGTAGATGGCTGGTTCCAGGCCTTGGACGTTCAGGACGGCGAGATAGGTTTCCAGGGCATGGCGGCACCCCGCGGAAGGCACCGTGCGGTAGGCATGGCCGCTATCCACTTTTCGGCGGATGCCCTGGGTTGCCCAGAGGAGAAAGGAAAGCTCGTCCAGGGTCAGCGCCGCCTGGAGATATGCCCGGTGAGAACGGCGGTTTACGATGGCCTCCGTAAGGTCGATCCTCCGGACGCCCCGCCATGAATGGGGCTTTACCAGGTCGATTATGAGGGCATCGGGGGCGGGCGGCTTCGCTATGGGCGGTGGCGGTATGCCCCGGTGCTGGTCGGTCCGGGAAAAATCGATATTCTTCCTGATCGTGTCCTTGAGGAAGTAGCGGTATAACTGCCGGAAGTCGTCGTTCATGGCATAATTTTCCAGGCGATTTTCCAGGCTTCCTGCCCGGGGTCCCGTTCCAGACACACGATGGCGGCGGTAGGGAAACTTGTCACCGCTTTTTCCGGCGTTCCCGTGACCAGATAAGCGGCCAGCTTCTCCAGAAAAGGCAGATGTCCGATGATCATGGAGTCTTCCGTCCCTTCGATGAACCCGAGGACGGCTAAAATGTCGTCGTGGGGATGCAAACCGGCCATTTCACCGCACCCGCCGGGGGGGCGCAGGATCTCGGCGCAGACAGACGCCGTCTGAGCGGCCCGGGTCCTGTCGCTGTGTTGGATCCGTAGTACCCTGGCGCCGCGGCCCGCGGCCAGTGCGGCGGCCTCTATAACTTCAACTATTCCCCGTTCCGACAGTGGGCAGTCGGGATCGATTTCCCGGGGAATGAAGTCGCCATGTCTCATGAGATAAAGGGCCATAACCGCCTCACCTTTTGCCGCCGCCTTCTTCCCGGTGGCGGTCGCCTCTGTATATGCTTTATCTTTTATTTGAAAACGGCGCGATCGTCAATCCCGGGTTTTGCCCCTCCGGTTCCGTCGGCCGCAACACCTGGCCGCTAAAACAGGCTTCCCATCTTTTCGGCATAGCCGGTCATTTCGATATAGCCTTCACAGACGACCGGTTTGCCTCGGGAAGATCCTTCTCCCGTCACGGCCCCTTCATAGTAGGTGACCCCCGTTGACCCCGGAGTCATCAACTCCTGATCCGCCAGCAGCGGCGCCAGGCTCGCCTGCAGCTCCGCCGCGGGGATGTCGATCTGCCAGCGGGCGGGGTAGCGGGCGCCGGTTCTGGTGCTGGTCCAGTGTCCCTTCACGTCGATGGTGAACTCCGAGCGATGCAGGTGGCGGGATTTGCCGTCCGATTCCACTATGGTACCCGAAGACTCCTTTTCCCACGATCCGTCCGCCTTTCTCATCAGGTAAATCATCAGGTCCCGGCCGTCGGAACAATGCAGGGAAAACCAATCCCAACCGGCCTGATCGGCCGTTAGGGCATTGGAGGTGAATTCGTGGTCGAACCAACTCGTCCCGCGGACATTTACCGTTTCGCCGCTGCCGGCCGTTTTCAACGTGCCGGTGGCGGCCATGCTGGTGAAAGAGTAGTAATGCGAGGCCTGTCCGGGGCGGGGTCCCTTTTTACTCAGTCCGTGACTGCCGTGGAGGACGACGGGCTTGATCGGTCGCAGTTTCAATGCCAGCTCCGACGACCCGTGGCGGGCCCCGATGCGGATGCTCTGGCCTTCCATCCGGGCAAACCAGTTGAGGTTCCAGACATCCATCCGGCCCGTCGCCGCCCCCGCCAGTCCCGGTCCGGAACGGCTGATGCGGTCGGCATGGAAGAATTTGGCTTGGGAAACGTCCGTGACGGCGAAGTGGGCAAGATAGACATTGCCTATGGACCAGGGATTTGCGGGGGCGTCGGCGGACTTCCTGATCCCCTGCCGGAAAAATGTCAACTGGTAACCGTAGCGGCGACCGGCGCCGTCGGTGAGGTTGCCGGTGAAATACCACCATTCCGTTCGGAAGGATGGATGATTCCCATGGTCCTGGGGGAAACGCCAGTTCCATGGCTCCAGGGCGGGACGCCAGTCCGCGGCCCCGACGACGGGCGTTGCCGTGATCAGCACGACGAGGAGCAACGGGATGGCTCGGTAAAGCAAAGAACGGCGACGCATTTTCCCTTTCCATTCAGTGGTTGTACCAGCCGGCGGCGCCGCCGGGTATGGATTTCCCCGGTTCCTCATTCGGCGCGGATCTGCATCTGCGGGTAGGTGCGCAGGACCATGAAGATGGGATACAGCGCCGCCCCCAGGCTTGCCAAGACCGCCGTCGCCGCCACGACGAGATAGGGTGAAAGATGGGGGTGAAAAAAGATCGTCCAGTGGAAGCTCCGCAGATTGATCACCCGGATGAGCACCACCGCGAAGAGAGTTCCCACCCCGGCGCTGAGAAGAAAGCTCATCAGGCCCATGCCGACGGCCTCCAGCAGAGTCATGAGCGATACCTGGCCGGTGGAGAAGCCCAGGGCCCGCAGGATTCCCAGCTCGTTTTGCCTTTCGATGAAGAGGGTCATGAGGGCGCCGGCAATGCCGAAGAAGGCGATAATGATGGCCATGATCCGCATGGAACGGGTGATCGCGAAGGTGCTGTCGAAGATCGCCAGGATGTTTCCGAAGAACTCCTCCCGGGTGAAGACGGGGAGATCGTATGCTCCGGCCCTTTGCCGCACCAGGTCCAAAGTCTGCCGGCGCCGGGGATGGTCGGGTTCGAGGAAGACGGCCACGCTGTTGATGGTGGAATCCGCGAAGAGTTTCAAATAGGTATGTCGATCCATCATCACCAGGCCGTGCTCCGTGGAATAATCGTAGAAGACTGCTTCCACCCGCAGCTCCGCCGGACCGTTCCTTCCCTCCAGGGTGATGGCGTCGCCGGGTCCGATGGTGAAATTCCGGGCAAAGCTTTCCGAGACGATGACCGCCCCCCTCTTTACCGCCTCCCAGTGCTCGTCTCCGCCGGCGAGCCAGGCAAAGCGCGTGTGACGCTGGAGGACCGGGGCGTTGACGGCGGCGACAAACATGGGTTTGTTCCGGTAGGTGATCTGGACCTTGCGATAGGCGTCCACCCCGGCGATATCACGCATCTCCAGCAACTCGAAGTAGAAGCCCTCCGGAACCTCCTTGTCCGTGGCCGTGGAGATGTAGAGGTCCCCCCGCAACTGACCGGACATCCACCAGACGAGGGATTCACGAAAACTGCCGATCATGAGGGCCATGCCTATGGACAGAGAAAGGGCCACCATGAATGCTGCCACGGCGATTGCCGTGCGTCCCAGATTCCTTCGGATGTTGCCGGCGGCGATCTTTCCCGGGATGCCCCCCAGGCAGGTCAGGGCCGCCCGGATCGGGGGGGTGCAGACCACCACCGCGTATCCGGTCATGAGACTCAGGCCGAAGACCATTCCGAAGAGGGCGCCGAAGGCGATATAAATGGAACCATCTGGCAGGAGGAAGAGGGACGCGCTCATTAGGGTTATTCCCAGACCGATGGCCGCCGCTTTTCTTGCCGCCGGTCCCCCCCGGCGGTTCATGGCGCGCCCGGAAAGGGACTTGACGGGGTCGGTCCGTGCCAGTTCCACCAACGGGTAGATGCTTCCCAGGATGCTTGCGCCGCAGCCGAGCAGGATGCCGGCGCCAAGCATCCGGAAAGACCAGGGCAGCGGCAGGGGATGGAGAAAGAAATAGAGGTTGCTTACCGTGCCGGCGATGATCCCGCTCAGGAAGCGACTCAGCAGGTACCCCATGACGGAGCCCAGGGCGCCTCCGGCCAGGCCGAGGATGAGGATCTCCGTCATGAACGCCAGAACGACCTCGCCGCGGCCGGCGCCCAGGCTGCGGAGGATGCCGGCGTCGCGCCTGCGGCTGACCACGGCGAACATGGTGGTATTGTAGATGAGGAATACAGCCACGAAAAGCGCCATGAGGGAAAGGGCTTCGAGGCTGATCCGGAAGGCGCCGAGCATGGCGCGCAGGGTGTCGTGGTTTTGCCGGTTAGAACGAATCCGGAAGCCCTGCCGCCAGCGGCTCAGGAAACCCTCCTCGTCCGTCAGGATCAGGTCGATACGATCGATGCGTCCGGGGAGTAAAAAAATCTCCTGGGCATGGGCGATGTCCATAAGCAGGAGGGGCTCCCCGGAGGGGTTGGGGAAGGTGCCGATGACCTCGATCTCCCCATGGGAGGTCCGTAATCTGCCCCCGGCCGCCAGACCCAGGGCGGCGGCGATGTTTGCCTCCATCAGGACCGCCCTTGCGTCGATGAGGAACGACATCCCTTCCCGGGCGTCCCGGTGCGGCGCGCCGGTTATGGAACGGCGGGACAGTTCGGGACGGATGGCGGAATCGAGAAACGGATCGATACCGAGGAGCCGGATCGAGGCGCCGTCTCCGTACCGGAGCCGCCGATCGATGACCGGCGCGAAGGAATGCACCGCCGGATCATGCATTATTTCCTTGAGGATCTGTTCATTTAGAGGACCGGCATGGCGTTCCAGCGTATGGGTGGATTTGCCCTGGAGAAATTCGATGGCGCCGGTAAAGCTTGCCAGGGCCGACAGCGCGGAGAGTCCCATGCCCAGCGCGGCTGCCACCCCGAAGGCAATGCCCATCAGTTGGAGCAGCGTCAGGCTTTTCCGCCTGACCAGGTATCGTAGAAATGACTTTGTTACCGTGCCCATGACGAAGTTCACCGCGCGGTCACCTGCCCGGCGCCGGGCCGTGCATCGGTGCTCCGCCTGTATCCGCGGCGACGATCACCCCATCGATCATGGACAGGACCCGGTCGGCAAAACCGGTCGCCGTGGGGCTGTGAGAAACCATCAACAGCGACATGTCCGACTCCCGGCAGCGGGTGGTCAGTATTTCGAGAATCTGCCTGCCCGTGGTGGTGTCCAGATTGCCGGTAGGTTCATCGGCAAGAATCAACGCCGGTTTCTTGACCAAGGCACGGGCGATGGCCACCCGCTGCTGTTCCCCGCCGGAGAGTTCGTGGGGATAGCGGCGTTCCTTGCCCCCCAGACCGAGTTTCGCCAGGGCTTCACGGGCGTTTTCGGGGCTGGAAATGCCGGCGAGCTCCAGGGACAGATAGACATTTTCGAATACCGTCAGGGTCGGCAGGAGATTGAAGAACTGGAAGACGAAGCCCAGGCGGTTCCGGCGCAGCAAGGTGCGGCCTTTTTCCCCCAGACGTTCAAGGTTTTGGCCTTCCACTTCGATCGTGCCGCGGCTGGGGCGATCCAGACCGGCCAGGAGATTGAGGAGGGTCGTTTTCCCCGATCCGCTTTTACCGATGAGCGCCACAACTTCGCCCCGGGCGATCTCCATGCCGGCCCCCCGGAGGGCGGCGTTGTGATCGTAGATCTTCCATAAATCGCGGGCGCTAATTACCGGGACGTTCAAGCGATGATCCTTTTACCGATGTTCGTCGAGAAACGGCAGCGGCTTGCCCGTCCGATAGACGAGGGCCTGACAGGAAGCGATAAGCCGGTCCGATTTTTCCCGCACCTTGATGTCGTAAACGGCCGTTCTGACGGTGCGGTTTATTTCCCTGGCTTCGGCGACCAATATGGAGCCGGAACTTGGGGAGGCGAGGAATCCGATGCTCATATTGAGGGCCACGGCGGTCGTGCCGTGAGAATTGGAAGCGGTTTCGAACGCCTCGTCGATGAGGGCGAACAGCGCCCCGCCGTGAGCCTTCCCGAAAATATTCTCCATGTCCGGAGTGAACGCCATCTCAACCTGGGCATAACCCTCGTCGAGCTCCACCAGTCGCAGATGGAATTTCCGGGCGAAGGGTTCCTGTGCCACCTGCCGGAAGATCGCTTCCCTGATTGTCGAATCCATTTTTTGTCCCGTATGAGATATTGCCTTTTATTATTCCGTGTTGTCTATCGGGACGGCCTCCTGGATGATGAAACGATTGGCGCCGTCGGCCATGCGAGGCGAGTATAAAGCAAATGCCGTCGGAGGTCAAAAGAAAAGCCCCCGCCGCGGTCGGCGGCAGGGGCCCGGGTCTGGGGGGGAGGGAGGGGGGATGGCGGCTTACGGAACGTTGCCCCTTTTCAGGTGCTCGACGATGTAGGCCTCCTCTACCTTCAATTCACGAACCTCTTTCTTCTCTTTTGCCTTTTGCATGACTTTTTCTCCTTTCTCTATCCATCATGACCGTTTGGTTTCGGCTAATTCTACAGGCGGGAATCGCCTGGTTCCTGCCTCCTCTTTGTTCTTTCGATGGCAGGATAATCCCGGAAGATTTTTTACGCCATCGGGGTGAGGACGAAAGTGGGGTGAGAAAACAGCGTTAATATGGCTCAGGATGCCGCTCCCCGGCACTCGGTATTTGTCCGATGTGGGACGGGAGAGCCGCGTTTGCGGCGGAAAACGAGGTTGCCAAAAGGAAAGGGGATGGTTTAATATAACCCCCGGACCGGACAATCAAATTCTTATGGGAGGCGGAACATGGAGTTCATCAGTGTCATGGAGGCGAGGAGGGCCGTCAATTTTTTCGATCCTGAAAAGCCGGTAAGCGACGATGAGTTGAGAAAGATCGTAGAAACCGCCGCCCTTGCCCCCTCGGGATTGAATTTTCAGCCCTGGCAGGTCATTGTCGTGCGTTCGCCGGGAGCGAAGGAGAAGTTGATGCTGGCGGCCTCCAAGCAGGTCAAGATTATCGAGGCCCCGGTGACCCTCATTGTCCTCGCCGATCGGGACGGCTGGAAGGCAGGGCATCCAACGGTCGAAAAGGTGTGGGATAATCTCGTCCGGCTCGGTTACTGGAACACCGGGCAGCGCGGGGGGTTTGAAAAAGGTCCGGAGAAATTATACGGCACTCCGGAGCGATCACTGGCCTTTGCCGTGAAGAACACCGCCTTTTTCAGCATGGCGCTGATGCTGGCGGCAAAGGATGCGGGCCTCGACTGCCATCCCATGGACGGATTCGATCATGAGGCGGTAAAACGGGCCTTCGATGTTCCGGACAATTTCTTCATACCCCTGTTGATCGCCATCGGTCATTTCGACGCCCGACGGACCCTCATGCCGCCGAAATGGCGCAAATCTTACGGGGAGATCGTTTTCGCCACCTGTTGAAAGATGCAAAAGGGGGGCGTTTGCGGTTAAAGGAGCGTTGACGATAAGGAAGTGAGGAGAAAGACCGATGGAGATACTGGTTATCAACGGCAACACCAAGAAGGGCGGCTTCATCGCCGAGGCCCTGGAGATTGTTTCCTCATACCTACGGGCGAATTCCCTTGCCGTGCGAGATGTCCGTCTCGGCGATTCCCACATCGAGGAATGTATCGGCTGCTTCCATTGCCTCTGCACCGGCTAGTGCGTCCTGAAAGACGATATGGCGGAGATAATCCAGGCGATGCGCCGGGCGGACGCGATCCGGCCCCTACTGGAGAGAAGCGCCGGGAAACTTTTTACAGATATCGGCACGCCTCCCCCCGGAGCATGGGGGCAAATCTCCTTTGCCCTGGAAAGACTGATCATGCGCAAAGTGATGTTTGAAAAGCATCCCGATCTGTACGCCCATGTGATCAAATGTTGGCAAGAAAAGGGTTATATGTAGATTAAACCTTTTCTCTCTAAAGATTCTTAACGTCGTAATCGGTCAGGGCCGGGAAACTCATGGGATCCACCCAGATCCCGCCCACCTTCCGGGCCCGCGGCCCGGCGGCAGTATCCCCGCCCCCGTTTACCGTCAGAAAGCGCTTCCTCTTCATGGACTGCTTACCTTTCCGTTCCTGTCCGCGCTACCGGCGCGGTCTCCTGTTCCTTTCGACCATCCAGCCCAGGAGGCCTTTCTGGGGATTGAACTCGACTCTTTCATCTCTTGTCATGGTCATGTTCGCACCTCCTTCGGTTATCTCCTTCCTTCTTTCGATCATAGGGTAAGGCAGGACGTGTTTTTTCACAATCGGTGATGGGATGAATAAGCGATGGGATGGGGGAGGATTGTCCGGTAGGGGATACCGGATGGCAATCATCGGAAATTCTCCGATAGCCAGAAAGGATGCCTGAGAAACAAAGCCGCTCGCGTCATCATCGATATATTTTCCCGTTGTTTGGATGACGGTAGCGGCCGGAATAATTCAGCTTTTTTCCATGTGCATTTGGGCTGTCCTAACGGCCAGATCTCTATCCTTCGTGAACATCCACCACTGTGGTTGGGACGTATGGGGGCCGTTGTCCTTTTCGCGACCCCGGGAAAGGTACCAGTTCCCATAACGCTCAACGGTGGCAAAGGGATGGTCGCCGTCACAGAGGATGCTGCACTCCCTGATCTCGTTATAGAATATTGTTTCCTCAGGGTCTTCTTCTCTGGACAGCTCGTCGGGAAGAACGATATGTGCAACGTCTTTGCCTGTTGCTTCCTGGCTGTCCAGCCATTCGGGAATGGTCATCTTATCTCTCTTCTCTTAAGTTACTGCATGATAAGGCGCCCCAGGGGGCATGGATCAATCACTATGTCTGGAGAAGAATTTTCATAAAAATCCGATTGTTGACCGAGTCAAATCGATTGCATCCGATCGTCCGACATGGGCAATGCTAAGATATTGCCTAATGATTTGAACTGTTGAGAGCGGTGATTTGATCATTCAGCGTCCAGTAGTCGTAAATGTATCCGATACCGAAAATCCCTGCGGAGCATAGGTAAAGGATGCCGGTTATCCATTTCCCCATATAGAAACGATGAATTCCGAACAGGCCTAAAAAGGTCAGCAGCAACCAGGCGATGTTGTAATCGATCCGGCCTTCGGTAAATCTCAACTCGGCTTTGCGCGCCATGGAAGGGATGAGAAAGATGTCTATCAACCATCCGATCCCCAATAGTCCCAGGGTGAAAAAGTAAATGGTTCCTGAAACAGGTTTTCCATAATAAAAACGGTGCGAGCCGGTAAATCCAAATATCCACAGAATATAGCCAATCAGAACGCTATGGGTTTGATGACGCTGTTCCATTAGTACACGGTCCTTCCTAACTGATTCTGCCCCGCAAATTTAACGACATCGCCAAAGCTGAAAAGACATGAGTTTTGAGAATCAGCTCTGGACATTGCCCGGTGATAATCACGGGCCGTTCACCATGGGAAATTGCGCTTCGGTATGGCATTGTTGATGCGGATGATACCGGGGATGCGGTTGACCCATAGGCAGGCAGTCCAAAAAGAGTTATCCAAAATGCTTACAAAATACCCTAAAATAACGGGGGGTTAACGGACGTACCAGCTAACCCCCCTGCTACTCTTTATGGTGCCGAAGCCGGGACTTGAAAGCAAAAAAACAAGAAAACGCTAACCGTCGATGTCTCCAGCCTTTCCTCTGTTTTCAAATAGATAGACCCCATGGCATCGCCTTTTTATACTGGGAATGGCTTCAATAGCTGCACCTGCCGTCAACAGAAAACGGCACAAAAACGGCACAAGAATCCTACTTCAAATTTTCTACAGTCGTTCACAGCAAAGGTCCCCCTGACAGGGCAAGGTCAACCTTCGGGACGGTATCGGACAACTGCTGTCCCCAAGCGGTTTCCCTAAAATTTTTTTCTACTGTTGAAAAAAAACCGACCCCATTCTATTCTCGTCTTTATGAGACGAATCCTTCACATCGACATGGACGCCTTCTTTGCCGCTGTCGAAGAGAAGCGTAATCCCGATCTCAAGGAGAAACCTGTCGTCATCGGTGGGACAGGCGACCCAACAAAAAGAGGCGTTGTATCCACCGCCAATTATGAAGCCAGAAAATACGGTATTCATTCGGCCCTGCCACTAAGAACAGCCTACAAGCTTTGCCCTCAGGCTGTTTTCCTACCCGTCGATTATGAAGCATACGAAGCTGCCTCCCGCATCTTCAAGAGTGTTCTCCTGTCCATCACCACGATCATGGAAGACGTCGGGATCGATGAAGCATTCCTGGATATCTCAGATGAACCAGATTCAAACGAAGCCATCGTGGAAAGGATAAAAGCCGGCATCGATGAAAAAACCGGACTGACCTGCTCCATTGGGATCGCGCCGAACAAGCTCCTGGCTAAAATCGCTTCCGACATGCAGAAACCCAATGGCCTGACCATCCTTACGGAAAACGACATTGAAACCAAGCTCTGGCCGATACCCATAAGAAAACTATACGGCGTAGGACCCAAGACGGAAGAGCACTTGAAGAAAATGGGTATCGAGACGATAGGGCGGCTTGCGTGTTGTCCTGCACAGACACTGGTCCGTCATTTTGGTTCTTCTTACGGCGAATATCTCTACGAGGCAGCCAGGGGTATCGATGACAGTCCTCTGGTCACGCATTGGGAGCCGAAGTCGTTCAGCAGAGAGACGACCTTTCAGGTGGATGTCAAGAATTGGCAGGTGATAGCCAGAACGATCGCCGAACTCACGAAAGAAATCGTGTCCGATATGTCCAGAAGACACTATCGGGTCAGAACCATAACCCTGAAGATTCGTTTCGATGATTTCCGGACCATCACCAGGGCGACTACAATTGAAGGTTACTCAGCATCCGAAGAAGTGATCAGGAAAGCCGCTTTCGCCTGCTTGAAGAGAGTCGAATTGACGAGAAAGGTCAGATTGATCGGTGTCCGGGTTACCAATTTGGAAAAGACTGAAAAAGCACCATTCCCCCCTCACTGATGGCGAACCTTTTTTTAAAACAGGCAAGCAATTTTGTCCGCAGCAGTATTGATTACCTATTCTCCACCAGTGACCGTTGTAAACCGGACATATCATTTGAGACTGACATTTCTCTGGTTTATTTTCTTGACAATATAGATTGGTTTTCCTATAAATCACGAAGTCAGGTTTCAGGCGATCGGGAAGACCAAGCCGCCGATAGGCGGGAAGCGAATCCGGGAGGGGTATGGGATACGGACTCTCAACCGATGCTGAAAAGTTACATACAGAAGCCCTACTCCTTCGGGTAAACCCCTTCGGTATCATCGCCGACGACAGCCGCTTCCTCTTCGTCACCACCCCTTACGACAATCAAAAAAGCTACACCAGCCACTGCATCAGCGGCTACATAGAGAGAACGATACCCAAACACCTGGCGGAGCGCCTGTACCGTCATTTCCATCGGGATTATCAGGTGCAGGAGGAAGCGACCGGGCGGGAATCGGCAGACGGGATTATTGAGGGATCATCAGATGTTGATCACAGCGATGGAGTAGCCAATCATGTCACGGCAGACTCTGCGGTTGTGCTGCCAACAACTGCAACACTGCCTGGCGATGTCCTTTTTCCCCGCTCTCCGACCAATATCATCCAGGATATAATCCTTCTTGCCGCGCTGCGCACCCGCCTTGCCGACGCTAAAGACCTCCGGGAATTGATCGACGATCCACCGGTCACCTTTCTGGACAAACGGCAGCAGCTCTTTTTCTACCGGGGCATTCCGGTCAAGCTGCACCACCCTGCTTCACTTGTTTGTCGCTTTTGGCCGAAAAGCCGAAACAGATCGTGGCGCGTGATGAAATCTACCGCCGCCTCTGGCCCAGCCCCATGAAGTATGACGGGTCCAACAAACCCTATGAACGCCAGATCTCCGACCACAAGCGTCGCTGCATCGCCCAGATCAGGAAAGCCGTCGCAGGAACAATCGTTGTCGAACCGGGAGAACTGGAAACCCTGATATTCACCCGGCCGAAAGTGGGGTATATGCTTAACGTGTGGGAAGAGGAGGTCCTGATCCTAAATTAGCAGCGGGGTTTGACATATGAGGGAAGCGCGAATCAATAATGATAATGCAACCTACGTATAGCGGTTGAACATTGTATTATCAAAGGCAAAAAAATAAGGTCTATGAACATGTGGGAAGAACATTAACGCCATGAGGAATTTTTCAAAAAGCATCCTCAACTATTTTGCTGCCTTCAATGAGACGCGGTTTCGCTTCGGCAGCAAGCTTTTCTATGAATGGTCCAACGACCTTTTTACGTTGGATTTCTCTGTCTTTTCCGTCTTTCAAAAGAAACTTCTGGATTCCATTGCCCTAGGCACGCCCTTTCGCTTTGAAATCCGGAAGGGCGAATACATTGTCAAATTGGATTCCGATGAGTTCAAGAAAGTGCTCCTTGCACGTATTGAAACTGAGTTAGATTCCGCGTTTCTGGAGTCATGTGTCGAGCAGTGTCGCGTACAGCTCCGAGATGCAGACCCCGACAGGGAACCATCAGAGATCGAAGGTAGGGCGGTTGCGGAAGGGCTCCGTGAATACAACCTGATCTTTCGCAAGAAGGCGCTGGAATCGCTGACCGGACTCCAGGATCAGAGGATCAAGGCTCTGCAAAGCGAATATGCCATCATGCACGTGCCTGTCTCCTCCTTCAATCCGCAACGGGAGGTTCAGCGGCTCTTTGACGAACTACAAAAAATGGCATCCGCCCCCCCCGCCATTGCCGATTATATTGCAGCCGCAACGGCATTTATCGACAATCAGACCTTCGATCTCGTCATTTTCGATCTTCATGCCCTGCTGCGTCGGTATCTCCAATTCGTGACCTCACAAGCCCTGTACATCTTTTTTCACGAGATCGCCGGCAACGGCCGCAAGTATCCGCTTTTTACCGTGGAAGTGAATATACAGGACGGAAATCAGTGCATCGTGATCGAATCCCTGCGCACCGTGGTCATGCTGAACACCCCGGCCATCAATAACTTTGAATTCGAAACCATTCTGACGACACCGCGGGCAACAAAGCTGGAAGCCGCTGCCGGCGAGCTTAAGCTGATCGAGAGATTCATTCAGGCCAAGTTCAACGTAACAGAAAGTTTCATCTTCGCATCCCCTTTTCACCCAATGATCCGGGAAGGCCTGCCACAGGTATCTTATCGTGTGGGGCTGCAAGCCGTTAAGGATGAAGACAGGCGAATCCTCGATTATTCTGAACTGATCACAGGGTTGGATGACGGCGCCGGTCAAAAGTTCATGAACCTCGTGGGGCGCTATGTGGACGGCAACGTCCAAAGTACGGCCGATGAAGTACAGAAGGCTTATACGGAATCGTTCCCCCGCAAATCGACGGAGAGGCTCGCATCGTCGGTTTTGTCCATTCCAATGAATCTCAACGAGACGCAAAAGAAGATCCTGACAGCGGTTCAAAATCCGAAAAATGAGATCATTGTGGTGGACGGGCCTCCCGGCACCGGTAAATCCTACGCGATTGCGGCGATTGTCTATCTTGCCAATCAGATGAATAAATCCGTCGTCATTACGTCCCACAAAAAACAGGCGTTAGATGTTATCGATCATATGCTCACAGATCGATTCAAAAAGCTTCATCCCCGTTCCAAACCCGCCGTTCTTCGTCTTGAAAAACCGGGAGAGCCGTCAACGCTTAACAGCATGGACAATACGCTCTCAAGTCAGGTAATCAATGGGGCGAGAAACCGTGCCTATGATATGAACAGAGATGCGGTGACAGCGGATAGAACCACCCTCTTCAGTCAAATCGATCGGGACAATAGGTATTTTTGGGAGAACACAGGCCAGTATAAAGATACGGTGCAGAAGGCCTTTGCATTGGCACAGGAAGAGGAAGCCCTATTTGACGGTGGCGTTTCCATTGAACCTACGCGACTGCCTGCCGGAACCGTTATGCCTATTGACCGCATCCGAAAACTTACCGGATGTTTTCAGGATAATCCGTTGTCCATTTCTCTGGATGCTTTTTCGACTTTGTTTGCCAGGCGCAAAGAACTGCCGGAGGTCCTGGAAAAATGCGACAGATTAAACAAGCTGAGCGCCTCAATCCCGGCTGCAATAATTGCCAGTGTATCCTCCATGCCGGAAGGCCTTGATGATCTTGATGATATCGTATGTAAACTGGTCGTATGCATGGAAAAGGATGTACCGATTGGCGGCATCGCCATCGACAATGTACAGCTTACACCACCCTTCGACTTTGGATCGCTTGCCTATCAAGACATTCTGGCCTTGCAGGCAGACGTGACGCTGCTGGCTGGACTATCGGCAAAACTTCTGGGTATGGGCCGTCTGCTGAAGGGGAAGGAAATCAAGGCTATACGGCAGAACATCGAACTTCGCCACCCCAAAGCGCTCAGGCAAATTGATCGCGACGGCAGCCAGGCCCTCCTTGAAAAACTTCAGGCGTCCATTGCCTACGTTGAATTGGTAGTTGCAGCCTGTCCGGGCCTCAGTAAGGACTATATCCTTCACGGCTTTCGCCTTTGCAGCCCGGAATCTCTTTCGCAATATCTTGCACGACTGGAGAGCCTCGAACTCAAACCCGTGACCGACATCATCGGTGGTCTTATTGGCGTGCCTTTTTCAGGGGCGGACCTCGGTCAAATCCAAACGGCCCTTGACCACCTCAAGCGCCTGAATAAATACCATGCGCTCCACAAGGAGATAGAGTTCTTTGCCGATCTCGTCAATTCAGGGGCGCACGATCTTGCCGGACTCTATGCGATCCTGAAAAAAACGCAGGCGATGGTGGACAAGATTGAACAGGAGGATATCGACTCTCTTTCTCTCCTATTCCGGCATTACGCGCCTGTCCTGGAAGCATTGGGTGTTAATCAAAACCATCTTGCCTCGCTTGGGCAATTGTTGATGCCGACCATTCGTTCCGAGTGCTTCTTCAGGTATCTCCATCTCCATGCAGAGCTTTCTTCGAAGCCTCTCGCTGCCCCGCCGACCCACGGGTTGCTCAATGATTATTTCGGCAAGACGCAAAAACTGATTGAAAATACATCCGACCTGCGGTTCAGCGGGCTGGTGAACCACGCCGGTCATGTCCAGCAAATCCTTACCGCCATCGCCGCTGGGCGCCGCATCTCGCTGGAACAGGCCCGTGTGCTGCTCACGCATCTTTCCTGCATTATCTCGGAGCCCGCTCTTATTTCCCAGTACTTTCCCATGGAGGCGGATGTCATCGATTTGCTGATTATTGACGAAGCATCCCAGGTTTCGATTGCCGAGTCGATCTCGCTTATGTTGCGGGCCAAGCAGACCATCGTTTTCGGAGACGAACTGCAATATGGCGCCGTTAGTGCCGTCAATGTTTCAGAGCGTTACTCGGCGCATTACTTCAAGGACATTCTTCGCGACTATGCCATAGACCGTAATCAGGCCATATCCGACGAAGAAAAAGAGCGGATTGCGAGGGAAGCGTCCCGTGAACAGACGGAGGACGAGCAGGAGGCGTCCCGGTTTATCCCGGTCACGCCCGGTACGCGGGAGTGGCTCAAGACCTTCAGTATCCGCACCTCGACGCTGGCCTTTGCCAGGGCGCTCCGCAACTATTCCGAATCCCTCAATGTCCATTTCAGGAGTTTTCCGGAGATCATCAGCTATTCCAATGAATACTTCTATAAGGAAAGCCAGATCGAACTCGTGCCCAACCGCATCCGAACCAAGCCCATCAGAGAAGTCCTGCGTTTCCTGAAGGTGGAAACCCAGGGAAACTCGGGCCGGAGAGTCAATCTTGATGAAATTGAAGCCATCAAGAACGATATAAATAATGTCATCGCGCAGGGCTACAAGGGCACGATCGGCGTGATCTGCTCATTCCAGGATCAGAAAGACCGCATGGAAGAGATCTTCAGGAAGGAAATGAAGATCCATCCCGACCTGGTCCGTCATCATCGCTTTACGGTCTGGTTTGTGGGCGACGTGCAGGGTGAAGAGCGGGACATGATCTACTACTCATTCGTCGAGGACAAGAAGCTCGACAACGGCAGTCTCCGGGATATCTATCCAGTCATCGACGGCACGGCCGACAACATCCGCAAGCTCAAGATGCAGCGGCTCAATGTGGGATTCAGCCGTGCCAAGGACACGATGGTCTTTGTCCACAGCATGCCGCTGACCGATTACAGCGACACCCGCCTGGGCAATGCGCTATTGCATTATGAGAAGGCGTTGAATGCGGCCCATGATCAATACGTTGAAGACGAAAGCGTGTTCGGTTCACCCGCCGAAAAAGAGCTTTACAGTCTGATTTTGCAAACGACGTTCTTTCAGACCCATCGCGACTCCCTGCGCCTGATCGCCCAGTTTGAAATCGGCAAGTATATCCGGGAGGAATACCATCGTTACATCCCGAACTACCGCGTCGATTTTCTCCTGACCAAATCGCAAGGCGGAAAGGAAAAATCGCTGGTATTGGAATATGACGGTGTGGAGTTCCACACCCGGAACCCGGAGATCGTGACGCGCCACAATTTCGACCAGGAATACCTTGAATACGATATCGAACGGCAGTTGGAGCTGGAAAGCTATGGTTACTCATTCTTACGGATAAACAAGTATTCTTTGATTCCTACTCCGGAACTGCCGACGCGCGCCGACATGCTGAACACACTGCTGGAGAGATGTTTTGTGGATATGTGATGAATTCTATATGCGTTAGAGAGGTGCGATGATGAACAGGCTTGACCTGTCCGAAGATGATCTCTTGGTTTTGCAGAAATGCCTCAACGACGGGACGGAACCCCCGCCGGAACTTGCGAAGAAACTCTTCCCGAGCCTTTATGCGACATTCGATTTCAAGACATTAAAGGATGCGAAGATTCCCACCATCGAATATGCAGGAAAGCGGTCCGAAGCGGCCATCCTGAACGAAGCCACGGCCTTTGGCGGCGGATCTCCCCTGCAACTGGAGCGGTATTTCGAAGGCGGCAAGATCAGCATGGGAATGAGCCAAGTCGAACTGTTCGCGGAGAGCAAGGCTGGGGATGACAGCAACTGGCGTAACCTCATCGTTCAAGGCGACAACCTCCAATTTCTCAAGACCTGTTATCTGAACCAAGACCCCATCATCAAGGACAAAATCAAAGGCAAGGTGAAGCTGATCTATATCGATCCGCCGTTTGCGACGAAATCTGATTTTGAAGGTGATAGTGGAGAATCAAGTTACTCGGATAAGATTGACAGAGCTGAGTTTATTGAGGCCTTGAGAGAAAGATTGATTTATCTAAGGGAATTATTGGCGGAGGACGGTAGCATATATGTTCACATGGATCATAAATTGGGCCATTACACAAAAATTGTTCTAGACGAAGTATTTGGCAAGACTTCCTTTGCGAATGCTATTGCATGGCACTATAGTGGGTGGAATAAGAAACTTATTAAAGGATTTGAGAAAAGATATGACATCATTCTATTTTATGCCATAAGTTCTCGGCCTGTGTTCAATTCATATTTTGAACAGTGGGCGTCCAAAGAAGAATATGTAAAGAAACGAAAACAGAAGGTAAGCGTAGACGCCGACGGTCGGGAATACGTCCTATCAGATGCAGGTAGTGGCGAACGAGTTAAGACCTATCTTGAAGATGTGATGAAACAAGGAGTTGTCGTTGATGACGTATGGCAGCTTGACAAGATTAATAACTCAGCTACTGAGTCTGTTGGTTACCCGACCCAAAAACCCGAAGCTCTCCTTGAACGCATCATCCTTGCCAGCAGCAATCCCGGTGACCTCGTCATGGACGTTTTTGGCGGTTCCGGCACCACCGCAGCAGTTGCCGAAAAGCTGGACCGCCGCTGGATTGTTTGTGATTTTGGCAAGCACGCCATCTACACAATGCAAAAACGGATGTGTCTGATCTCAGAATCCCAGAAGTTGGGCACTAAGACGAAAAAGAAGGAAAAATACGGCCAGCCTCCAAAACCTTTTTGTGTCATTTCCGTCGGCGCTTTTGACTTCCAGAAAATCATGAACCTCCGAAAGAACCGTGATGCATACATCAGCTTTGTGATGGGCATCTTTGGCCTGACCGAGCGTGATGACAACTTGGCGGCAAAGTATCGCGTCAACAATGTCTGTGCCCTGAAGGAAGGTAACCCGGTTGAGATCTATCCCGTCTGGGACGACGAATTCCTCCGGAATGTCCGCATCGATGAGGAATACCTGCGCGGCATCCTTGCCCAGAGCGGCGGCAATCTCAAGGGCGACTACTACATCATTGCCCCGGAAACGTGCGTCCGCGTGGGGGAGACACAGATAAAGAATTCACGGGGCGACCGTGTCACCTTCAAGCCTCTGACTTTTCCCTACAAGGTGCTGGAAGAGGTAGCCCGCAACTTCACCATCGAGGAGCAGCCCAGTTCTTCGGACAACATTAACAAACTGATTTCTTCTGTCGGCTTCTATTTTAATGAAACGGTCGATGTTGAAATTAAGAAAACGGCTAAGGGCTTCAAGATCAGTCGTTTTACAACGAGCATTCTTGATCGAAGTGAAAAGCGATATGAAGGTCTGGACGGCCTGGCCATGCTGCTCATTGATTCCGACTACGATGAAGACAAGGGCTTTACCGTGGACACGGTCGTTTACCAGAAAGACATCAAGGATCATGAAGCGGTTGCAGGAGGTCTGAAAGAAAAATCGGCCGTCATCGCCATCGACAAGCACGGCAACGAAAGCGGCGTCATTCAAATACTATAGGACGGTACAAAATAGATGCCCAATAAGCTTTCCCTCTCGGAGCACACCCTCGATATCAATCTGCGCAAATGCGACGTGACGCGCTTCGATTTCTCGGAGGTTGAGGAGTATGTTCGCGCGTTGACCGGCGACCGAGAATACCAGTATGATGCCATCAAGCGGATCCTCATCTACCTCTGGGGTGGTACTTACAAGAACGTGACGGACCTGGCCCGGGAGAATTATCGAAATCCGAAGAAGACTGCCATCCAGCAGCGATTCCACAGCGAGGAGCATTTTCTGCGCCTGTTGCCACTGCCGGATCGTCTTTCCGGGGTCTGTCACCTGGCCACGGGCACGGGCAAGTCTTACGTTATGTTTGCCGTTGCGTATCTTTCGATCCTTTTGGGCAAAGTCCGCCGGGTCATGATTCTCGGTCCCTCCTCGACGGTGATCGAAGCGGGGCTCCGGGAAAAGTTCAACGACTATCTCTACGGCGAAAAAAGTGCCGAACTGAAGCCCTATCTGCCTGAACGGCTCCGCCACAAAGTCATCCGGTTGCTTAAGTGTAATGATGTCATCGAGGATGATTCCATCGTCATTGAGAACATCAACGCCATATACAACAAAGGCGACAATTCTATCGGCGACACTCTTTTCAGTCACGGCGGCGAGGTGCTGGTGCTGAGCGACGAGGTCCACCACGCCTATTCCCATCTAACCTTTTCCGGCGAGGCCGTTGGGTATGATTTCACGGCTGGCCGCGAGGGGCGGGGGGATGACCTTGAGGAGCGCTTGTGGATGAAGTACATCCGGGAAGTGCCGCTCATTAAGCGGCACATCGGCTTTACCGGCACGCCCTACAACGCCAATGAGTATTTCCCGGATGTGATCTGCAATTATTCCATCAAGGATGCCATCGATGACAAGATCATCAAACGCATCAACCCGATCATCAGGATGGAAACGGATGAGGGTGACAATGAGTTGACCCGGACGCAACGATTCGAGCAGATCATCGTTACCCATGCCGACAACAAAAAGAAATACAGCTATCCCGGCAAAGACGGCAAACCCAAGGTGAAGCCGATCACCATCTTCATCAACCCCACCCAGGCCGCCGCGCAACGAAACAACGACGAATTTGTCAAAGTCCTGGCCGATGTTCTGAAAAAGAAAGACCCGGCTTGCGTAGACTTACCCCGATCCGCGCTGGAGCAAGTAGCGCGGGAGAAGGTGATTTGCGTAATCGCCAAACTGGGTGTGTCGGAATATCAGCAGAAACTGGAGCAGGTGGAACAGGTTGATCCGGAAAGGATCGGCGGCAAGGTGGAGTTCATCTTTGCCGTGAACAAGCTTTCCGAAGGCTGGGATGTGGATAATGTCTTCCAGATCGTTCCTGCCGAGGAAAAGGTTTTCAACTCGAAACTGCTGATCTCGCAGGTGCTCGGGCGCGGATTGCGACTGCCCCGCAAAGTCAGTCTCGCAGAGGTGCGCAACAAGTATCCTGAGGTGACCATCACCAACCATGAACGCTTTGCCAAACACATTATCGAACTTCTGGATGAAGTGACGGAATGTGAGCTGCGCCTCGCCTCGCAGGTGCTGACCGATCCGGGCCAAAAGCGCTTCGGCCATCATTTTTCCCTCTTCAATCTGAGGTATGAACCAACGATGCGGGTCGTGGAGAGAAACCTGGAGGAAATGGAAGGCGATGTGACCCGTCGGGAGCTTATCCTCACGCCGTCCGGTGAACGGCTGAATGTGCGGGTGACCTACCTGAAGGGAACGAAGCGTTTCAAGCTTTCCAAGGATTTTTTCACGCTGGACCAGGCTGTCCTCGACGTGGAGCGCCGCTTCAAAAATACCGTTTTCGAGAGCAGCCGGTTTGACTTTGGCGATGGCATTGTAGTGGACCAGGTGCCGGGGCGTGTGGAGATTGAGAAGATCATCACGTCGGCCATGGCCAGGGCCGGTATCGAAGGGGATCGGCTCTCAATGGAAAATCGTCAGCAGATCGACCTCTTCTTCAATCGATTCCTGCCTAAGGGAAAGAAGAAGGTGATACGGGAGCAGATCGAAGGCAACATCGAAGGCATAAGCACAATGGAGATGCAGCAGTCCAGCGCGAGGGCGGGTAGTCTGGATCGCGACACATCCGTCTTTGTCTCCGAGGATTATGAAAATGAGCTGGGAGAACAAAATCTCTTTATCCTCAAGGAACTGATGCAGGGTAGCAAGCAACTGCCCTTGGATGCGGCATGGCTGACCACCGACGGATTCAATCCGGACTACATCAGGCAAATGACGGCCTTCAAGCATCTCTATGCGGCCAACCCCTCTCTTTTTCGCACGCCCCAAGATCTGGTCATACTCAATCACCAGCCTGAACAACAATTTGTCTTTCGTCTGATCGCGGATTCGAAGTCTGTTGCCGCATGGGTCAAATCGCCCGACCGTGATTTTTACAGCCTGGATTACGAATACTGGAAGGGTGGCAGGGACCGCGTCCGGAGGTCATTCAATCCGGATTTCTTTATCCGGATAAAAATCCGTGACTGCCTGCTGCGCATTCCCCAGGACGCGCCGGCTGTGGAACGACTGAGACACCTGGAAGACCAGGGTATTGAGGAATTGATACTGGTGGTCGAAACCAAGAGCGACGACGACCAGAGCGAAGAAACGCGGGCGAAGGATCAGTATGCCCAAGATCATTTCAAGGCCCTGAACAAACGCATCAGGGAAGCGAACCCGGCGGATTTTTCGGAAACGTTCAGGGCTGCCATTCACCAGCAGTATATCTTCTACCTGTTGCGCCCCGCCGATTACCCGCAATGGTTCGGGCATTTAAGGACTGGGTCGTTTGTGTTTGATTTGCAAGAGAATTCTGATGAACAAACCTGAAAAGCACCATAGAGTGAAGGAGTTTACTGAATGCCTGCCAGTTGCATAATTCATTTGACCGAGTAAGAGACTATATGCGCGAGGATTTCCCACCTGCAATAAAAGAGTTATTGGCCAAACGTGTTGGCTATATGTGCTCAAACCCATTGTGTCGTCAGCAAACGATCGGACCTCAGAAGGATCCGGCTGGTGTGATCAATGTAGGCGTCGCCGCCCACATAACAGCTGCATCACCGAATGGACCTCGATACGATGCTTCTCTAACATCCGATAGGCGACGTTCCGCAGAGAACGGTGTTTGGTTATGCCAGACCTGTGGTAAGCTTGTTGATAATGATGAGTTACGATACTCAGTTGAGACTCTGCAAGAATGGAAGAATGTCGCTGAAATGGAAGCAGCGCAGGCTATAGAGAGTCGTCGGATTGGGGTGTCATCATCATTTAGCGTGGACATAACATCAATCAGGCAATCCTTTGCTGCAGCATCAAGATCGCTAATAAATTGGCCAACGACTTTAGGACGTGCTCGATGGTTAGATCGCCCAGAATTGCAGACGATTATCGAACGTATCGATTCAAATGAAAGGTCAACTACCTTGTTATTGGGAACACCGGGCAGCGGGAAGTCAGCCCTGCTGGCCGTTTTAGGAAGCCGGCTCCAGGAAAAGGGATACGATCTTCTTGCGATAAAGGCAGATAAACTACCGAGTACAATCCGAAATGCGGAGGATTTGAAAGCTCACCTGGAGCTCCCCTTGTATGCGGATAAATGTCTGCTTAAGATGGCGGAGACCGGCAAAACAGTCTTGCTGATTGATCAGATGGACGCTCTTTCCGAAATTGTGGATTTAAAATCGGAGCGGTTGAACATTCTGCTGGACCTTATCCAGAACGTTTCATCGTTTCCGGGGTTACACATCGTAAGTTCTTCCCGCTGGTTCGAATTTAAACATGATACCCGTTTGAATACCATACAGGCTGAACAACTGGAACTAATGCCAATACCTTGGGCGGATGTGGAGGTTGTGTTAAATGAAACCGGAATTAAAGCGGCTAGTTTGACACAAGAGGCAAGGCAGTTACTTGCTGTACCGCTTCACCTTAAATTGTTTCTCGATATCCTATCCAAAAATTCATCTCTTGAATTTTCATTTACTTTACAGGGTTTGCTGGAAGCAATTTGGCAAGAAAAAGTATTGAAGATGGACGGTATATCCGGGAAAAGCGAACTCATACAAATACTTTCGCAGAGAATGATCGATGACGAGGATTATTGGGTGCCGTGCGCCTTGGCAGATGATTACAAAGATTCATTGGTTGCCTTGGAACGGGAAGAGATTATCGTACCTGATGAGGTTGGATTAAGAATTGGCTTCAGGCACCAGACGTATTTTGACTTTTCAAAGGCAAGACATTTTGCCCAGGGCCGGGAAAGGCTTACCGAGCATGTTCTCGCACGTCAAGATGGGCTTTTCATTCGGCCCATATTGTTAAGCAGTCTTGATTATCTGAGAGGTGCAGACCCGTCAAATTATCACAAAGAACTACTGACAATATGGAATCATCCAGATCTTAGAACCCACCTGCGCAGTCTGCTTACGGAATATTTAGCGGCCCTTGAAAACCCAGATGCTATAGAAATAAAATGCCTTTTACCCGTGCTGGCAGATGACACCAGGATGAACCGTGCTCTATTTGCTATGGCGGGAAGTACGGGGTGGTTCCGCACCATAAAAGATGCACAATTGGCAGATATCATGTCCAGGCAGCCGGAAACAGCACAAGGCTGTGCTCCCATACTGATTCAAGCTTTATCGTTTGCTCGATCCGATGTGTTAGGTCTTTTGGAGAATTCCTGGTTGGCAAATGCCTTTTATGACAGGTTAACGCTCAGCGTGCTTCAATATCTCAAGGAGTGGGATGAACAAGCGGTGGGTATTGTCTGCCTTGTGGCAGCGCGTACCAATGACTGGAGCATTAGTCATATTGGCGAGATCGCATCTCAAACAAATCCCGAATTAGCTCCAAAGATCGTAAGGGCCGACTTAGACAGAAAGTTACTGGATGCTGAAAGGAAGGATGCAGAGCAGCCTATTTTGCAGCCTCCTTCCGCTGACACGAGTCTGGAAGAACATGCCGTTTATTCATTGACAAATGATCCCCTAAAAAATCAAAAGCAACTTTTGGAAACAGATTTAGGCTGGTATGAACTGTCTGCCATTGCAGAAAGTGCACCAAAGGCATTCCTGATCAATGTTTGGCCTTGGTTTATTGCGGTGTTGACCAGAATTACCAAAGAAGCGCACCCTTTTGTCCTGGAATATCGAGATGACCATAATTTGGGTACTATTCTTGACCGGCCATACAGCACAGAACATCAGCCGGTAACCGCACTGAAGGACGCCATAGAACGATTGGCGGAAAGCGATCCAATTTCCTTTCTTGATTTTTTTAGGGACAACGAGAACAGCGAATACCTTACGGTTCATCGCCTGTTATGCAGGGGGTTGCATAAGCTGCTGTCACGTTATCCCATAGTAATCCACGAATATCTTATTGCAGACCCTCGTAGGCTCGTTATTGGTGATTTTAACGATTGCCATAAAGAAAGTCGGAGCCTTATCACAGGCGTAAGTCCCTTTTTAAAGAAAACTGAGCTTGAAAGATTGGAAGGGGCGGTGCTCAATTGGAATAGGTATCATAGCGTTGATGAAACATGGACAGCGGATGACCGTCTCAACCGATTAAAGTGGAATCGCCAGCACCGTCTGCGGTTGTTGCGTGCCTTTCCTGAAGATTGCCTTTCCGAGAAAACGAAACGTCTGCGGATGGAGGAAGAACGTGCATTCCCCATGCTTCATGACTGGGATTCACAATTCAGTGGCGTTCATTCTGTTGGCGGTGCCATGACCAAAGACGACATGGGAAAGGCTAAAGATGATGAGATTGTCAACCTATTTGATGAGCTGAACGATAGCACAGGTTGGGATCATCCGCGGCATGGATGGAAAATGGATAGACATGTCGGTGGTGTAATCCAGACGTCAAGAGAGTTGGGGAGTTTTGCTGAAAAACAACCTGAAAGAGCTGTTGCCCTTCTGCCTCGCTTTAAGCCTGCATTGCAGGAAACGCCAGCCGGCGCAATTATTGAGGGGCTGGCAAAGGGTTCGTATCCTTCAGAGAAAATTTTCTTGGCCGTTCAAGAATTGGATACGAGGGGTTTCTTAAGTAACACATTTCGCACTAAAGTGGCGCGGGCTTTAGGAGACAGAGCCCATAAAGATAAGGGATTGCCTGATGGCATATTGAACATGATGGAAAATTGGTTGCCCGCGCATCCTGATCCAGCAGCAGACAGAGTACAGGACGAAAAAGCATCAGATGATTTTGATACGATTCTTTGGGGATATGGCAGTATATTTTCATTTCCGGGTGGACGGGATTTGATATTCGACGCCCTTGCCCAGGGATATTTATTGCGCGAACCGTGCGATGTCGCTGGTTTGGCAAAAGTTGTCGAACGTGCGTTGAGCTATGAAGAACACCCGGATGTATGGGCCATCGTCTTGACGCATATGCCTGTTCTATTCAATGGGAATAGAAGCACGGCAGTTTATTTGTATGACCAGGTGCTGGATCTTCTCCAATCAAGGAAATATTTCTTTGATGTACGATCACTCGCTCGCATATTACATTTGGTTGATGATACAAAAATCGTCGAAAAATGGCTTGTATCCATCAGGGATGGAGCGTGGGAAAAAGGGCCGCAGGCATTTGGTGAGTTATTGATGTATTATTTATGCTGTAAGCCCCGCGATCCGTGGGCCAATAGTCAGCTCGCCATTTACCTTGATAATCCTGGCATGATTTCCATACAGCGGGGATTAGCTTTTTCGGCTGCTCATAATTGGCATGTAAGACAATGCCAAAGTGTATGTACAGAAGTGCTTGTTGCTTTATCGAACTGCGACGATGAAAAGATGGCAACCGCCATCTCCAGGGTTTTTCACATTGGTGAGAGAGTTTTTTTAAATAATGACATGCGTAAGATAATTCATGCATTTATACAAAATGATAAAATTATAATGAAATCAGCGGAAGCCTTAATTGAAGGTATAGAACATGCGGTGTCTTCCGAACCAGAGCTCGTTTATCAGATATGCAGCCGCTTTCTCGAGGTAGGTACAGAAGAAGTGAAAAACAGGGCCACGAGATTTGCGTCACTGGCAGAACCAATTGTCTCCATAGCCCTCACTTTGCATCGGATGCCACCCTATAGGGATGCTGGCCTCAGTTTATTCGAGAGACTGATAGAAAGTAATATACAGGAAGCGCGCTATGCCCTCGATATGCTTGATCGAAGACCTATAAGTACCCGTGCGGAAACACAATTACCACGCAGACGAAGAAGACGGAGGGTCAAATGATCAACTGTCAACCCACAAATGTTCGTTGTATAGATTGTATGCAAATAGTGACGAAAAATGGTCCTATTTGCAAACCAAATATACAACCAAGTCTGAGACTGCTTAATCAAGAATCCAACGATTCTTGATCTGCTGGTGCCGCAGATCCGCAGTTACAGCAAGGAGAGCACGATTGCTGAGAAGTTCGAGGCGATGGTCAGGCTGGGTATTATGAACAGCCGCATGAAAGATTTCTGGAATATCCGGTTGCTTTCCCGGCAGCTTGATTTTGACGGCAAGACCCTGTCGGCGGCAATCGCAGCAGAAACATTCACTGCCCGCCACACGGCTATTCCGCCTGATCCTGTGGCATTTACGGAGGCGTTCATTCAGGACAAGACGAAACAGGCTCAATGGAAGGCGTTCCTGCGAAAAAACCGGATGGTCGACGATCCGGATACTTTCGAGGAAGCGGTCGCTGCTCTTTCCCTCTTTTTGAAACCTGTTATAGATTGTCCTGTAAATAACAAAGCTGTGCTGGCTGCATGGACGGCACCCGGGTCTTGGCAGAGATAATTCATTTTCGTTAAGAGGAAAATACCGCCATGAAAACTCAGCCTTTTCAAAGCGAAATTTTTTCACTTTTAGATTATACAACCTTTGATAGGTTACGGGAGAAAAAATTACGACCACCCTTCGACATTCATGGTTTGAGACTGCTCAAGCTGCAAGCCTCAAGGGAACGCGATCTTAGAGAACTCTACGAGGGTCGAGCCCCGTATGAGCTTTTGCAGAATGCTGATGATGCCGGTGCTACAAAAGCGATATTCCTTTTGACAGGAGAAGGGCTTGCTTTTGCACATAACGGCAAGTGGTTTTCTGTAGACAATTTCCGCAGTCTGTCTGAGGGGTGGAGCGATAAAGATCCACAACAATGTATTGGGCACAAGGGGATCGGTTTTCGTTCCGTTCTCGATATAACACCGGCGCCGCATTTATTCAGCGTTGGAGCAAAAGAGTTTTTTGGTGCAAAATTCACATGGGCACTGAATAAGGGACATATCGATACGACGCTACAAAATGATTCCTCGCTGGCCGGTGACTTAGCCGATTTAATGAGGCACGGACAACCCTATTGTCCCGTGATGTCAATCCCTGGCCGTGTCAAAAAAGACGCATCTAAATCAGCCGCGCTTATACATGATTCTTTATCAAGAGGAAAGTACGGCAATGACTTTACAACCATGTTCTGGTTTCCTACAAATGATCCGGAAATCAATCCTGCTGTTTTAAAATCCCTTGGCCCCAAGCCGATTACATCGAATGCCGATGGCAATAGACGTTTGACTGAGTTCGTTGACAAGGAGGTAAGTGTCCTTCTCCCATTCCTGTCGAGCCTTCGTACGATAGAAGTGCATTCTGACAACAATTGCATTGCCAAAACCGAACTTGTGCAGGCAACACCTCAAAAGGTGAAAGAGGGTGAAATACAAATAATAACGAACAGCGCAAGATCCAGTGACACAATTTCTTTCTATCAAATGCGATTTCCAACCAAGATACCGCAGCATGTTCGCAACCTACCTGACACACCACAAGCGCTAAAATCCATGGAAAGCGTAAATGTAGTACTTTCAGTCAGGCTCGAAGACAGCTTGCCAATCCCAAATGGATCATCTCGCGTGCATGTATATTTCCCCACTAATGAATTTACCGGTGTGGGGTTTACCATTCATGGGGATTTTTACGTCAAACCGGACCGCACCTATTTAATGCCTGGCGGCTACAACGAATGGCTTCTTAAATATGCAGCGGATAAAGCTGCAAATGAATTCCTGACAAAACTGCTTGATAAATATGAGGCTCGCGCCGTCTATTCTGCACTCTCGCCGAATGGGTCTGCATTTACAGAGATCGCAAAGATCTTTTCCAAACAATTTTCATGCAAACTGAAAGAACGAAAAGAGCCATTCATAGCCACCAGGCAAGGCTTGATGAGGCAGGATGAGGTGGTATTGCCTTCGTCGGTTGATGAAGAAGGATTCTGGGAATCGAATTTCTCAGAGGTTGTGAATAGTTTTGACGCCGATAAAAAGGCATTTCTTCTGTCGGAAGCAGACTGCGTAGAAAGCAGATATTTCCTTGATTCGACAAACGTGTCCGTACTTCAAGAGTCAGATTTGTTTGAATTCATCAGGCTTGCGAGCACACAGAAGAAGCCTGCAGAGTGGTGGTACTATTGCTATGACTATATGGCAAATAATAATGCCATTTCCCGGCAGCCTTATGAATACTTCAAAGATCAGAAAATCATACCCTGTTCGGACACATCCATACGCGCTTTGGCAGATGAGGCGGGTACCGTCATATGCCTGCCTCCTATCTCCGAAAAATCAGAATACCAGGTTCCAGATTGCTTTACCAATATCTTTGCCTTTGTAGATCGCGAATTAGCCAAGTTTATCGATGATGATAAGGACGAAGTTAGCCGCTGGGTACTGAGTAAGTTCCAAATACCTCGTTTCGAGGCGTCCGAACTATTACCGCGTGCGATAAGGAATGTCGCGCCAAGATTGTTCTCAGGACAATCAAGAGTCAGCTTTGAGGAGCTGATTGATATATGGGTATTCATCAAGGAGATTATATCCACGGCGCGCGTTCAACCCGCAGAATCTGCGTTCTGGAGAGAAATCGGCCGCCTTCCAATTCCATTGAATGGCATAGACACAACTCAGTCAGAATTGCATCCCCGCGATTTGTGCCCTGCGTTTTTAGCCTACTGGCCAGATTCTCATCTCCCGGACAGTAGCTGCGTAAAGGCGATCCCCATATTGAGAAGAATAAACGATCAATTCTTCGACACATTGGTAACCAAAAGCAACACTACCAGAGAGGAGTGGCGTGATTTCTTCAATCGGGCGGGTATATCAACCTACTCAAAGATTTTAAGATATGCCCGTGTCATTGGTCGCAAGGATCTATCAGCTGAGATTGATGCGCCGAAAAGCTTCGAGCCTGAGTGGTTTGTCGGAGAGCGGCAGTATGACGAAAACATCGCTGTCGTTCAGGTGTTGAAAAGGGAAAACAAGATCTGGGGTTTCTTCCTAGACGATGTAAATTATTGTGCGCACGATGGGGCAAAGGTCGTCAACACAATTTCGATCAGTGAAATAATGGGCCCTTGTGTTGCCGTGGCGAACGACGAGCGAAAAGCAGGGGGAAAGGACTGGGAGAAGAGATTGCTATTGCTCATGAAGGATCTTTTGCCATCGTCAAACGAAGGGACTATATCTGATAGTATTTATTGCTTTGCCGATAGGAGAAATTCCATCCAGGCTCCCTCATACTTGGAATGCCAAATGAAGTACTATCAATGGCTGCCCTCAACGCGCGGACCCGTTTCGAGAGACCGATGCTATATAAGACATTCCTCGCACCGTCTCATTTCAAAAGGAAGAACTGAAGAAGAATTAGGTGACTTGCTCATCCCATACCTTGTCATCGATAATCTCGACGAACTGGCGAGCTTGCAAAGATTAGGGTTTGATATTCTCGAAGACGCAGCATCGGCAGACAAATCAGTCCTCATGAGAGCCCTCAGGGATTTGGGAGAGATTCTTTCCACGGATTGGGGTCAGCAGAATATTCTCAATTCGCGGGGACGATGGCGGCTCGTAAGAGGGGCCATTCAAGAAATATTTTCAGCGCTCAATAAGGTTGATCATCCCTTGGACTTTCCCGACGACATAAAGCTCCCGGTAAAGACAAAAGAAAGAATTTGTTTCAGAATTGGACCTTTTTACTACTCGGAACCTGGCTCCGCAGTCGAACAAGCCTTCATCGACACACTTCCACTCATAGATGCTGACCGCGCCTATAGAGGTTTTTTTGAAGCGCTGGGCGTTGCTCGTTTGGATTCATCTGATGTCGTCAGTGAAGAATTCAAGGCAGAAGATTCTTCGCTCCCTTGGAACAGCTTAAAGGATGAGATCGTAAATGGTTTAAGTCCTTATTATCTGGCGTTAATAAAGACCAAGGCGGACAGACCGAAGCATGATGAGCGGGTATTGCGACGACTGAAAGAAAGATTTGAGGTTAAATTGGCAAAGCCTCTCACAGTTTCTTTTTCATTGAAAGAAGACCCCACCATCGAGAAAAGTATCGACTTTCCCGTATTTTATCTTCAGCGGAGGAGAGAAAAGGGTAGCGGTGCTATTGAAGAAAATCATTATGTTCTTTATGTGCATAAGGATGAGCATCCTGACTCAATCTCATCACTCGATGCAGACGCCTTGGGTGCGGCGCTGACACCGCTATTCCTGGATGGCATCACAGATGACCTCGCCGCTTATTTCCCGAGAATTTCTTCCCGTTATCAGAATTACAAAGGCGATCATAACGAAATGTTGTTATTCTTATTTCGTCAAATGGGGATACCTATCGAATCCCTGGAAACCTCAGTTGAGCAATTGATTGATGAACCTATCGGTGACGAAGAGCCCCCGCCACCGACTCTCGTAGTAATGGGTGGAGGAGACGAACCAGATACTGAGGAAAAGCGTAAGGAAGCGCTTCAGAAACAGCATCACGAGAAGATAAACGAAAAAATTAGAGGCATCATAAACCCGATTTTCGAACGTATGGGGGTGAGACCAAGAGTACGGGATATCTTCGAGACGCCCAAAGGGGGCGTCCCCATCATCTCCCCTGAACAGGAAGATCGCGGCAGAAGGGGGGAGGAGGAGATCAAACGAAGGTTAATGAAACCAGGCGGTTGGTTCGGGCTGACTTTGATTAAAGATGTGAGACGAGATAATTGTGGATATGACTTCTTGTGCGCGAAGGGTGAGGAGGAGGTTTTTGTTGAGGTTAAGACATTCACTGCAAATGGAAGGGTGATTGTTACGAGCAAAGAGATGCAGGTGGCCGCTAAAGAAGGCAAGAAATATTACCTCGTTGGAGTTCTCGATGAACGCGAGCACAATCAGTATCCGGACGTTAAGGTCGTGATCGATCCTATCGAGATACTTTTGAAGAAAGGGGAATTTGATGCCGTAGTGCAGATGCAGATTGAAGCAAAGGAAATATTTACGAGACCTGATTTGGATTCATAAATATAAATTAGATCCTCATGACATAAGGCGATTCTGCAATGTCCACCATGATTCCTGCCGACGTCCATGCGTTCACAACCGAAGGCGAGGGCATCTTTTATCGGTTTCTTCATGCCTGCGCCAAGCCGGATGCAAGGTACATTGCCTGGTATCAGCCGGATATAGCCGGGCATGAGCCGGATTTCATTCTTTACGCCCAGGACGCCGGTCTGATTATCTTCGAGGTCAAGGACTGGGCCTTGGACCAGATCGTTGCCGCCGATCCCCAATTCTTCACACTTTATATCGGAGGGAAAGAGGTCCCGCGCAAGAACCCTCTCCAGCAGATCCGGGAGTACTTCGGCGAGGTCATGGACAAGATCAAAAAAGACGGCCATTTGGTGTCGAAAGATGCACATTCTTATGGTCAGGTCAAGGTGACGGTCAACAGTGGCATTGTCTTTCCCAACATCAACAAGCATGAATATGAACACGCTTTAAAGGGGGTTCTCCCCCGCATTATTCCTTCGGAGCGGATTTTCTTCTGGGACGATCTCCACCCCCAGTCGCCCATCTGCGAAGATCCGACGGGGCAGCATTTTCGTGAAGCCCTGGAGCGGATGCTCATGGTCAAACCCCGTTTCTCCATCACCGGGAAGGAACTGAACCACCTCCGGCAATTGATTTTTCCAGTGGTTAGGATTGACCTGCCGGATCGAGATACTCTGAAAAAGCGCGCCGACGCGACCCGCCGCTTGAAGCTCCTCGACCATAACCAGGAAAGCATTGCCCGGCAGTATGATGGCGGGCACCGCATCATCACGGGACCTTCGGGAAGCGGCAAGACGCTGATCCTGGTCCATCGCGCCGCCCTTCTGAAGCAGTACAACCCCGCCATCCGTAACATCCTCTTTGTCTGCTATAACATTACCCTTGTCAATTACATCCGCCGTCTCCTGGCCGACAAGCACGTCCCCCTCGGGAAGGGCGGCGTCGAGGTTTGCCATTTCTTTCAGCTTTGCGCAAAGATCACAAGGGAAGACATTCCGTATGAAAAAGCGGACTCAGAGTACTACGAGATGATTATCCAGGACGCCCTGGAGAAATTGCCCTCCTGCAATCTTCGCTACGATGCGATCCTGATCGACGAGGGGCAGGATTTTTCCGATGAGATGTTGAAGATCGTGACGGCCCTTCTGAATCCGCAGACGGATCATCTGGCCATTGCCCTGGATGACAATCAGAATATCTACCAGCGGCGGTCTTCCTGGAAGGAGGTCGGCATTCATGCCCGTGGACGGGTGCACAGGCTGTCGTGGATCTACCGTAATACGGAGGAGATTGCCGATTTTGCAGAAAGAATCATCTCGGACGATCAGGCCTCTCCCAAGGAAGTTTTTCAGGGAGCGCTGTTTCCGGAGATTTTTGAGACATTGCACGGCCCGCAACCGGATGTCCGACAATTCAGAGATTACGAAACAATTGCGTCCTGGGTTGCCGACCGGATAGGGTCTCTGAATGAGAAGGTGTCGATGGGCATGCAATAGTGTACCAAAAATGGGAATGAAAAGTGTACCACCTGGAGGTTACTTGCTGGTAACATTTCCTCTCAGAGAGGAGGTGTTACGGATGGTCTCCAAGGAGGTATTTATGGAAATCATAGCCCTACGGCATCAGGGATACAGCATTCGGAAAATTGCTGAGACGCTGGGTATCCATCGCAACACAGTCAAGCGCCATCTGGAGATGGCGGAGTTTCCGCATTACCATAAGCGCCGTCATCGCGAATCGGTATTGGCACCGTACCTCCAGACGATTAGAGATTTTATGGAGGAGGACGATTACCAGGCCACCTGGATTTTTAACCGGATCAAGACCATGGGATACGTGGGGGGCTACGATACGGTCAAGCGCTATGTTCAGATGATAAAAGAGCAGAAGACCCGACTAGCATACACCCGCTTTGAGACGGAACCGGGACGCCAGGCCCAGTTTGACTGGGGTGACTTCCAGATCAACGAACCGGATGGGAGGGTGAGTACGGTTTACGCTGCCGTACTGGTTTTGGGGTATTCCAGGGTGATGTACGCTGAATATACGAGCGTTTGCACTTTGGAAGCCTTTATGGATTCACACATCCGGGCATTCCGTTACCTTGGCGGTGTTCCCCACGAGATTCTTTACGACAACATGAAGCACGTCGTCATCGGAAAAGATGGAGAAGGGAAGCCCATCTTCAATGATGAGTTTCTTCATTTTGCCCATCATTATGGGTTCCGGCCCAAGGCTGCACCCCCTTATAGTCCCTGGGTGAAGGGAAAGGTGGAGCGGCCCATCGACTATCTCCGCCAGCGTTTCTGGAGGGGCTATGCCTTCGATACCGCTGGGAAGGCAAACGGGGATCTCCTCTCCTGGCTGGATGAGACGGCCAACCGGAGGACCCACGGGACCCATCACCGTCCTGTTTACGAACGATGGCAGGAAGAACTCCCGCATCTGCTGCCCCTGCCCGTTTCAGAGTATGATACCTCCACCAAGGTCTTTCGCAAGGTCTACAGGGATTGCCAGATCTCGTACAATGGGAACCGCTACGTGGCACCTCATCGCGCCGTCGGCAAGCAGGTGATGCTCAAGATCAAACACGGCACGATCCGGATCTACCACGATCAGGATCTGCTTGCGACCTATCATGAGCCACAGGGGAAGAACAATCTCGTTTCCGATCCCCGGTTCTACGAAGAACTCAAGCGTGACAAAGAGCAACTGCACCGCAAGTACGGAAAATGGAAAGGCCGGGCTACCCGAGGCCTGGCCAACGGCAGTCTATGGGTCAATGTGGCAGCAAGGCCGCTGGCCGAGTACGATCAATACGCCCGGGGAGGTGCCTCATGGAACAGCTGACCTATGAACGCCTCCAAGACAACCTCAAGAGGCTCAAGCTGGTCCGGGCCGCCGAAGTGCTCGACAACGTCGCCTCCCGCTCCGAGGATGGCAAGGTCTCCTATCTCTCCTTTCTGGACCATCTGCTCGAAGAAGAAGTTGCGGCCAAGGAGAAGAGAAGAATCCAGACCGCCATGAAGATCGCCGGCCTGCCCTTTGCCAAAACCATCGAGGAGTATGACTTCTCCTTCCATCCCCATCTGGACAAGAAGGCCGTCATGGATCTCTTCGATCTGGCCTTCCTGCCCAAGCACGAAAACGTCATCTTCCTGGGTCCTCCAGGGGTGGGCAAGACCCATCTGGCCATCTCCCTGGCGATCAAGGCATGCAGCCATGGATTCAAGGTCTACTTCACCACGATGAACACCCTGATCGGTAAACTCAAGGAAACCCAGAGCAAGGGGAAGGCTTATCTGAGCGCCAGCCTGGTGATCGTCGATGAAGCCGGCTACCTGCCCGTGGACAGCCGGGAAGCCTATCTCTTCTTCCAGTTCATCTCCTATCGCTATGAGAAGAGCTCCACGATCATCACCTCCAACAAGAGCTTCTCCGATTGGCAGGAACTCTTTGGGGATGCTGTGATCGCCTCGGCCATCCTTGATCGGCTGCTTCACCATTGCAGGGTAGTCAATATCAAGGGACACAGTTATCGTTTGAAAGAACATGCCTTCAGCAATCAGCAGGCATCGGAGGGAGGTGACTCTGTCGCGTCAATGCACCACTAAAACAAAAAGCGGCACCAGGGGTGGTACACTTTTGCTTTCCCATAACTGGTACACTTTTACTTTCCCATTGACAGAAGGAAAGTTATTCGCTCGCAGATATCGCCGTGATCTATGCAATGCGCTCTCCAGATGGCGATAGCGGCATGAACCTTCCTCAATTGCTGGGGGAAGCCCTGGATAAGAAAGGGCTCATGCATAACTGGGTCTCAGAGGATTACCGGTCAAAACGCTCATACGATGTGACCGCGGACAGTATCCCGATTTCAACGATTCACAGCCTCAAGGGATTTGATTATGCCTGCGTCTTCGTGCTGGGCATAGACTGGCTGGTCCCGGGGAACCGATGGACGGAAGAGCAAGTCAAGAAGTTGACCTATGTGGCAGTCACAAGGGCGAGAGAACGATTGTTTATTCCGTACTGTAGTGACAAGAGTGTCCCGATTAAGAAGCTTATTCGTGGATCAGATCTGAACCATCACCAGCCCAACCTGTCAGCTGCCAAACCAGAAAAGCACATGCAAGACTCCGAGGAAAGACGTTAATTCAACTCAAGCGGTTAATCACTGTGACATAGATAACCTAAGAGACCATAAGCCACCGGACTTTTATTTTTTAGCGTCGTATAGTTATGAAACTAATGGAAGAAACTAATGGAAGTCCAATTCCTGGAAAATCAAATTCTTCTTATCCAGTTCTCCAGATCAATCCCGTTTATGGTTGGCTGGCAGCGCTGTAACTCGTTTTGAAGCCAAGAAGCGCTTTTCCCAACAATCGCCCGCCACGATGATTCGAATTGGCTGGATTTTTTTGTCAAAAGTTCAATTGTCAGCATCGTAAAGAAAAGCAAATGCTTGTCACAATCAGCCTTCACAATCATTTGATCGGCCATGGCACGTAACTCTTCGAGTGATAAACCAAATATATCTGCCACATCCCTAGACCAGATGAAGCCGCCCTGAGGCTGTTGACATGACAAGATATGCATCAGTTCTTCTTGTTTTTTGTCTGATGAGCTTATGGACCTTTCTAAAGCTGAAGTCGAGCGTCTGAGAAATACAGGCATTTCCAATATATCTTCGTCTGAAACGTCCTGTTGATCTGAGGTGAAATAAGACATCGGTTGTGCTTTACGCATGAAGGCGGGCTTAGCTATAGAGCAGCACACAATGGAAAGTGATTTGTCAGAATATAGTGGGATTGTTTCTGCAGTGATGCCGCCCCATCCTTTCGCCAACATCACCGGCACTTTCCTCAAAACAATTTCATGATCATCTCCCTCAATAGCAGCGCGTTTTTCTATAGCTACATAACTTGTATTTTTGCTGATCACACCATATTGTTTGGAGATGGAGACAAGATCTTTCGACAAATGATCTTTCTTCCTGTTCATCTGCCGAGAGCCATTTTCTGCGAATGTAGACTCTTCTATATCCCGGATCTTTTCCTTGGCCCACAATACCGGGATGGGGATATTTGCTCCCGACAGAGGCTGAAGTGGGAGATTCCAAAGAATTTCATGTTCTCCAGTTGAACCGATTATTGTTAGGTTTTTTGCCAGCAATGAGCCGTCCTGTGTCTTAAGAAAGAGTGTTACGGCCTCTCCCTTCAACAGAAAGGGATATGCTGGCGCATGATCGATATGATGGCCATTGCTTACATGTAGATCACTTATTGAAGAAGATGCCATTTTTTGAAATAGTCTCAGCACCTTGGGTTCAATACGCTCTCCGGGGGCTACAAATTCACACGCTCCACCAGCAACCCTTGCAGCCTGGCGGATTAAATATTCATTTGAGCTGTAACCAATTCCCACGCTATGCAAAACGCTATGGTCGGCTCCCTTCTTAATAATTCTCACAACCTCGTTTTCGTTACTTATGTCCCCATCCGTTATCAGCACAACATGCCGCTTTCGCCCTTTAGTTGGGAGTGATTTATAAATGTCTTTCAGCGGGCTGAGTATTTCCGTACCACCTAAATCAGCATCGATGGAACACACATAGGACAGCGCTTCCTTGAAATTCGTTTCATTGTACGGCACGCATTTGGGAAATTTCTTCTCAAAGCGACTGCCAAAGCGATAAATGTTGAAGTGACTATCCTGAGGAAGAGCCTTGAGGAGTATGTCGATGGCTTTCTAAGGTGGACCCATTTGTCAAGACAGTTTTTTCGAAAAGTTAAGTTACACCCTGGGGCGGTTTTTATGTTTTTCTGCATGTGCTCATACCCCTTGAGCCGGGGTTTATCCACAGCCAACTTCCGC
>Ga0302252_1000250_pt1 | contig 56289 bp, 39 predicted proteins | sample AAG_RA_Leu_MG_FD_193511 | JGI IMG/M metagenome (GOLD analysis project Ga0302252, IMG submission 193511) | Enriched activated sludge microbial communities from anaerobic digester in WTTP, New Holstein, Wisconsin, United States - AAG_RA_Leu | ecosystem: Engineered > Bioreactor > Anaerobic >... | reverse complement strand
CGGAGCCCAGCTGGCGAGAGACTGTCCGCTCTGCAAAGGAAGGCATCAGGCTGATGCAAAGGTCTGCTCTAAATACGGCGAGCCTCTCGAGAACATCTCGCCGCCCAGGCATAGGATCACAACAGTCATAGCAGAGTCTTTCGGGCTCGTGATGAACAGGTACAGGCAGGCGCTTCTGGTGCCGCTGGCCATCATGGCTCTGATAGCCGGATATTACGGATATGAGCGTTTTGTCAGACATGGCGCTGTTGTTCCGCATACGCCCGGCGCTCCGAAGATAGATGTCGTCTTCGTCGTCGACAGCACCGGCAGCATGGCTGACGAGATCAAGACGATTCAGGATAAGATCAAGGAAATGATGGCAAAGATTCGGAGCGGCCAGCCGGTTCCTGAGGTCAGATTCGGCCTCGTGGCATACCGGGATAAAGGCGATGACTATGTTACAAAGAAATACGATCTGACTTCCGATATCCAGGTGTTCCAGCAGTATGTCGATACACTCAAAGCCGACGGCGGAGGGGACACGAAGGAGGCTGTCAATGAAGCCCTTTACACGGCGCTGGATGAGATAGCCTGGGATAAGGATCAGTCCACCAGAAAGCTCATATTCCTCATCGGAGATGCCGGTCCGCATACGGATTACAACAACGGTCCGGATTATCACTGGGAGGCTGAAAAAGCCAGAAAGATGGGGATCAGGATTCACACTCTCGGCTGCAGCGGCATCGAGGAAGATGGAGAGCCGGAGTTCAGGCAGATAGCCGAGGAAACTGGCGGAAGCTTTGATTACTTGACATACAGGCAGCAGTTTGTCGATCAGTCAGGAGCGACATACTACCGGTTCAAATCGGGAAAAGGGTACTATTCAATGGATGAGAAGGCCGCCAAAGGCGACGGCTGGAAAGAAGGCGTGAAAGCGGCGATCGACAGGGGGATGGCGAAAGAGGAGGCCGCGCCGGCTGCAGCTCCGGGTACTGCGGGCGGATCGATGAAGACTCTCATGCCTTCTGCGGTGCAGGAGCCGGAGAACAATGTGGACACCTTCATAACGAGGACAGTGCAGAAAGACGCTGAGAGCGCCGGCGTGAAATACATGAAATAGTCTTAATAACAATCGCTGAGAACAGCTGCACCTCAAGCAGAGGGAGCGGCTGTTCTGTTTTCTGGCGAAAATGTAACAAAAATTTAATCAATTTTAAGCCTGTCATGTGGTTGTTCGCCTATTTAAATTCTGATATACTGTATTGGCAGGTCATATACTGAAAGGAGGAAACATATGGACAGAATTGGTCCCAGCAGCGCAGATCACATAAAGAATCTAAATCAGACAGGTGCTTTGCCTCCCTCAATGAAAGAGGTGAAGGATAATGAAGCTCCTTCAGAGCCGTCTGATAAAGTATACCTCGATGAGCTGAAAAACCTGAAGGATTTCAGAGGAAACGAAAAGATCAGCCTGATAATCGAGGCTGAAAGCAAAGAATCGCTCGAGCAGATAAAGAAGTCGCTCGTGGAACAGAATCCTCAGAACAAAATCAAGGCAGATCTCCCTCTGATAAATGGGTTCGCAGTCGAGATCGATCCCAACACCATAGGAATTCTCCCTGAGCTCGGTAAGGTGACCGGCGACATGAAGGTATTCGTCGACGGGAGGATCTCCATACCGGATCCAGCGATTGAGAAGCCAAGCGAAGTGGGTATGCTCCTCGATACCGCCACCAAGACACTCAATATCGACAAGGTCTGGGATCGCGGATTTACAGGCAAGGGCTCGGTTATCTGTGTAATCGATACCGGAATTGCCCAGCATCCTGATCTGAAGGACAAGATAATCGGCTTCCAGGATTTTGTCAACGGCAAGACGGAGGCATATGACGATCAGGGCCACGGAACCCACTGCTCAGGTATCACTGCAGGATCGGGCAAGGCCTCTGAAGGCAAATACAAGGGAGCCGCTCCTGATGCCCAGCTCGTAGGTGTGAAAGTCCTCGACAGAAACGGTTCGGGAAGCTTCTCCGATGTCATCAAGGGCATTCAATGGGCAGTCGAAAACAAGGACAAGTTCAAGATCAACGTGATAAGCATGTCTCTTGGCGGTCCGATATCGCAGCCTGCAGCAAAGGATCCTGTCGCCCAGGCAGTAGAAAAGGCAGTTGAAGCAGGAATCATAACCTGCGTGGCCGCCGGAAACTCAGGGCCCGGAAAAGAGACTGTGAGCACGCCGGCTAACGCGGAGCACGTAATCACGGTAGGCGCGCTCGATGACAAGGGCACTGTGGCGCGGGAAGACGATACAGTCGCTTACTTCTCGAGCAGAGGCCCGACAAAGTTTGACAAGCTGATCAAACCTGACATACTGACGCCCGGTGTCAACATCACTTCCACTCAGGCCAACAGCGACGGCTACGTGAGCATGTCCGGAACCTCCATGGCGACACCTCTCGCCGCCGGCGTAATGGCTCTTGCAGTTCAGGCCAAGCCGGATATCACACCGGCCGAGGCGAAGAGTATCGCGATGGGCACGGCAGACAAGCTGAAAGATGCGAAGATCGACGAAAACACCCAGGGCAAGGGAGTTCTCGATCCGCTCGAGATGATCAACACTCTCGCACCGCCTGAAACAAAGCCGTAGGTTTTATTTACAGCGATGAACGGAAGAGGAGCCTCGTGCTCCTCTTTTTTATCTTCGCGGCCTTCCTGTTCGGTTTCTGCGTGAAGGAGAATGCTGTGCTGTAAAAGAATTAGGATGATCTCAATATTCCCGGGATCTGACAGGTGGAAGAGATGAATATTCGCAACATTCTGGTATTCCTGCTTCTAGTGGCTCTGTTTTCCCTGCCTGTTCCGCGGGACAGGCTTCATGCTTTTCAGGAGCAGCCGGAATGGGGCGATGTTTTCACGGTAGGCATCATTGAGCCGTACAACAGGACTGAGATATCAGGCAGGCTGGAGATTGCCCCTCTGTTCGTCGAAAAGATGGAGAAACTGCTCACCGATGCAAACTACAGAGTCGTTCGGATCTCGCAGGATATGCTGTACCAGAGCGGTTACAGAATATATCACGAAGACGAGCCCGACACGCCGCTCGATTCTGATCAGATTGCGAGGCTCTGCGAAAAATACAAGGTCGATGTGATGGTGACTGCCAATATCTATGATTACCAGAAGCGCTCAAAAGCAGAGTTTTTCCATATGAAGGAGTTCTGGAAGGTTTCCCTGGAAGGGCTTGTGTTCAGTGGCAGGACAGGAAAGCTCGCGCTGAAAGTCCCGCTTGCCAAGGACGAGAGGGTGTGGTTTGACAGTTCCGCGCCTCCGTGGCAGAAGCAGGTGCTCGCAATCGATATCCAGGCGATAACCGAACTGGCGTCCGGCCTTCTCGACAAGATGGGGAGGAAGCCGAGGGACACCGAGCCTCCTGTCATAGATATCCGAAAGCCTCTGGACGCCCAGGTGCTCCGGACCACGGTGGTGCTGCTGCTGGGAGAGGTAAACGATACGAGCGAGGTCTACTCCATAACGATAAACGGTGAAGAAAAGGAGATAGTGCCGAGAAAGTCGGTCAAGCTCTACTATCCTGTCAGCTATGTGTTCGGAAAGGAAAGAGAGCATACGACTCTTTCAATCGTGGCAAAGGATATATACGGCAATACGGCTTCCAGGACGATCGGACTAACCTGGGGAAAGCCAATCTGGGGCAGCATTACAAGGATTGACGGCAAGGAGATCTCGATAAATGCCGGCAGCAGGCAGGGCGTCTCGCAGGGCATGACCTTCATGGCCTGCAACATAGAGACGTATAAGGATCCGGTTACAGGCCTGCCTATGTTTCACTTCATCGATGTAGGTCCTGTCTATGTCACCAGAGTATATCTCACTAAGTCCGAATGCACATTCATACATCAGGAAAAAGCAGAGAGAATGAAAAAAGGAGATATAGTGAGATAAGGGAAGGTTTTTTCCTTTGATTGAAGAACTACTACTGGATTTTTTTATTTGTGTGGAAGGGGGGCTGCTATGAGATCCCATCATCTGATAATCATAACTGCAATTCTGTTTATGGGTATTGTCTCGTCTGCCGCATACGCAGCCCCGCTTTTCGGTGATGTCCCATCAGGACACTGGGCTGAGAATGCAGTGGCGAATCTGGCCGCCAGAGGCCTTGTCGAAGGCTACCCGGACGGCACGTTCAAAGGTGACAGAGCCTGCTCGAGGTGGGAGCTCGCAATGGTCATTGCCCGCTTTCTCGCAATGAACGACCAGGCGCACGCCACTTTTGCCACGAAAGATGAGATGGAGCAGCTGAGGAGCCTGGCGAAAGAGTTCGCCGATGAGCTGGAAGCGATTGGTGTGCGGGTCACGAACCTCGAAGAGCATTACGACAGGCTCGATACAAGAGTCGATGAACTGGAGAGGATACGCTTTTACGGCAGCTTCCAGACAGTCTACGCGGCTCAGTCTGCAGGAGGCTCACTGCAGAATGTCGGCTCGCTCAATGTTCCGGGAATTGACTGGATGAACGGCCGCCTTATAACGAACGGCACGGGAATGAGCGCAGTCGGCCGGCTTGGAGTGGAGACACATGTGGCTCCGGAGATAGACGCTGGCACCGAGTTCGCAGCTTATTCCAGCCTTGGCGACAGAGCGGTTGATCAATACTGGGGTGTCGTGCCTCCTTATCTCTCCAACCCATTCCTGGGTACAGGAGCCCCGGTCAGCGGGACAGGAGGTGTTCAGTCCCTCAACAACCAGCCTTGGACCAGAATGACCCTGGACAACTTCTGGATGACCCACAAGCCTTCGCAGACGAAGGTGACATGCGGCTCGTACACGCCAGAGAACATCGAGCGGTTTATCGTGGCAGGACCTAAAAACCCGAACATCCACAACCCTGAGTATCTCCCTTTCTATGGCGCCAGAGTAAACTCTTACAAACCGGGAAGGCTTCTTTCCTGGGAGGCCGTCTATGCGACAGTTCCTCAGGACTCAGGCGGCGCGCTGAACTATATGACCTGGATGGGCGGGCTCAACGCTGCGCTGAACTTCAACAGGGCAAGGCTGTCACTGAGCTACCTGAGAGTCCTGAATGAAATGAACTACAACACAACTATAGGAGCCAAGGGCATAATACCAGTCCCGCTCGGAAGAAGCTGGCTAGACACGAGATCGAACACGCTGAGAGCCTTTGTGGGGCCGCAGGAGCAGAACACCATGGGCGCGAGTCTCGACTATATATTCTCCCGCGATTTCAGGTTCCGCGGAGAATATGCCCAGACCCAGTACAACCCGGATAAGTCGAAGATCAACTTCAATTCAACCGTCAATGGATCGCTCGTCAAAGCCGGGCTCGCAGGGAATTTCTGCAACAGGCGGCTGAGCCTCAATCTGGATTATCTCACGATATCGCCGTATTATGATCCGTTCCTGCTCCAGTATCAGGTTCCGCCCAATACGCCGGTCTTTCTCCCTTATGGGACATATTATTCGAATTACTGGCAGCTCCACGATTTCGTCAGGTATCCCAGCAACAGATCCGGCCTCTCCTTTTCAGGCAGCTATCAGTGGCCGGCCACCCAGCTCTGGGTGAATCTTTACAACCAGCAGCAGGTTGAGCCGAGCACGCTTTCGAATATCCAGTCTGTAGGCTTCGTGGAGCCTCTGTTCAATCCCCTGCAGGGAAGAGGCAATGAGAAGGGAAGCATAAACAGCTTCGGCGCAGGGCTGTCTCACACTTTCCCCTGCCGGCTCGGAGCGTTCCTGAACTATTACGACTATGATATAAGGCGCTCATCGTCAAATGTCTATGATGATATCACCTTCAACGAGGACATATTCACGCTGGGCCTCAGCTATCCTTTCAGCAGGAAGACGACACTGTATGGCAACTACTCGGTGGTGAGCCTGAAAGGCCACTCCGGCCTTTTCAACCAGGATTTTCGCCAGGATATCCCATCCCTCGGGCTCACATATGCCTTTGATGCCAAGACATTCATGGACCTCTCATACAGGCACTATTCTCTCAAGAACTATGCGCAGGCCAATTCTGACTGGCAGGCCGGCCAGACGATGATGGAGTATAAAGTTTCATTCTGACTGCCGCAATGGCAAGTCCTGTATCGGGCAGGCTGCATCTGCAGAATTTTGTTTAATAACCGGACAGGGCAAGTGCTTCACGGTCTCTCCTGCTTCGGCAGGGTGTGCCGGAGCGGCTCTCGAAGATAAATCATACTCGCGGGAATAATTAACGAGAGCCGACCCTGGAATCAGGGAAAATAAAAGCTGCGACTGTCAAATTTCTGCATTAAAAAAAAATTAAAGACTGGAGATTGAACTATGATAGGTATAGTTGTCACCACCGTGAATCCAAAGTGCGAAGACTTGCTCAGGCCTTACATCGAGATTGTCGGCACGAGGGACGATGCCGTGCTCTATATTGTCGGAGATGTGCAGTATGATCCGGCCATAAAGTCGAAAAATGTGGAGTGCCTGTCCTTTGCGATGCAGAAGGAGTTTACAGGCAGCGCCACGTTCATACCTGAACGGACAGGCTCCAGGAGATTTGTGGGCTTCCTGAAGGCCGTTGCAGATGGATGCCGATACATACTGGCTATTGACGATGATAACTATCCTGTTGACAACAGCACATACATCGACGGCTTTCTGTCACTGATTGAGAAGGAGCACAGAGTCACCTGCCAGCCTCACAGGTGGGTGAATATGCTCGAAGAGGCATATCTCCCTCCCAGGGTTTATCCGAGAGGCTTCACGCTGACGGCCAGAGACAGGCTGACCTTTCAGAGGGCCGAAGATGGGGAGAAGGTAGTCGTGAAGGTGGTCGCAGGGCTCTGGGGCGGTGACCCTGATGTAGATGCCGTAGAGAGGATAGCCCGCGATCCTGAGAGGCTCTATGACTTGAGAGAAGGGTATTCAGAGGTCAAATCTCCCGACTCCTACTGCCCGTTTGACACGCAGAACACCCTGATTGCCTCTGAGCTGCTTCCTGCGCTGTATCTCGAGCACGGTGTCGCGAGATATGATGACATATGGATGTCATATCTCTGCCAGGCGGTCATGAAATCCCGCAGATGGGCGGTTCACTATGGAATCCCTTATGTGTACCAGGAGAGGAATCCTCATAATTTTTTAAGGGATTTGAAAGACGAGATGTTCGGCATGGAGCACACAGACGAGTTCATAAAGACGCTGGAAGAAGCGGAAATCAGCTCAGATATAAAACAGCATACTCTCAACATATCGAAGAAGCTTGTGTCGAATAATCTCTTCAAAACATATGGTGAAAATCTTCAGCAGTGGCTGAAACTAATCGAAGCAAAAGGGGTATGATAAAGTGGAATGGACAGATTATAATAATCCTTTCAACTCGCTTAAAGTGCTCGCCTCCTATCAGAACCTTCTGGGGATAAGGGACAGGAAATTACTGCCGCCTGTGTCGGTAGACATCGATCCTTCCAACAGATGCAATCTGAACTGTGTATGGTGCATTCAGAGCCATGCTCACAAGGATCTCGTAGAAGAGGGAGCGGAGATGCCTGCGTCGACTTTGCAGAGCCTTGGAGGCTGGCTTGAAGACTGGGGCGTGAAATCATGCTGCATAGGCGGAACCGGCGAATCGCTGATGCACAAGGATATCAATCTGCTGATAGACTCGCTCCACAGGCATAATATAGCCATATCAATGATAACCAACGGCATTTTTCTGGACAGGATAGAGCATCCAGAACACTTTGACTTCATAGGTGTAAGCGTAGATGCCTCCAGTCACAAAGTCTGGTCTCACGTCAAGGGAATCCCTGAGAATGAGAAGCTTTTCAACAGGGTGCTGGACAATATCGGCAGAATCTCAGGAAAGACATCAGTCGGATTTAAGTTCCTCGTGCACAGGGATAATGTCCATGAGGTGATAAATGCCGTAAAGATAGCGAAGGAGCTGAACTGCTCGCTTTTCCATGCGCGGCCCTGCTATACGAACGATCCAGGCCAGCAGATGTCGATGGAGGAGATCAAGAAGACAGGCGAGCTCATGGATGCCTGCCGCACGATATTCGAATCTGAAAGTTTCAGGATTTACTCTGTCTACCACAAATATACGCACGACTTCAAGAAGAGGATCAAATTCAGCAAATGCCGTGTGACTCCTCTGAGACTGACGCTGGGAGCCAACCAGAAGGCATTTCTCTGCTGCGATCGGCGCGGTGAGTATGTGCTGGGCTCTTTCGCCGGCGGCTTTGATGAGATTCTCAGGAAATGGGGCTCAGAGGAGCATTTTGCCCTGATGGAATCCATAGATATGGGCAAGTGCCCGCGCTGCACATACAGCGGCTATCAGGAGATATTCGAGAAGGCCGTGCTGAAGGACGGCATGAATATATTTCATATCTGAGCCGAAGCCGCGCGTGAATCCGGAGCGCCGAAAGCCTGATGATAAAAAACCACCATTCGAGAATGGTGGTTTTTGATTCATGTCTGCAGGCGCCGTGTATGCTCGCCGAGCGCGGATTCGCTCAGTCGTTCTTCTTGAACTTGATGAAGCCTTTTAGTTTCGAAAACAGTGAGCGTCCCTTTGTCGCAGGCTCCTTCTCCTCTTCTTCCGCTTTGATTTCCGGCGCGTCGGTCTCCGGGATGTCGATGTCAATTTCGGATTTTATTTCAGGGTTGTCGTTGATCATACTGAGAAAATCACTCTTGCCCATCAGAAAGAGAAGGGAGTCTTCCTTTGCAGTCACACTCTTCTGGCGGGTTGAATCTATCAGAAGCTCTGAAGCTCCGTAGAAATCGGCTGAAGTGAGCTCTTTGATCTCCTTCTTGCCGTTCTTCCCATTCTTACCGTTTTTGCCGTTCTTGCCGTTTTTGCCGTTTCCGTTGTGTCCATTCTGCTCTTCATTCATCACAGACAGGGTGCCTTGGGCAACTACCAGGAAAGCTCCTGCCGGCTTCCCTTCCTTGAAGACGATCTCCCCCTTCTTGAATGGCAGTATGTGCATCTTTCTGTGAAGATCGCTCTTCCAGTTCTCTGAGAGGCCTCCGTAGAATTTTACTTTTGCTATTGTGTCGTTAAAAAGCTGAAGATCTTTATTTCTCATCATTTGTCCTCCGTGCCGGGATATAAGGAATACTGCTATCGATGCTGAATCGATTTACCTTACCATCACCTCTTTTGCAGACTGTTCCGAAATGAAGATTGAATAGGCGTCGAGGTATATTCCCTCATTCATTTTGTATATTATACCCTAAAATACTTTTTCGCGCCAGACTCTTTTTTTCCTATTTTTCTTTTAATTTTATGTGAAACTAGTACTTAAGGCTGAATCGACGAGTTCATATTATTCCAGAGCATTGAGGGAGACCGGCCCGGAAAGAGATTTATTTGAGGAAGGAGTGTCGGCGTGGGAGGACGTAATTCATCTTACAGGAGTATTTTCAGCACTTTTTGCCAAAATATTCCCATGAGGGATACTTTTGTTGTATTATAGAAGTGGTAATGACTGATTTTTTGGACAGGTACTATTATGCTCGAACAGTTGAATGATGAAGAGGATTTCAGGCAGAAGACGCTTGAAATGCTTCAGGATGCCCTTTTCTTTGAGCGGAATATAAAGGACAGCCGCCTTTCTGATTTTCAGGACTGTTACAGGCAGGCGGTGTGTTTCCTGATCAACGTGATAGGCTTCCAGTCCCGGGATGACATGCTTAAGAGCCTCGAGGAGGTCCCGGCAGAGGATTTCTGGGCCCGGATCAAATCGCTTCAGGATGAGATTCATAAGAGAGTTGATTCCAGGATGAACGTCATGACCGAGCTGTTTTTCAAAGGCGATGAGATCGACCAGGTCTCAAGGATCTTCTTCCAGTCAACTTTTCAGAGGATTCGAAGGATAATAAGCACTGCCAAGGCCGACAATATCAAGACAGTCTCTGATATTCTGTACCGTCTGATAATCCTCTCCGTGCTGTGCCAGTACAGGGAGAATTCTTTTAAAGACGCCTTCGGATAGAGATCCATTCACCTACACATCGTGAAAAGTCCTTTTGTATGCCAGGACATCGTCATATGAGCAGACTCTGTTTCGCCCGTCTCTTTTGGCTTTGTAAAGGGAATGATCGGCCATGTTTATCAGATCGTTGAAATCCTCCGTGTTGTCAGGATAGACGGCATAGCCCAGGCTGATAGTCTTGTTTATGACTACTCCGCTGCAGACAAATGGCGTTTTCTCTATGGTTGTGCGAAGGCGCTCGCAGAACTGTTCTGCGCCTTCGGCTCCGGTCTCCGGCAGGGCGATGCAGAATTCTTCACCGCCGTATCTCCCGACGAAGTCAGCGACGCGCACCGACTTCCTGAGAATCCTGCCCACTTCAACCAGCACATTGTCTCCGGCCTGGTGGCCGTATGTGTCGTTGATCTCCTTGAAATTATCGAAGTCCATCATTATCAATGTGAGCCTGTGACTGTACCGCCTGGAGCGCTTCAGCTCATCGTCGAGCCTCTGCATGAAATGCCTTCTGATCAGAAGCTTTGTCAGGCTGTCCGTCACTGCGAGCTCATAGAGCTTTGCGTTGTTGATCGCAATGGCCACCTGGTTTGCCAGCGCCGTAACGGTCTGCATGTCATTCTCGGTGAAGTGGTCTTCATCTATCTTGTCGGTGATGTTGATGACTCCTATGGTCTCCTGATATACCTTCAGGGGAATACACATGATATTAGTCGCGTAAGTGCTCATACTGTCTATGAAGCGCGGGTCTTCGCTTGTATTGTTTATAATCAGTGAATTGCCGCTGGCAAAGACTCTTCCGGCTATGCCTTCTCCATTCTTGATTCTTCTGCATCGGATCTCTCCGTTCATTATCTTTTCTTCAGTTTCCCTGTCGAGTCCCCTGACAAGGCGCACTACCAGTTCATCGGTTTCCAAATCATACAGCATCAGCGAGCCTTTTCTGCTTCCGGCTATGTCTATGGCCCTGTCCAGAATATGTGCTATCAGCTTGGAGATATCATCGATGAAGTTGAGCGCCTTTCCAACATCGTAGAGTATGGAAAGGTTGTACATCTGCCGCTTGAGCTCCTTCTCCCTGTGCCTCCTTTCAATGGCCTGCGAGATGACCTCTGCGGCCACTCGAAGCATTGAGACATCATCCTCCGTCCAGTCTGTCGTTCTCTCCGAACTCTCGAAGCCTATGAAGCCCGCAAGCCTGCTTTCAATCCTGAGGGGTAGGAAGAGAAGCGATTTGATTCCTTTACAGTCCAGCTCTTCTCTGATGCCGTCCTGCGGAAGGCTTGATGCGGTTTTGATGTGGAAAGGCTCGCCGTTCTCGAGCTTTGACATCGCAGCGGCAAAATAATCAACGGGCATATCCTGGAGCTTCTCCTGCTGTGGAGTCTGGCCTTCAGCGTACCATTCATGCGTATTATTCATCCTGTCGCCGCTCTCATTGAACATGAAGAGATATGCCCGGTCTGCCTTTCTGAGCCTTCCCATCTCCTCGAGGGATTCCACAATTGCACCGTCTGTCGATGGGTGGGCGATGAAGCGCGACGAGATCGAAGAGATGGTTTTTTCAAATGCAAGCCGCCTGGAGACCAGGCTTTCATACTTCGCCTGCTCATCGGCCAGCCTGCAGAGCTCCTCGTTCTTCTTCCTGAGCGATTCTATTTCGTCTAAAAGACGTCTCTGTTCCTCGTCATTCATATTCTTCATTCATCTCACAGTCATAGATGAGAGCTGCAGCAACAGTCAGCCGGTTGCTGCCATGGATTCATCAGCAATGATTTCTGCAGTCTGGCCCCGAATTCCCTCTGCTTTCATTGATGCCTGTCTGTTCAATCTGTGTTCAACAGGCGCCAATGAAGGGAATTCTGCCTGGAGATCAGAACTATCCATCAATGATCATTGTATGCCCTAGATGCAAAGCCAATCATGATGTACCGGACGGCGGCCAGGCCGTATCGCTTAAATGTTCCTGTGATGAAGAGCTCATCGTCGATACAAGAACCCACTCCAGGAGGGTTCCGCAGAAGAGAAAGATGATCCAGTGCTCGCGCTGCAACAGGATCTATGATCCGAGGGAGATTCAGAGCGGGAAAAAAGTCTGTCATACCTGCGGCAATGTGATAAATGTCAAGGAAGTGGACAAGGCTGCTGCCACAAGAGCCAAAGGCGACAAGCAGGTCATCTATGCCAGAACTGAAATGAGAGCTCTCATGGAGATGTGCAGGCTCCTCAGTTCCTCTTTTCAGCGGGATGTCATCCTTTCGGAGATCATGCGCATCACCACGGATCTCCTGTCCGTGGAAGGCTCATCGATAATACTTCTTGACGAGGAAAAGGGTGATATGATATTTCATGTCGCCACAGGCGCGAAATCGGAAGAGCTGAAGAAGGTGAGACTCAGGCTTGGTGAGGGTGTTGCAGGCCACGTGCTGAAATCAAGGAAATCCCTGATCGTCAATAATGTCAGGACGGACCCTCATTTTTCAAACAAGACCGACAACCAGATAAAGTTCGTGACGAGGAACCTGCTCTGCGTTCCCATCTCTCTTGGCGAAAGGATCATCGGCGTGCTCGAGGCGGTCAACAAGATCGACAGGGGTGGATTCGATGAGTTCGATCTCAGGATATCTGAAGCGATTGCCAGCCAGGCAGGCCTCGCGATAGAAAAGTCCCGCCTCATCCAGGAGAAGATAAACTCGGAGCGCCTGATTGCAATCGGGCAGACCATCTCCAACCTTTCATACTGCATCAAGAACATTCTCATGACCCTGGAGGGCTGGGCCGGCAACATGGATCAGGCGCTCAGCGAGCATGATTACGAAAGCGGGAAGGTAGGCTGGTCGATGATCAGGAAGAGCATCTCCCGCATAGGAGATCTGGTCAATGATCTTCTCCTTTACTCGACAGAGAGGAGCAGGGAGAGCCGTCCTGCCGATGTCAACGCGCTTATCGAAGAGATTATCGAGCTTTCCAGAGATCAGATGAGCGAAAAAGGCATCCAGATATCTGCCAGGCTCGACAGAACGCTGCGGCCTGTATATATCAATTCACGTGATTTTTTCAGATGCCTCTTCAGCCTGCTGTCGAATGCCATAGAGGCTTGCGGAGCATCTGGCGGGGTCGTTGAGATGTCGAGCCAGGCAAACAGGGATCTGAGATATCTCTTCCTCGAGGTGCAGGACAACGGCTCAGGCATTCCTCAGGACAACATGGACAAGGTATTCACTGTCTTTTTCACTACCAAGGGGATGGAGCATTCCGGTCTCGGACTCACAATTGCGAGGAAGATCGTGGAGGATCATGGTGGAGGCATTGTCATAGACTCGGTCCAGGGAAAGGGAACGAGGATAATAATCAAGATCCCTCTGCTCGAGCTGGAATAAAAAAGTGCCGCAGCATGGGCCGCGGCCTGAGGGTTGAAAGGGAAACTATGGCAATCAATCACATTTTAAATGATTCAGATAGCTTACAACGTATTTGTTGCATTTGCCTTCGTTTTTGCTGAATTCAAGACCGTACTCGTATTCCTCATTGCTCTTCGATTCCCAGAGCACTTTTACCAGAAAACTCGAGAGCTCGCCTTTCAGATAGAACGCCACTCCCATATTGGTGTTGATCTGAATCATTTCCTTCGCTTTTATTCTGAGCCCGCCCAGGCTCGCGTCCATCAACTCCGCCTTGACTGGAAGCGAGGAGAGAGGATAGCAGTATATGTCGCGTCTGTCCTTCAATCTGCCGAAGCGTCTTTTCTCCGAGTAGTAGTTCCGCGTCTGCTGAGTTGCCGGTATGCTGTTGTAGAGCAGATAGCGCGCCGTCAGCCCGGTCAGGTCGTCAAATCTCACAGATGGCTCCGGCCGTTTGACTTCCTGTGGCTTCTTTCTGAAGATTCGTCTGAGAGCATTCATCAATCCCATTGTCGATTCCCCTCTCACCGCGGCTCTATCTCTCTTGATTCCATGTTACATTCATTGCATTTCTTTTTCTTGAATTCATTGTTAACAGAGTGTTAACAAAATCTTAATAGAATGTTTCTCATATGAATGATATGTAACATTTGTTAATAAAATGTTGCCAGAGGGTGGTCAGGGCGATGCAATGATGCAGGGGGCGAGGGCAGATGGCTCTGTAAAGCCTATCTGGAATCGACGTGCATATGATCGCCTGTCTTGTAGGTGCTGGACTTGATATATTCGTTGTAGGGCATGAAATCAGCCTGCCTTGCGAGCGACTCCACGAGGAGCGATTCCCTGGCGGAAAGTCCGTCTACGACGAAATCTATCGCTTTGCCCTGGTAATGCTTTGGATCGAGGTGCTTCCCTCCTGTGGTGCTCGTTATTATTATTCTGCGACCGGGGAATTCCTTAGCTATAAGATCTTCGAGCCTTGCGAAGCAGCGGGCCGCTCTTTGCGTCATCTGATATCCCTTGTAGGTCACAACAACGTCGTCTTCTCTGGGATCATACGCCGGAGCGCTTTCTTCCCGGACAGGCGGGAGGTTGATAATCGATATTATGCGGGCGCTGTTTTTGTAGTGATTGAACATGTCGTCGTTGATCCTGCTCACGAGCCCGGGAACATAAGAAACATCGCAGCTCTGCCCTGGGATTGACGGCTCGCCCTGCACCACCTTTGAGAAATCAATGGCCTTTTCTTTCATCTCAGGCATCTGCGCCGTCGATTCTTTTTCTGGAGCGGCAGTCTGCTTTTCGACTGATGAGTCTTTGCCAACGAGAGAAAATGAGAGCTCTGACGAGACTGTTTCACTTTTTTCATCGATGGCGGGCTCTTCGCTTTTCTGAGCAGACTCTTCGCCTTTCCAGCTCACCGGCGCCATGGAGGCCTTCATGTTGAGAAGGGATGTTGCATTCTGAGCTTTTTTACCGTAGGCTCCGCACATTGTAACTGCGGCATCGTGTGAGCCGGCCACAGGCTGAGCGCCTGTCGTCACCTTTACGCTTTCAGGCAGTTTGAGCTTTATTGTCGGGAGCTTAAGCCTGATCTTCGAATATACAGGCAGTGAGCTCATACAGAGCAGGCAGGACATTATGAGAAGGATGATGCAGAACCTGAGCGTTATCAATGGATACAACTCCTTTCTATTGACAGGGAGCCAGTTCATTGATTGCGACTGGTGGTGTGTTAAACTGGTGCCGTTGCAGGTCTATCGTCTCATTCTATGTAACGACTGGCACGATTCCCTGGCATTATGGAGGCCTTCAGTTCCAAATGCCATCTGATGTCAGTGCCGGTCTGTCGAAAAGTTCATTGATATTCTTCGTATTCTGTCATTTTCCTCTTTCCGCGATAATCCGGAGGAACTATCGACAAAGCTCAGAATAATGAGAAAAGAGGACATTTCCACCATCTGTTCCGGAGGCAGCCATGAAAAAGTTAACACTTTGTTTACTTATCATTTCATTAGTTTTCTCCGCTGTGCCGACATTCGGGCAGGATCAGCAGAATTTCCTTATGCTTATGAAGACAAAGATGGCGGTCATGGAAAAGGAAAAAGCGGCGCTGCAGTTCAGAGAGAAGCATCAATTCAGCGAAGCGGCAAAGGTCTATGAAGAGTCCGTCCTGATGGAGATGCAGGCTCTTCAGGGATTCCAGGGCGATCAGGCTTCCATGAGGGAGCTCGGCCAGATGATGATAACTTCCCTTCTCAACCTGGCATCGTGCTATCAGAACAGCGATCAGCTTGAAAAGGCTGAGCTGATACTCATTTCAGCCATGGAATGCGCAGTGAATCTGCAGGATCAGGCCAGACAGTTTGATGTGTTTGAGGCCGGAGCAGTATTCTATGCAACTACCGGGAATTCTGAGAAATTTCTCTATTCATATATTAGTGCCTATAAGCTGCTGCACAGCTTGCTCCAGAAGGAATGGGGCATAACTGTTGATGATAAGGACAGCAGAACATACAGGCCTGTCGTGGCAAGGTTCGAGCGCGAACTCGCCGATATAATAGCCAAAAGAGGCTCTGATGATAAAAAGAGCTCCAAAGAACTCGTAGACAGGATCAACAGGATAGGGAATCTCTATTTCAGATATATCAGCTTTCTATATTCCACAAGGCAGTTTGAAGCAGGATTGGCTGCGCTCAAGGATGAGAACTCCCTGGCTTTCAGGAACGTGGTGTCGCGCCTGGTGACTCCGGGGCTGATGAAGGGACTTGCAGCCGAATTGCAGAAAGGCGGTCTGGAGAATCAGATAGAGGCTGTAACATTTGCAGGCTATCTGTACACTCTCTACAGCAGTAATTTCGATTCAATTCATCAGGCACTCACCGAGAGAGGCATGTTCCAGCGCTACCTCGGCCTGTATAAAGATGCTCTCAAATCTTTCGACGAAGCCGGAAAGATTCTTGAGCAGGCAGAAAAGGACGGGGTTCTCGGCGCTGAGACTCTCACCATCTACAGGATAAGCAACACCTTTCACAGGGCCAGGACCATACAGAAGATGGGCGACAGGAAGAAAGCCATCGGCATGTATGACGAATGCATAAAGCTCTGCGAAAAGACTCCGTATTATAAACAGTTCATCCTTCCGAAGCTGTATCTGTTTTCCGCCGAAGCAATGCTGGAGAATGGAGATGCGGCATCCGCCTCGGCCATGGCTGACAGGTCAGAGAAGGCGTGGATGGAGATTCAGGCAGATCCTGACGTCATATGGCAGCTCTATTCCCTGAAGGGAAAACTGGCTGAAAAGATGGGTGATTCAGGCAGGGCTCTCGATCAATACCTCAAAGCTCTGGAGGTGATAGAAAAAAACCGGGCTAATCTTTACCTTGACAACGGCATGGAGGGATTTATCGGTGAGAAACTGGATCCGTACAACGGGGTAATAAGAATTTTCACCGCCCAGGGGAAGATCCGGGAGGCTTTATTGATGGCGGAGCAGGTCAGAGCCAGGTGCCTCAGTGAGCAGATGATGTCGTCTCTGTTTGAACTGATTGAAAATGCACCGATCTCTATTGCTGATAGAAAGCAAATGCTGGACCTGTATAAATGCATTGTGTATGACACATTTTATGTGCATGTTTTGATTCAATCAGGTTATACACGCTATAAACAGATGGTTTTGGAAAAGCAGAACAGGATCAACGCCAACTTTGATAAACTGATGGCAACAGTGAAGAGCAAATGCGGCTTGGAGCTTGCAAACCTCATGGGAGATGAAGCCGCTTCGCTTAAGAAGGTCCAGGAATTATTATGCAGCGATACAGTATTTCTTGAATACTTCTCTTTTAATGAAGACGAGGTATCCCCCGGCAAACTGATTCTGTGGGCTGTGACAGCCGGAGATGTCAGGTGCTTTGTCCTTCCTGTCTCTCCTTCAGCAGCTGTCAAATCGCTCGAAGAGCTCAGAATGGCCATTGATGGCTGTGATCCAGGCTGGAAGACGATTTCGCGGAAGCTGTATGCCGATCTGATAGCTCCTGCCGAGGGAATCCTGAAAGACAAAAGGAGAATAATAATAAGCCCTTACAGAACCCTTCACTATATTCCCTTCCATGCCCTCCTCGACAGCGAGGGAGTACCTCTTGTCCAGAGATACCCGCTGGTCTATTCCCCTTCATTGTCGGCTTTCCTTATAGGAAAGTCCAGAGCTTCCGGCGTTGGAGAAAGAGCGGTGGCGTTCTCGATCGGGAATGTGAAGTCTGGGAGATTCAGCCCGCTTCCCTGCACAAAGGAGGAAGTGAAGGCGATCTCCGGGATTCTCAATGACTGCAAAGTCATTCAGGAAAAAGACTTCACGAGCAATTGCGTCAGTGAATATATGAACGGAAGGGATATAGTTCATTTTGCCACGCACGGAGATCTGAACCCGGACAGCCCCAAGGAGTCGGGCCTCATCACAAGCGACGGTAAGCTGGTCATAGATGACATACTCCGGTTGAAGATGAGAGCGCGCCTCGTGGTGCTGAGCGCCTGCAGCACAAATCTCGGCAGGCTGTTTCCAGGCGAGGATCAGGTTGGGATAACGAGAGCTTTCATGTATGCCGGCGCGCCGTCAATTGTATCAAGCCTTTGGAGCGTGTCGGACGAATCGACTGCGAAGCTGATGACCTGCTTCTATGCCAACCTTGCAAAGAAAATGGATAAGGATGAAGCGCTCCGGCAGGCTGAGCTCACTCTGATGAAGGAATACCCCGAGCCGGTCCACTGGGCGCCGTTCATCCTGACAGGCGACTGGAAATAGGTGACAGACTCTTCGGTGGTCAGCTGTCCCCGCTTTTTTTGAGGGTTTCTCTGGGGGCGGTCAGGATGGACATTGCGTAGCCCACATATCTGAAGTTGCGCAGGAAGTTGTTCGTCGTGGCGCCTGTGCCTCTTTTTCTCCACACTGTCGGTATCTCTTGTACACGATAGCCTGCCCTGATCGGCTTCAGGGTCGTCTCGGCACCGATGTCCTGATACTGGGCCGTCCAGATCACCTCATCGGCCACTTCCGCCTTCATGAGCTTGAAGCCGAAGGTCAGGTCGTGTATTCCCGTCCGGAAAAGGAGCTGAAATAGAAGCTGATAGCCTCTGTTCAGCCAGTATTTCAGAGGATCGTACCCGACAGCTCCTCCGCCGCGCGCCCATCGGCTTCCAACTACCATGTCAGCGCCTGTGTCTTCCATTTTTTTAAGCAGGAGCGGCACTGTGGAGACATCCATCTCACCGTCGCTGTCAATCATGAGGATATGCGTCCCGGCTGCCAGCTCAAAGCCTTCCCGGTAGGCGTATCCCACGCCCGGAAACTGTTTCTGTGTGTGCACCTTCACGACAGGGAACTCGGCGGCAATGGATTCGCAGAGCGATTTGGATTCAGCCGGAGACTTCGGCGAGATGACTATGATTATCTCGAGAAGCCTGTCACCGGTAATCTCGATGAGCTTCGAGACCAGCTCCCTGACGACTTCTCCTTCTGCAAATACCGGCGTTATTATCGAGAGCTTCATGATGCCTGCCCTTTCATGGAAAATACCTGATCGTGGCGTGAGCGAAGAGGCTGCAGATGATCAGATCTCAACTATAGTTGGGTAATAGTATCAAAAGTCCTTCTTCGATGCAATGGGCAGTGTTTTCATTGATGTCACGCTGGGTTCAGATCAGATTTTCCCATGTATTTCAGGGATCAAGAGATCCTGGGATTGAAAGAGGATTTCCTACCTTTGACCCCTATAGTTGTTCAGAGATCAAAATAATTAATCCTCCCCTGGATCCCTCGGCCACTTGAGCAGTTGATCACTTAGTACTAACTGGAAATCTGAGTTCCGATGCGTGTAATATTCAGGCCAGAGGGAAGGATTGCGGCCTGAAATTGCATCTTACCGTCCTGTTTGCACCTCTTGTGGAATTCGTGTTCATGTCCTTTGCAGATTCTGATAAAGTTGAGTTTGTGATAAACGTTGAAAAATACTTTGCGGAGGATTCGAAATATGATTAGAAGCTACGCCAGCACACCGATGGAGATAAGGGACGACCCGACGATGGCAGGAATAAGGCCGAGAAATGAAAACGGCAAACTCAGGCAGAAGAGGGGCGACACACATCTGGGAACGCTGGAAGACAAATACGGCGAGATTTCCGACCGCCGCAGCGACTGTCATCTCGATACGATAAGAGAGGCCACAGGACAGTCACTGCACAAGCTGGTGCATGGAGATCCGGAGGTGACTCACAAGCCGGGCCTCAACGACAGGCAGAGGAATCAGGACGGGACGCTGAGAAAGAAGAGAGGCGACACGCATCTGGGCACTCTCGAAAAGCAGTACGGCGAGCTTTCACCGCGCCGCAGCGACGCCCATCTCGATACTATACTGAAGGATTACGGCGTGGATTCACTCTCCGCCATGCTTAAAGAGCGGGCCAAGGGAAATGCTCCTGTGAACCTGATGATGGAGTAATACAGGCTTCCACAATTAATTATCATAAACAGGGGCGGTCAAAGATCGCCCCTGATACTTTTCAAAAGCCCCTTATTATGATATGATGGTTTATTATATCCTCTAGTCATACCAGAACACTATCCCGCCCAAATCTGATCCGGAGAGGTGAATCATGGCCAAGCGTTTGTCTGTTGTGGATGTCGATCGATGCGTTGGCTGCCAGTGCTGCATGTTCGCCTGTGCGAGGCGCATGGGGGAAGGCGGCGTCGCAGACGCCTGTATTGGAGTCAAATCGGCAGGAGGGGTAAGAAAGGGCTTTACTGTGACAGTATGCCGCGCATGCCCCGATCCTCCGTGCACGCGTGTCTGCCCGACAAGCGCCCTCACTCCAAGAGAGGGCGGAGGGGCGAGGCTGAAGCCCGATCTCTGCATCGCCTGCAGGAACTGTGTCGAGACCTGCCCATTCGGCGCCATATTCTGGAGTGAAGGCGAAAATAAGCCCCAGATATGCGTCTACTGCGGATTCTGTGAAAAATACTGTCCCTATGAAGTCATAAAGCTGGAAGAGATCAAACAGGATATCGTGGAAAACTGAGCCTCGGCTCCGGTAAAAATCTTCATTCAGGAGTTGCAAGATGGTAAAAAACGATCCTCTGTGCAGAGTTCTGTATATCGATCTCAATAAAAGGCGCTCCAGTATAGAGGAGCGGCCAGAGCTCTTCGAGAGCGCCATTGGCGGAACAGGCGTGGCCACGCGCCTTCTCGAGGAGGAATGCAAGCCCGGAACAGATCCGTTTTCCGAAGGCAATCCGATCATATTTGCCACAGGACCGCTCGTCGGGCTTCTCCCTCTGGCGTCCAAGACAGTGGCGATGTTCAAGTCTCCGCATACAGGTAATCTGGGAGAGAGCCATGCAGGCGGCCGGAGCTCCGTTTCGATAAGGATGGCCGGCTATGGAGCCATCGTGATCAGGGGAGCCAGCGCAACGCCTGTCTATGTGACGGTTGATGGCGATAAGGTCAATTTCCGGGACGCCTCGGCGCTCTGGGGGCTGAGAAGCGCTTATACGGTCGGCTCGGTGCTCAGGACGAGAGAGCGCGGCTCAGGCGAGAGAACGATCCTGAGGATAGGGCGCGCAGGCGAGCGTCTCGTCACATATGCCTGCCTGATAGCTGAGACATACCGCCACTTCGGTCGGCTCGGACTGGGAGCCGTGTTCGGCAGCAAGAAGCTCAAGGCGCTGATCATATCCGGGCGCCGCTCCCTTCCTGTGGCAGACAGGAAAGAGTTCAGGTCGATCTACGATGAGGTATTCAAAGAGGCTACTCAATCGTCGCTGATGAAAAAGTATCATGACATCGGCACGGCGATTAACGTCGAACCGCTCAACAAGATTGGAGGGCTCCCGACGAGGAACCTGCAGTCCGGGTTCTTTGAGGAGGCTGACAAGATATCCGGCGAGGCTCTTGCGTCCAACTACCTGGGGAGGCGCGTGGCCTGCACTCACTGCCCGGTCGCCTGCATTCATCTCGCCGCTCTGAGGATACCGTATCCTCATGACCCGTATTTCTTCAAGACCGATATGATCGGATACGATCACGAGCCTGTATTCGCAATGGGGAGCTATCTGGGCATCTCAGAGGTCGCAGGAATGCTGAAGATAATCGACGAGACAGAGATCCAGGGCCTCGACGTTATGAGCACCGGCGTCGCGCTGGGATGGGCCACAGAGGCATTCCAGAAGGGGCTGATAACTACGAAGGAGACAGATGGAATCCCGCTGGCCTTCGGAGATTCGACTGGCTACATAGAGGCCATCAAGCGCATCGTAACGCAGCCGACTGATTTCTACAAGGCCCTCGCGAAAGGCTCGGATCACGCCTCATCAGTATACGGAGGCGCAGATTATGCCCTCACCTTCGGCGGAAACGAGATGGCCGGCTATCACACAGGCCCTGCCAACTATCTGAACTATCTGACAGGGGCGAGGCACAGCCACCTCGACAGCGCAGGCTACAGCATCGATCAGAAGGCGCTGTCGAAAGGCGAGAAGCTGACGCCTGACGGCGTGGCCGAGGCGCTGTTCAAGGAGGAATCATCGAGGCAGGTATTGACGAGCCTTGTAGTCTGCCTGTTCGCAAGAAATCTCTATAACGACGACCTGATTCTGCGCTCGCTCGCAATGGCCGGGTTCAGCTTGACAAAGGAGAATCTGGCCGCCATCGCCGCTGACATCATGAAGCGCAAGCACCAGTTCAAGAAGAGGGAAGGATACGATCTGGTCAACGCCAGGATTCCGAAGCGGTGCATAGAGTCCAGATCGGCTTACGGAGAGTTTGACGAGCCTTTCCTGCGCCAGGCTCTGGGAAAGTTCGCCGAGCTGGCGGGAGTGCAGACCTGCCAGGTTTGACAGGATTGGCATGGCTTTCATCTGGAAGGTTTTTCTTCCCTGGTTTCTTTACTGTTCAGCATGCGATCCAGGAGCATGAGATGTTCTCTCAGCTCCTTTTCATCTGGCTTCTCCACTATCAGGCGCTGCAGGTACTTTCTAGCCGCCTGATAGTTTTTCATCTGCAGATGGCATCTGTAAAGGAACGCATTCGTCTCGAACGTGTCAGGATAGCTGAGCCTGTCACTTCGGAAGCTCTCTATGATCTCCCTGGTCCTGGGGCAGTTCCTCAGGAAGACCCTGCACCCCTCTCCTTCAAATATGAGCTCCCATGCCGGATCTGAAGCGATGAAGTCCCCGTAGTACTTGTACTGGATTATTATGGTGTCCAGATCATACCTGTTGACAAATGAGTAAAAGGCGTCACTGTTGTGAAAGGCCTGGTGGATCTCGATGAAATACCTGTCGGTATATATGTTGTTCCACCCTGAATCGAAGCTCACGAGATACTTCGGATAGAGGCAGAAGACGAAATAGTCGCCGAGGATGTCGTGGTTGAACAGTTTCGGCGGGAGGCTGTTACCGAGCAGAAAGTCCCTCAGAGATGTCGGGAACATGGCCTTTACCTGGCTCCTGCCGGATAGATCCGCTGATCCGAGGAACAGCGAGGCCCAGATGAGGATAACAGCGAGCAGGACCGCCTTCAGCGAGTCGGTGATCAGCCGCCTTTTCGCCGACAGAGATTCCAGCGTTTTGTATATGCCGGCTTGCTTCAGCAGCTCTCCGGCTTCTGCGAGGACATATGCCATGATCGGGATTGAAGCTGTGCTGAAGAGCTGCATGTTCCTGACAGCCCTCAGCGAGCAGGCCAGCCAGAAGAAGTAAGCCAGGATCTCTACGGGAGTCGGCCTCTTCCCGCCTCTGAGGAAAAAAACGGCGAGCAGAACCGTTGTAACTGAAGCGATGACGAAATAGTGGGCGTTGAAAGCCACCCTGCCGAAAGGCGACGCCATGTCGCTTGCCGACTGCATGAAGACGGGGCGGGATATGAAGAAATCGAGCACGTAGACGAGGAGATTCGGGCCGTAGGGATTGCAGAACAGTGTCATGACAACGCAGAGCGCGAAAAGCGCGATAAGCCTGCCTGCCTTGCCGGCTGTCTCTTTCCTGTCAGAGCTCCCCTTGAATGCAATCGCTGTAAGAACGATCAGCGCAGCGGCCATGAACACGAGTCCCACGAAGAACCCGCCGTGGAAGTTCTCCCAGATGATAAAGAGGAGCGGGAAGATTACGAAATCCCTCCAGCCCGGACTCCTGGACTGAAGAGAGATCAGAAGCATTGTGAGGACTGGAAAAAAGGCGGCAGTGTAGGACATCGGCCTCGGGGACAGGAACCACCGCCCCAGATACACTGCGATGAGGAGCGCCAGGACGGCCGGCATCTGCCCGTATGTCTTCCTCGCATAGATGAACAGCGTGAGATAGCTGAGGCCGTATATGATTGTCTTGTAGATTATGGGCCCTGTCAGGCCAGCCGCGCTGTAGATGAAGTACAGCACGACGTGGCAGAGCCATTCGTAGTCGACCCAAGGGACCCTGCAGCTGTCCGGCACCCATGAATAAGGGTAGTGGACATTCAGGATACCGCCTTTGCACAGCGCCTCGCCCCATTTGATCATGACGAATAAGTCCGGATCGAACGGGAACTCGAGGCTGCACCTGATGAAATAGAGCAGCGCCGCAAGACCCGCTATCAGTCCCAGCGATACCGAGTAATCCTTTCCGCCCTTTTCTCTCATCAGTCGCCTGCTTTCCCCGGCTGTTTTCCGCCGCTCTTTTCCAGCTCCCTGTCTATCGCCTGCAGGTTTTCCCGCAATACCTTCTCTTCCGGATTCGCTTCGATCAGCTTCAACAGATATTTCCTCGCCGTCCGGAGATCTCCCATCGTCGCATGCCGCTCGAAGAGAAAAGAGCTGACTTCGTATGTATCAGGATATACGAGCAGATCTTTCTCAAACCTTTCTACGATTTCTCTATTTTCCGGGCTCTCGCGCAGAAAGACCCTGCAGCCCTCGCCTTCATAGATCAGGAGCCATCCCGGCACGCCATCCAGAAATGACGGCTTCTTGTGAAGGATGATCGTATCGAGGCCGTACTTGTTGATGAAAGCAAAGAATTCATCCCTGTTCCCATAAGAGCGGCTGATCTCTATGAAATACCTGTCAGAGTAACACATGTTCCAGCTTGAGTCCAGGCTCACCTTGTAGCGGGGATACAGATAGAACATCAGATAGTCGCCTATCACATCATAGCAGTAAATCTTGGACGGGAGCCTGTTTTCGAGCAGGAAGTCCTTCAGGCGGGACGGCATAATACGCCTCTCATAGCTCTTTCCCGAGAAATCTGTCGTGAAGACCAGGCAGAAGCAGAGCGCGAGCAGGGCGATGAAGGCGGTGAGTTTCAATACCTCGCCGGCAGGGCGAAGCCGTGTGGCAAGGGATCTCTTCGAAAGCCCGAGCGAGATGAACTCGAGTCCCCGATGTATAATCAACGCCATTGCCGGCACTGCCGCGGCGCTGTATATCTGCACGTTTCTCTGCGCTCTAAGCGCGAAGAGGAGCCAGAAGAAATATACAAACAGCTCCATTGCGGTGAATCGATGGCTTCCTTTTATCAGAGAGAACACCACGAATAGAGTCGTGACGAGAGATATGGCCAGAAAGGGGATGAACGCTGCAGGCTCTTTGAGGGGAGATATCATGTCTCCAGCCACGTTTATGAATACAGGCCTCAGAAAGATGAAATCCACTGCGCTCTGGAATATCATCGTCCCGTAAGGGGTTAAGAAAAGCGTCGATAGGAGGCACATGAGCCAGACGGCCGACAGCGATGCAGCTGTAATGAGCCTTCCTGCAGAGCCTTTGAGCCTGATGAAGTCACGGACGGAGAGGAAGGCAAAGGCAATCAGCACGAAGACGAGCCCAGGCAGAAAGCCGCCGTGCATGTTAACCCATACTGCGAATATGGCGGGGAAAGCAATCCAGTGATAGAAGCGCAGCGAAGTTCTTTCGATTGTGAAAAGCATATATGCCAGCAGCGAAAAAAACAGTGAGGTAAACGCCATGGGCCTCTCCAGAAAATACACCTTCCCGAGGAGGATGGCAGGGAAGATGGAGAGAATAGCGGCAAGATACCCCGATTTCGCCGAAGCGTGGCGGAGCATCAGCAGATAGCCGGCACCGTAAAGCAGGCTTTTGAATACCGCCACGGCATAGAGGCCCCACAGCGAGTAAAGAAGCCAGAGTATCAGATGGGCGAGCCACTGGTAGTTTATCCAGGTGACCGTGCATTCAGGCGGGACCCATGAGAACGGGTACTGCTCTATGACGCCCTTTGTCCTCCAGAACTCGCCGCCGCTCTTTATCATATAGAAGAGATCGGGCTGGAAAGGGTGCTCTAGGCTGCAGTACAGGAAGTAGAGCGACACAGCGAGCGCTGCGACCATCTCCAATGAAAGCGGGATATCCTTCCGGTTCGTGCTTCTGTCCGGTGCCTGTCCCGGTTCTTCGAGCTGAAGGGCATTGATTTCTTCCATATCAGAGCTCACACTTCCGAAGATTCGCCTGCTGCTGTTTTTTCCCTGTCATTGCCTTTTTTCGTGCCTCCGGGAGAAGGATCTCTGTGATGAGATTAGAACTCATGGAGGATATACCCAAGGAAAGAGAGACAAAATGAGTAACGATCTGCTCAGGGAAAAGATATCGCAGGCCTTCGGCATTCTCAGAGAAAAGAAAACAGACTTGTGGCTCACTTTCGTGAGAGAGAGCAGCACGATAAGGGATCCGGCCCTCGAGCTGATCCTCGGCACATCGGTCACCTGGCAGTCAGCCTTTGTCCTCACTGCGCAGGGCCGGGCCACTGCAATCGTGGGGAGCCTCGACAGTTCGAACGTCACCTCGACCGGGCTTTACGACGATGTGATCGGCTATGTCGCCTCGATAAGGGAGCCGCTCATCGAGTTGCTGCAGAAGCTCGATCCGGCATCGATCGCGATCAATACCTCGAAAGATGATATAATGAGCGATGGCCTCACTCACGGGATGTACGAGCTCCTGACGTCATACCTCGAAGGAACGCCGTTCAAAGAGCGCCTCGTCCCTTCACAGCCCATACTGTCGGCATTGCGCGGCAGGAAGGCTCCAGGAGAGCTGAGCCGTATAGAGGAGGCAATCAGAATCACGATAGAGATTTTCGACGCCATAACCGCAATGCTCCGACCAGGCCTCAAAGAGAAGGACATTGCGGACTTCGTGAAGGGCGAGCTGGCCAGGCGCGGAGTGCCTCCGTCGTGGGATCCAGGTTACTGCCCTTCGGTCTTCACGGGCCCTGAGTCTGCAGGCGCCCATGCCGCGCCAACAGACAGAGTCATCGAAAAAGGCCATCTGATGAACATGGATTTTGGCGTCAAGACAGACGATTTCTGCTCCGATCTGCAGAGGACATGGTATTTTCTGAGAGATGACGAGAAAGAGCCCCCGCCGGAGGTAATGAAGGGCTTCGAGGCAGTCAGGGATGGAATAACGAAGGCCGCGGAAGCGCTGAAACCGGGCCTCGAGGGCTGGGTTGCAGACGATATCACGAGAAGTCACATCACAGGACAGGGGTTCGACGAGTTCCCCCACGGCCTGGGCCATCAGGTGGGGCGATCGACCCACGATGGAGCAGGGCTTCTGTGCCCCAGATGGGAGCGGTACGGCAGTCTCCCTTATCTCAAGATCGAAGAGGGACAGGTATATACACTCGAGCCGCGGGTGACCGTGCCGGGGCACGGCGTCGCGACAATCGAGGAGATGGTTGTAATCACGCACGACGGCTGCAGATTCCTCTCACCAAGACAAAACGCAATATATATAGTAAGATAAAGGAGAACACCATGGAGCATAAGACAGAAATAAAGGGACTGCCGCCTAATGCATATACGGAGCTGGCACCGGGTGAAGTCTACGAGCCAATCGTGCCTGCCGACAAGCCCGTTCCGGAGGTCACAACCCGCTCGGTGATACTCGGCCTCGTGATGGCGCTGATCTTCTCGGCGGCGACCGCCTTCCTGGGGTTCAAGATAGGAAACATCTTCGAGGCGGCCATTCCGATAGCCATTCTCGCAGTCGGAATCTCGTATGTCCTGCCCAGGAAGAGCACTATCCTTGAAAACGTGATAACCCAGTCCATAGGCTCGACATCAGGCGCCGTGGTGGCTGGCGCGGTCTTCACTCTGCCTGCGCTCTTCATCCTGAAGAGCAAGTATCCCGAGATAGCCGTAAGCTTCTTCAAGATATTCACAGTCTCGCTTCTCGGCGGCGTTCTCGGAATAGTATTCCTGATCTTCTTCAGGAAGTATTTCGTGTCGGACATGCACGGCAAGTTCCCCTTCCCTGAAGGCACCGCAACGACGGAAGTCCTCGTGACAGGCCAGGAAGGCGGCAGTCAGGCAAAGACTCTGGCGATAAGCATGGGTGTGGCGGCGATTTACGATTTCTGTGTATACACGCTGGAGATGTGGAAGGAAGTCTTCACCACCAATGCCTTCGCCGCAGGAGCGGCGCTGGCTGACAAGCTGAAGCTGCTTTTCAAGCTCAATGTCACAGCAGCCATCATCGGCACAGGCTATATCGTCGGGCTTCAGTATTCGGCAATCATATGTGCAGGCTCATTCTTCGCATGGTTCGTCGTGGTTCCCCTGATAGCGTATATCGGCGCGAATCTGCAGGTCCAGGTCCCGCCTGTCGCGGATGGGACTCTCATATCCGCGATGGATGCCAATATGATCTTCAAGTATTACCCGCGGTACATAGGAATAGGCGGCATAGCCTGCGCGGGTGTAATAGGCATCATAAAGTCTTCCGGCATAATCGTGCAGGCCTTTTCGATGGCCATGAACCAGATATTCAAAAAGAAGTCCGGCGACGGCGAGGCGGCTGTGCCGAGGACTCAACTTGATATGCCGATGTCGATTGTGTTCAGCATCATAATAGCCGTGCTGATATGCATATTCCTGTTCTTCTGGCGCGAAGTGCTGGCAGAGAATCAGAGCGCCTTCGGCCTTGCTGTAATAGCGCTGCTCGTGGTATTCATAATCTCGTTCCTTTTCACCACAGTGGCAGCTCGCGCCATCGCCATCATCGGTTCGAACCCCGTCTCAGGCATGACGCTGATGACCCTGATAATCAGCAGCGTAATCCTGGTGCAGGTGGGCCTCAAAGGGCCTTTCGGAATGATGGCGGCGCTGCTGATCGGCGGCGTGGTGTGCACGTCACTGTCGATGTCGGGCTCTTTTATAACAGATCTGAAGATCGGCTACTGGATCGGAGCCACACCGAGAAACCAGCAGCGCTTCAAGTTCCTCGGAACGCTCGTATCGGCACTCGCAGTCGCCTGCGTGGTAATTCTCCTGAACAACACATACGGCTTCGTGCCTGATGCGACTCACCCGGCCGACAAGGTCCTTCCTGCGCCGCAGGCAAATGCCATGGCCGCAGTGCTCGAGACTGTCATGTCTAATAATCCGGTTCCCTGGCTACTCTATATCGTAGGCATACTGCTGACTCTGACTCTCGAGATGATTGGCATCCCGCCGCTTGCCTTCATGCTCGGCGTGTATCTGCCGCTTGAGCTCAATACGCCCATACTGGCTGGGGGAATCCTTGCTCATCTGGTCGAGAAGAGCCATCCGGATCCGGAGATAGGCAGGATGCGGAAGGGGAAGGGCACACTGATAGCATCCGGATTAATGGCAGGAGGCGCCATCATTGGAGTTATCTCGGCAATCATCAAGTATATCGGCACATACCTCAATGAGCACGGCAGCAAGTTCGATATAAGCACTCACTGGGAGAAACAGCCGTTCAGCGAGTGGCTCAGCCTGATAATGTTCATCCTTCTGGGCATATTCATTTACTGGTATGCCACGAGAGATGACAAGCCGGCGGCTCCATCTGCCGGAAACGAGGCTGCGGCTGAACAGGCATAGATTCAGTCAATCAACAGTCTTCAAGCGATATATGAGGAGGAGAACATGGATACAGTCAAAGCCGGAACCATAGAATACGGGGCCATGCAGGCAGTCAGGAACTGCGTCAGAGTGCAGGCTGGAGAGAAAGTGGTCGTGATAACGGACAGGCAGACAAAGCACATTGCATATGCCATTCACGGCTACCTTAACGAGGTAACGCCTGATAACACGAAGATCTTCGTGATGGAGGATTTCGGAGCCCGACCGGACGACGGTAAACCGGCTCTTCCGTTCCCGAAGGAGATAAAAGACGCCATGGAAGACGGGGCGTCGGTGAGCTTCTACTGCGCCAGGGGAAAGAAAGGCGAGCTGCAGAGCTTCAGATCGCCCATGATACAGACTGCGGAGAAGATGAGGCTCAGGCACGCCCACATGCCTAATATCAACGATCTGCTGATGAAGACCGGAATGGCTGTCGATTACAGCCTGGTCCAGGACATAAGCAGAAAGGTGCTGGACATAGTGAAGAAGGCCAGAATGATAAGGGTCACTTCCCCTGCCGGGACCGATTTCACAACGGAATTCCATCCCGACTGGAAGTGGATGGTCAGCGACGGCTATATCACTGCTGAGAAGTGGAGCAACCTGCCTGACGGCGAGGTCTTCACCTGCGCCTACAAAATAGCCGAAGGTAAGATAGTGATAGATGGAGTACTGGGAGACTATTTCTGCGAGCAGTACGGCGTCCTGGACAGCACGCCGGTAACGCTCGATATAAAAGAGGGGCGTGTCGTCGCGTCAAAGTGCGATAATGCGGAGCTTCTGAAGGATCTCCAGGGATATATGAGCCAGGATGAAAACGCGAACAGGATAGGCGAGTTTGCCATTGGAACGAATGTGGGCCTCACATCGCTCGTCGGGAACCTTCTGCAGGACGAGAAGTTCCCGGGAATCCACATCGCTGTCGGCCACGGATATCCCGAAAAGACCGGGAGCGACTGGGCCAGCGAGGCTCACGTGGACGGGGTGATGAGAGATCCCGACATTATAGTCGATGGAAAGACGATAATGAAGGCTGGCCGTTTCCTGATATAGCCTGTATGGCCTCAAAGGATCGAGAATCTTAATTGTATCGGATTGCGAAGCAGGTATGAGAGTCCGGGATATAGCCGGGCTGTCGATCTGATTATCTGTGAAAAGAGAGTGCCATGGTATCTGAAGAGACGACATTATATCTCGATGTGATTGAAGGCAGCGATAAAGGGAGGATAGTCGCGCTCGAAAAGCGCAGGACTCCCCTCGGAAGGCGGTTCGAGCCGGACGAGAGCAAGAGCAAGTGGATCCTCTTCTCCGAGCCCACACTGTACAGGACTCACGCCATAATAGACTGGGACGGCGTCAGGCAGCATTTCGTGCTGATGAACAAAGCTCCTGAGGGCTCCACAGATATCAACGGCGAGCCCTGCCTGGAATCTGTGATCAATGCAGGGGACGTCATAAGGCTCGGAGAGCTGCTTGTGAAGGTCCGTGACTCAGTGCCGGCAGGCCGGAGCTGTGAATATATCCCTATGGATATCCTGGAGCGGCCTGGCGAAGCGACAGAGCAGCAGGTCCCTGAATTCCTGGCGCAGGCAATAATGGAGAGGACATTGGTCTCTGATGCATTCATAACGGCGCCTCTTCAGGATCTGCCTGAGCCTGCTGCGAAAGAGCGCCCCCGCCATCACGAAAAGGGCGCCGCTCATGCGAAGCAGGGCCTTCTGCGCATGCGCCGGGCTCTCAAGCCGGAGACTTTCTCTCCCGGCCTCGTGCTGGAGTACGGCGACAGGGAGGAGAAGAAAGGCCCGGACATGGCCGACTACTACTTCCTCTACTTCAAGTCGTCTCACGAATATACACGGATCCCAATATATACGAGAGAGCTCAGGGAAGGCCTCAGAATGTGGCTTACAGACTCCGGGGAGGGATTTCAGGAGCCGCGGCTTGTCTGCAGGGAGCCTGAGAGCTTTCTTTTCGCCATCAAGTTTTCGAGGGACAAGTTCCTCCTCTCGCCGATGAAGGCGAAAGATCTGAAGATAAATGACAAAGCCCTTCCTTCGGGAGGGCCGGTAACGCTGAAGACAGGCGATATCATCTCAAAAAGCTCTACGCGCTTCATATTCATAGAGCATCAGGTTCTTGAAGAGCTTTCAGAATGGGAGATTCTGGTGATACAGGGTGAAGAGCGTGATCTGGGGCGCCGCTTTGACATCGTCAGGGAAGTGTTCTCGATAGGCAGGGCGCGCTCGAGCGACATCAGACTGCACGACGGATCGATGGTTCTTCTTCAGGATACGATTCACTATTCGCATGGCAGGTTCTTTCTCGTCCACCGCTCGAGGATGAGCACGACGTTCGTGAACGGGACTTCCGTGCAGGTCGGGGAGAAGAAGTTCCTGAGCCAGGGAGACATAGTAAGGATGAGCCCTCACACGAGCCTGCTCTTTACGAGAAAGAACACAAGAGGCGAACTGTATGACTATCTCCCCTGAAAGGGCCGGCAGGACATCCCGGGGCGCTTCCCTGAAGGAGATATCGCTCTGCGCCCTCCTCATCTCTGTTGTGGCGATTGTGACTCTTGTGGTCCGTATTCCAACACCGATAACAGGCGGCTATACAAACCTCGGCGACGTCATCATATTCGCCGCTGCTTTCCTGCTTGGAAGCTCGAAGGGATTCGCAATAGGAGGCCTGGGCTCTGCAGTTGCAGATGTGCTGGGCGGACACGCCTGGTTTGCGCCTGGAACGCTGATCATAAAAGGATTGGAAGGCTGTCTGGCCGGCCTGGTCGGCAAAGATCTCAACAGCAGAGATCTCATTGTGCTGAGAGCAGCAGGAGGCATTCTGGGTGCGGCTGTGATGGTCGGAGGCTATTTCATCTACGAAATTTTTCTGAGAGGATACGCCGCTGCTCTCACCGCTGTAATCCCCAACGTGATACAGGGCCTCTTCGGTGTCTTCGGCGCCTTTATCGTCCATCCGATAATGTCGAAAGCCCGCCGGGGAAAATGACAGTCGATCGATCAACCGGTCAATATTTTTGCGAGCATCCCCTGCTGCAGAAGTGACAGCGCGTCCATAGAGAGTGCCGCTGCCGCGTGGAGGAAGAATCCGCACCAGATGGATCTCGTTCTCCATGCCAGAGTCCCGAGAATCACACCTGCCAGCACTGCTGCGAGAGACTCAGGCATTGGCTTGTGATAGTGAATCATGCAGTATGGAATGGTGATTATGAAGATTGAATTAAAGCCGAAGGTCTTCTCGAGACTGAACTGTGCAAAACCTCTGAAAAAGAACTCGAGACAGAAGAACTGAGCAAGGTAAAACAGCTCTCCGACGAGCAGCAGAGCCCATTCGCCCGGCCCGGGCCTGAAATATGGATAGGAAGCCTGGAAGCCGGGGCTGAGAGAGGCCAGAATAATCAAAGGAACGAGAGCTGCGTAGAGAGCTCCTGAGAGCCTGATATTCTTTCCGATATCTTTGAGCGATAATCCAAAATCCCTTATCCTGCCGTTAAATAAATATCTGATTATCAGTGCGGGTATTGCCAGATAGCCGATGCAGCACATGATGGACCAGTGAATGACCCCGAGAAGACCCACCATCGATGAAGTAAAACCTGCGACCGTACCAGGGAAGAATACCCTTACATGCCGTGGAAGGCCGCAATATTCAAGAACAGTGAGCATCAAAGGAATATAGAGCAGAACGGTTACTGCCTGGACGTTTATACGCTCTTTTCCCAGCATTTTCTTCAGGCGCTCAGTGAGAGTCATGAATGTCACCGCCTCATCGGGAGCAGCCTTCCAGAGCCTGCCTGAGCTCTCCTATGCTCTGATATCGCTTTTCAGGCCCCTTTTCCAGGCAGCGGAGGATCGCCCTGTCAAGGCTCCTGTCTATCAGCGGATTCAGCTGGCAGAGCGACGGCCTTTTCTTCGCAAACTCCTCTATCTGGTGAAGGGTGAGGCAGTAGAAGAGGGTCGCTCCCAGCGAATATATGTCGGAGCGCTCATCGGACTGACCCTTCCCATACTGCTCTGGCGGTGAGAAGCCAGGCGTCCCCATGGCGAACGTATCTTTGACCTTGAGGGGGTTGAAATACCGCGAGATTCCGAAATCGGCAAACCTGACATCTTCTTCAGACACGACTATTATGTTGGAAGGCGTGATGTCTCTGAAGATGATGGGCTCCGGCCTGTTGCCGTGGAGCACGGCAATTATGTCGCACAGCTTCAGCGCCCATTTCAGCACCAGTCTGACAGGGAAGGGGACGCTTCTCTTCATCGACAGCGAGTCAATAGTCTCTCCATCTAAGAAAGCCTCTACGATGAAATAATGGTCCCTGTGCACGAAGCTGTCTATCAACTCAGGGAATCCCTCGTGTCTGACTGCTGACAGCACTCTGGTCTCTCTTTCGAACCGCTCTTCAATCTCCTTCTCGCTGATGCCTGACGACGGGCTGGCGAGAAGCTCCTTGATCAGAACGACCCGGTTCCCATTGCCGAGATCCTCGCCTCTGTATACGATTCCAACAGGCGTTCTCGTCAGTGGCAGGACCAGTCTGTAACGATCTTTCACGATCTCTGCCGGGTACTCAGTCATTTCATCTCCTGCCATGGCTCAAAATAGGGCTGCCATATCTTCTACAGAGACATTGTCATCCCTTCCAAGATAGTACTGCAGTGATCGAGTGGTCGAGTGGTCGAGGGATCCAGGGAAGGAAGAAATCTTCTGATCTCAGATTCTCAATATCAAGTGGTCAAGTGGTCAATGTGAAGAAATTCTCTTTCAATCCCTCGATCCCTGGATCTCTTGAACCCTTGATCTCTCAATCCATTGATACCTGAAATACATGGGGAAAACCTGCCCGAATAATCCTGTCAAGGCTCTTGATTTTTTGTATTCCGCAACTTATAATACTATTAGGCAAGCCTAATATTTCTGTGAGGATTGCATTATGATATCTGAAAGCATGGATGAATACATAGAGGCTCTTCTGAAATTCGAGCACGAAGGCTTGCAGGCCACAGTCAAGACTCTCGCTCAGCGTCTCACGATAACTCCCCCTTCCGCTTCCGGGATGGTGAGAAAGCTTGTGGCAAAAGGGTTTGTAACGCAAGGTGGGAAGAAGGGCATAGTCCTTACTGAAACAGGCAGAGAGAGGGCGCTTAAAATAATCAGGAAGCACCGTCTTGCAGAGCGCTTTCTTGTGGATGTGCTGGGCCTTCCATGGGATGATGTGCACGACGATGCCTGCAAGTTCGAGCACATCCTGTCTGACAGGGTTGCAGACGCGCTCGAGATGTTCCTGAAGAATCCCGAATACTGCCCTCACGGCCATCCGATCCCGAACAAGCAGGGAGTTATAAGGAAGGAAGATTACATAAGGCTTTCTGAGCTGAGAAGCGATGACAGCGGCGAAGTCGTGAAGGTGGCAGAAAACTCCCAGGAGCTCCTTCGCTATCTGTCGGCTTTGGGACTAATTCCCGGAACGAAATTTCATATCGAACAGGTCGCTCCATTCAACGGGGCGTTTCTCGTCAAGATCAAGGACTCGTGTTACGCTCTCGGCAAAGAGATCGCAGAAAAGATATGGGTAAGGAAGAAAGCAGGGCACGCAGTCTAGATCAAAAGGGTATGGCGGTTTGACTGGAAAAGATATTCATGAAATAGAGAGCTTGAGGGAAAGGACATCACATCTCATTGCCCTTGCTGGCAATCCGAATGTGGGAAAGTCATCCATTTTCAACAACCTCACCGGTCTAGGCGTGATGGCAGCCAACTACCCCGGAAAGACTGTCGAGCTGAATCTCGGGACAACGAAGATCAACGGTACATCCATCGGCATTATAGATCTGCCCGGAATCTACTCATTCGGCTGTATCTCCGATGACCAGTACGTGGCCCGCCAGACCTTGCTGGAGTGGTCGTTCGACACTGTCATCATGGTCATAGACGCCACGAACCTGGCGCGCAACCTATACATGCTCCTGCAATTGATCGACATGGGCTTCCCTGTCATAGTGGCGCTGAATCTGATCGACGAGGCTGATAAAGCCGGACTTCGGATCGAAGTCGAAAAGCTCGAAGAGCTTACCGGCGTTAAGGTTTTTGCCACTGCGGCGGTGCGTGGACAGGGCATTGAGGAGATGATGAGGCACGCCGTTGCTCCTGAATGCTCGGTCGGGCACTGTGCGAGAAAGTACACATATGGAAGCGTCGTCGAGGAGGAGATAGCGAGGATCTCTTCGCTGCTGAAGAAGCTGGCTGTCAGATTCCCATTCCCGCTCTCAGAAAATGCCTGCGCGCTTCTGCTGCTCGAAGGAGACGCCCAGTTCCTCGAGCTGCTGGAGGAGTTCCCGGCCAGGGAAGAGATACTCGTCGAGCTGGCCAGGTCGTGGAGAGCGATCAAGGACGTGCACGGCGAGGATGCGACCCTGTGGATAATACGGGAGCGTCACGGGATAGCAGGAACAATTGCGGCGGCCGTCCAGTCGTGCCGGGCCAGGAAGAGCAGGAATGACAACACGCTGTGGAAGCTCTCGACGAATCCTGTCACAGGCTTTCCCATACTGCTCGGAGTGTTCGCGGCGATACTGCTGGTTCTGTTCAACGGTGGTAACTGGCTAGCTTCAGTCCTCGACAGGCTCTGGTCAGGGTTCTGCTCGCCTCCCATCTCCTCGGTTATACACGCGATTGCCGGAGATTCAATGTGGGCAAAGGTTCTGTCGTGGGGCTTCGATGACGGCCTTCTCGCAGCGGTCAGCGTTGGAATACCATACGTGCTGATCTTCTATATCATCCTCTCTTTCCTCGAAGATACAGGCTATCTGAATTCAGCAGCCTTCCTGCTCGACAGGGCGCTCCATACAGTTGGCCTTCATGGCAAGGCCTTCATCCCACTGGCTGCGGCAATAGGATGCAACGTCCCGGCAGTCGTGGGAACGCGTATTCTGAGCTCGAAGAGGGAGCGCATAATAGCCATCTTCCTTATAGTGCTGGTCGCCTGCAGCGCCAGGATCGCAGTGATAATAGGGGCGGTATCCAGATTTCTCGGCTGGCAGTGGGCGCTTGTCATCTTCCTTATAGATATCTCCATTGTGATAGTGTCTGGAATCCTGATGAACCGCCATACAGGCGGCGAGTCTGAAGGCTTCGTGATGGAGGTCTTTCCGCTCAGGAGCCCCCATCTCATGACAGTCCTGAAGAAGACATGGACACGGTTCGCCGATTTCGTGCTGATAGCGACCCCGATAGTCGTCGTGGGCAGCCTCGTCCTGGGATACCTCTATGAATCAGGGCACATATGGAGCCTGTCCCGTCCGCTCGCCCCTGTCTTTGAGCACTGGCTGGGCCTTCCCCATTTTGCCGGCTTGACCCTTATATTTGCCGTATTGCGGAAAGAGCTGGCCCTGCAGTTTCTCGTGACGCTCGCCATGGCTCACCAGGGGCACAGCATTGACAACCTCCTCCTCATCATGACGAAGGAGCAGCTCTTTACGTTCACTCTCTTCAATACGCTCTACCTTCCGTGTCTCGCCACGATAGCGGTGATACAGAGAGAGCTGGGATTTCGCTGGACCTGCGCGATTCTTATGGCGACACTGACGTTTACGATAGTCTTCGTCGGCATCGTTCATCATCTGCTCATGCTGACAGGGCTGCTTTCGTAGAAGGCCCTGCATCGGCAAAGACAGTGTAACAAAGGAGAGCCGGGGAGTGTCTAGAGAGAGTGAATCTATAATGCAGGTATTGGGTACAGGGTACGGGATCAGTGGCAAAAACGACTGATTGCAGAAACAGCCTGCCGGAATTGTCATGATCCTTAACCCTCTCCATATCTCCATCCTCTCCATCTCCCCATTTTTACACTCTTTATGCAATGAACTTTCGACGGGCATAATGAGCTTGAAGGTGCATAGACTGATTCCAGGGAAATGGATATAGTACCCGAACGGATTTAACAGTATGAAAGAGAGATAATGGCTGTATGAAAACCCTGAAGAGAGTCCTCATTGCTTCTGTATTCCTTTCCATCATGGCTGTGCTGATAATGTCATCTGCCAGGAGAGGCGAATCTGCATATCATCACATGGGCGAAAAGGATACCGACATCTTTCTAACTGTCTATCCAAAGTGCAGGGGAACAAAGCTCGACAACTGCTCGCTGTGCCATTCAGGCGGGAGCTACGGCACGAAGGAGTCGACGGTCAATCTGGGGAGCTGCCAGTGGTGTCATTATAAATACGGCTATACGGCGCCTCACGGAGACATCATGGATACGCTGAACCCCTTCGGCCGTAATTATCTCGAGGCAGGGAGGAGCGCGGAGGCGATCCGCTCCATTGAAAGAAAGGATTCAGATGCCGACGGGTATGTCAATGTCGATGAAATAGCGGCTGTCGCCTATCCCGGAGATCCGGACGATAATCCGATGAAGGTGACGGCGCCCTCCCGTGTCTATTCGCTCGAGCAGCTCGAAAAGATGCCGCAGCACAGCCAGTTGATGCTCTTGAACGCCCACAAATCGAAGGATTATTATGCGAACTACACCGGCGTGGCTCTCGAAGATCTGCTGAAGGACTGCATGCTGCCAACTGCAACAGGGATCAAAGTCTACTCGCCAGACGGCTTCTCCCAGTATTATCCTCTGAAGCCCGACCCCAATCCGCTCTTCTATCATGTGAACGGCGTGTATCCGCAGGCGAGATATTACTATGACAGCCAGGCTGACTGCTCGAAAAACAAGGACGGGTGGTGCGAATATCAGTCGCCTGCTCTTCAGGGAAAGAATGACGATGAGGTGATAGTGAACCCTCATGGCCTCAGGCTCCTTCTGGCGATAAAGCGCGACGGTACCTGTCTTGGCCCGGGCACTCTGGGATCGCAGAACAAGCTCGATGGAGAGGGGCCGTTCAGGGTGTTGCCTCCCCAGAAGTTTCCCTGCCCGCCTGATCAGAGGCAGTCTGCCCCTGACGCAGCGAACAGCTCTCTTTATAAATGGCCTTTCGATTACAATGCCGACCACAATGCCGGCTTCTCGACACGCTCCGCTACGATAATCAAGGTGGAGCCCCTTCCTGAAGGGACAACTGATATAAATACGGCTGAGGCAGGCTGGAATTACGTGGATGGGAAGCAGATAGTGATCTACGGAGCGGTCAACCCGCTGCCTGTGATTTCAGACAAGCTCGACAGTCTGCAGAATCTGATGGAAAAGCAGGCAGGCAGCCTGTTCAGAGATCCTGGCGCAAAAGATGCGGCGCTGAGGAAGATCGGGGAAGTCAGGAAATCGATTTCAGGCCGCCGCTATTCAGAGGGAGTCACTCTTCTCGAGACAGATCTGATGAACCTGATCGACAGCAGTATGAACGATACGGAAGGCAGGAAGAAATGCAGGTGGTCTGTGCACGAGCTGATAGTGCTGCTTAAAATATTGAATTGAACTCCATAACTGCAGAAGGCCGGCTTCGAAGCCGGCCTCCTGCTCTCTATGTATGCCACAAACCTCCCCGATGTCGGGGGGATACCCTCAAAGGGCATCAAAAAGTCGTTATGAATCAAGTATAGATCAAAAATCTTAAAAAATCCTGAGAAAATGGTCATACTCACCGGCATAATTGACGACACCTGTCCTGGGAACCAGGAACGGCAGAAGCTGTGGTAATTTGGCCCGTTAATATTCGATGCTCCCGAGCAGAATATGGAACGGTGAAGACGGAGAGCATCGGGAAACAGTGGGAATCTCAGGACGCTCATCATATGCAGGACGTTCTCAGCAGGGGCGGAGAGTGTAACCCACTCCTCTTACTGTTTTTATCCCAGCTCCGCATTTTCCCAGCTTTTTTCTGAGGTAGTTGACGTAGACTTCCACCAGATTGTCGCTCTTGTCATCAGATTCGCTCCAGATGACCTCAAGGAGCCTCCCTCTCGAGAAGACGATTCCCTGGTTGTGCATCAGAAAGCTGAGCAGCGAGAACTCTTTCTTTGACAGCGTCACCTCACGACCGTCAGCGAAGACCCTGTGCTCTTCGGTCAGAAGCTCTATTCCACAGGCCTTCAGGCACTCTCCAGGGGCCTTCCACCGCCTGCAAACCGCCCCGATTCTGGCGTTCAGCTCGTCGATATGAAACGGCTTCACGACGTAGTCATCGGCGCCGTGCGAGAGAGCCTCCACCTTGTCCGCTATGTCGTCAACGGCTGTCAGCATTATGATTCCCATCGACGGATGGTCCTGGCGGAGGCGCTCGGCCACCTTTCTGCCGTCGATGCCGGGAATGCGAATGTCTACAATGGCGAGATCGGGGTTGAACAGGCCGGCTTCTGCCATGGCCTCATATCCGTCAATTGCCACTTGCACCTCATGGCCGATCCGGGTTAACTCCTCTTCCAGCAGAGAAGTGATGGCAGGGTCGTCGTCGATGACGAGTATCTTCATCAGCTTAATCATCCGTTATAATTGTGTGCGTTGTGTATTCTGCAAACCAAGAGCCTCATCCTCCGAAAAGTGGAAAGGCTTTTTGAGGGCGCGGACCTCCTTCCGGTATTCATTGCCGGGAAAGAATCAGATGGTTGATATTCAGCGGCCTCTATTCCACCCTGTTTCGACAGGCAGAGCAGGTACATCTGGCAGCAGGTTGAAAGAGGGGGTGTCACTGTGCTGAGGAATAGTGAGCTCACGGAACGGGCTGGCTGTCGTTTCTGACACGCAGGATCCTGCTGCTTTGACGCGAACAATGATAACATGCAGTGTGCCGGATATAACAGTATGAACAATGGTATATCAAATCGAAAAAAGCTGCAATATCCCAACTTTCACAAAGCTTGCCGGCAGGACCGGAACAATTCTGCCTTCTGCATATGACGCCGGTTCAAAGTGCTCTATGCGGCAAAGCGCCATCCGCATAACAGTAGTGAAGATGTCGAAAGAGCACCTGCTCCCCTGAAAGAGGTCCAATGACTATGTACAATGATGACAGCCCCGAGAGAAATCTCCTCGTTGTCGACGATAATGAGGAGATTGTACGTACATTCGTTCGTATTTTCGAAGATTACTGTCGCGTCTTTGTTTCTGCAGATGCGGAACAGGGCCTCTCGGTTTTAAAAAGGAATTCAATTCAGGTGGTCATTTCTGATCAGCGCATGCCCGGATTGTCTGGCACCGATTTTTTAGCTAGGGTCCGTAATGAATACCCTGATACCATCCTCATGCTGATGACAGGTCATGCCGATATCGACGCCATCATGAAGGCCGTCAACGAATGCAGCATCTTCAGATATATAACCAAGCCATGGATAATATCTGAGCTTGTCTTTATCGTAAAAAGCGCTTTCGAGCATTATGATCTCATCATATCAAACCGCAGGTTGCAGAAGGAGCTGGAAGAGGCCAACGAGGAACTGGAACAACGTATAGAGCAGAGAACTGCAGAGCTGGAGCAAAAGAACCGCCAACTGGAAAAGGAGGTAGGGGAGCGCAGAAAGACCGAGGAGGAGCTGGCCAGGCACCGTGATCATCTGGAAGAGCTTGTGAGGACGAGGACTGCGGAGCTGGAAGCGCAGAACTCGCGTCTGGCTGATGAGATAGCCCGGCGTGGAGAGGCGGAGGTCGAGCTCCGGAACGCAAAGGAATATGCCGAGAATCTCATTGACACTGCAAATGCGATGGCTGTGGTTATAGACACAGAGGGCAGGATACAGCTGTTCAACAGGGCGGCAGAAGTCATTACCGGCTATTCATGTGAAGAGGTAGTCGGGAAGAGTTGGTTCGAGACAATCGTGCCCAGGGAGCATTACCCCGAAGTCTGGGAAGTCTTTTCACAAGCTCGGGCAGGAAATATGTCGAGGCACTACGAGAATCCTATCCTGACAAAGGACGGACGGGAGCGGCATATCATCTGGCAGAACAGTGAGCTGCTGGAACAGGGCAGTCCGCGGGGCGTAATATCCTTCGGTATTGATATCACCGAGCGGAGGCTTGTGGAAGAGAGACTGCGCCACAGTGAGCAAACACTGCGCACACTCCTCGACGCAAACAGTGAAAGCACTTTTCTGATTGATATCGATGGTACGGTTCTCGCGGCAAATGAGATGACTTCACGGCGGCTGGGTATACGGCCTGATGAGCTTGTGGGCAGAAATATCGGCGATGTCCTGACCCCGGATGTGGCCGACCTGAGAAAGGAAAAGGCACAGGAAGCCATCAGAACAAGAAGCCCTGTTCATTTCGAGGACAGCCGTCATGAATCGTTTTTTGAGCATACCATCTGGCCCGTAATTGACGAGACCGGAGAAGTCATCAGCCTGGCGGTTCTTGCCATAGACAGGACTGAGCAGAAGAAGACTGTGGAGAAACTGAAACAGGTTTCCGAGAGCTGGAATACCGCCTTTAACGCAATCAGTGAAGCGATCGCCCTTCTTGATGAGGATGGAACCATTCAGCAGTGCAATGAGGCAATGAGCCGGATGCTCAGGATGCCCCGGGAAGATATACAGGGAAGGAAATGCCATTATCTCCTGCACGCTTCCGGTTCTTCTTTCCACATCTGTCCTTTCAGGACTATGCTTGCAACCGGGAAGCGGGAATCGGATGATGTCTTTATCGGCGGAAAGTGGTATAAGATAACTGCTGATCCCATATACTCATCTTCAGGAGATATTGCCGGGGCGGTTCACATCATCTCCGACATCACTTCGCGAAAGGTTATGGAAAACGAGCTGGGAAAGTACCACGAGCTTCTCGAGGATCTGGTGAGGGAGCGCACCGCCGAGCTGGAAGCCGCCAATGAGCGCCTGAAGGAGCTGGATCGTCTGAAATCTGAGTTCATTGCAACAATGAGCCACGAGCTGCGCACGCCCCTTAGCTCGATTATAGGTTTTACTGGTATACTCAGGCAGGGGCTGGCCGGACCTCTGAACGACGAGCAGAAGAAGCAGCTCGGCATGGCTTATAACAATGCACGGCATCTGATGGAGCTTATTAATGATCTGCTTGACATCTCACGCATAGAGGCCGGCCGGGTAGAGCTCGATTGCAGTCCTTTCAACTTTGTTGACGTGGTGAATGAGGTAAAAGACAGCCTTACGCTCCAGGCCAGCCAGAAAGGGATCAGGATCCGAACAGACATGCCCGGGCCGATTATCGAAATGAACGGAGATCGCACCAGGTGCTTCCAGGTGTTGCTGAACCTCGCAAACAACGCTGTCAAGTTTACGGAAGAGGGTGAGGTCCTTATGGTGGCGAAGATTAGCGACGAAGTATTGCAGGTAAATGTAAAAGACACAGGTATAGGCATCAGGCCCGAGAATCTGAGCATGCTCTTCGAGCCATACAGGCAGTTCGATGTCTCAAAACGTGGAATGATCGAAGGCACAGGACTGGGGCTGCATCTCTGCAGGAAGATCCTCGCCCTGATGGGCGGCACCATTGGCGTGGAGAGCGAGTTCGGCAGGGGATCGACGTTCACGTTTACTGTGCCGCTTGCAATCTCCGGAGGCGAGCAGGAAAGGGGCGGGGCATGAGAATTCTGTGTGTCGATGACAATGAAACAAGTCTCTATGTGCTCGAATACCTGATACACAGCAATGGTTATGAAGTAATAACGGCAGTCAACGGTGTCGAGGGACTGCTGAAGCTGGAAGCCTTTTCGTGCGATCTGATTATTTCTGATATTCTGATGCCTCAGATGGACGGATTCCAGTTCTGCCATGAGGTGAAAAAGCAGGAGCGGTTCAGGCAGATCCCTTTTCTCTTCTACACGGCAAACTATACCGATGAGAAAGACAGGAAACTGGCTCTCAGGCTCGGTGCCTCCCAGTTTCTCATAAAGCCGGTGGAGCCTGAAATGCTGCTGACGATTATCGAAAAGGAGCTCTGCAGCCGCAGGCCGGAAAAGGTACATGATCCCGAAGAGATACTTCACGAGGAAGTCTTTCTCAACACATACAATGAGCGTCTCGTAAAGAAGATCGAGGAGCATATCGAGAGGCTCGAAACCACATCGGCAGAGCTCCGGACAACTCTGGAGGATAAGAACCACCAGATAGCCGAGCGGGAGAGAGCTGAGCAGGAGCTTCACCGTCTGGCCATGAGACTCGAGAGCATCCGTGAAGAGGAGCGCGCCTCCATGGCGCGGGAGATACATGATCAGCTGGGGCAGAACCTCACGGCCGTCAAATTCGAGCTGGCGGCGCTCAGAAAGGAGATCCCGAAGGACTGTACCCCTTGTCATGAAAGACTCGCAGAGCTGAATACGCTGATTGACGGAACTATTTTTGCGGTGAAAAGGATCTCCTCCGCACTCCGGCCCAGAATACTGGATGATCTCGGCCTCATATCCGCAATAAGGTGGCAGTCTGCAGAGTTTGAAAAGGTGACAGGAATTAAAAGCACATGTCATTTTATTCCGGAAGACTTCACAGTCAGAGATCCTCTTTCCACCGCAGCATTCCGGATATGCCAGGAAGCCCTCACTAATGTGGCCCGTCACTCAATGGCGTCTCTGGTGGTAATAAAAGCCAGGAAATGTGACGATCGACTGGAGATGACCATACAGGACAACGGTGTGGGGATATCCGCGACAGCGATGAAGAATCCCCTCTCGCTGGGCATTCAGGGCATCAGGGAGCGTGTGCATATCCTCGGGGGAGAAGTGAGGATCGAGGGAGCTGCTGGTATGGGAACGACGGTGCAGATTGAGATCCCTCTCGTTCTGAAAGGAGATTACCACGATGAAAATTCTGATAACCGATGATCATCCCGTCGTCCGCAGAGGAATCCGCCACATCATAGCCGAGCAGTACCCTGAGTGCACTATCGACGAGGCTCCGAGCGGTTCCAGTGCTTTTAAGATGACACAGAATAGCGACTATGATCTTGTCGTGATGGATATCTCTCTTCCAGATGAAAACGGCATCGATCTGCTCAGAAGGATCAAGGAGCGGAAGCCCGCACTGCCTGTCCTGATGATGAGCATTCTTCCGGAAGAGCATTACGCCATCAGGGCGTTGAAATCAGGAGCTTCAGGCTATCTCCCCAAGGAGAGCGCACCCGATGAACTGATCAACGCCCTTCGCAAGGTGCTTTCCGGAGGCATATATGTGAGCCAGGCCCTTGGTGAGCAGATGGCCATGATCCTGCAGGGCGAGGGCAACGCTGTGCCTCACGAGACACTGTCAGAGCGGGAGTTCCAGATTATGCGCATGATCGCTTCGGGGAAAAAACTGAAAACCATCGGGGAAGAGCTCTCTCTTTCCATTAAGACCGTGAGCACACACCGGACCAGGATTCTTTCCAAGATGAAGATGAATAACAACGCCGAGCTCACGGCATATGCCCTCCAGAATCGTCTGATCTGACAGGCCGGTAAAATGCCAGGAGCCTGGGAACTTTTTATGCCACAGTTCATAACAATGCCTGACAGGAGGTATTCCCCGCGAATTGTGTGTAACCTTCCTCTGAGCCGGAATATTCGCTAAACTGCAGTCCGTCAATTGAGGCCAAGGCGTGAATAGTGCTGCCCGCATATTATAGGAATAGTCCTATTCATTCATGGCTGGAATCCTATGCCAGATTCAAAGTACTGCTGATATAGTCATTTATTGACTGTGCCGATGTCTGGGATGAAAGGGATTGTGTCGTCCTTATATTCTCATGACAAGGAGGTCTTACTCATGTTCAGCAATATGAAACTGGGGTACAGGATCACCGGAGGTGTTCTGTTCGTTGCGCTTATAGCAGCTTTCATCGGCCTCTATGGCTCGCATGTTATACGGACAATGAAGGCAGACATGTATGAAACAGGAAATGTACGATTACCGAGTATTGAAGGTCTGGCATATATGCAGGAGAGCCTGCAGAGGATCTGGGTAGGAGAGCGTGGCCTTCTGAACAAGAGGATGATGGAGACCGGTATTAGGAGGGCGCAGTACAGGTATATTGATGATGCCTTCCGGCGCCTGGACGAGGGATGGAAGATATATGAGACCCTGCCACAGACAAAGGAGGAGGCGGTCCTGTGGAATGAGTTCAAGCCCCTTTTCGAGGACTGGAAGAGGGAATATGGGGACGTGCGATCACTTGAGGAGGAGAAGGACAGACTCCTTGCCTCCGGGCTGAAGCCGGAGAGCCCGGTCATAAAAGAGCTTGATGGGAAGGCTCTGGTGTCTGATCTGAAAGCGGGAGAAAAATTGCTTCCCGTGATAGACAGGCTCGAGAAGATATGGAAGATCAATGATGAGGCGGGCAGAATGGCTGTAACGAATGCAAATAAAGCTGCAGAGACCGGCAGCACGGTGATGACTGTCATCGTGATAGCCGGATTTCTCTTGTCTCTCCTCATCGGGTTTCTTCTCTCACGCAGTATAACCGTTCCTGTGGAAAAGGTCAAGAAGATGCTCGAGGATTTGAGCAGGGGTAAGCTTGGAAGCCGGCTGGCAATGAAGAGCCGGGATGAGATCGGTGTCATGGCTAGTGCTGCAGATATATGTGCAGATTCAGTGAACGCTCTTGCTGTTGATGCGGTGATGCTCAGCAGGGCAGCCGTCGAGGGTAGGCTCGATGCCAGGGCTGACGCATCGAAGCATCAGGGCGATTTCAGCCGGATCGTGCTGGGAATGAACACTACCATGGACGCCATCGTGGGGCATATTGAAGCGATGCCTGTGCCGGCGATGATTATCGACAGGGATTTCACTGTCCGCTATATGAACAGAGCAGGTGCCGAGGTGATTGGCCTTCCTAAGGCTCAGATTATAGGCACCAAATGTTACAATCATTTCAAGACCTCAGACTGCCGCACGGCGAATTGCGCCTGCAGCCGCGCGATGGAGGACAACCGGAGAAGCACGAGCGAGACAGATGCCCATCCGGGAGGACATGATCTCGAGATCTCATATACCGGTGTGCCAGTAAGAGATGAAAACGGAACAGTTACCGGCGCGCTGGAGATTGTCACCGATCAGACTATAATAAGGAGAGCGGCAATGATCTCGCAGAAGATAGCCCAGTACCAGGAAGTCGAGGTGGCCAGGCTGACCGAGAACCTCAACAGAATGGCGCAGGGCAATCTGAATCTGGCGCTGGAGGTGGCTGAGGGCGACACAGATACGGCAGGAGTGAGGACAAATTTCATTGCCATCAGCGATGCCATCGGCAATTCGGCCCGGGCTGTCGCAGAGCTCGTGTCCGACTCGTCGGCACTGAGCAGGGCCGTCATGGAAGGGTGGCTCGAGACGCGGGTCGATGTCTCGAAGCATAAGGGCGATTACAGGAAGATTGTAGAGGGGATGAACGGCGCCATGGATGCAGTGGTGGGGCATATTGAGATAATGCCTGCGCCGGCCATGATAATCGACAGGGATTACAGGATTCGCTATATCAACGGAATCGGCGCGGAAGTGATAGGTCTTTCCAAGTCACAGATTACGGGTACCAGATGTTATGAGCATTTCAGGACTTCAGATTGCCGGACAGCACAGTGTGCCTGTACACGTGCCATGGAGGACAGCCGGAGAAGCACGAGTGAGACAGATGCACATCCTGGGGGGAAGGATCTGGAGATATCATATACCGGCGTCCCCATAAGAGATGAAAGGGGCACGGTGATAGGAGCTCTGGAGATAGTCTCTGATCAGACGGCCATCAAGAGAGCTGCCAGAGTCTCGCAGAAGATCGCTCAGTATCAGGAAGTCGAGGTGGCCAGGCTGACCGAAAGCCTCAACAGGATGGCGCAGGGTGACCTCAGTTTCAGGCTGGATGTGGCTGATGGTGATGCTGATACTGCAGAGGTGAGAGAGAACTTCCTCACAATCAGCAGGGCGATTGGCAATTCCGCTCAGGCAGTAAGAAATCTTGCGTCTGATGCACTGATGCTGAGCTCCTCTGCCGTAGAGGGAAAGCTGGCTGCCAGAGCAGATGCGTCGACCCACCGCGGCGAATATAATAAGATAATCCAGGGAGTTAATGACACGCTTGATGCCGTTATCGGTCCACTCACCATGGCGGCCCGTTACGTGGACCAGATCTCAAAGGGTATTATCCCTGAAAAGATCACTGACAGGTACAACGGTGATTTCAATGAGATAAAGAACAACCTCAATGCCTGTATCGATGCTCTCCGGGGTATCATCGAGGAGGACGGCGGCGCAGCTCTTCTTGCGGCATCTCAGAAGGATCTCACAGCCCGGGTGAAGCGCGATTACCAGGGCGCCTTCGATACCATGAAGCGGAACATCAACATCCTTCTCGAGAACCTCGAGCAAGGGTTCAGTCAGGTTGCGACCGCTACGGAGCAGGTGGCCTCGGCATCGGCGCAGATCGGAACCGGAAGCCAGGCTCTCGCGCAGGGTGCATCCGAGCAGGCGAGCTCCCTGGAGGAGATCTCGAGCTCACTGCAGGAGATGGCCTCAATGACGAGGATGAACACAGGCAATGCCATAGAGGCGCGGAAGCTTTCCGACGATGCAAAGGTCACAACCAGTAGAGGTGTTGAGAGCATGCACAGGCTCACCGATGCCGTGAAAAGCATCAAGACCTCTTCGGATCAGACGGCAAAGATAGTGAAGACTATCGACGAGATTGCCTTCCAGACCAACCTGCTGGCTCTTAATGCAGCAGTTGAGGCAGCCAGAGCCGGCGAAGCGGGAAAAGGATTTGCCGTTGTCGCCGAGGAGGTAAGGAACCTCGCCATGAGAAGCGCTGAAGCGGCAAAAAGCACGTCAAACCTCATCGAAGAGTCTGTAAGGAACACTGAAAATGGGGTCGTTATCAACCAGGAAGTGCTGAAAAACCTGGACGAGATTGCCGGCCAGGTGAACAAGGTAAGTGAGATGATGTCAGAGATATCGGCCGGCTCAGAGCAGCAGAGCCAGGGTATCGATCAGATCAATACCGCCGTCGAGCAGATGAATCAGTTGACGCAGCACAATGCGGCGAACTCCGAGGAATCGGCGAGCGCGGCAGAAGAACTGGGCTCGCAGGCTGAAGAGCTCCGCATGATGGTAAGTGCATACAGGCTCAGTAACTCTCAGCACCGCACGGTATCGAATCATAGAAAGATTCCATCATTGACCGGAGCGGTCTCATACAATAAGGCAGCTCCCGCTCAGCTTCAGAAAACCAGGGTCATGGCCGTACCTGCCGGCAGGCACGGCGGGAATGGAGGGGGAAACGGGAAAGGGAAGAAGGAGGCAGTCAGTTCAGCATCCGGCCTCATCCCTCTTGATGACACTGATCTGCAGGTTCTGGGAGATTTCTGAAGATTGGGTGAGGGGAGGTCAGCACGCCGACTGAGATCCTGACCTCCCCTGGGATGGACGGGGTCTGAGGTGGCTATATGAGAGAATGACAGCATTGAATAAATACATCTGGACAAAAATGCGCGGGTGCTCAACGGTCTCGATTACGAGAAGAATAAACAGCGTATCAGACCTGATGGCAGCCACCGGGGAGACTCTCCGGTGAGAATCTGTTCCTTTCTCTGGATCAATACATATCTTTCTGGTATAATGGAGAAGAATTATATACAACCGTGCCGGAGGTACAGATGATAGAGAAGAGCCCTGCACTTGGTGCAATACAGCAGCATATGGCAGCAGCGCCTCCCAGACAGACTGCGCAGAACGAGAGCACGGAACAGGGAGATTCTGTTTCATTTTCATCGCAAAGCGATAACTGCGGCGAAGGTACGATACAGAACAGCCTGTTAGGCAAGATCGTCCCGATGGGGCAGTGTGAGATCAAACCCGAGCTGAAGCCTGGAACAATGGCGATGATAAAGGATCTGCACGAGATTCAGAGCCAGGGGCAGGGCAAGATGCCGCTGAAGAAAATATTCGACAGCTTCGGACTTCAGCTTACTGCTGAACAACAGCAGCAGATAGATAAACGCGGCGACCTGGAGCTCAAATCAACAGCCGGGACAGGCGGGACCTTTGTAAACAAGGGCGATAAGGTGAAGCTGAGCGTCGAAGGTGCTGACATAATCATTCCCAGGGAGGTCAGCGGAAATTACGACAGCACAGACGGCTCATTTGCCTTCCATTTCGCTCCCAAGAAGACCATATCGGCGTGCAAGCTGTTTCTGTGCGCCGATCTCGAGAATCTTGCCGCCACTGACAAGAGGATAGACATTGACATGGCCGGAGCACTCTTCGACAGCTGTATAGTCTTCGAGCAGCCGAAGTAGGGGAGAACGGCAGAGTTTTGCAGAGAGCCCGGTTTGACAGCCGGGCTTTTTACGTATGCAGGTAAAAATGCAGAAGTCGATCTGTGCGGCTCGTCAGTCGCGAATCCGTGTTATGGCCCTGACAGGGCACTGGTATTCACAGTTGCCGCACTGATTGCAGCGGGTCTGATCTATCAGGAACTGCTGTGAGATCTGGAAGATGGCGCCGGTCGGGCAGAATGGAACACACACGCCGCATCCTGTGCAGTTGCTGTGGATCTGATAGTAATAATCTTTCGAGCTGGCCGTGGCGTACCTGTAGCTGGGCTGTGAAGACGGCGATGATGATGACGGTGACGGTGACGGGCCGCTGCCCGCCTGTCCCTTCATCTCCCGGACCTTTTCGTCTATCTCTTTCTTGTATGATGCGTAGACGAAGGCCAGGGCCAGCCCGAATACGACGCCCCATCCTCCGAGCAGAATTCCCAGAAAAGTAATGGCGCCCACAAGCGCCGCAAAGCCATAAAAATGCGTGATGCCCCAGGCTATGAAGTCTATGAAGGCCTGCGTGGCAGGATGGTTTTTGTCCTGCAGCACTTCCTTGTAGTTGCCTTTTTTGATTACGGCTCCAAACTGCTCTTTCAGCAGTATCGTCTTGCTCTTCAGTGTCTGCTGATCCTGATCGTTTGGAGAGGGATAGCTGTAAGAGACCTGAGGCTGCTGCTGGTATCCGCCCTGCTGCTGGTATCCACCCTGCTGCTGATATCCTCCCTGCTGCTGGTATCCGCCCTGCTGCTGATATCCTCCCTGCTGCTGATATCCTCCCTGCTGCTGATATCCTCCCTGCTGCTGATATCCACCCTGCTGCTGATATCCACCCTGCTGCTGACCTCCCTGCTGCTGACCTCCCTGCTGCTGATATCCACCCTGCTGCTGATAACCTCCCTGCTGCGGCGGGCTCTGCTGCGGAGCCTGGTAGGAGGGGCCCTGAGACTGTCTTGGCTGCTGGGGAGTGGAGTGGCGTTTTCTCGAAACAGGCCTCGGTGCAGGAGAATCGCCTGTCATGGAGGTTCCGCAGTGAATGCAGAAGCGGCTGTTGCCTCTTATCTCGCCTCCGCACCGGCTGCACTTTTTGGCCTCCAGCTTTGCTCCGCATCTCGAGCATACAGTTGAGCCCATCGGATTATCTTCATGGCAGTTTGAGCATATCATGGATATAACCTTCCTTCTTGAAGATCTTCCCGTCAGGGAGCTTCAGTACTTCTTGCTGTGCCGCTCTTCCATCGAGCATTTCTGCATGAAACCATCGAGTATGTCTCTGTTTTTCTCGGTCACCTTGGAGAATGACAGGACTGCCAGGCAGCCGCCTTCCTTCAGAACCTGCGACGAGACGACCTCCACCTCGCTTTCAAAGGGAGGCATGTTCCAGGGCGGGTAAATCCTGCATAATGTCTTCAGTCCCTCCTGGAGATACGAGGGAAACATAATCCTCATCTCAGTTGCGGTAATGCTGTGTATGAACGTCATGAGCTTCTTCGGCTGATCCCAGAGATGCAGTTCCATGGGGATTATCTGGTTGATTCGGACATCTCCCTCCTCCTTCTTCGGAACCAGCTTTTCAAAGAAGCGGCAGAGCTTTTCGAACTTATCGAGGTGGAGCTTGACAAATTTAATGGCCACCTGACCGAGATCTTCGAAAAGCGGGTTTTTCCTGACGAGCTCACACCAGAGGGGGATTGGGTCTTCCTTGTTCAGATATATGGTAAAAGGCCTGTTTTCAGGGAAGTTGAAAGATGAGATTATCCTGAGCCCGCTGCTTGAGAAATCCAGGAGAAACATCTCTGCATCCACCACTCTCCTGTCTATTGTCACTGAGATGGGGATGCTTTTCAGGAGCGGAAGCGATTTCCTCGGCGCGCCTCTCCGCTCGGATGGATCGGCCGCCTTCTTCTCCTCCTTCTCCTGCTCCTTGGCCAGTATGACTTTGATCGCCTGCAGATCGAAGACATAATCGTTTATCTTCTCTGAGACGAAAAGCTTCCTGGCGAGTAGATCCTTTTCGAGAGAGAGGCTGGCAAGCCTTTTCTCGTCGACTCCGACGAGGAGCTTTCTTACCGCCGTGTTGAGAAAGGCCAGCCTGGCGTTTTCCTTCCTGGAATCCTCGTCGAATATCGGAGAGATTATGTATGAGCTCCTGGAAAGAAACTCATTGTTGCCTACAGGGATGGAAATAGTGCTCTTTATCAGCCAGATTGAGACAGTTGTCAGTATTTCCATGCCCCTGTTGCTGATCATCGGCAGCGTAATAGCAAAGAGCTGCTTTTCTGTTGTCTCGTTCTTCCATCTGTTGCCGAAAAGCTGTGTAAAACGCCGCACAACCGCCTCTTCAGTCACCTGATCGAGCGGCTTCTGTAGTTTTTCCAGGAGATTCTTTGGTATTTCCTGGTAGTACACCTGCAGGCGCTTCCTCCTATGGGTAATCAACTCTGCCGGCCGCTCCGCGCATCATACAACCGTGCACTCTCCAGTGCAGCGAAGTGGCTGATGTCTTATTGTGTAATCCATGAAAATGAGTTTCGGCAGCTCTGGCAATAGCTCTGTAGTTCGATGGCACCCAGATGGATGCTCGTAATGGCGAAATTCGTCTCTCCGCAGAATGGACATCTCGTGGCGTAGAGAAAGGAATTGGAGCGGCATACATCGCAGCGCACCGCAGCCAGCACTGATCGCGGTGCTGCAGGTACTCTCGGCTCAAGATTGACTGGGCTGCCGCATCCAGGGCAGTGATATCTCAGTTTTACCATATATATCTTCCTGGATAATATTTTTCTTCTTCTGCTCTATTTATCCTTCAGGGATGATCAGAACAGCAGGGGCTCTGATCAGATACCCGGACTGGAGCGGACAGCCGGTTTCGCTGCGCCGGTGTAAAGGTTTTATCTTCTCTTCCTAGAATGTTATATTAGCGTCTGATATACAAACGCCGGGAATCGATACATGGAAAAATGACGCGCGTTCTGATGACATCAGCTATTCCTCACCGGCGGGGCGTCTGTCATCGCCTTTGCACGACAGCGGGATTATGTGAGAGAATAAGAGCCCACGGAGGTAAGTCAATGACACAGGCACAATCATCATCCATCTCAGCTCTAAGGGACAGGGAGCTTGCGAGAGTCAGGGATATCGCGGCAGGCAGGAGATCGGTGTTTTCTTCGGCATTTCTCCGGGAACTGCCTGAGCGGATCACGCCATTTTCCCTCTTCTTCCACAACAGGGCTTTCGGTGATGATGGCGGCATAACAAGGATTTTCTCCCATACTCTGGGGATAGGTGCTCCTCCGGACAGGTCTGCCATCCACTCGCTGTGCGGAAAGAGCTATGTCGATCTCAAGTCATTCGAAAAGCTCGTCTCGTTTCCAGGGCTGCCCTTGTACAACAACCTGGCTGAAAGGCAGAGAAAGAGCCCCGATGAACCGATTCCATATGAATGCATAGCGAATATCTCCCTTTCGCTTCCATCTCTGCTGCTCTTTCCTTTCTGGCCGCTGTACATTTACAAGACCTTTCAGACAGGCTTGACATTTTTCGAAGTGGCTGTGCAATTTCATCATCAGTATCATCACAAGGTGCTTCCCAGGTTTCATCACTACATCGACAAGCTGAAGGCGGTCGACACAGCGCATCTCTCTACGAAGGAGACTCTCGAGCTCCTCAACAACGCCGTTGAGCACGCTGCATGCAAGACGAGAAAGCACTGGGAGCTGGGGCGGATCCTGTCGATAGCGACCTACGAGCTGCTGGCGCTGTTTACGAGACTGGAGTTTGAAGACAATGACGGGACGCTCGCCTCAGGGCTCGTGGCAGGAACGGCCAGCCCGTTCCTGTCGATGGAGACCGCTCTGTGGAAGCTTGGAGACATGCTCAGGGAGAGCCCTGAGCTCATCGCGCAGATAAAGAAGAGCAGGGATCTTTCACAGCTGAAAGCAGGCGAAGGTCTGGTTTTCAGAGAGGCCTTCTCGCAGTTCCTGAAAGATTACGGGCACTGCGCCGAAGTCCACCTTGAGCTGGCAATCCCGAGATGGCGCGACGATATGGGCAGGACCCTCAGTATCATATTGGACAGGGCAGAAAACAGGACACCCAATCCTGAGAAGATACGCATACTCGATGAAGAGCGGGCCAGGAAGCTCGCCAGAGAAGCTCTAAATGCTATGCAGTGCAGTATCCGCAGGGAGATCTTCCTGCACCTTCTCGGCGCTGCCAGAAGATATGCACCTTACACCGAGCTCCCGCTGTTCTATTTCCTGAAGGAGTGTGCCGAGGTGAGGCGGCTCGCCCTTGCGCTGGGTGAGAAGCTCAAGGAGCACAACAGGTTCTGCAGGGAAGACGATATATTCTTCATACTGTGGTCAGAGCTTCCCCTCTATGTCTATGACGGTCTTCCTGTCAAGAAGATCCAGTATCTCGTGGACAGGAGGAGGAGTGAATGGGAGAATGCGCAGAGCTGCGCGCTTCCACCGGTCATATTGAGTGAGCAGCTGTATCCGATACTGAAGCGCAGTTCGCAGAAAGCCCAGTAGAGGCTGCGGATTGACAGATGATCGCTATGGCCGGGCCCTGTTCGGCCTTTTTTGTGGGTGTGCCCTCATTACGTTACGGCACAAACTTCTCCGTTTCGCCATCCTGAACCGCTCTGTCATCGGCTGCAGATTCAGCCGCTTCACTGCATTTCTCTCCTGCTCTGATGCTCTTTCTGGCCCAGGATCCGAAGATCAGCAGGAACAGCGGCGTTACCATGGCTGTCATTCCATAGATGAGCCACATCGTCTCAGTGTGCTGCGGTCCGTTCCTGGGGCAGTAGTGGGTCAGAAACCACCCGGAATAAAGGCTTGTTACAAACTTGGTCAGAAACCATGGGAACTGAGCGATCCCCATGTATGCACCTGTCTTTCCTTCCGGTGCGATCTCCGCCACAAACTGCAGGAACCTGGGCTGCCACATCGCTTCGCCTATGGACATAAGGAATATGTAGGCGAACAGTGAAAAGATGTTGGGGCCGAGCGCCAGGAAGAAAGTTGGCAGTGCCATCACGAAGGTGCCTGCGATCATCATCTTGTAGACGTCGGCTTTTCTCGTGATCGCTGCAACAAGTGGTGTCAATATGAAGATGAGAAGCGGATTTATGTTTACGAAGAACTCCATGTTCTGCGCCACTATCCCTGAATAGGCTCTGTCGACATAAGGAGGGAGGGTCAGCCAGTTATGGGCAAAGAGTGTCTGGACAGGTATCAGAATAAATATGAAGAAGGTGAAACGCCCGTCCGCCAGAGGGTGTTCTCGGAGCCACCTGATGACGCCATTCACAGAGAGCCAGTTTGACCGCTCATTTATCAAGGCAACGCCGCTTTCACTGCTCTTTGACTCTTCCCTGGGAGCGAATTTCTTTTCTTTCGGCATCATTATCCATACTACGAGGAGGCCGACAAGCGTAAGCAGCGCATAAACCTCGAAAACCCCTATTATTCCATATGACTGCCTTATGGGAGGAGAGAGCAGTGCCGGGATGAACCCCCCCAGATTCATTACGGCATAGAGCATAGCATAGCCCATCGAAGCTGTGTTTTCATCAGTATATCTCTTGACTCCCGCGTAAAGTGCGGGCTGATAGGTGCCGTATCCAATCACTATCAGCAGGAGCCCTGCGCAGGTTATCCAGAAGAGAGGCGAGTACATTCCACCTGAGCCGGAGATGGTCCCTCCGATTCCTGAGAGCCATCCTCCCAGTGATTTGGCGACATACGGCTCAATCAGCAGCAGTCTGCCTGCGAGCATGAATATCAGAGCTACTGCGAGAGCCTTTTTGACGCCCCATCTGTCGGCAAGTCCTCCCAGGAACAGCATCGCAAGCGTGATCCCGGCCGTTAGATAGCCAACCATCTTTCCTGCCTGAACGTCGTTCAGTTTGACATAGTCATTCAGGAAGATTACGAGCAGTGTCAGGATCCCGAAATAGACGAGCCCCTCGAGGAAGTTGGAGACATTGATTACCCACAGTGCCCTCGGTGCGTGGAAAAGGTCTATGAATGGCTGTGTTATCTCTTTAACCGGATTGACAGCGCCTTTTTCTTCTTCCATAAATCAGATCTTCATCCGTTTTTCCGCCAGAGGCCCCGCCACAGAAAAAGCACGTGGTTTGCTATGGAGCGGGGATTCCCTGTCAATATTCTCGTATATTTCCTGAGGAACTTTCCGGGATCCCTTGTAAGCAGGCCCAGGTTTATCGAGAGCATGTTTCTGGAGACGAGCTTCTCGACCTGTGCGGATGTGAAGTCGGGAGTCTCTATGTTCCCTCTGGCATATGTGGCCCGCTGGAATGAAAAGTTCTTTTTCATGTATCCTTTTTCTTGGCATAATCTGAACAGCTCTGTTCCCGGGAGGGGGGTGGCTATGAAGATCCCGGCCGCATCAAAGGCCAGTTTTCTTGCGAAGGCAAAGGTCTTTTCCATGTCTTTCAGTGTCTCGCCCGGCAGGCCGACTACAAAATAGCCTTTGGTGATTAAGCCGAGCTTCCTGGCGGTTTTGACAAGCGGCTCGATCATCTCAAGCTTTACAGGCTTTCTTATTATATCCTTCAGCACCCTTTCATCTCCGCTCTCGACGGCAAAAGTTATTTCATAGCACCCGCTCTCCTTCATCTTTTTAAGAACCTCTTCATCGATGCTCCACAGGGCGATTCCCTGAGGAGTGTTCCAGACGAGATCGAGCTTTCTGTCTACCATGCCCTGAAATATCTCCATCGCTCTGCCTTTTTCAA
>Ga0302252_1000248_pt1 | contig 56313 bp, 55 predicted proteins | sample AAG_RA_Leu_MG_FD_193511 | JGI IMG/M metagenome (GOLD analysis project Ga0302252, IMG submission 193511) | Enriched activated sludge microbial communities from anaerobic digester in WTTP, New Holstein, Wisconsin, United States - AAG_RA_Leu | ecosystem: Engineered > Bioreactor > Anaerobic >... | reverse complement strand
CCTGACGGCACTCATCTCTTCTTTGCAGGAGAGCCTGATTGAAAGCACCGTGGGCCGATCTCCGCACCTGGTTTTAACAAGAAGAGATATTGCCGCGCAGGGGGCGGCTGAAACATTTCAGGGGCTGCCAGTGGTTTCCCAGGAAACCACTCGGACCCGACGCGAAGAAATTCCCGACTGGCCGCTGATTGTGGATAGTTTAAGTCGGGATTCCAGAATCAAAGCGGTTCTTCCGGTGGCATTGGGTCCGGGATTTGTTCGCCGCGGTGATTTCAGCCGATCGGTTTCGATCCGAGGTGTGGATTTAGCCCAAGCAGACCGAATCTATCAAATCAGTTCTCGGATTAAAGCCGGATCGAAGACGATTACAGCGGGAACCATACTTCTTGGCAGCGAACTGGCCCGAGATCTGGGTGTGAATCCAGGCGACGCGTTAACCCTCACCTTGCCTGATGGACGGGAGACCAGCATCTTAGTGGGTGGGATTTTTGACCTCGGGGTGCAAGCACCCAATCGAACCTGGATTGTAATGAGTCGAGAACGAGCTGCTTCCCTACTCGGAACAGCCAATACCGTAACCGTCATTGAAGCCCAGGTTTTCAGCGTGTTTGGAGCCCAGGCAGTGGCTACTGATTGGCGGGTACGATTACCCGGATTAAAGGTTGATAGTTGGCAGGAAAGCAATCGGGAGCTGCTCTCCGGTATTCGGGGACAAAGTAATTCCAGCGTCATTATCCAAGTGTTTGTCCTGCTGTCGGTGACTTTGGGGGTGGCTAGTGTGTTGGCGATCAGCGCTTTGCAGCGTTCTCGACAGATTGGCATCTTGAAGGCAATCGGAATGCGCACCGGCAGCGTGGCCAGAATATTCCTTTTCCAGGGCGTACTGTTGGGGCTTATCGGTTCCGGCCTGGGCTGCCTTCTGGGATTGCTGCTGACCCAAGGATATGTTCTCATCGGGCAGAAGACGGGAGCAGTGCTGTTTCCGATTCAATTGAAAGCGCAGACCTTGTTGGTGATGGCTGGGATTGCCACCTTGGCTTCGGCGGTGGCGGCCTATGTTCCTGCCCGACGTTCCGCTAAAATCGATCCAATCGAGGTGATTCGAGGTGGATAAGGCCTTGATCAGGGTTGAAAAGGTTAGCAAGGAATATGGAATGATCGTAAAGACCACGGCTTTACGGGAAACCAGCCTTGATATTGCCCCCGGTGAATTTGTGGCCTTGATCGGAGCCTCCGGTTCCGGTAAATCGACTTTACTGAACATAATCGGCGCTTTAGACCGACCCTCTCGTGGTCAGGTTTGGATTATGGGGAAGTGTTTGGATGAAATGTCGGACAATGAGTTGTCTGACTTTCGGAATAAGACAATTGGCTTCATATTTCAGTTTCATTATTTGCTCCCGGAATTTTCAGTCCTGGAGAATGTAATGATACCTCATTTGATTCGATTTGGAACCGCTGACGAAGAAGCGTACCTGCGTGCTCGAGATCTGCTGCAAATGGTGGGAATGGAGCATCGGGTCTCAAATCGGGCAAATGCGATTTCAGGGGGAGAGCAGCAGCGCGTGGCTATCGCCCGGGCGCTCATGAACAATCCTCCCGTAATCTTGGCCGATGAACCGACCGGAAATCTGGATTCGCTGAGCAGTGAGCGAGTATTTCAACTTTTAAGAACAATCAATCAGGAGATGGGAACGGCATTCATCATTGTCACTCATAATCGTTCGCTGGCTGCCCGCGCCGACCGGCTTCTGGAAATCCGTGATGGGCAGCTCTGGAAAGACCTTGTTATTAAAGGCATGCTCGAAGATGAGATTTGGTCGGACCTGCCCAAAGAATGTTATTGATCGAACATTGAGGAAGGGTGATTGGATGTTGCCGGCAAAGTTCCGCTTCATTCTGGAAAACTGCATAGAAGGCTATCTGGCGACCTGTGTCAATAATCAACCGTATATTTCACTGATGAAAATAACACCACTGCTCGAACGCAGCGAATTGATAATCAGTACTCGCAAGAACACCCGGAAATATCAGAATCTGCAACAGAATCCAGCGGTTGCCTGTCTGTTTCATTATCGTGCGCCTGAATTAGAACAGGATCAAAGCTTGCTGGTTTTGGGCGAAGCACGGGAAATCGCTGGTGATCAGATTGAATTCTACCGCAATATCCATACCCGCAAGCATCCTGGCCGGCAACCATTCCTATTCGGTCCGGATGTTGCCATCCTGACCATTGGCATTGTATCCCTAATCCTAGCTGACGCCCAGGATCAAGTCTTGAGCTGGCCGTCAGGGAGCAGCGAAGTTTCGGCTGAGGCTTTAGGTAGCGAGAAGCAAAAAACCGAGCCTTGACCAACAGCGCTTTCGACTCGAACGGATCCGCCTTGCATTTCAATCAGCTGCTTGGCGATGGCCAAGCCGAGACCGGTTCCGGAATCGCGGCCGGAATGGGATTTGTCAACTTTGTGGAAGCGTTCCCAGATTAAATCAATGTCTTCCGGAGGGATGCCGATGCCACTATCTTGAACGCATATCTCGAATACTGATTCGGTCTCGTTGCCGGTGAGACGAATGAATCCTTCCGCAGGCGTGAATTTCAGGGCATTGTCGAGGAAAATTAGAATAATTTGTTCCAATCGCCGGGGATCAGCCAATATCCGGATCGACTGGGCGAATTCCGGATGAATAAGCGTTATTCCCCGCTCCTGAGCTGTGTACGAGAAGCGAGTGGCGACGGCATCGATGATCGCTCCGGCATCGACAACTTCTGTCGCTAACGTGACTTTACCTGATTGTAATCGACCGAGGTCCAAGAGATCGGCAATCAGATGTTCCATGCGAATCGCTTCCTCTTTGATTATCGTAAGGAATTGGGGAGTATTTACAGTGCCATTGATTTCTTCATCAAGTAGCGCTTCGGTATAGCCCCGGATCAGTGTCAAGGGCGCTCGCAGCTCATGGGAGACATTGGTCAGAAAATCCCTGCGCATCTGTTCAATCCTTGCAGTTTGCTGAGATGCTTCGGCCAACTGTCCGGAAAGATGATTAAAGGCGTCGGCGAGTACGCCTAATTCATCTTGGCGTTTTAAACGGATTCGGGAAGTATAATCCCCGCCAGCCAATTGCGAAGCAGCTGCGGCAATAGCCAGCAGGGGTTTTGAAATACTATGGGCTAAGAAGAGCCCGAATAATCCGGCTACCAATGAAGAAATCAAGAAAGAAAAAAGAATTACTCGGAGAATGGCGTTGATCATTTGCAGTACACTGGAAACAGGGGCATAGACCAGTACCGCTCGTCGAATCGAGTTTTGGTACTGGGCCGAACTCTCGGTGATGGGAACAACGGCTGCTATCATGGCGCGGGGCGCAACTCCCTCACCTTCCGTGAACTGATAGGTTTGCAAAAGGTAACCGCCCTGCCAAACTGGGCTGATGTCCTGGGCTTTGATGAGAGCTGGAACCGCCCGCAATCTTCTTCGCGGAGCGCGGCTGCTCAAAGGATCGACCATCAGCCATTCCCCATTCTTGGTCAGAATCACAATGTTTTCTCCGGAATAAGCCTGCAGACTGCTGAACAAGTCGCTGATGGTTTCCGGGTTGGCTTCGCTCTCGTCCAACTGACTGACCAAAGCGCTGATCTGCCGGGCTTTAGCGAGCAGATCCTGCTCTTTGCTGCGCAAGAAGTAGGTTTTTAATGAAAAGGGCAAAATGATGCCCAGCAGTATGCTGATTATGAGGATCACAGCCAAGTATGTGAGCGGCAGCCGAACTGCCAGGCGGTTAGACCACGAAATCATAAACGGACCTCGAAGCGGTAGCCGACTCCCCAGACTGTCTTGATCTCGCAGGGGCAGGCGGTATTAATCTTTTGACGAATTCGTTTGATGTGAGTATCGACCGTTCGAGTATCGCCGGTATATTCATAACCCCAAATTTTTTCCAGCAGTTGCTCGCGGGTGAAAACCTGCTCGGGATGGCTGGCTAAGAGCCACAATAATTCGGTTTCCTTGGGGGTAAACGATTTTTGTTCGCCGTTTAGCTTGACTTTGTATTCGTCGAGACTGATTTCCAAACCAGGCAGCCGAACTAGTCGCTCAGCGGCTTGCTGAACGGAAATTCTCCGTAAGATGGCCCGGATGCGGGCAACAACTTCGCGGGGATTGAAGGGCTTGGTAATATAATCATCAGCCCCTATTTCCAACCCCAAGACTTTATCCGCATCATCATCCTTGGCGGTGAGCATAATTATGGGGAGACTGGACTGTTGCCGCAAGAGCTTGCAGACTTCGATGCCATCGATGAGCGGCAGCATGAGATCCAATAAAACGACATCAGGCTTCCTTTGTCGGGCGAGCTCGAGTGCTTGCTGGCCGTTGCGGGCGACAACCACTTCAAAACCAGCGTTTTGCAAATAAAGATCAAGTAAATCGAGGACTCTCTCCTCGTCGTCGACGATCAAGACCAAGGGCTTGTCCATTGAGTTGTCCCTCCACAAACGTATATGTAAGATATTACAGTTAATGACTCGATTATTCGAGATGGAGATTACGTAATAATCGTAATCCCCAGATCGCTGGCTGGCGATTGGGAAGGGAGGAAGAAGATTATGGTTCGATCCGCCGTGGTCGAGGAGTTTCTGCACTTGGTCACCATAGATTCGGTTTCGGGCGAAGAACAGGTATTGGCTCATTACTTGCGCGGGGTACTGGAGGGGCTGGATATAATGTCCTGGGAAGACCGGGCAATGCCGGCAGGTGGAGTTGGACCAGGTAATATTCTAGCCTATCTGCCGGGGATGATCGAATCTCCGACTGTCCTTTTCTGCGCCCACATGGACACAGTGGTTCCAGGAAAAGGAATCATCCCGGTGGTTCGAGACGGAGTGATCTTTTCTTCGGGTGAAACAATTCTCGGAGCAGACGATAAAGCCGGAATAGCAGCCATACTGGAACTGTTGAGAAGATTGAGGAGCGAGCCGTTCCCGCATGTACCGATCAAAGTGTTGTTTTCGGTTAGAGAAGAACAAGGCTTGGAAGGAGTAAAACAGCTGGATATGGACAGCATCAACGCCGACCTCGGTTATGTGCTAGACCATGCCGGCGAGATCGGGACTATGGTTCTCAAGGGTCCCCGGCAAAATCTGATTTCGGCAAGCATAATTGGACGGGCAGCACATGCCGGCGTCAATCCGGAAAAGGGCATCAATGCTATCCAAGTAGCGGCGCAAGCCATTACCGCTATGCGGTTGGGCAGAATCGATGAAGAAACGACTGCCAATATCGGTGTCATTCATGGCGGGGAGGCGCGAAACATAGTTCCTGAAAGAGTGACCTTGAAAGGGGAGGCTCGAAGCTTAAACCCGGATAAACTGATCGTACAGACGGAGCACATGCTGCATTGTCTAAATGCAGCGGCGGAAAAGGCTGGAGCCAGCGTTGATCTGGAGGCGGAACTATTGTATCCGGAAATCAATTTAGATCCTGCGGAACGGGTGGTTCAGGTCGCTAAAACGGCTATCGAAAAAATGGGAATAACCGCCGTCTATGATCAGACTGGGGGAGGTAGCGATGCCAACATCTTAAATCAAAAGGGATTGCCGACCTTGAATCTAGGAATTGCGATGCATGATGTCCATACCTGTCAGGAACACATTTACATCAGGGATTTGGAGAACCTGGCCGAACTGCTTCATACGATTGTGCGGGTATTATCTGGCAGCGAGGAATAGGCGAAATATGAAATTCAAAGAAGAAACCGTTTCAACGGAAAGAGTGTTTTCAGGGAAAACGATTAGTCTGCGGGTTGATCAGGTCCTCCTCCCGGATGGGCGGATCGCCACTCGTGAAATTGTCGAACATCCTGGGGCGGTTGCGATAGTTGCGCTTACCGACCAGAAGGAAATTGTTCTGGTCGAGCAATACCGCAAGGCAATCGAACACAAGACATTGGAAATACCTGCTGGAAAACTGGATCCAGGGGAACATCCTCGCCAGTGTGCTATTCGAGAACTGAAAGAAGAAACGGGGATCGTATCACAGGAACTGGAACTGGTTGCGAATTATTTCACGACTCCCGGCTTCAGTGATGAACAAATACATGTATATATGGCCCAAAATTTGGATTGGGGAGATTCGCAGCCGGATGCCGATGAGTTTATTTGCACGACCAGGATACCCGTGCGGGATGCAATCGCGATGGTAGTTCGTCAAGAAATTCGTGATGCAAAAACCATAATCGGCATTCTGCTGGCGGGAATGCGAATCGCTGGGATATTCAATGCAGCTGATGCAGCTGACTGAAATCAAGGCTGATTTACATGTGCATATCGGCTGGATTGCAGAGCGGGCAATCAAGGTTCCGGCTTCTCGTGATCTCACGGTGGAGGAAATCTTAAAGCAGGCGCGGGCGGAAGGCATTCAGCTTTTAAGCTTGGTCGACGGCCTATCCCCATTGGTCCGAGCAAAATTTAAGCAACTTCGGGATGCTGGTCTACTGCTGCCGCTGCCGGAGGGGGGATTGCTGTGGGAAAATGCTGTCGTTGTTATCCCGGCAGCGGAAGTAGAAACTGTTGATTTCGTTTCGGCCACGGAGAGGAACCGAAGAGGGACGGTTTATACACATATTCTGGTATACTTTCCTGATTTAGAGTCGCTCAACTTGTTTGCCGAGAGCTGGCAAAGGGAGATGGACAATTCCCGTCGCCACTTGCTCGCTGCCTCCTCCTTGGCCAATGATTTGGGCGGACTGGTTGTGCCGGCACATGTTTTTACGCCGCACAAAGGGCTCTTTGCTGCTCCGACTGAAGTTTGGGAACGAGTTCTGGAGTCAGCTCCCGGGCAAGCGATCAAGGCGATCGAACTTGGTCTGAGTGCGGACAGCAGGCTCGCCGACCGACTGTCCTTTAATGCTAATTTTCAATATTTCAGTAATTCCGATGCGCATTCGATCCGGAGGCTGGGCCGGGAATTCACCAATCTGATGCTACAACGCCCTTCCTTCCGAGAACTGCAGCAGCTCCTCTGGGGGCGCGCCGGAAGAAGGATTTCAACCAATTATGGCCTCTATCCGGAGTTGGGCAAATATTATCGCAGTTTTTGTCCCGCCTGCCGACGCATTTGCTCGGAGATGCCGCCGATTTTATTATGTCCGAAATGTGGCAATGATCGGATCATCAGGGGAGTTTGCGACCGAATCGAGTTATTGGCCCGAAGCTATCCGGCAGGGCATATCAAGCAGCGACCGGAATATCACTATAATATTCCGCTGGAATACCTGCCCGGATTCGGGCCTAAGACCATTCGGCGGCTGCTGGAATCGTTCGGTACTGAACATGTAATTCTTCACCGGATTCCGCTGGAGCAAATTGCTGCAGTAGCCGGCGATCGAAAGGCGGCCTATATCGCTGCCGCTCGAGTGGGGAGATTGACATTTTCAAGCGGAGGAGGAGGGATTTATGGAAAAGTCAGCGGATGGCAATGACATGCGAGCAAATCGGCTGATCAGTCCGGTTGACTATTATCTGTTTTACCTCCGAGCCGAGCGGGGGCTCTCCGAGCATACGATCAATGCCTACTCTTTGGATTTACGTCGGTTCTGTGCCTTCCTGGCGGAGCAGGGTATCGAAGGCTGGAATTTGATCGGGACTGACCATTTATTGTCGTACATGAATCGGCTCCAGGTAAGCGGCAGGAAGGCGACGACTGTTGCCCGCAATATGGCCGCCCTGCGCTCGTTCTTCCGCTTTCTGCATTCGGAAGAATCAATCCACTTGGACCCGGCGGCAGTGATGGAACAGCCGCGTCTGCCACAAAAACTGCCGAGAGTGCTGGATCCAGCAGAAGCGAAAACATTACTGGACCAAACCAGGGCGGAGAGTCTGCTGCACTGCCGCAACCAAGCTATGCTGGAACTGCTCTATAGTACCGGTATTCGCGTTTCCGAATTAGTGGCGTTGAATTTGGACGATTTGGACTTGGTGCAAAGGCTGGTAAGATGTAAGGGAAAAAGGTTTAAGGAGCGGCTGGTTCCGCTCGGTCAACAAGCGGCTTCCTGCCTCCAGGATTATATGCAGCGCTCCCGCTCGGTATTGGCCCGGACGACCCGGGAGAAGGCGGTCTTTCTCAACCGTCAAGGCAAGAGAATCTCTCGGCAAGCGGTATGGAAAACAGTCAGATCTGCGGCCCAGTCCGCCGGTATCAACAAGACGGTCAGCCCCCATGTGCTCCGTCATTCCTTTGCGACACATATGTTGGAGAATGGAGCTGATTTGCGGTCATTGCAGGAAATGCTGGGACATGCGGATATTGCAACCACACAAATTTATACTCATCTAACATACAATCGATTGCAGCAAGTTATTCGGAAATATCATCCAAGGGCGTGAAATCACATGATTAAAAGGATTTTTTGGATCGTACTTGATGGTCTGGGGGTTGGAGAACTCCCTGACGCCGAAAAATACGGTGATAAAGGAAGCAACACATTAGCCAATACCGCGGCAGCGGTTGGTGGACTCGATATTCCGCTCCTCCAACGCTGGGGGATCGGGAATATAATTCCGGTGCCAGGGGTAGACCCCAGCATTCCTTCCCAAGCTGCATTCGGCAAGATGGCGGAAATTTCAGCCGGAAAAGATACCACCAGCGGTCATTGGGAAATGGCCGGACTCATTACTCGAAAAAGTTTCCCGACCTTTCCCCATGGATTTCCGCCTGATTTGATAGCGGCTTTCGAATCCAAGATCGGGCGAAAAGTGATCGGAAATCGGGTGGCTTCGGGAACGGAGATTCTAGACGAGCTGGGCGAGCTCCATCTGCGAACCGGCTTCCCGATTGTTTATACTTCTGCCGACAGTGTATTTCAGCTGGCGGCGCATGAAGAGGTTATCCCGGTGAGGGAACTGTACCAAATGTGTAGAATTGCGCGGGAACTGCTGCAGGGGGAACAGGGGGTAGGAAGAGTAATCGCCCGACCGTTTAAAGGGAGTAACGGAAAATACCAGAGAACTGCCGGGAGAGTCGACTATTCTCTGCCGCCTTCGGATACAACGGTTTTGGATCTGGTCAAGGCATCGGGAAGAGAAGTAATCGGAGTAGGCAAGATTCATGATATTTTTGCCGAGCAGGGGATTACTGACAGTTATTCCACGGAGTCAAATCACCAGGGCATGAACATCATTCAAGGGCTCTTGCGCAACCGGAGTTGGGAAGGAATTGTCATGGCCAATCTGGTTGACTTTGATAGTTTATGGGGGCATCGCAATGATCCGGTGGGATTTGCCCGGGAGCTGGCAGCGTTTGACCGGGGATTAGAACAGCTTCAGAGGGAAGCCGGTGAGGGCGAGATGATTATCCTGTGCGGTGATCACGGATGTGATCCGACCACCGCCAGCACTGATCATTCCCGCGAATATGTACCGATATTAATCTGGTTTGCGGGAATTTCTCCGGGCATCAACCTGGGAACCAGATCCAGCATGGCGGACGTCGCGGCGACTATCGTGGAAATGTGGGATCTTCCAGCGCTTACTGGAACCAGTATGGCAAACCAGCTTGCGATTGGAGGTGGCAATCATGCGGATGTCTGAGCTGATCAGAAAAAAACGAGATGGTGAAGAGCTTAATCAAGCTGAGATTGACTTCTTGATCAAAGGCTGCCTGGGGGGGAGGGTCCCAGACTATCAGGTCACAGCTTGGCTAATGGCCGTGTATTTTCGGGGTCTTACTGTTGCCGAAACAGTAAGTCTCACAAAAGCGATGATAGCTTCCGGGTCGATCATCAATCTAGAAGATATCCCGGGACCAAAAGTGGATAAACACAGTACCGGTGGAGTCGGTGACAAAACTACCTTGATCGTTGCGCCGTTAACCGCGGCGGCCGGGCTGAAGATTGCGAAAATGGCAGGAGCCGCCCTCGGATTTACGGGAGGTACCATAGACAAGCTCCGTTCCATCCCCGGCTTCAATCCGTTTTTGGATCAGGAGCAGTTTAAGCGATGTCTCAATGAAACTGGATTGGCGATTATTGGGGGCAGTGAGCACCTGGTTCCAGCGGACAAAAAAATTTATGCACTGCGTGATGTAACCGCGACTGTCGAATCAATACCGCTGATTGCCAGCAGCGTGATGAGCAAAAAGCTGGCAGCCGGCGCAGATGCGATTGTACTGGACGTCAAAGTGGGAGAGGGAGCATTTGTCAAGACTTTGGATGAAGCCCGCAGGCTGGCGAAATTGATGATCGAGCTAGGAACGGCGATGGGCAAAAAAGTGCGTGCTCTGATCAGTAACATGGAGCAGCCGTTGGGCCGGGCTGTGGGCAATTCGATCGAGGTCATTGAGGCAGTGCAGGTATTGAAGGGGGAGGGGCCGGAAGACGTACGGCGGCTGTGCATCGAGCTGGGGGCAGAAATGCTTCTGTTAGGAAAACGGACTGAGGACATGGAAGCAGCTCGGAAGCTCTTGAGCGAACTGCTGGATTCCCAGGCGGGATTTAAAAAACTTCAACAAATGGTCGCTAGTCAGGGCGGAGAGGAAAATGCCCTTACCGAATTTTCCCTGCTCCCGCAGAGTAAATTTACATGCCAGATAAGCAGTACAAGCTCAGGCTACATCCAACAGCTGTCTGCCCGAGCGATTGGCCAAGCGGCTGCCTGGCTGGGCGCTGGACGGGAGAAGGCGGATGATGTCGTGGATTATTCAGCTGGAATCCTGCTCCATAAAAAGGTCGGGGATTCTGTCCAGGCCGGTGATTCATTGGCTACCATCTATTTTAATGACGAAGCGAAACGGGCGGAAGCAGAAATGATGATTAAGAATGCCTATGTCGTCGAGGGCATTCCGGTACAGTCTCCGCTACTGATCTTGGACAGAATTTAAGGTTATCAGCGGGAAAAGCGTGGAGAATAAAGGACCCTTCGACCAAGCCGCCAGTGAACGGTCGAAGGGTCGCGAACATTCTATAGCCGGCGTTTTAAGCTATCGGCGGCAAACCATTGAATCCTCTTTGCAAATCATCATCGGTCGGAATGTAATCGCTCATTGTTCCTTCATTGTACTGCATGTAAGCATGCATATCGAAGTAGCCGGTGCCGGTGAGTCCAAAAAGAATAGTTTTGGCTTCTCCCCGCTCTTTGCATTTGAGTGCTTCTTGAATTGCACCGTAAATGGCATGGGCGGATTCCGGGGCGGGGAGGATTTGCTCTCGTTTGGTGAATAAAGTCGCGACATCGAACACTTTGTTTTGTTCGACCGAAATCGCTTCCATATATCCGTCATGATACAGTTTGGAAAGAATAGGCGACATACCATGATAGCGAAGCCCGCCAGCATGATTGGGCGAAGGGATAAAATCGCTGCCCAAGGTGTACATCTTGGCAAGCGGGGTGATTCGGCCGGTATCGCAAAAGTCATACGCGTATTTGCCGCGGGTAAGTGACGGGCAGGAAGCCGGCTCTACGGCAATGAACCGGGAATTGGTCTTGCCGGTCAGCGTATCCTGCATAAAGGCGGACATTAAGCCCCCCAAGTTTGAACCACCCCCGGCGCAGCCGATTATGATGTCCGGGTATTCCCCGATTTTTTCCATGGCCAACTTGCTTTCGAGTCCCACAATGGACTGATGCAGAAGGACTTGATTTAAAACCGAACCCAGCGCGTAGCGGCATTTTTCGTCTTGCAAGGAGAGCTCGATCGCCTCCGAAATTGCACAACCCAGGCTGCCCCCGGTTTCAGGATCCCGGGCCAGAATCGCCCGGCCGACTTGAGTTGTGTCGGACGGACTGGGGATGATTTTGGAACCGTAGGTTTCCATGACAGCCTTGCGGAAAGGCTTTTGCTGAAATGAAACCTTGACCATGAAGACGGTTAGATTCAGCCCGAAATAGGCGCAGGCCATGGCGAGGGCCGTGCCCCATTGCCCTGCTCCGGTTTCGGTGGTCAACGATGTTAGTCCCTGTTCCCGGGCATAGTAGGCCATAGCAGCCGCGGCATTCAATTTATGGCTGCCGGAGGTGTTGTTACCTTCAAATTTGAAGTAGATTTTTGCCGGAGTATCCAATGCTTTTTCAAGATTATAGGCGCGTACCAACGGGGACGGGCGGAACATTTTATAATAATCCAGCACGCCTCCGGGAATGTCGAAGTATCGGGTAGTTGAATCCATTTCCTGTTTGCACAGTTCTTCACAAAAGACCGGATACAATTCCTCGGTCGTGAGCGGTTTGAATGTTCCTGGATTGAGAAAAGGATCATGTTGTTCCTTCATATCCGCTCGAATGTTATACCATTGAGTCGGCATTTCCTCTTCGGTGAGATAGGTTTTGTATGGGATTTTCGCCATTATGATAACCCCTTTCATAGATTTATTTTTTATGAAACAGCAAGTCCAGAAGCTCCCGTCGGAGGTCAACCGTCAATAAAAAAACTCATATCCCTACCTTGCAGGGACATGAGTATGTGCTCATGCGGTACCACCCAAATTGGTCGAAGACCCACTCATTCATCACACCCAGCGGTGTGCTCCCTTGATAACAGGTGGAGTTCCTGTTGGCCACTACTCTGTCTCCATTTGGCGGCCACCCTCGCCAGTCCATTCAACTTGCCTGTCACTGCTGCAATCGCAACCTCTGCAACTCTCTGGAAGTTCAGTTGCAAGTTTACTATTCTGACTCATCGGTTTTTGCACTCTGCATTGTATAGCTAATCAGCCGATTTGTCAATGAGTAAGCCTGCCGATCAGCTCCTGGAACCAACGGCTTCCGCCTGTTTGGGATTTGGAGAGGGTGGTCGCGTTTGGTTGCGGCGAGGGCTTTAGTTGACACTCCTTCCACGGCTAGTTAGAATTATATGAATATGCAACAACGACTATAGTTCGGAATAAAGCATGCGGCATGGAGGGATGGAAACTGAAACTGCGTGGAAATATGGCAATTGATGCTCAGGGACATCTACACATAGCCGGGAACGATACGGTGGATTTAGCCCGGCGCTTTGGGACTCCTTTGTACATTATCGACGAAGATTTAGTTCGCGATATCTGCCGCCAATATCGGCAGGAATTCATCGAAAAAGCTGGCGGAGAGGTGCTTTATGCAAGCAAAGCATTTCTTACTCTGGCCATGTGCAAATTGATTCAAGAAGAAGGGCTGGGGCTCGATGTGGTTTCCGGCGGTGAATTATTCACTGCTTTGCAGGCTGGATTCCCCAGCAACCGGATATACTTTCACGGCAATAACAAACAGCCGGATGAGTTGAAATTAGCCCTGCAATCCAGAGTGGGCAGGATCGTCATTGACAATATCAGGGAAATTGACTTGGTCGAGCAAATAGCTGAGAGCGAAAATATCCGGGCGCAGGTGCTCTTGCGAGTGACTCCGGGAGTTGAGGCACACACTCATGAATACATCAAGACCGGCCAAATCGACAGCAAATTCGGATTTACTGTTCCGAATGGAGACGCAATGCGGGCATTGCAGTATGCTTTGACCAAATCGCGACTGATTGTCAGCGGTTTGCATTGTCATATCGGTTCTCAGATCTTTGACATGAACTCATTTGGACATGCTGCCGGCATTATGATGCAGCTGCTCAAAGACATGAAAACGCAGCTGGCCTGGGAAGCGCAGGAACTTAATCTGGGTGGCGGGTTCGGAATCTTCTATGCGGATGGAGATACACCGGCCAGCATTGCCTCGTATGCAGAAGCAGTGCTGCAGGTTGTTGGACAAAAATCCGCCGAGCTGAATCTGTCCCGACCGAAAATTATTGTAGAGCCCGGTCGATCGATCATCGCTGAAGCGGGCACGACTCTTTATACGATCGGCTCCATCAAAAACATCCCTGGCGTTCGAACCTATTTGGCGGTTGACGGGGGAATGACTGACAATCCGCGCTATGCTTTATACAAGTCCCGCTATGAAGCCTGCATCGCCAATAAGGCTGATCAGCCGGCGGAAGAGTTGGTAACGATAACCGGCAAATGTTGTGAGTCGGGGGATATGTTGATTTGGGATATCGCTCTGCCCAAAGCCGAGTCGGGAGACTTGCTGGCGGTAGCTTGTACCGGTGCTTATAATTATTCAATGTCAATGAATTACAATCGGATTGGCCGGCCGGCGGTCGTTCTCGTTAAGGCGGGAGAGGCGGACATCATAGTAGAAAGAGAAAGCTATTTGGACCTCATCCGCAATGATCGAATTCCTCCCAGAATGCAGAGGCAATGACGGGGGCAGGTGATCGTGGCAGTATGGAAATCATTGTTTCACATAATCACCTCGACTTCGACGGACTTGCCTCGATGGTTGCCGCCAAAAAACTATACCCCCAGGCGGAGCTGGTCTTTGTGGGGGGGTTGTCTGCCAATGTGCAGCAATTTATGGCGCTGCATAAAGACACTATCGCCGTGCGTCGGCTCCGAGAGATCGCACTCGACGCCGTTAGGCGGGTAGTCGTGGTCGATACTCACTCTGCTCCGAGACTTGGTGAATTAAGCGATTGGATTGTCGGCCGCGAAATTGATATCCATTTTTACGATCATCATACTCTCAAAAGCGATCGGTTGCATGGCAGTGTGGAACAGTGTGAACCGGTTGGAGCAACGGTCACCCTGCTGGTTGAAAAAATCCAGGCGCAAAAAATTCAGCTCTCAGGGCTGGAAGCCACATTATTGGCATTGGGAATCTATGAAGACACCGGGAGACTGACGTTCTCGACCACCACCGCCCGCGATGCTCGGGCGGTTGCTTTTTTGCTGGAACGGGGAGCAAATCTAGAAATTGTTTCAAATTTTATTGAACTGACGCTTGATGCTCAACAAAAATTACTGCTCAATGAATGGTTGAATTCGATCACCCATTATTCGATCAAAGGCCTGGATATAGCGATTGCATCGGCCATTCGGGAAGAAGGGTTGGGCAATCTTGACTTTTTAGCGCATAAACTCTCTGATGTAGAGGGTTCGGAAGTTCTCATCTGCATTGCCCAGATGGGGAAGAATGTGTATTTGATCGTCCGCAGCCGCAGCGAACAGTTTTCCGCCAGCGAATTATGCAGCTATTTTGGAGGGGGCGGGCATCCGCGTGCAGCTTCGGCAACGATCAAAAGAAGTGATCAGGGTGCGGTCCTGCAGAAGTTGCATGAAATTCTTCCGAAGATGGTCCACGCATCGGTGGTAGCCCGTGACATCATGTCAACTCCGGTCAAGACAATAACGCCGGACTTAACCATTGCCGAGGCCGGGAAATTGTTGCTGCGATACGGCCATACCGGCTTCCCAGTGGTGGAAGATGATAAGATTATGGGAATGATTACCCGCCGCGATATTGAGAAAGCCAGGATGCATAAGTTGGAGCATGCTCCGGTCAAAGGATTCATGGCTCGCAAAATTGTGTTCGCGGGCACTGACACGCCACTCGCGGAATTACAGAAATTGATGGTTCTGCATGATATTGGAAGAGTACCGATCCTTGCCGAAGATGGGAAATTGATCGGCCTTGTGTCCCGAACTGATGTGTTAAAAATCTTTCATGGCGAAGATTATCAACACCACCATGTGCTGCTTTATGAAGACTCCAGCGAGGCAACTGAATCCTGCCAGCTGACGCGAAACATTGCGCCGATATTAGCGGCGGAATTAAGCCCAGCCATGATCGGTTTGCTGCGACAGGCGGGAGAAGTGGCGGACAGCATTAATGCGGCGGTATACATTGTGGGGGGATTTGTCCGGGACATCTTGATGCAGGTGAAAAATTTTGATGTCGATTTCACGGTGGAGATTAACGGAATCGAGTTTGCCCAGGCGATGGGTGATCAATTATCAGCGAGAGTGCGAATTCACAAACGGTTTGGGACGGCGGTACTGGTCCTGCCGGATGGATTCAAGATTGATATTGCAACCGCACGGCGTGAATTTTATGAGTTCCCGGCGGCACTGCCCCGGGTCGAACGGGCTACCCTGCGTCAGGACCTCTACCGCCGGGATTTTACGATCAACGCTATAGCGGTTCAACTTAACGGCGACTGTTTTGGCGATTTGATTGATTTTTTCGGAGGAGAAAAGGACCTTCGGCAGGGAATGATTCGAATTTTGCACAGTCTCAGTTTTATTGAGGATCCAACTCGCATCATCCGGGCCATCCGTTTTGAACAACGATACAATTTTCAAATTGAGGAGCAAACTCTAGGAATTTTGAGGGAAGCGGTAGCAGGGAAATTTTTGAGCCGGCTTTCCCCCCACCGAATCAGAACTGAGTTGGTTTTGATTCTTCAGGAAAATAATCCTGTACCGACAGTAAGAAGAATGGTCGAACTGGCGGTAATGGATCAAATTGCGCCGATGATAGAGTTCAATCATGAATTCTGGCGAATGCTGAACAGGATCCCGAAAGTAATCGAGCAGGCAAGAACATTGGTGGGGGAACAAATCGTAGCCGGGATCGAGCGGTGGATTATCTACTGGCTGATACTTTTTCATCAATCGGCGGAAGATCAGGGAAGCCGGGTAATTCGCCATTTCCATTTACCCAAAAAAGCAGCTGGGATGGTAGAGACTGCGTATGCTCTGGAACGGCAGTTGACCGGCTTGGGGCTGCCGCCCCGAAAAATCAAGATGAGCACCCTTCATGGGATTCTAAAACAGTCGCCACCGGAGATTATTCTCTATTTGATGGCGCGGACTTCCTCGCGGGCGTGGCAAAGTCGGCTGCTCCAATATCTTCGAGCGGTTGTAACCGACCGGCCTTTGTTGAGCGGCGAAGATCTCAAGCAGAAGGGAATACCTCCGGGACCTATTTATTCCGAACTGCTGAAGGCAGTTGCGTCAGCCCGCTTTGACGGGTTGATTCTGACTCGGGAGGAGGAAGAACAATTCATCGATAATTGGTTGGCAAGAAAGGAGGGAAATAATGAACATTGACTTTGCGCAGTGGCTACTGCTGGCGCCGGGGATTATTATCGGGCTGACCATTCATGAATATTCTCATGCTGCCGCAGCCAGGTGGTTGGGGGACGATACAGCGGCGAGGATGGGACGATTGACGCTCAATCCCTTAGCGCATTTAGACATCCTGGGACTGCTGATGCTTTTTCTGGCTGGATTTGGCTGGGCTAAACCGGTACCGGTAAATCCCAATAAATTTTCGATTGATCGTCGCTGGGGATCGCTGCTGGTATCATTGGCCGGTCCGGCGTCAAATCTGTTTCTGGCCTTCACCGGCTACCTGGTTTTGTACTTGAGCTTCCATCCGTTGCGGCTAACAACTGAGCAAAGCATGATCAGCATAGTGTACGGCTTGATTCACATCAACGTGATCCTGGCTGCCTTCAATTTGATTCCCTTGCCCCCTCTGGACGGATCGAGAATATTAGCGATTATTTTTCCGGTTCGATACCATGCCTTTATAATGGAAATTGAGCGTTACGCGCCGGTAATATTTATTCTACTGATCATCAGCGGGGTTCTGGGCCGGATTATCAGACCAGTCGCCGCTGTACTCAATGAAGTGGTGGCCTTGCCGGCCGGTCTGTTGTCGCGTTTATTGATGAGCTAATGCCGCTGCCAGTCCAGCGTCGGTAAATTTTGAGGGGAGATGATTTATTTGCAGCAGCCAGTTGCGACCGCCAGAGTACTCAGCGGGATGAGACCGACTGGTCGACTTCACCTCGGGCATATGACAGTACTTAATAATTGGGTTCAGTTGCAGTCAAAGTTCGAATGTTACTTCTTCGTAGCCGATTGGCATGCATTGACCACCTCCTTTGAAGAAACCCAATTGTTTGCCGGATACATTCGGGATCTGGTCATAGATTGGTTGGCGGTTGGTCTTGATCCACAAAAGAGCACGATTTTTATTCAGTCCCGGGTTAAGGAGCACGCTGAACTTTTTCTGCTGCTTTCGATGATTACCCCAGTTTCCTGGCTGGAGCGATGTCCGACTTACAAAGATCAGGTCATTCAGTTGGGGCAGCAGGGTAAAGAAATCGCTATGCTAGGATTTTTGGGTTATCCGGTGCTTATGAGCGCTGATATTTTAATGTATCAAGCGCAGTTTGTCCCGGTTGGCGAGGACCAATTGCCGCATTTGGAGATCTGCCGGGAAATTGCCCGCCGTTTCAATTATCTCTACCGCCAGGAGGTTTTTGTAGAGCCGAAAGCATTGCTGTCAGAAATAAGTCTTTTGCCCGGACTGGACGGGCGCAAAATGAGCAAGAGCTACGATAATTTCATATCTCTCTCGGCGAGTTCAGATGAAATTAAAACCAAGGTCAAGACCATGGTGACGGATCCAGCCCGAATTCATAAAACCGATCCCGGGCATCCCCAAATATGCAACGTCTTTGCTTTTCATAGGATCTTCACCTCGGCAGCAGCGCCTCAAATTGAAGCCGACTGCCGGCAGGCGGGCATCGGTTGTGTGGCATGTAAGCAATTGCTGGCTGCATCGATTGACAGTTATATTGCACCCATTCGGGAAGAACGGCGAAAGCTGGAATCAAATCCGAACCTAGTGGATGAGATTTTGGAGGATGGCAGGGAACGGGCGACTCGAGCCGCTGTGCGGACCATGGAGATGGTTCGTGGCGCGATTGGCATGTAATAACCGGCGTGATGTAAATAATGATGAATTCGATGAAAATTGGAGGAAAACAGCGAATTACGGCGAATTTTTATTTCAGCCGCAGGCAGTAGCCTGGAGGACATGCTGTTTTTAGGGGGAAGGCGCGAAGCAGTCAGTGACATTCAGATCAGAAGCAGTAAACGCCCGGAAATTGAAGGAGGAGAGAGTATGAATTTTGAGTTGACCCCCGAACAAGAACTGATCAAGAAAGCCGCCCGAGAATTTACGGATGAGCTGGTTGCCCCCCGGGTTGAGCAGATGGAAGCGACTCATGAATCACCGAAAGATTTATATAAAGCCATGGGCGAAGCAGGTTTCCTGGGAGTAATGGTCCCCGAAGAATACGGCGGGAGCAATTTGGGATCATTGGCCGCGATGTTGATCATCGAAGAAATATCCCGAGTATCTTCAGCCTTGGGGACCGGTTTGCAGGTTCACATTCTCGGCTATGTGCCCTTGGTCCAAATGGGTTCGGAAGAATTAAAGAGAAAATATCTACCGGGAATGGTCACCGGTGATTATATCGCCACCTGTGCTGTAACCGAAGCTTCCGGAGGCTCTGATCCTACAAGTATGAGTACGGTTGCTGTCAAACAAGGCGACGAATGGGTGATCAATGGCCGGAAATGCTTTATTACCATGAATGACACCGCCAATGCCTGCTGCGTGGTGGCCAAGACCAAGGATGAACCGAAAAAGGAATTTACTGGGTTTTTCGTCGACAAGACGATGGATGGCTATCGTACCGGCCGGATGGAGCACAAAATTGGATTTCACGGATTGGACAACGGTGACTTAGCTTTTGTCAACTGCCGGGTCCCCGAGTCGAATATCATTGGTGCGCAGGGCAAAGGGATTGCCGTTGCCTTTGGCGGAATCGGCCGCTGGGGGCGGCTGGGGATGTCTTCGGCAGCTCTCGGGGTGATCAAGGGATCACTGGATGCAGCCGTAAAATTTGCCAATGAACGAATCCTCTACGGCAAGCCGATTGCTGAACTTCAGGCTATTCAGTTTAAAATTGCGGAAATCTTTTATTTGCTGCAGACTAGCCGGCTGGTGGCTTACAAAGCGGCCTGGCTGGTAGATCAAAATACGCCGGATGCGGAACTGGGACCACATGTTGCCTGCTCCAAATTATTCGCCACTCAATCAGCCATTCGGGCTGCCAATCTGGCGGTCGAAATCATGGGCGGCTATGGAGTAGTAGCCGAGTACAGCGCGGAGCGCTTTATGCGGGATGCCAATATGATTTGGGCGGCAGCGGGGACGGCGGACATCATGAATATCATCATGGCCCGAGGTGCTTTAGCCGGGAAAGAATAGTAACATCTGCAGTTTCGTTAGAGCGGGGGGATAGAGATTGCGACCACTTAGGATTGCCGTTTGTGTCAAACCGGTTCCTGATCCCAAACAAAGCAACACATTAAAAATCGATCCAGCTACCAAGACATTGGTAAGAACAGGAATTCCCCTGGTTATCAATCCTTTGGATAAAAACGCTTTGGAAGCTGCGATTAAACTTAAAGCAGGCGGGGGAACGGTCAGCGTGTTTTCAATGGCTCCGCCGACGGCCGAGTCTACCCTGACCGAAACCTTGGCCATGGGGGCTGACGAGGCTTTCCTCCTTTCCGACCGGGCGTTTGCCGGTGGAGATACTCTGGCTACTGCTCGGGTTTTAGTGGCGGGCATCCAGAAGCAGGACCCCTACGATCTGATTTTATGCGGAGCCGAAAGCTTTGATGGCGGGACCGCGCAGGTCGGACCGCAAATTGCGGTTTTACTTGGCCTGCCATGGGTGACCAGGGTATTTCAATTAAGTCGATCCAACGATGAGCAGCTGGCGGCAGCGATCGAAGACGAGCATGTGATTAGAGAGCTCCTGGTCGAGATGCCGCTGGTTATAACTGTGGAAGCGAGTCTGAATCAACCCCGAAGAATTTCGCTGATGGGGGTGGTGGCTGCCCGCAAGAAAACGATTACAGTTTATAATGCGGCCGATCTAGGGGTCGATCCGGCTGAAGTTGGTCTTGGCGGTTCGCCCACCCAGACCTGGGACTACTTTTCTCCCTCGTCGGATAAGAAGGTTGAAATGTGGCAGGGAAGTTCACAGGAGCTGGCCCGGGAACTAATTCAGAAATTGGGGTTATAACCAAGGAGGGGTAAAGTTGAAGCAGATCTGGGTCTATGTCGAACAGCACGAAGGACAACTGGCACCGATCAGTAAAGAACTGCTGCTGATGGGCCGGGTGCTGGCCGATCGATTGCACGGACAACTGGCGGCGTTGCTGCTGGGAGACAATATTGCGGGATTCATTTCCGCATTAGCTGGACTGAAGATAGACAATATCTATATGATAGACAGCTCAGCTCTGGGATTTTATCATCCTTTGATCTTTACCGAGAACATTATTAATCTAACCAATCAATTTGGCCAGCCGGACATGATTCTTTTCGGAGCAACCTATCTGGGAAGAGACTTGGCACCGGCGGTGGCTGCCCGGCTGGCGACCGGGTGTGCGGCCGATTGTTGTGGTTTGGATTTGGATGAGGACGAGAATCTGCTCCAAATAGTTCCTGGATTGGGCGGAACCGTCTACGGAACCATTGTGACCCCGCATTGCCGACCGCAAGTTGCGACTATAAAACCGGGCATGCTGGATACTTCTGAAGATCTGACCGAAGCTTCCGCGTTAGCGATTGGTGCGCCGCAGCTGCACCAACTCGAGGCCGTGCTGCCGGACCGGGTGGAAGCGATTAAGCTGATCGAAGCGCGGCCGAAACCGATCAAGGAAGAGAAGCTGGAAGGAGCTCGGCGGATTGTTGCTGGCGGAGCAGGGATCGGGGGCAAAGAGGGATGGACATTGCTCGAAAACCTTGCTGAGCAGATCGAAGCAGCGGTAGGTGCGACTCGGCCGGCAATCGATGAAGGCTGGGCAGATCATGATTTAATGATCGGCCAGAGCGGCAAAACGGTTAAGCCGGAATTATACTTTGGAATCGGAATTTCCGGCGACATGATGCACATGGTCGGGATCAAGGGTAAAGGAGTTCGAGTGGCGATCAATACTGATCCCAAAGCACCAATATTTCAACATGTCGATTACGGCATAGTAGCTGATTATCAGGAACTTGTGCCAGCTTTGCTCGACGCCTTACAAAAGCGTTCGCCAAACAGTTGATGAAGCCGTTGAAAACCGCATGGTAGATGCAAGACCTGGCAATACAGTAAGTCGCCAGGTCTTTTAACGGAAAGGGAGGGAGAACAACTGCTATGGGGATGACGACCAGCGAAAAGATTGAATTGTATCGTCGCAAATCAGCGGCAATTGATGCCATGGGTGGGGCCGAGCAGGTAGCCAAGCAAAAAAAGGCCGGCAAAATGACGGCGCGGGAGCGGATTGAACTTTTTTTCGATCCCGATACTTTTCAGGAAACGGACCGATTCATTACCCATCATACCAAGATCTTCGGAATGGATAAAATGACGATTCCGGCGGATGCAGTTGTTACCGGATTTGGAAAAGTCAACGATCGGTTAGTATTTGCGTTTTCTCAGGATTTTACCTCGGTTGGCGGGGCTATGGGGTACTGGCAATCCGAGAAAATTTGCAAGCTCATGGATCTTGCGGCCAAAATTGGGGCTCCGGTAGTGGGAATGAATGATTCCGGCGGAGCTCGGATCCAAGAAAGTGTCAATGCATTAAGTGCTTATGGCAAGATTTTTATCCGCAATATACGATTTTCTGGTGTGATCCCACAAATTACTGCGATTATGGGTCCGACCGCAGGCGGAGCCGTATATTCACCGGCGATGATGGATTTCACTTTTATGGTCAAGGGAACCAGCCAGATGTTTATCACCGGTCCTGAAGTCATTAAAGAAGCGACTGGGGAGATCGTCAGCCGTGAAGAGTTGGGCGGAGCGGTTACTCATAATAAAATATCTGGCAATGCGCACTTTATTGCCGATAATGACCACGATTGTATAGACCAAATCAAGAGGCTGCTGTCTTTTCTGCCCAACAGTAATCGGGAAACAACTCCCCGCCGATACAGTAGCGATGAGCCTGAGCGAACTGAGGAAAAGCTGAATACCATCGTTCCTGACTCGGCCAGCCGAGTTTACAACATGAAGGCCTTGATCAAACTAATTGTCGACCAGGGGGATATTTTCGAGGTTCAGCCGCTGTTCGCTCCCAACATTCTTACTCTATTTGCTCGGCTCAACGGGATTGCCGTTGGCATAATCGCCAATCAGCCGAATTTCTTTGCCGGATGCTTGGATGTCCAGGCTTCGGACAAGGCCGCCCGGTTTGTCAGTTTTTGTGATGCCTTCAATATCCCTTTGGTGACATTTACTGACACTCCGGGATTCTTGCCGGGCAAGGAACAAGAACATTTCGGCATAATTCGTCATGGAGCCAAACTGTTATTTGCTTATGGAGAAGCAACCGTCCCAAAAATTACTGTGGTAATTCGCAAGGCATACGGCGGAGCCTACATGGCTATGTGCGGTAAAGACCTTGGGTGCGATCAGTTAATTGCCTGGCCGACAGCTCAGATTGCGGTGGTTGGGGCACATGGCGCAGCTAATATTATTTTCCGGAAGGAAATAGCAGAAGCTCAGGATCAGGAACAGACGCGGCGGAAAAAAATTGAAGAATATGAAGAAGCCTTCAATAATCCTTATGTGGCGGCGTCGACTGGAATAGTGGACATTGTTTGCGAACCCCGAAAAACCAGACCGGTGTTAATTCGGGCGCTGGAAATGCTGGTTTCCAAACAGGAGCGGCTGCCCCGAAAAAGGCACTCCAATATGCCGGTGTAATTTAGATGTCGGAGCGGTTGCAAAAATATTTAGCCAGAGCCGGAGTGGCTTCCCGGCGAAAAAGTGAGGAACTGATCTTAACGGGGAGAATCCGGGTTAATGGATCCATAGTGGACACGCTAGGGACTTCTATCGATCCCGACCGGGATGTGGTTGAATATGACGGCAAAGCGGTTCAGGTCGCTCTTAAATTGGTCTGGTTGCTCCTCAACAAACCAGCCGGGGTGGTAACCACCGTGACTGATCCCAGAGGACGACCTACTGTTACTGAACTTGTTCCGGCTCATTACGGCCGTCTTTTTCCAGTGGGGAGATTGGACGCTGATTCCCAGGGGCTGCTGCTCATAACCAATGACGGGGAATTGGCTTTTCGCTTAACGCATCCCCGGTTCGGGATTGTCAAGAAATATGAAGTCGAGATTGTCGGCCGGTTCTCGGCCTCTGCCACAGAGCAGTTAGTGAACGGCGTTATGCTCGATGACGGCTGGGCGCGAGCCGGAGAAGTCTCTTGGCGGCGATTGCCGGGCGATCGTTCCTTGGTTTCCATTACCGTTCAGGAAGGTCGAAAACGAATGGTGCGGCGGATGCTGAAAGCAGTTGGACATCCGGTTCTCAAGCTCACACGAACAGAACTAGACGGTTTAGCACTGGACGATTTGCCAGTCGGCAGCTGGCGAATGCTCAGCTGCTCGGAGGTTAACCGGTTGCGGAGCCAGGTTGGGTTGGATACAATAGAAAGCGAGTGAAGATATTAAGCAAGGCTGTTGGCATCACAACAGCCGCTTTTTTTCTCCATTTTGGATGACTAGCGGAATGCGGGCGGGAAGTAGGTGAACTGCTTGAAAAGCAATGCGGAGCTCATGAACATTTTAGAAAGGCTACGGCAGGGCAAGCTGACTTCGCTCGAGGCTGCGACTGAGTTGCGGTATTTACCATATGAAAATATGGGATATGCCCGAATCGATCATCACCGTGTTTGGCGGATGGGATTTCCGGAAGTTATTTATTGCCCGGGTAAAACTCATTGCCAAATTGCCGAGATAGCTGCCGTTTTGGCGAAAAGCGGGCGTAATATTATTGCCACCAAAGCGGACGAGACGGTGTTTGAGCAGGTAAGGAAAATTATCCCGGTTATTCAGTACAATCAAATTGCAAAAATCATGTACATACACCAAGAAGAGAGTTCAAGACGGGGTCGGATTGCAGTTATCAGCGCCGGGACGGCGGATCAGGCAGTAGCGGAAGAGGCGGCTGTTACTGTGGAGTTGATGGGGTGTGAGGCTCGGCGATTGTATGACGTCGGCGTCGCCGGGATTCATCGCTTGTTTGATTCGCGGGACTTGCTGGAATGGGCGCAAATTTTGATTGTTGTCGCCGGGATGGACGGAGCTTTAGTCAGTGTCGTGGGCGGACTAACTGCCAAACCAATTGTGGCGGTTCCAACCAGCGTCGGCTACGGTGCTAGTTTCAACGGGGCAGCCGCCTTGCTGGCTATGCTCAACTCCTGTGCGATGGGAATTGCAGTGGTAAACATCGACAATGGCTTCGGGGCGGCCGCCGCCGCCTGGCGCCTGATTTCGAGCCTGGACAGTGGAAATGAGGAAAAATAGATTGGCCATCAATTGTTCAGATATTATCGTTATTGGAGGCGGGCCGGCCGGGTTGCTGGCGTCGATTGCCGCGGCTCGGCAGGGGGCGGATGTGTTGCTGCTGGAGAAGATGGGATCTGTGGGGAAAAAACTACTAATTACCGGCAAGGGCCGGTGTAATTTGACTAACAGTGGTCCGGAACAGGATTTCTTCTCGAAATATCCGCGCAATGGCAATTTCTTAAGAAGCGCCATCAATAGTTTCGGCAATCAGGATTTGATGAAATTCATGGGCAAATTGGGGATCCCCCTGGTTACGGAAAGGGGCGGACGGGTGTTCCCGGCCGACGGCAAGGCACAGGCTGTAGTCGAGGCTTTAACTGCCGACGCCAAGGCGGCTGGCGTAGAAATTCGGAATTCAGAAAAAGTACAGGCCCTAATATGGGAGGCCAATCCCCCACGGGTCCAAGGGGTGAAATCGATGCTGCGCAAGTATTCAGCTCGAGCTGTGGTTTTAGCCACCGGAGGAGCTTCTTACCCGCTTACCGGCAGCACCGGCGACGGATATGACATTGCGGCGGCCTGCGGGCACAGCATCCAGCCTCTCCGAGCGGCTTTGGTCCCCATCGAACTTATGGAAACCTGGATTCCTCCTCTTCAGGGGCTTTCCTTGCGTAACGTGAGAATGTCCGCTTATTATGGGAATAAAAAAATTGCTGAAGAATTTGGCGAGATGCTGTTCACTCATTTCGGCCTTTCCGGACCGATCGTGCTGACCATCAGTTCCTTTTTACGTGAGTACTGGGATGATGCCCGAAAAATAAAACTGGAACTCAACCTGAAACCGGGATTGTCCTTGGCTCAGCTGGAACAGCGGATTGAACGAGAACGTTTGGAGCTGGGAAAAAAAGAATTTCAAACCTTGGTCGCCGGTTACGTGCCTCGCGCCTTGGTCACAATTTTGGTCGGTTTGTCCGAGATTGAGCCAAAAAAGAAAGTGAGTCAAATCACTAAAACCGAAATCAGCAGGTTTCTCCATTTATTGCAGCACGTACCCCTGACGATCAAGAAACCCCGACCGCTAGCCGAAGCGATAGTTACCGCCGGCGGGATTTCAACCAAAGAAATCAATCCGAAGACCATGGAATCACGGCTGTGCCAGGGCTTGTATTTTGCCGGAGAAATAATCGATGTCGATGGAGTAACCGGAGGTTATAATCTGCAGGCGGCGTTTTCCACCGGCTACTTGGCGGGATTGAGCGCCGCCCGATATTGTCGGGATCAGAAAAATTTCATGGGAGGGGGGGAAGTTCAGTTCGGGTCCGAATCGAACGAACGAATGCATGAGCAGTAAAATTGTGGCAAGCGCTGCCATCCGGATGGCCTTGACTGCCGATCGAACTGAAGAACAAAGCCTGAAAAAAGTGTTGGCTGGCAAAGGCATAAAAAGCGTGGCGGTCGATTATGGCGGAGAATTTGTCAGCTCCGTCGGCAGAATTGTTGAAAGGGCGGTAGTAGCTGCCAAGCGGGAAGCGGTGATAAAGGATACCCATCCCGATGAGGGAGCAGTGGCGGGAGCCGCCAGAGAAGCACTCAGCCAAATTATGCCGAAAGCGCTGGGTCTGAATGTTGGTGGAAAAATTGGAATTGCTCGCTGTGAGGATCATATCAGCGTAGCAATATTTTTTGGAATCGGACTTCTGCACTTAGATGAAGTGGCAATTGGGCTGGGCCATCGGGCAGTGCCATAAATCGGTGAGTGAGTAGGATGGAAAGGAGCGGCATTGCTTCGATGCGAATGCAGGCGATCAGAGGTGCGACCACGGTGAACCGGAATTCCGCCGAAGAAATTCTAGAAGCTACTCAGGAACTGCTTGTGGAAATTACCAAGAGAAACGAGTTATTGACGGAAAACCTCATCAGCGTGATTTTTACCATGACCAATGATTTGGATGCCGCGTTTCCGGCCCGGGCAGCCCGGAATATCGGTTGGACCCAGGTTCCACTTTTGTGCTGTAGTGAAATACCGGTGCCGGGGAGTCTGCCCCGCTGCATCCGAGTTTTGATTCATTGTCTGTCGGGCACCGACTCCGTTCCGGCTCGACATGTTTACCTGCGGGATGCAGTTGGTTTACGCAGCGATCTTACAAACTGAGAATTTCAGGATGATTAGATAGGGCCTGACAATTACTGTCGGGGTGTGCTAAAATTACAATTAGCGAGCAGTATGAACGCACCCAGACGTCAAGAAAGATTGAGGAATGATCCGAATAGCTATTGATGGACCGGCAGGAGCGGGGAAGAGTACGGTTGCCCGATTATTAGCCAATCGATTAAGGATTCTCTATATTGATACCGGAGCGATGTACCGGGCGCTAACCTGGAAATTATTAGAACTCGGCATGCTGGTCGACGATGCAGAGGCAATCGCCCGTTTAGCCGAATCAGTAGATATCGAGTTAATCTTTGATCCGGACAGGGAAATAATTGTAATTTGCGACGGCCAGGATGTGACTGAACAGATCAGAAGCCCGCAAGTCTCGGCAGCGGTTTCATATGTGGCCCAAATCCCGGCGGTACGGGAGCGAATGTCTAGCCTGCAGCAAACCTGGGCTCGGCAGACTGACATTGTAATGGACGGTAGGGACATTGGCACAATTGTAATTCCTGATGCGGAATACAAATTTTTCTTGACTGCCTGTCTGGAGAAAAGAGTGCAAAGGCGAATGCTGGATCTTGCGGAGAAAGCATATTTCCCGTCATATCAGCAAGTTGAAAATGATATTGTGGCTAGGGATGCAATGGATTCGAACCGCACCTGCGGCCCATTGCTCATAGCCGAGGATGCGATTTGTATTGATACTAGCAAGCTTTCGGCTGATCAGGTAGCCGATTATATCGTCAAGATTGTTCAACCGGATAACCGACATGCTCTATAGGATTTTAAAAATTGTTTGCAATGTTGTCTTCCGGTTATTTTGGCGATGGCGCATCGTAGGAGCAGACCATTTTCCGAAATCGGGACCGGTCATACTAGTTGCCAACCATGTCAGCGTGTGGGATCCAGTCATAATTGCAGCGGCAATGCCGCGAAATGTTCGTTTCATGGCCAAAGAAGAACTTTTTCAAATCCCGTTACTAAACTCAATAATCACCCAGTTGGGAAGCTTCCCGGTGAAAAGGGGACAGGCTGATCGGGGGGCGATTAAACAGGCTCTGGAAATCCTGGCGGAGGGCGAAGTTCTTGGTCTCTTCCCAGAGGGTACCCGCAGCAAGACGGGAGAGCTGCAAAAGCCTCACCCGGGTGCAGCTTTGATTGCTTTAAAATCTTCGGCACCGGTCGTGCCGGTGGCTTGCCTGGGCAGCAACCAGCCTTGGAAAAGAATGTTTCATTCAGGAGGATTTACTGTTATTATTGGCCCGGGGCAATCGTATAATAAGTCGGCTGAACATCGCCTCAGCACTAATTCATTGGAGGCGGTGAGTAATGATATGATGCTTAAGATCAGCCACCTGATTTTGGATAATATTTCACAGGTGGAGCATGACTGAAATCATTCGGGCGGAGGCGGCGGGTTTCTGTTCCGGAGTAAGCCGGTCTCTTGAAATGGCGAGAGCAATAATGGCCCGTTCGGGCGAAGGGAAAGCCTATTCTTTGGGGCCTTTAGTACACAATGAAGCGGTCGTCAATTCCCTCAAAAACTTGGGCATTGAGGTTGTTGAAGATATTAAGGATATTCCCTCCGAAGGCAACGAACCAACCGTAATCATTCGTTCACACGGGGTCGGACCTGGTGTTTTGGAGAAAGCAAAAGCAAGCGGATTGCGGATTGTGGATGGCACCTGCCCCCGGGTGAAGCGGGTGCAGATGCTTGTCAATCAGCTATCCCGGGATGATTATCTGGTGGTGGTATTCGGCCAATGGGAGCATCCCGAGGTTCAAGGGATAGTGGCCTGGGGAGGCAATAAAACCGAAGTTGTGGCTGATCCAGAAGAGGTGCATCGACTACCTCGTGTTAAGAAAATCGGACTCGTGGCTCAGACTACTCAGAATGAAGTGAAATTCTGGAAGGTAGCTTGCGAGCTGTTACCATATTGCAGCGAGTTAAGGGTGTACAACACGATCTGCCAAGCCACCAGATTGCGGCAGAATGCGGCACGGCAATTGGCGGCTGAGGTGGAAGGCATGGTTGTGGTTGGAAGCAGGATGAGTGCTAACACGAACCAGTTGGTGCGTGTTTGTGCCGAGACAGGAACCCCGGTCATTTTGGCTGAAACGGCTGATTGCGTGCCTGCCGATTGGCTGAAAGGGAAAAGCCGGATTGGGGTAACTGCGGGGGCATCAACCCCGGAATGGATAATTGAGGAGGTTGTAAAACAGATGTCAGACATGGAGCGGGAAAACACTGTCGTGGAAAACAACATGAGTGCAGAAGAGGGAACAGCAACCGAAACCACAGCTACCGACGAACAGCTGGCGGAAACCAAGGAAGAGTTGGAGCTCAACCTGCAGCAACAAGCTGAGGCTGACGAAAATCAGGAAAATCAAGACTCAATGGAAGCAGAACTGGCAAAAGAAATGCCTGATTTGCGACAAGGCAGCATGGTCAGAGGGAAAGTCATTCAAGTCAAGGATGATGAAGTGTTGGTTGATGTGGGCGGTAAGTCGGAAGGCATCATACCGCTTCGGGAACTATCCATCCGGAATATCTCCTCGGCAAAAGAGCTTCTCGAACCCGGGGATGACATAGATGTGGTTGTGGTCCGTAGTGAGACCGATGAAGGCACAATGATCTTATCCAAGCGCAGAGCTGATCAGATTAAGGCCTGGGATGGGCTTGAGCAGGCTTTCCGGGAAGCCACAGAGCTGCACGGAGAAGTTGTTCAGGTGGTAAAAGGTGGGGTGCTGGTTGATGTCGGAGCCCGCGGTTTTGTGCCAGCGTCCTTGATTGAGCGTGGCTACGTCAATAATCTGGAGAAGTATTTGGGAAAAGTTCTGCGTCTCCGGGTAATCGATCTCGATCGCAACAAAAACAAAGTTGTGCTTTCACAAAAGGTTTTGCTGGAAGAAGCATATGAAGCAGCTAAAAAGAGTCTGTGGGAAACGATCGAACCGGAACAACGGCGGCGCGGAGTGGTGCGCCGATTGACCGATTTCGGAGCGTTTATCGATCTGGGCGGTGCGGATGGTTTGCTGCACATTTCTGAAATGTCCTGGACGCATATTGATCATCCTTCTGAAATTTTACAAGAAGGTGATGAAGTTGAAGTTTTTGTTCTGGGCGTGGACCACGATCGTCAGCGGATTTCTTTGGGATTAAAACAAATCTTGCCCAGTCCCTGGCAATTGGCTGCCGATAAATACAGTGTCGGGCAAATTGTCAACGGTCGCGTCGTTCGGATAGTACCGTTCGGAGCTTTCGTTCAAATCGAGCCAGGCGTAGAAGGGTTGGTTCACATCTCCCAATTGGCTGATTATCGAGTGGAGAAAGTTGACGATGTTGTGCAGGTCAACGATGAAATTCCAGTGAAGATTCTGGATTTTAAACCGCAGGATCAGCGGATGAGTCTGAGTCTGAGCCAGGCGCGAGAAGACCTTGCTGAAGAAGCTGAAGAAATAGAAGAATATTCCGAAGAGGACTAATTAGGCAGGAGAAAAAGCGGGAGAAAGGAGGCGGGTCATGCCGTTTTATTCGTTCGTGTGCACGAAATGTGGGCATGAATTTGAGAAAAGGGTGACTGTTGCGGAACGTAACAGCGTTGGCTGCCCTCAATGTGGTGCTGAAAAGCCGAAGCAGATTTATTCCGGAGTGGGCGTTGTTACCAAAAGTGGATCCGCAGTGTCGGAGTCTCCCGCGTGTGGAGGATGTGCCAATCGCGGGGCATTTGGCTGAGGAGTATAGCTGACCGGAGGTCGGCCTTCCCTGGTTGACGCGAGAAAATCCCAGGCGGTAGTTCTACCACCTGGATTTTCTCTTTTTCTTCTCGGATCGATAAATGGCAATGGGTGAGGATTGTGATCTCTATGCAATACGGCGGCATTATTCTAGCTGGTGGTCGGAACAGCCGAATGAAGAGAAACAAGGCGTGGGTGGATGTCGGTGGGAAGCCTATTGTGGTCAGTATCCTGCGGGAAATGGAAACAATGGGGATTAAGGTAATACTGGTGACCAATGCTCCGGAAGAGTATGCTTTTCTCAAGGTGGACATGGTCAGCGACCTGATACCGGCTCAGGGTCCGCTTTCGGGAATTCACGCTGGTCTCCTGTCCTCGACTTGCCAATACAATTTGGTTGTTGCCTGTGATATGCCATTCTTTAAACGGGAGCTGGGAGCGACGCTGCTCGCCCAACATGATGATTTTGACGCAGTGGTACCACTGGTGCGCAATCGACCAGAACCTTTGCTGGCGGTATACCGCCGATCCGTCTACACGCAGATCGAAGCATTATTTGCAAAAGGAGTGCGAAGATGCACCGCTCTTTTACCGGAGATTTCAGTTCACTATGTGCGGGAGAGCGAATTGCAGGGAATTGTTGACGTGGACAAGGCGTTCTTCAATGTTAATACGCCTGCCGACTTAGAACGAGCAAACCTGATTTCGTTTCTCGGTGAGGATGGGCGAGATGAGCAAACGAAGTAATGATTCAATCGAGCGCAGCCAGCGCAAAGTAGAGCATGTTCTGCATGCCATGGCAGTTTCGGCGGGTACAAGCAACGGCTTGGAGGATGTAAAAATCGTCCATCAGGCTTTTCCGGAAATCGACGCCGCCGATGTCATGATCAAAACCAGGTTTAATCAGAAGCGGCTGTCAGCTCCGATTTTGATAAATGCCATGACCGGAGGCCACCCGAACGTTTTCTGGATCAATCAGGAATTGGCACGAATTGCCCAACAAACCGGAATTGCGATTGCCGTCGGATCTCAGGTGGCCGCACTGGAAGATTCAGCCTTGCGTTCGACATTTACCATTGTTCGAGAGCTGAATCCCACCGGAGTCGTCTTCAGCAATGTTCCGGCCTACCTTTCGCCTGATCAAGTTTTGCAAGCTGTGGAAATGATTGCAGCTGATGGCGTTCAATTGCACCTCAATCCGACTCACGAGCTGGTGATGCTCGAAGGCAGACGAACATTTCATGGCATTCTGGAAAATGTCAGCAAAATCCGTTCGTGCCTGAGACTGCCAATTATTATGAAAGAAGTAGGATTTGGTTTGTCGCGGGAAGCGGTGGAGCTGGCTTTTGCCGCTGGAGTTGACTGGTTCGATGTCGGGGGAGCGGGGGGGACCGACTTCTTCGCCATTGAACAAAAAAGAAACAAACTGCCTATCACTTCGAACTTTTCTGAATGGGGAATTCCAACCGCCAGTAGTTTGTTGGAAGTCTTGGGATCGAACTTACCGATTAAAGTCATAGCTACAGGAGGGATCAAGAGTCCGTTGGAAGCCGCGAAATGCCTGGCTCTGGGTGCTGAACTAGTGGGCATCGCAGGCAATCTGTTGAAACTCCTGATCCTGGATTCGAGCGAGCGGGTAATCGCAGAAATCGAGCAAATGAAAAGAGAATTGCATATGATCCTGACATTGTGCGGGGCCGAAAATATCGCTGGACTGCGCCAAGTGCCGCTGGTTATCAGCGGCCGGACCTATGAGTGGGCACGGGAACGGGGCATCAGGACAGAACAATTTGCGCGGAGGAAAAGGCATTGAAGCAGGAGAATCTGGACCGGCTTGCTCTGCCGGAGAAACGGCTGAAAAGCGGAGGCAAGGTGCGGGAAGTACTCTCGGGCAGTGCAGCCGCGAGTGCCGGCATTGAGCCTGGGGACCGGATTATAGCGGTCGACGGCCATTCCGTGCATGACATTCTGGAATACTCGTTCCGGACTGCCGGAGCGAGCATGGTCTTCACCGTGCTCAAAAAAGATGGCGGTGTTGAGCAGATTCAATTGACGCGAAACCCAGACGACGACATCGGCATTAGTTTTCAGGATCTAACTTTTGACGAAATTCGGATATGTTGTAATCGCTGCCTATTTTGCTTCATTGAACAGCTTCCGCCGAGGCTGCGGCGAACCCTTTATGTAAAAGATGATGATTTCAGGCATTCGTTTTTCTTTGGCAATTTTATCACCTTGACCAATTTGGAGCCGGCGGATGTGGATCGCATTCTCGAACAGCGGCTGAGTCCGCTGTATATTTCGGTTCACACCACCGATGATGAGTTGCGTTGCCGATTGATGGGAACCCGCCGTGCCGGCGGCATCCTGGAGAAACTGCGGCAGTTGGTGACCGGAGGTATCTCTCTGCACATCCAAATCGTTGTCTGTCCGGGCATCAACGACGGACCGGCTTTAGATCGCACCCTGCTTGATTTGATGTCACTCGGTCGAAGAGTGGAATCGGTCGGGATCGTTCCGGTGGGATTAACAAAGTACCAGCGCAATTCAGCGCAGATCAGACCGTTTACCGCGTTGGAAGCAGCTGCGCTAATCCGGCAAGTGCAACTGCATCAATTGGAGCAGCTCAACCGGGTGGGCGAGCGAAGAATATTTTTGGCGGATGAATGGTATCTATTGGCCCAAGCGTCAATTCCAGATTATGAGGAGTACGAAGACTTTCCGCAACTGGAAAATGGAATTGGGCTGGTTCGCAACTTATGGCATGATTATGAGCAGATGAAAAAATATTTGAAAAAATCTCGACAGAATTGGAGTAAATATTTGGTACTGACCGGAGCTTCTGGTAAATTGGCATTACAGCCATTGATTGCGGACATTAATCGGAGTATGGATTCACAAATTGCGGTGATGGCAGTCCCGTCGCAGTTCTTCGGCGGCAACGTAACTGTAACTGGCTTGGTAACCGGTGAGGATATTGTTCGGCACCTGGCCGGCGATGACTTGAGCGACTTCCGCAAGCTGATTGTACCTGATGTTATGCTTAATCACGATAATCAACTGTTCCTCGATGACATGAGCATAGCTGAGTTGCGCCGGCAGCTGAAGATGGAAATAGAAATTGCTAAAACATCAGCGAAAGGTTTGCTGACAGCTTTGGATATGCTTGATTCTCAAGAAGGGCGGAAACGGCTCCGGAATAAAAATAAAGTGAGTAGGTGGCATTGAGTGAGAAATCCCATGGTCGTAATAATCGGGAGACCCAATGTGGGAAAATCGACTCTCTTCAACCGGTTGGTGGGAGGTATGGTCTCGATTGTGGAAGATTATCCCGGGGTAACTCGTGATCGTCTCTATAAAGAGGTCGAGTGGCAAAACCATCGATTTATACTAACCGATACCGGCGGTATCGTCAGTAAACCACAGGCGGGCTCAATAGCCGCTCATGTTTTATTACAGGCGGAAGTCGCTATTGCGGAAGCCGATTTAATTTTGCTGGTGGTGGATGGTCGAGTGGGCCTGACCAATGAAGACATATTGGCAGCCGATTTACTGAAAAAGGCTAAAAAACGCGTGCTGGTGGTGGTGAATAAAGTTGACTCTTTTCGCATTCCCCCGGCTCTTTTTGAGTTTTACCCTTTGGGTTTTGGCGAACCCATAGCCATTTCGGCTGCTCAGGGGCTGAACACCGGCGACCTTTTGGACCGAATGGTCGAGCTTTTGCCGAAAGAGGGTCCCCAGGAAATCCTTGATTCGGACACTGTGAATATTGCTGTTGTCGGCAAGCCCAATGTGGGTAAATCCTCTCTAATCAATAAATTAATCGGCGAATCACGGGTGATTGTCAGCGAAATACCAGGTACAACCAGAGACGCCATCGACACAGTTCTGCAGCATGGCGGCCGCAGTTATACTTTGATCGACACCGCTGGACTGAGAAGAAAAGCAAAAATAAAGGATTCAATCGAGCGTTTCAGCGTACAACGAACTCTGAGCGCCGTTGAAAGATGCGACATCGCCCTGATTATGATTGATGCCACTGAAGGTGTCACCGAACAAGACAAGAAAATTGCGGGCTTTGCCCACGAGACGGGGAAAGCTAGTATATTGCTGGTGAACAAATGGGACCTGATTGAAAAAGACGAAAAAACCCTCCACCGGATGGAAAAACGAATTCGATTCGAGCTGGGTTTTCTTCATTATGTTCCGATCCTGTTTATCTCAGCATTGACAGGGCAAAGGATTTCCAAAATACTTGAGTTAATTGATTTTGTGGCTGAACAGCATTCCTCCCGGATCGGCACTTCGATGTTGAACCAGGTCGTAAATGAAGCACTCCTGCTTCATCCCCCGCCACCGGACCGGGGAAGACAACTGAAGATATATTATGCCACGCAAATCAAAATTAAACCGCCGACCATCGTGTTGTTCGTAAACGAACCCGAATTTATGCACTTTTCATATCTCAGATACCTGGAAAACAAAATTCGAGCGGCATATGGATTTGAAGGGACTCCGCTCAGGATTATTGTGCGCAAAAGGATAAGCAGGGAAAACAAAGAACAGCGGGAGGTGCGCTGAACATAGATGCAGTTCTAGTTTTGCTACTGGCATATCTGTTTGGTTCCATTCCCTGGGGATATGTGGTGGGCAGGAGTCTGCGGGGAATAGATATCCGCCACTACGGCAGCGGCAATATTGGTACGACAAACGCCTTTCGCATCCTTGGCCCCCAATTAGGCGTGCTGGTTCTGATCGGCGATTTTTCCAAAGGAGCAATCGCAGTTTGGATAGCTCAAGCGCTGGGCAGCGAATACCTGGCGGTGGGAGCCGGGCTGGCGGCAATGGCTGGTCACAATTGGTCGATATTCTTAGGTTTTCGGGGCGGCAGGGGAGTAGCAACAGCCGCTGGCGCCGTCTTTGCCTTAGATCCCTGGGGGGTGCTGGTTCTTTTTCTGATTTGGACATTGACCATTTTAATTACTCGTTATGTTTCGGTTGGTTCAATTGCAGCTGCGTTGGCAGCTCCGTTTGTTGTGGGATTGACCAGCCATTCTTGGCTTCTGGCTGGTTTCGGGCTGGTGGCTGGATGTGCGGTGGTGTATCGCCACATACCAAATTTAGAGAGACTTAGGAACGGAACCGAACCGCAATTGAAAGGGAGTTGGCATTGGCGCTGAAAGAACGCACAGAGGTTATCAAGCAAAAAATTGCCGTGATCGGTTCAGGCAGTTGGGGAACCGCACTTTCATTATTGCTGGTACACAAGGGATATAATACCTGGCTTTGGGGAAGACCGGAAGATGGTACGGAAGAAACTAATCAGTACAGAGAAAATAAGCGGTATTTACCAGGTATAGATCTGCCGCCGCAATTGATGATTACCTGTGATGAAGCCGAGGCTCTTTTCTCATCGACAGCGGTCATTATGGCGGTGCCGGCTCAGGCGATGCGAGCGGTCGTCAGCCGGCTGCGCAGCCACTTGCCGGCTGATGCGATTATTATCAGCGCCGCTAAAGGGATTGAACAAGAGACATTGCTGCGGATGAGCGAAGTTCTGGAACAGGAATTGCCGTCTGCCAACCAAAAAAGGACTGCGGTTATTTCGGGACCAAGTCACGCGGAAGAAGTGGCTCGATTTATTCCGACAGCAGTGGTCGCTAGTTCCAAGAATAAAGAGACTGCGTTGCTGGTTCAAGAATTGCTGATGAACTCGCGCTTTCGAGTCTATACCAACTCCGATTTGGTCGGGGTTGAAACCGGTGGTGCGTTGAAAAATATTATCGCCTTGGCCGCGGGGATCAGCGATGGGCTTGGTTATGGGGATAACACTCGAGCGGCGTTGATAACCAGAGGCCTGACTGAAATGAAAAGATTAGGCTTGGCGATGGGTTCGAAAAGTGAAACCTTCTTCGGTTTGTCCGGCTTAGGTGATTTGATCGTTACCTGCAACAGCTTACACAGCCGCAATCGTCGTGCGGGGATATTGCTGGGGCAAGGATTTTCCCGAAATGATGTAACCCAGCGGATTAATATGGTGGTGGAGGGAATCGAAACTGCGTTGGCGGTCAAAGAACTAGCGTCGAATCTCAATGTGGAGATGCCGATTACTGCTCAGGTCTGGGAAGTCCTTTGTGCCGGACTTTCCCCGCGAACGGCGGTGGACAAACTGATGTTGCGAAGTCGGAAGTTGGAGGAAGAATCACTCGATTGGCCGGAGGAAGGGTAAACCAAATAACGGAGGCGCCATGAAAGATAACTCGGAGAAATTGATTGTGGTATTAACGGATGGTATGTCCGATTACCCGATTGCAGAATTGGCTGGAAAAACTCCGCTGGAATATGCTCAGACTCCGAACCTGGACAAGCTCGCTCGGTCCGGATGTCAGGGCATGGTTCGTACTATTCCTGTCGGACTGCCACCGGGCAGTGATGTCGCCAATTTGTCGGTAATGGGATATGATCCAAGAATATACTATTCAGGACGCTCGCCGCTGGAAGCGGTTAGCCTGGGAATTCAATTAAATGACGACGATCTAACGTTCCGCTGCAACTTAGTCACATTGAGTTCCGAGGAAGAATATAGCGATAAGAGAATGCTGGATTATAGCGCGGATGAAATCAGTACTCCGGAAGCTAAGCAGTTGATCGCCGCCATTGACCAGACGCTGGGCCGATTACCATTCAAGTTTTATGCTGGAATAAGCTATCGCCATGTCATGGTCTGGAAAGCAGGAGAATTGTTTGAGCCGGTTTTGACTCCGCCGCATGATATTTCCTCCAAGGTTATAGGCGAGTATTTACCGACCGGGGAGGGGGCTAAGCAACTGATTGAACTGATGAAACGCAGCAGCCAAATTTTGGAGCAGCATCCGGTTAATCAGGATAGAAGTAAAAATGGCAAGGGGAAAGCCAATTCGATTTGGTTTTGGGGTGCCGGGAAGAAGCCCAAACTGATCAGCTTCAGCGAAAAATATAATGTTTCCGGGGCAGTGGTTTGTGCTGTGGATTTAATTAGGGGCCTGGGCATCTGTGCTGGACTAATCCCAGTCGCGGTACCAGGGGCGACCGGCGGAATTGAGACTAATTTTGCGGGTAAAGCCCAAGCGGCGTTACATGCCCTGGAGGATGGCCGGGATTATGTGTTCATTCATGTCGAATCGCCTGACGAAGCCGGACATCGAGGTGATTTGGCCAAGAAAATCTGGGCGATAGAACAAATTGACAACAAGTTGGTGGGTGAATTAATAAAAGGGCTGGACGGGTGCCGGTATCGTATGTTGGTTTTGCCGGACCATGCAACCCCGATTCAAGAACGAACCCACGTCAGCGATCCGGTGCCATTCTTGTTTTATCAAAGCCACCGGTTGGATCAGGGAGCAAGCGCTTTCTCAGAACGGACCGCTGCGGCCTCGGGCAACTTCATTGAAGAAGGGCATGAGTTGTTGAACAAAACCATATTTTACTCATGGCCGGACGGTAATTATTAACACCAAAAGGTGCGGAGGAGACGGAATCATGCTAAGCGGAGAGAATCAGAAAAATCCAGTCAAAATTGGACTGCTAGGTTGCGGAACCGTTGGCTCCGGGGTAGTATTGCTGCTCCGAGAAAACGGAGAACATATTGCCCAGCGCTTGGGTCGGAATATCACCATTGCCAAAGTTCTGGATAAAGATTTTGAAAAGGTCAAACAGCTGGGCGTTGATCCCAATATCATTACGTCTGACTTTCAACAGATTCTTAATGATCCGGAAATTGAAATTATCGTTGAGGTCATGGGGGGAATCGAGCCGGCCCGGTCATTTATATTGGAGGCCCTTCGTAACGGTAAGAATGTGGTGACTGCGAATAAGGATTTGATCGCCCAAAGCGGGCGGGAATTGTTTGCGACAGCGCAACAGTTCCAGCGGGATCTCTATTTCGAAGCAAGTGTGGGCGGCGGCATACCGGTCATCGCAGCCTTGAAGCAGAGTTTAGCGGCCAACAAAATTGAATCAGTGTCGGGTATAGTGAATGGTACAACCAATTACATTCTTTCCAAAATGAGTCGGGATGGGGAGGATTATCAGTTCGCGCTTAGTGAAGCGCAGCGACTGGGCTATGCCGAAGCTGATCCCAGCTCGGATGTGGGAGGGCACGACGCGGCTCGAAAAATTTCTATCCTGGCCTCGATCGCTTTTGGCGCCAGGGTCACTTATAGTGATGTTTTTGTCGAGGGAATTGAAAAAATTTCGGCCTTGGACATTTCCTATGGCAATGAGTTGGGGTATGTGCTGAAACTCCTGGCGATCGCTAAACTTGATAACGATGAAATTGATGTTCGGGTGCATCCGGCGTTCATTCCCAGCCACCATCCCTTGGCAGCGGTGGGAGAGGTCTTTAACGGGATTCTTATCCAGGGAAATTTTGTCGGCGACATTATGCTTTATGGTAGAGGTGCGGGGCAGCGACCGACAGCCAGTGCAATTGTTAGCGATGTTATGGAGGTTGCCCGCAATATTCAGTATGGGGATACCGGCCGGATTTCCTGTACTTGTTACGCTGACTTGAAAATCAAAGCTTTCTCAGATACCCATTCGAAGTATTACATTCGGCTGTTAGCTCAAGATAAACCAGGAGTTTTGGCCGGCATAGCCGGAGCGTTTGGTCGGAATTTGGTTAGTCTTGCTTCAGTAATCCAAAAAAGGAATTACCAGGAAAAAGCAGAGATCGTTTTAGTGACGCATACAGTTAGAGAAGGAAATATTCAAACAGCTCTGCAGGAATTGATTGGAATGGATATTGTTGCCGAAATTAGCAATGTGATTAGAGTTGAAGGCGAGGACGGCCGGTAATCGGCCATGATCCCAGCTAAGGTGAAATGAATTGGACGGCTTTAAAAAAATCAGGGTGAAAGTACCAGCCACAACAGCCAATTTAGGATCTGGATTCGATGCTTTGGGGATTGCACTGAACCTTTTCAATACGGTTGAGATGTGGTGCGATGCGAATTCGAAAACCAGCGATATTTCGGCAGTGGGAGAAGGAGCGCAAAGCTTGCCGCTCGACGCGGCCAACATGGTGGCGCAGGCGGCAGCAATGGTTTTTGAACGGAATCAGATGCAACCTCACGGATTACATATCCGATTGATAAATGAGATCCCTCCGGCCCGAGGACTGGGCAGCAGCGCAGCTGCTCGATTGGGAGGACTCCTGGCGGCCAACGCTTTGAGCGGCGGTCTCCTGACGGACTCGGAGTTGCTGGCGATAGCTGCCCGGGAAGAAGGCCATCCGGACAATGTTGCAGCAGCTCTATTGGGGGGCATGGTAGTTTGCGGTTGGAACAAAGACCAGCTGGTTTGGGAAAAGATCTCCTTGTCCAATACAATCAGGATAGTGGCGGCAGTACCGAATTTTGAGTTGCCAACCCTTCGCTCCTGTGCAGCCCTGCCGGAGACGGTGCGGCTCCAGGATGCAGTTTTCAACCTGCAGCATGCTTGTCTGTTGACGGCTGCCCTGGCGAAAGGCGATTTGGAGAAGGTAGCCGTCTATATGGAGGATAAAATTCATCAGCCGTATCGGATTCCCTTGGTCCCGGGGGCACTGGATGTATTTGCGGCGGCAATAGGCGCCGGCGCTAAAGGAGTCGCATTGAGCGGTTCGGGGCCGACCATCATTGCCCTCGCGGTTGATCAGGAGGAAAACATCGGTCTCGCTATGATGAAGGCATTCCTGCAGCATGGTATTACCTGCAGCGTCCGCTATCTGCAACCAGTGAACAACGGAGCTAGCGGAGAATGGTTTTATTGATAGGTTTAAGTAAAGGGAGTGATTCTTCTGGCATTGATAGTCATGAAATTCGGGGGAAGTTCGGTTGCCGACGCCGTAAAGATTAAGAACATAGCGCAGCGGGTCGTCAAGAAAATTCAAGAAGGCAACGAAGTGGTCGTGGTCGTTTCAGCAATGGGTGACACCACAGACCATTTAATCGATTTAGCCCGCCAGGTTAGTGCGAAACCACCGGCCCGCGAAATGGATATGCTGTTGGCAACCGGAGAGCAGGTTTCGATTGCTTTGCTGGCGATGGCGATCAATGAATCCGGCATACCAGCGATTTCTCTCACCGGGCCGCAAGTCGGCATCAACACTGATACGGTCCATACCAAGGCGAAGATCCTGAATGTGCAAAATCAGCGGCTAAAAGAAGAACTGAACCAAAGAAAAGCGGTAGTGGTAGCTGGTTTTCAGGGCTGCAACGAAGCAAATGACATCACGACTCTGGGACGAGGGGGATCGGATACTACCGCTGTGGCCTTGGCCGCTGCCTTAGAGGCGGATGTTTGCGAAATCTACACCGATGTCGATGGAGTGTATAGTGCTGATCCCCGGGTTGTTCCGGAAGCACGAAAGCTGAGTGGTATTGGGTATGATGAGATGCTGGAGTTAGCCAGTCTGGGGGCGCTGGTGCTGCAGCCCCGATCAGTGGAAATGGCCAAGCAGTTCGGAGTAGTCATCCATGTCCGTTCCAGTTTCAATGATAATGAAGGAACCTATGTACAGGAGGTTAGCGGAGTGGAAAAGGAACGTGTTGTGAGTGGCGTTGCCCATGATCTCAAAGTAGCCAGGATCAGCATTATGGATGTACCGGATCGGCCGGGGGCGGCAGCGACGATATTTGAAGCGCTGGCTCGGGAGGCGGTGAATGTCGATATGATTATTCAAAGCACTACTCGAGGCGACAATAAAAACGATATTTCCTTTACAGTCAGTCAGGATGATCTGGCAACTGCCATTCCGGTTATGGAAAGAGTGGGAAAAATTCTGGGCATTGGGCAGGTTGCCTTCGGTGAGGATGTGGCTAAAGTTTCAATAGTTGGGGCCGGCATGATCACCAATCCCGGTGTTGCGGCGATGATGTTCAGCGCTCTGGCAAAAGAAAACATCAATATCCAAATGATTAGCACCTCGGAAATCAAAGTATCCTGCATCATAAAAAGGGACGAAGCCCTCAAGGCGGTCCGAGCGTTACATGAAGCATTTAGCCTGGAACAGGATTGAAAAAGTAGCAGCATGGATTTTGGAGCAGGCGCCTGCAAAAGCGGGCGCCTGCATGGTTTTTGTTGCACTTGTGCGGGAAATCGATATACTTATGAAGTGATAGTAGCTGATACTAATATCGAACGAGCAAAATAATTGAGGCAGGCATGACGCGATCTGGGAAAAAAGAAAGACATAGGAAACTGCTCCATGCGATCAAGGCCAATCCTTTCTTGACAGACGAGGAATTGGCCAAACGATTGGGGGTAAGTATTCAGACGATTCGTCTTGATCGAATGGAACTGGATATTGATGAACTTCGGGAAAGGGTCAAAACGGTGGCCGCCAGTGCGCTGTCTGAGGAAAAATTCATGCAGGGCGAAGCCGAAATGGGCGAAATCTTGGAATTAGAACCGGGCAAGAAAGTGCTATCGCTGATGGTGGTTTCGCCGGAAATGACAATGCCACCAGCCGGGTGCCTGCGTCCGTATTTTCTAGTCGCGTATGCTCATGCCGTGGCATTTCAGATTTTCACCGACCGACGCAACATTTCAACAACAGCGGCTCATGTCAGATTCTTGGGAACAGCCAAGGAAGGAGAATCATTATTAGCCAGCGCCGAAATGGCGGAGGTGCGAGGTTCTCGATTTCGAATAAAAGTGCTGATTAAAGTAAAACAGGAAAAAATTTTTCGAGCCACGTTTCATATTACTAAGCTGGAAGATAACAGTTTCGAAGCGATAGAAAAGGTGTAACGAACTATGCTAGGTAATCACAATTTGAACCCACCGCGTCGGGCTAAAATCATCGGTTTGGGCAAGGGAGTTCCAGCGAACATCTTAACCAATCAGGACCTCGAACGATTGATCGACACGACCGATGAATGGATAACGACCAGGACCGGAGTCAAGGAACGCCGAATCGTGTCTCCGCAACAATCGACCAATGATCTGGCTGAGGAGGCTTCTCGACAAGCGTTACAAGCGTCTGGGCTAAACGCTGACGACTTGGAACTGATCATTTTGTGCACCGTCGCACCGGATCAGTATGTGCCGGCCGGGGCTTGCGATCTGCAGTACCGTTTAGGCGCACGGCAGGCGGCTGCCTTTGATCTCAATGCCGCCTGCTCCGGATTCCTCTTCGGATTGTCAGTGGCGCAGGCGTTTGTTGCCGCCCAAATGTTTTCAAAAATTCTGGTGGTGGGAGCCGAAGCCTTGTCGCGACTGGTCGACTATCAGGACCGAAGTACCTGTATTATATTTGGAGATGGAGCCGGGGCCGCAGTGGTCGCTGCTTCTGATGATGAAACCGGGATTCTGGGCTTTGACATGGGAGCTGACGGTAGCGGCGGGAGTTTGTTGCAGATTCCGGGTGGCGGAACCAAGATCCCGGCTTCGCATGCCTCGGTTGACCAAAAGCTGCACTATATCCGAATGAAAGGCAAAGAACTGTTTCGACCAGCGGTTCGGGCCATGCTTGCTTCCATGGATCGAGCTTTGGCTTCGGCCCAATTGTCAAGACAGGACATCGATTGGGTAATCCCGCATCAGGCCAACATGAGAATTATTGAGGCCTTAGCTGCACGCATGAACATATCGATGGACCGAATATTCATCAATTTAAATCGCTATGGTAATACTTCCGGTGCCTCTATTCCCTTGGCTTTGGCTGAAGCTGTAGAGCAAGATTTGCTGGCGCCGGGCGACATTGTCGTCTTGGCCGGATTCGGTGCTGGTTTGACTTGGGGGAGCATGATTGTGCGCTGGGGCAAGCTTGGAATTTGAGTAAAGCTGCAATCGAGGAAATATGCTTACAGGGGGAAATAAATGGTTCTCGGCGGATATCTCTCAAATCTTTTGGGTATTCGTTTCCCAATTTTCCAAGGTGGAATGGCTTGGATCTCAACCGCTCAGTTGGCAGCGGCGGTTTCGGAAGCCGGCGGTTTGGGCATTATTGGGGCAGGAAAGTTGGATGCCCAATGGCTGCAAGAACAGATCAGAGCAGTCAAACAACAGACAAAGGCTCCATTTGGCGTGAATGTAATGCTGCTCTCCCCGCATGTTGAAAGCATTATGCAGGTGATACTGGACGAGAAAGTGCCGGTCGTGACAACTGGGGCGGGGAATCCGGGGAAATACGTGACGAGCCTTAAGGAACGGGGAATAAAGGTCTTCCCAGTGGTGTCTTCAGTGGCGCTGGCCCGACGATTGGAAAAGTCGGGAGTGGACGGCTTGATTGCCGAAGGAATGGAGTCAGGGGGACATATCGGCGAAATTACGACCTTCTCGTTGGTTCCGCAGGTGGTCGACGCGGTTTCGATACCGGTGATCGCGGCCGGCGGGATTGCGGATGGCCGGGGGTTGGTTGCTGCTCTGGCGCTGGGAGCCAGTGGCGTACAAATTGGAACCAGATTTATTGTGGCTGAAGAATGCCCAGCCCATCCCGCTTATAAAGAGGCGATCATAAAAGCCGGAGACCGGGACACTTTAGTGACCGGCAACAGCACTGGTCATCCAGTGCGCGTGCTCAAAAACCGTTTTGCCCGCGAACTTCAGGAAATGGAGCAGCGAGGAGTCAGCAAGGCGGAAATAGAACATTTTGGCGAAGGAAAATATCCGTTGGCGGTCTTGGAAGGAGATATTGAAAGGGGATCCTTGATGGCCGGCCAGGTTGCGGGCATGATTACCAAAAAACAGTCAGCCCAAGAAATCGTTGATGAAATTATGGCTCAGGCGGCGAAAGTGACCGCTCAGCTGGCTGCCCAAATTTAAGCAAAGGATCAGGAAGGCGATGAAGAAGAGCAGTTTCGTTTTCCCCGGACAAGGTTCCCAGTATGTGGGCATGGGTCAAGAGGTGGCAGAAGCGTTTCCAGCAGCCGCTCGGGTGTTTGAAGAGGCTGAGGATCATTTGCACCTGAATCTGAGGCAAATTTGTTGGTTTGGTCCGGAACCGGAATTGACTCAGAATGATGTTGTTCAGCCGGCGATTCTGACCGTCAGTTTGGCGATTTTAGCGGTGCTTGAGCAGCGGGGAATCTTGCCGGATCTTGCCGCCGGATTGAGTGTCGGCGAATATAGTGCATTAGTTGCGGCCCATTCTTTAGATTTGGGAACAGCGGTGAGGTTGGTCAGAAAACGAGGTCAAATTATGAAAGCGGCTCTTCCTCCCGGCTCGGGAGGTATGCTTGCAGTATTGGGTTTAAGCCGATCCGACACTTATGAAATCTGTGATCAAGCCAAAGCATGGGGAGTGGCGGAACCGGCGAATTTTAATTGTCCTGGTCAAGTGGTCATCGGTGGCACCGAGGAAGCATTAAAAGCAATCGAACCATTGGCCCTGCAAAAAGGAGCCAGAAAGGTGGCCCGGGTAGCGATGAGTTCACCTTCTCACTGTTCTCTCCTGCTTGCGGCGGCAGAAGAATTACGGCTCGAGCTGGATGGAGTGCAGATAACAGATGCAGTTATTCCGATTGTAGCGAATGCTGATGCAAAAATCTGGAAAAAGGCGGCGGACATACGGGAAAAACTTTCGTTGCAATTGTCCAAACCGGTGCTTTGGGAGGATTCGGTCCAAGCCATGGCTGATTACGGCGTTACCACCTTTGTGGAGGTGGGCCCAGGGAGAATTTTATCAGGCTTTATTCGCCGCACAGTACGGGGACGGACAATCATGAATGTCGAAAATGTTGCCGGCATAGATGAGTGCACACGTTTTTGGGAGAAGGAGGTGCGAGACCTTGCTTAAGGGGAAGATTGCTTTGGTAACCGGCGCCGCTCAGGGGATTGGAGCTGCGATTAGCCGGGAATTGGCAGCTTGCGGGGCAACTGTGATCATTAACGACCTGAACAAAGAAACGGCGGCTAAGCAAATCGTGGCGGATTTGGAGCAGCAGGGACATTCAGCGGGGTGGCACATGGCGGATGTTGCTGATTATCCGCAATGCGAAACTATGGTCAAGGAAATACTCGAAAAACACGGCCGTATTGATATTCTCGTCAACAACGCCGGCATTGCCCGGGACAGCTTGTTTGCCACCATGAGTGAAGAGCAATGGGATCTGGTTCTGGCGGTCAACCTCAAAGGCTGTTATAATTGTTGCCGTGCGATAGTCAGACCCATGATCAAACAGAAAATGGGCAGAATCGTGAACATCAGTTCGATTTCCGGCTTGATCGGCAACGCTGGACAAGCCAACTATGCGGCGGCGAAAGCGGGCATGATTGGATTAACCAAGTCGTTGGCCAGAGAGTTGGCGACACGGGGAATAACGGTGAACGCAGTCGCTCCGGGTCTGATTGACACGGAAATGCGGGTGCAATTGAATCCCCAAGCGCAGGAGCGGTTGCTGGCGCAAATTCCGATGGGCAAATTCGGCAGGCCAGAGGACGTGGCGGCGGCGGTTGCCTTTTTGGCTTCGGAGCAGGCCTCATATATAACCGGGCAGGTCCTGGTGGTTGATGGCGGATTAGCTATTTAAATGCCAAAATATACATTGAAAATTGAGGAGGACAACAACATGCTGGATAAAATTAAAAAAATTATTGCCGATCAATTGGATGTCGCGGTCGACTCAATCCAATTGGACAGTAATCTGATGGAGGATTTAAAGGCCGATTCCATGGATTTAGTGGAAATGATCATGGCCTTCGAAGAGGAATTCGGCATTGCCATTTCTGATGAAGATGCCGAGAAACTGAGAACTGTTAAGGATGTTCTGGAATATCTTGAGACCAAGAGTAAAGAAGCGTAGTAAGGAGCAAGGATATGCGCAACCGGGTTGTGATAACGGGACTGGGATTGGTTACGCCAATCGGGATAGGTCGGGATGCGTTCTGGACATCTTTAAAGAATGGCGCCAACGGAATCGGAGCGGTGACCAGGTTTGATCCCTCTTCGCTTACCACCAAGATTGCTGCCGAGGTTCGAGATTTTGACGCGCTCAACTTCATGGATCGAAAATCTGCCCGGCATATGGACCGGTTTTCGCAAATGGCTGTAGCGGCCGCTGAGCTTGCTCTGCAGGACGCTCGCTTCGAAACCGGAAATATAGATCCGGAACGGATCGGAGTCTATGTGGGTTCTGGCATCGGTGGGATTGAAACCTATGAGCAGCAATCGAAAATCATGGCCGACCGGGGACCCAGCCGCATCAGTCCTTTTTTTATCCCAATGTTGATTGGCAACATGGCCGGCAGTCAAGTTGCAATCCGGTGGGGACTCAAAGGGCCGAACATGTGTTTTGTTTCCGCTTGTGCCTCGTCGACCAATGCGGTTGGAGAAGCATTTCGGGTGCTGCAAAAGGGAGAGGCGGATGTTATGTTGGCCGGCGGCAGCGAGGCCTCGATTACTCCCCTGTCCTTTGCTGGATTTTGTGCAATGAAAGCGATGTCGACGAACAATGAAAGCCCGGAAACGGCGTCGCGACCGTTTGACCGGGATCGGGACGGCTTTGTCATGGGAGAAGGGGCCGGAATCTTGATCATGGAAACATTGCCACACGCAGTTCGGCGGGGAGCACCGATATTGGCAGAAATGGGAGGGTACGGAACCAACTGCGACGCTTTCCATGTCGTGCAGCCGGCACCTGACGGACTCGGAGCAGCGGCGGCGATGGCGACAGCGATCGGGGATGCAGATATGGAGCCCGAAGCCATCGATTATATCAATGCTCATGGAACCAGCACTGACATGAACGATCGCTTGGAGACAAAGGCGATCAAAGATGTATTCTCCCAACACGCCCGAAACTTAGCAGTAAGCTCCACCAAATCTATGACCGGTCACCTGCTGGGAGCCTCAGGCGCGGTGGAACTGGCAGCAGCTGTACTGGCGATAATCAATCAATGGCTGCCGCCGACGATCAACCTAGAAAATCCTGATCCGGAGTGCGATTTGGATTACGTTCCCCGCCAGGGAAGACCAGCGGTGATTGGGGCGGCGCTTTCCAATTCATTCGGTTTCGGGGGACACAATGCAAGCCTAGTGGTTCGACAATGGCGCAATTAGCAGAAAAGAAGCAAGAAATTGAAGTTGTCGGCCTGGTTGGTCCGGCGGGGAGCGGAAAGAGCTATCGCGCCCAGTCAATCGCCTATGAGTTGGGCATTGATTTTATTCTTGACGATGGACTGCTGATCAAGAATAGCCGCATCCTTGCCGGCCGCTCAGCTAAAAGTGAGCGGCTGGTTATTACTGCCACGAAAAGGGCACTGTTACAGGACGAGGAACATGCCGCCGAAATTCGGGAGGTACTTTGGGAAGAGAATCCCGCACAGATTTTAATCCTCGGCATTTCTGATGCTATGGTCAACAGAATAGTCAAGCGGTTGGGATTGGCATTACCCATCCGGACAATCCGCATCGATCAGGTGGCGAGTCAAAATGAAATCTGGGCAGCCCGGAGGTCGCGGGTTCTGGAAAAGAAACATGTGGTTCCAGTGGTGTCGGTAGATGTGCAGCGAAATGCTGTCGGCCAATTTATGGAATCGGTTGCGGTACTGTTTGGTCCCCGAAAATCCCGTCCCTTTATCGGAGAGGTTTCGGTGGTGAGACCGTATTACAGTGTTGTCGGCCGAATTATCGTGGCTGAGGCAGCGGTCAAGCAAATGGTTCTGCATTCAGCCCGACAAACACCAGGAGTAGCTAAAGCGACCGCAACGCTGATAAGCGGAATCGGCGGAAGCATTCGGATTGACATTGGGATCACGGTTTATTACGGAGAATATATCCCAGAGATTCTCCAACAAGTCCAAGCAGTGGTGTATCATGACTTGAATGTTTGGGGCGGGCTGGTGCTGGAATCGGTTAATGTTACAGCGAAGCATATCCAGCAGCGCAGCAATCCTGGAGAAAAAACATGATGCTAGATATTAGACAAATTGAATCGATACTGCCTCACCGCAGCCCGTTTTTATTGATCGATCGGATTATTGCGGTTGAAGCTGGAGTCAAAGCTATCGGACTGAAAAATGTAACCATCAATGAGCCCTATTTTGTCGGACATTTCCCGGGTTATCCGGTCATGCCGGGCGTACTTATCGCTGAGGCTCTGGCTCAGGTAGGGGCGGTTGCCTTATTAGCCGATGAAAAATATGCGGGCAAATTACCCATGTTTGCAGGAATTGATAATTTTAAGTTCCGTCGTCCGGTATACCCGGGAGATGTGCTGCATTTGGAAACCCGGCTTCTTTGGGTTCGGCGAGGGATGGGCAAAGGGATCGGAGAAGCCCGGATTGGGGAAGAATTGGCTGCTTCAGGTGAAATATCCTTTGCCTTGGTAGATAAGCCAGTCGGGCATCAAAAATAATTTAATATTTCGACTTTTAATCCCGGGGTTGACAGAGTGGACGAAACAGTTTATATATTAAATATAACAATTTTAGACCAATTTCGACATAAGTCGATAAGGCCGGAGAGAAGGCTCGAAGCAAGATCAGCAATCAACGAGCAAGATACGCAGCTTCTTCGCAGCAATTCACGAAGCAATGTTCGACAAGAAATGACACTCTAAACGAAGTAAATGATGCAGCATCCCCAGCAGCAGTCAAAGTCGCCTTCTCTCGGCTTTTATTAAAAAGTAGGGTACAATCAGATTTAAAAAGAGTGCAGTTCTAGAAACTGCACTCTTTTAGTTCATTTTCGTTTGTTCCTGTTCGAAATCCGATCTTTGCCGTGTGAGTGCATGGACTGCAGCCGGTCGAGGATTCACGAGTGAAAAACTATCTTAAGCGGTTTTGGTATGCTCAGAAGCTATTACTTCCCCTATTTATCCTGGTGCTGCTATTTTCGGTGGGAATTGTATCAGGATTCTCAGCGCGCAATTCAATCGCAGGCAGCTATCTGTCAAACCTCCTGACAGGGAAAGAATCGACCGGAAGTTGGGCTGGAGTTCCAAATCACATCGATTTAAGCGAAGCTAAACCAGGGGATATTCTCCTAGCTGGAAATTCTTCTGCGGCTTACGGCCATTTCACTCATGCTGGAATTATCGTGGATACGAACATGCTCTTAGAAGGCTATGCCGATTGCGGAATTGTCCTTGCTCCAGCCAGTCGTTACCGAAATTATGATTGGGCATGCTTGTTGCGTGTTCAGGTTTCGGAGCCACAGCAATCAGCTGCGGTCGTCTATGCGCTGGCTCAGCAAGGCAAGACGTTTTACCCGGGGGCATTTAAGCCCAATGAGCAGCTCTGGAACTGCACCAAACTTATCTGGAGCGCTTATCGGCAAGTCGGAGTTGATTTGGATCCGAATCGTGACCTGTGGATTACCCCCGACGCTTTATATCAGAGCCCTTTTGTAAAGGTCATTGCAAGCTCTGGTCGACAGCCATGAACGGATTATTGAGGATAAGTCTGCGGTTGTTTTTAATGCACATTGCTATGATTATAATCATATGGCTGGGGGGCTACTTCCACCCTCTGGAGCAGATTTTTGCCGGTTATTATATCATCCTGCTGGCGGTCGGAGGGTGCTGCCTGACCGAACAGCATCCTGCGCAAGCACCCCGCTTAGCTCTGCTTGGCGGCGGAATTTCCCAAATCCCAGGCCTGCTCTTGGCCTTAGCCAATCTTCTCAGCTATAATCAGATTCTAAACGTTAGTTCCGACTGGACCTACGCGCTCTTGATCTGGCAAACACCGTTTGTTCCCTGGTTAACCAATATCAATTATCCGGTACTAAAAGAAATACAATTCTATTTCCTGGCTTTGAATTTCGCTTGGTTAATCGTTGTGGGCTGTGTCTTTGGATCAACGATAACATACCAGCATATAACAAAACATCGCTGGGATTAAGCTTGACCAATGCAGAATACACTGGTACAATACATTTTGGTATTCGGGGCGTAGCTCAGCTTGGCTAGAGCGCTTGCTTGGGGTGCAAGAGGCCGGGTGTTCAAATCACCTCGCTCCGACCAGGAATAACAAAGCTCTGCGGAATTCGCAGAGCTTTTTCTTGTAATGGCATAGTTATAAATCTATGCGTATTTGAACCGCAACTTCATCACAGTTCGGAAATTTAATACAGTTGACACAATCGGTCCATACTTTATGCGGGAAAGTTTCTTTGGGCACGATTTCGAAGCCGAGTTTCCTGAAGAAATCCGGTTGATAGGTCAGGGCAAAGACATTGCTGATTCGCAGAGAAGCGGACTCCTCAAGCAGGTATTGAACAATTTGAGCACCGATTCTTCGGTGGCAATACTCGGGAGAAACAGCGAGTGACCTAATTTCAGCTAGATCCTTCCAAATGACATGAAGTGCTCCCACTCCTACGATGGCGCCATTCAGTTTTGCGACAACGAAATCACGAACTCCTTCATACAAAGTACCGAAGGCTCGTGGCAGCATCAATTGGTTTTGAGCATAGTGATTTACGAGTTGTGAAATCTGGTCAATATCGTCCATGGTAGCTTTTGAGAGACAAAGATCGTTTTTTGTTTCCATTTTTAACCCTTTCGATTTAAAATGTTTATGAGGTTAATTATGAGAATTGTTCGCTATTCGATTGATGATCGCATTTATTATGGCATTCTCGAGGGCGATCGTATACAGGTTATTCAGGGTGCGCCGTATGAAAGTTGCCGATTGACTGGTGAGCAGCATGATCTGACTCGGGCGAAACTCCTGGCTCCGTCTGTTCCCAGCAAGATAGTCTGTATCGGCCTGAATTATCTCGATCATGCCCGGGAGTTCCAAGCCAGCCAACTGCCCTTGGAGCCGATTCTTTTTCTGAAACCGCCGAGTGCAGTAGTCGCTCATGAAGATAGGGTTAAATACCCCAATACAGTTCAGCAACTCGATCCGGAAGCGGAGCTGGCGGTAATAATTAAAAAGACCATTCGCTGCTGTTCGACTGCGGATGCACTTGAGGCGGTATTGGGATATACATGTGGTAATGATTTTACCGCAAGAGATTTGCAACGGAAGGACGGCCAATGGACCAGGGCGAAATCATTTGACACGTTTTGTCCATTGGGCCCGTGGATTGAAACCAGTCACTTTCCTGAGGGGACCCGCATAACACTAAAAGTCAATGGGTCAATCAGGCAATCGGCTTCGACTGCGGAGATGATATTTCCGGTTCCGGTTCTGATCAACTATATTTCAAATATCATGACGTTGCATCCCGGCGATGTCATCATGACCGGGACGCCGGCAGGGGTCGGACCGGTGGAGTGTGGAGATTGGGTAGAGGTGGAGATCGAAGGAATTGGCAGTTTGAGCAACGTGGTCCAAGCCGACGAGGCTCAAAATATTCGTTGACAAAATGGATCGTTGTGCTACAATGCTCAATGTTGGAATTGAGGGCCGCTGTCTTGGGGCGGAATCGGAAATTCCAATTAGTCAATTGAAGGGGGTTGATAACTATAGTCGCATTGGGCCGTCACATCTTGGCAGAGATTTACGGCTGCCGGTTTGATGTTCTGAACGACATCAGAAAAGTTGAAGAAATCATGGTAAATGCTGCTCTAGAAGCAGGAGCGGAAGTGAGAGAATTTGTGTTTCACAAATTCAGCCCGCAAGGTGTTAGCGGTGTTGTAGTGATTTCCGAATCGCACCTGGCTATTCATACGTGGCCGGAACTTGGATACGCGGCAGTAGACGTATTCACATGCGGAGACCGGGTTGACCCTTGGGATGCTTGCAATTTTTTAACGGAAGGATTTGGAGCGACCCATGTCGCAACCAAGGAAATCACACGGGGACTGGTCAGTCCTGCTAAAACCGCTGTAAATCTGTAGGAGGGATGTCTATTTTAAGCCGCAAAAAGAGAAATAAGGATTAGCTAAGAGCCTGTAACGCGATGAAACTGTGGGAGTGTTACGAGGCTCTTTTGCTATGGGCAAATATCTCCTTGAAGCAAGAAATTGAAGTTGACTGGCATCGGGCTTAAGCCTATCATCAGAGTGTGGCTCGAATCAGTGAAAACGACAACTTTCGACTTGGAAAGGTGAACAGGTATGTCGCGAAATGCGGTGAGGATATGAATAACACTGATCTGAAACAGTACGTCACTTTATACTGCAATCAGACTGGATTGGAAAGCGAACGGATTTCAAAGCTGCTGGCTGACCCGCTTCGGCGAATGATCAATTTGCCGGCTGAAGTGAAATCCGCTCAAATATTGCCGGTGCTTATCTTGGCTGGTTGGATGAGCACTTTGGAAGAAAAGGAAGCAGCTGATTATATAAAAAACCAGTTATTTCCAGCCCGGATGGTTGAGCTGGGTGCAGTCTTTCATTTGGTTTTACTTGCTAGTGAGATTCATGCCGCGGTGGAAGAAAGTGCCGAAGGCGACCGGGAGCAGGAATCAATTATGCTCAAGAACGGGTATGCAATTTTATTGGGTGATTATCTTTACGGCAAGTTGTTAAAACGGCTGTGTGAAATAGAATGTACTGCAAGAGTGCCGATGTTGGCGCAGGTTATTGCTACTATGAACCAAGGCAGCATCAGGCGCAAACAGTTTTGCGAAGGCGGGGCTGTGAGTTGGCAACAAGCGCGGAATTATCTGGGAGAAGAGTTCAGCACCCTTTTTGTAGAAGCGGTGGCTACCGGTTATTGGCTGGCTGATTCTTCGCTGCAGGCGAGCGGATTACTATCCCGAACCGCGTTCGCGTATGGACTGGCTTGGGGTTCCCGGCAGCGGAGCTTTGGGCGGTCAATCATAACCAAAGCCGACCGGGAGTTGCGAATACATCTGGAACGCATCACCGGTACTATTCCGGCTGCAGTTACCGCTCAAGCCTGGGCTGATAAAAATGATCATAGTGTGCAAAAAGCATTTGCCGGATAATATGGGACCCAGCCCAGACGGAATTTTGAACAGCGGGGAGAATGGTGAAAGTGGCCTTTCGCGATATTCGAGAATTTCTGAAGTCTTTGGAAGAACGGGGATGGCTCCAGCGGATCAGCGTTGAAGTTGATCCGGAGTTGGAAATTACAGAAATAACTGACCGGATCAGCAAGCGCAACGGACCTGCGCTGTTGTTTGAAAAAGTCAAAGGTTCTGCCATGCCACTCCTGATTAATGCCTTTGGCAGCAAGGAAAGAATGATGCTAGCGCTGGGCGGTCAGGATTTCGATGTTTTAGCAGCTGATATTGAATCAATTTTGCAGCCGGATTTACCAAATACAGTTTGGGATAAGCTTCGTTTGGTGCCGCGGCTGGTGGAATTGTCGTCATATTTTCCGAAAATTGTGAAGAACGGACCTTGTCAGGAGATGGTAATTAACTCTCCCTCCCTCAACCAGTTGCCGATCTTGAAGTGCTGGCCGGGCGATGGAGGAAGATTTATAACTCTGCCTTTAGTTGTGACCAAAGATCCGGAAAATGGTCGTCGAAACTTGGGCATGTATCGTATGCAAGTCTATGACGATCGGACAACTGGAATGCACTGGCATCTTCACCATGATGGCGCCGAAAACTATCGCAAACATCAAAAGCTGGGTAAACCGATGGAGGTCGCGGTGGTCCTGGGCGGGGATCCGGCAACAATTTATTCCGCTACCGCCCCTCTGCCGAAAGACATTGATGAGATGCTGTTTGCAGGATTTCTGCGCAAGGAACCGGTGGAGATGGTGCGCTGCAAGACTGTAGACCTGGAAGTACCGGCTCATGCCGAGATCATTCTTGAAGGGTATGTGGATTTGCAGGAGACTCGACTGGAAGGCCCCTTTGGCGACCACACCGGCTACTATTCACTTGCCGATCACTATCCGGTATTCCATTTGCAGTGTATGACCACCCGAAAGAATCCCTTGTATCCCACCACCATCGTCGGCAAACCGCCGATGGAGGATTGCTATATGGCGAAAGCAACCGAAAGAATATTTCTGCCGCTGTTGAGATTGCAAATGCCGGAGGTGGTCGATATGAACATGCCTCTGGAAGGAGTATTCCACAATTGCGTAATTCTCTCGATCAGAAAAAAATACCCGGGTCAAGCCAAGAAAGTGATGGCGGCCGTGTGGGGGCTGGGGCAGATGATGTTCACGAAGTTCATCATCGTTGTGGACGAAGCCGTTAATGTGCAGAACATGTCGGAAGTATTATGGAAAGTATTTAACAATGTTGATCCCAAACGGGATATCATGATTGTCGATGGACCGTTGGATGCCCTCGACCATTCCTCCCCCTGGCCCCATTTCGGAGCCAAAGCGGGGATCGACGCAACCAAAAAATGGCCGGCGGAGGGACATCAACGGGAATGGCCGGAAGATATTCTAATGGACTCGGCGATTCAGCAATTAGTCGACCGCCGCTGGAACGAGTACGGACTCTCGGGCTTCGATTTTGGTTTCGGCAAGTAACTTAAATCCGGCGGTTAGCTTTTCGCTATCTGTTGCTCAACAAAGGTGTCAATGAATAAGTTAATTGTGTTTCTGAAATTGATAGATATTGGTCACACTCTGTTTGCTCTTCCGTTCGCGTATATGGGAGCATTTTTGGCGGCGGCGGGATGGCCTTCCGGACATGAGTTGATCTGGATAACTGTTGCCATGGTTTCGGCACGAACCTCCGCCCTCGGCTTGAATCGGATTATCGACCGACAAATCGATGCCCGGAACACGCGGACTGCCCATTGGCCATTGGCCAGCGGCCAAATCTCCGTAGCTGCAATCGGGGCGGCGGTTGGGATTGGGCTGGTCTTGCTTTTCTACGCAGCGTCGCAACTAAATCCACTCTGCTTAAAGCTGTCGCCGATCGCAGTGTTGGCACTTGCGCTTTACTCATTTACCAAACGATTTACCTGGACATGCCATTTTTTTTTGGGGTTCACTATTGCCGTGGGGCCGCTGGGAGCGTGGTTGGCAGTTACTCCTCAATTGACTGCGTCGATTGTCCTCTTGTACGTGGGAGTGGGGGTTTGGGTGGCGGGATTCGATACGGTCTATGCTTGTCAGGATATTGATTTCGACCGCACAGAACACTTGTATTCGATCCCGTCTCGATTCGGAATCGGCGGTGCGCTGCAAATTGCGAAATGGCTTCACGCGACAACAGTTATAATGCTGGTGGGAGTGGGACTTTTCGAAGGTTTGGGCTGGGCATATTATGTGGGAGTAGTGTTGGTTGCCGGCTTGTTGGGGAGAGCCCATTATTTAGTCCGGGGAAATGATCTTAGTCATGTTAATTTGGCGGCATTCGGCCTCAATCGCTATGTCGGTATGATAATGTTCCTTGCCACAGTGCTATCGCTCTGGATGCGGTGAAGGGTGAATTTGAGATGCAAACGTGGATTATTGGGATAACCGGAGCAAGCGGCATGATTTACGCTCGTTCATTGTTGTACCAGTTGGCTGGCAAGAACTTGCGATTAATTGTGACTGCCACCAAAGCTGGGTGCAAGGTGGCGGCTTTGGAGTTGGG
>Ga0302252_1000246_pt1 | contig 56414 bp, 46 predicted proteins | sample AAG_RA_Leu_MG_FD_193511 | JGI IMG/M metagenome (GOLD analysis project Ga0302252, IMG submission 193511) | Enriched activated sludge microbial communities from anaerobic digester in WTTP, New Holstein, Wisconsin, United States - AAG_RA_Leu | ecosystem: Engineered > Bioreactor > Anaerobic >... | reverse complement strand
TTAACTAAAGCCAGCGGCACATCTGGAGAGTTGTTAATAAGTAAATGTGTTTGGTTTATTATTAAATGAGATTTTATATTACTTTTGAGTTTAAAGGTAAGACACCACATTATAGCGTTTATCCATCCAAATGTGGAAATAAGGCGCTATGGGGTGGGGGGTATAAAAAGAGTTGTGTGCAATTGTAAAAAACCATAAACTATGTCCTCGAAAAGAAATCCGACAATTGAACCCCAAAGTATACCTGATGCTTTGATTGTTGAAAGAACATCTTTTAAAACAAAACTTGAAGAGCGAATTGAATTAGGGAAAGAATTTTTAAATCGTTCTGTAACTCAATCTGTCCAACTTGACCAATTGGAGAAAGACTTTAATAAATGGAATGACTATAACTCAGAATATTTAAAACAAGTTTTTAATAATGAGAATAACACTTATAAACATTCGTACGACCAAGTTAACGATTGGGTTGGCAGTTTCTTTGGAGGATTGACTACTCCTCAACAAGAATATACTGCTTTAAGAGAAAAAATAGGTAATAAAATTGCAAATTTTGAAGAATTAGTTGATACAGTAGATTTGTTAAAATCTGAGATATCAGAACAACCAGCAATAAAAGAAAGTGTATTTTTAACAATAGATAATAATAATGTTTTTATTGTTCATGGACACAATACATCAGTACAACAATCTGTTGCAAGATGAAAAACTAGGACTAAATCCAGTAATACTTCATGAACAACCAAATAACGGTAAAACCATAATTGAAAAATTTGAAAAACATTCAGAAGTAGGTTTTGCAATAATATTATTGACAGATGACGATGAGGGAAAGGCAAAATCTGATATTGATTTAAAGAAAAGAGCTAGACAGAATGTTATTTTAGAATTAGGCTATTTTATCGGAAAACTTGGTAGAGAAAAAGTTTTACCTCTATACTCAGAAGGCGTTGAGTTACCAAGTGACATTCATGGACTTCTTTTCACGCCAATTGATAAGTCTGAAACATGGAAATTTGCAATTGTCAAGGAATTAAAAGCAGTTGGATATAGTGTTGACGCTAATATATTACTATAAAAACAGCTATGCACAACAGCTGCTAAATTTCAGCCGGGCGGACTTGCCATTCGGCAAGTTTTTCCTACCTTGGTATCTAAATTGTCGCAGGTTAAAGACGTGGCCGTCTTCATCCCGGCCGACAATTTAGCAGCAAACGTTAGCAGTTATTTTAAGACGAATTTCATTATGGAAAATTTAGTTCTCTTTATAGTTTTAAGTTTATTAATTAATGGATGTATATCCAAGACAGAAAGGAACTTAAACGATAAAGAATCTATTACAAACAATGAAACTCAAGATTTCTTTAATGTTAACAACCAAGTTATTGAGAATGATAATCTATTTAAATATCCAATTATTGAAAGGGTTAAGAAAAATTTGACTGAATTTATCCCCACAGGTTGGGTAATATTAGATTCAGTGTCATTTGATTATAATAATGATTCGTTATTGGATTATGTTGTAATAATAGAAACTAACGAAAATGTAAAATATAATAAAATGTGGGGTAGTGTAGAAATGGAAATGGATGATAAGCCTCGAATATTGTTCATTTTAAAAGGAACGAAAAATGGTTTCTCACTTGGTTGCCAAGCAAATGAATTAATTTTAACATCGGGGCAAGGAGGAATGATGGGAGACCCATATCAAGGAATTTCAGTTTCAGGGAATAAAATTTGCACCTCCTTTTGGGGTGGCAGTAGAGATAAATGGAACCTTTCACATTGCTTTATCTACCAAAATAATAATTGGATACTTAGGTCTACAGAAACTTCTGGTGGAAATGCAGAACTAATGTATCTTATGAATTATGACTTTGAAACAGGAAAATTCAATTACGAATATTTTGAAGAAAAATACAATGAAGCTTCATATTCAACGACTATTGTTAAAGATAAAAGATACTCGAAAGTGATAAAATTGGGACAAGTTATACAAATGGATTCTTTTAGACCTTGGACACTAGAAATTGATTCTGTTCATTTTTGAATTTAAAAAACAACTGCTAACAGGCTGTTACTTTCACTGGGGCTGATGTTGCTGATACGGAATTTTTAATACCTTTAACTAATCTTTAACGGCGGATAACGCCGCTGGATGTTAACTCCCCAGCAGCCCATACCCCAATTGCATTGTGTATCTATTTTTGATAAAATCAGAATTTAACCCCCGCTACTGTGCAAGCCCTTCCGTCAGCCGGCTGGAAACTTAACGAAGTTATTTTTTTTATAATCCGGCTGGATTATGCGTTTTAAACCTATTGTTGATAAACCGGAATGTGTTTGCCACTTGACCGAAGTTGTGGGGAGTGATGGGGGAAAAATTCACCCCATACCCTCCCGTATGCACAGCTTGGAACCATTGTGCGACTCATTCATACTATAGCCACTTTGAAATAGTAGCCCGAGGTACGGGTAATAAAATTTAGCTGCAGCAGCCGGTTCCACAGCCACAGGCGGCCGGTTTTTCGGCATACACCGTAATGCTGAATATTCCTGTGGTTCTCGATTTAAAGTTTTGAAGTGCGGCCTCGTCAAGGTAGCTTTTCAAGATGTCGTCGGGAATGGTAATGGGCTTTTCTTTCTGGATGGCAATGTTTGTAAATCCGTTTTTCTGGATAAGTTCTATGTAGTGGTCTTTTTGAATTGCTCCTGCAACACAACCGGCATACATCTCGGCGGCATTACAAAGCTCGTCAGGGAGGTTGCCCACCAGCACAACATCTGAAATGCTAAAATGACCGCCTGGCTTAAGCACCCTAAAAATCTCATTGAACACCCTATCCTTGTTGGGGACAAGGTTAAGCACGCAGTTGCTTATTACCACATCGGCCATGTTAGCCGAAACCGGCATACGTTCGATATCGCCTAGCCTAAACTCAACATTTGCGAAACCAAGCTTGCTGGCATTTGCTTTAGCCTTTTCTATCATGGCGGGGGTAAAGTCAATGCCGATAACCCGTCCATCCGCTCCGGTTTCGTTTCGGGCTACAAAACAGTCGTTTCCTGCCCCGCTACCAAGGTCAATAACGGTGTCGCCCTTTTTAATTCCTGCGAACTTCGTTGGTAACCCGCATCCCAGGCCTAGGTCGGCATTGGGGTTGTACCCCTCCACGGTACTGTAGTCTTCGGTCATGATGTTGTAAACCTCAGTTGAGCAGCATCCGGAACCGCAGCACGACGATTGGTTGGTTTCCTTGTCCTGTAAGGCAATTTCGCTGTACTTTTGCCTAACAAATTCTTTAATTTTTTCAGAGTCTTCCATTTTTTTCTTTTTTACTTACAACAATTGTTTGACTTGAAGTTAAGCTTGGCTGACAGGTCGTCAAAGTATTTTTGCAGCCTATTAATAGCATCTTGGTTTATGCAGTAGCAAATGGAGTTCCCCTCAATTTCTCCTTTAATCAACCCTGCTTCTTTAAGTATTTTAAGGTGTTGGGAAACAGTGGGTTGTGCTAATGGCAGCTCATTAACAATATCGCCGCAAATACAAGCGTTCACCTTTACCAGATGCTCAACTATGGCAATTCTGGCGGGGTGTCCCATGGCCTTAGCCAACTCCGAAATGGCCTTTTGCTGTTCGGCGTAATGCTCTGTTTTTGTAACGCCCATAGATATATTTAAATATTGCAATATTACGATAAAAAATTTTGTCCACAAGGATACTTTCAATTTTTCTCTCAATTATTTTTTAACCTGAATAACCCGAACTATGTTGTTTAAAGCTGCCAGGACCGACAGGTAGCAACGGATTGCTACAATTTTTCTGAAAGAAAAGTAATAAAAAAACCCCGAACTTGTTTCGGGGTTTAATTTTAATTAGTTTATTCCTGGTGCTGAGCAACAGCCATGCGGTTATATTTTTTCCAGCTCGGCTGTTATCAGCGGTCTAATTTCGTCGGAAGATGGCCTTGGGGCATTTGGTTTAACAATGTTGCCCTTGGCATCAATCAGGAAAAAGGTAGGAATGCCCTTAATCTGGTAGCTGGTGGCGGGTATTGATTTCCATGCATCCTCTCCGTAAAGCTGAACACCCTTCATCTGTTTTTCCTTAACCATTTTCTCCCAGGCGGCCTTGTTGTCGTCGAGCGAAATGCTTACAAAAACAATATTTTTACCCTTAAAGTCCTTTTGCAGCTCCTCGAGGTAGGGGAGCTCATGTCGGCAGGGGCCACACCAGGTTGCCCAAAAATCAATGTAAACCAGTTTCCCTTTGAAATCCTCCAGGGAGTATTCCTTACCGTTAATGTCCTTACACACAAAAACAGGTGCAGGTTTCCCGGGTGCCAGCTGCATCTTTTGGTTGAATATGTTTCCAACGCTCTGCTTGTACGCGGGTGTTTGGCAGCTATCCATGTAGCTCTTTACAACTCCTTCCAGCTCGTAGAACTCCCCGTACTCGATATCGTTAATCAGCTTGTTCATCTTTAGGTAGTCGCGTACCTTTGGATTAGCCAACATGCTGTCGATAAGCTTAAATTCAAAAGGCAGCCTTTCACCTGAAGATTTAGCCAATAGCTCCTTGTAGCCGGGTTTTTTCACAAGTTGATTCTGGGTAATGATTGATACCAAACTGGTATACTCATCAAACATCAGGTGGTAGGCGTTATTTGGGTCAACCTCGCTGAGGAAGGAGTAATCAACGCTGTCGGGGTTAAATTCCTTACCACCCAGGTATGCAGAATATTCGGGGTAGTTGGCCTTGACGTTTAGAATTACATACCTTGTGCGGGTCTTCTCGAGTTCTGCAAGGTCTTTAGGTTCAATACTAGCAGAATCTATCATGGAGTACAGCACCTGCTGGATTGAGTCGAGCTTACGGTTGAAGTTGTCGTAGCTAAGGGAGTAAAGGGTGTTCACGCTTCCCATTAAATTATGCAAGGCAGCTCTTCGGCTGAAAATACTTTGGTGGATGTTCTTCAGGTCAGCCGAGAAAACCGGACCATCAACAGGTGAGGTAACATCAAATTCCATGTAGCTGCTATCGCCGGGGTTGAGGTAAACCATGGTTTGTGTACGGGCTATGTTAAGCTTGTAGAGCTGAGGTTTATCGAGCTTAGCCCTATAGACAAAGCCTCCATTTTCATCAAGTGCCACCGTATCGGTGATGCCGGCAGTAGAGATGTACACATTACTATCGGGTGAGTTGGTAAACTTCCCCGCAATTACAGCCTCCTTGGGCCCCTTGGTTCCACAGGCAGCCAATACCGGAAGCATTAAAAGCAATAGGCGTTTGTTCATTTTCATTGAGTTTGTTTGAGTTTGTTTGTGAGTATGAATCATTTTTATTGAGGGTAAAGTTGTAAAATTTTTATGTGCCAACCGTACAGCCGGAGAACTTAAATTTTAGGTTTGAATTTGCTGGTAAGGTTACCTTGTTGTTCATCTATCAATAGGTGCATATCATTTACCAAAGATACTTCATTTTAGAGTATTATAATGTTTGAGTATAAAATATCTATTGGTTTAATTTATAGCCAGCCAAAGGTTTTAATGCCAGCAAATATAAAAATAGGTTAATGCAAGTTGTTGTAAGGGAAAAACGTTGGTTTTTGCGGACTATATTTCACTACCAGGTACATATAAGTTACCGGCTTTAAAGTGAGCAAACCCAATGTTATTCTTTATTTTGCCATGGAAGGGTGAAAAAAATTACAAGCATTCAACCTTTTCTTCAGTTTATTATGGAGATTCCTATGGAAAGCACAAGTGGTTAGAATAAGCCTACCAGTAGAATCGGCATTTGTAGGTTACCCTATTGTTCAGCAGGTCAGCTACCTCGACCCTAAGGGTGTGCCAGGTGTTTTGCCTTTCCCTTTTAGGTGTGAGGGTATGGGTTAGCAGGCTGGTCTTCGGGTCCCATTCAAACAGAACCCACCCATCATCTATGAATCCTGAATAGGTGCCAATTCCGTAGTTATCGGTAAGTTTAATTTTTATGCTGCTTTGACCCGCAATATCCGCATTTTGTGAAATATTTAGAGGAATTATGCGTGGAGGAACGGTGTCCAAAGCCAGGGTAAACTTCCCAAACTTGTCGGGGCTGGTAACCATGTCGGGTCCATCCTGCCGGCTGGAGCAGTACTCGATACCTTTACCATTAATGTATCCAATAAAACATTTATCACGCAAGTTGGCCGGAACGCCTGCAATTTTTACCCTTAGGGTAAATTTCCCGTTAAGGGGAGTCCTCGCATGGTGAATGCTAATTACGGGAAATGCCAGGCTGTCGGTATGAAGAGCTGAATGCCTGAGGAGAATGTCATGGTAAAGGGTTCGGCGGGGAATGTAGATTGAGTAATCCTTGCTATCGAAGCTATAGCTGTTCCACCAGCTCACATAGCTGTGTCGCAAAAGGCCGGGGGTTGATTCCGGGTTTTTGAACGGATGAACTCCCTTTACTACCATCTCGAGTTTGGAAGTATTTTTATAAAAATCTTCAAGTTCTATGGTTATCTTATAAATGCTGTCGGATTCAACCGTTAAAATTCCCAATGATTTGTCTGCCTTTAATCCGCTAAACAAATTACCAGGATCAGCCCACAGGCGTACAATTTCCTGTTGTCGAAGTTGCCGTATGCTGTAGTCAATAATGCTATTTAGGCATCGGGTTTCTGCATACGAAAACGAGTCAACAGCAAAGGAAAAGGTCTGTTTGTTATTTACCAGCATGCTCAACTTGTGGAAGCCGCAGGTTGTACTACTCCCGTTGATAATGTCGAATGCCTCAACTCCAAAACCCATCCTGCTTTTTCCGGCAATTCTGATGGTGTCGGGAGCAAAGTACAGGTTTCCTGTTTTCTTAATGCTGATGGGGTTTGGCAGTATGCTATCGTTTAGGTAGTCCATACTGTCAATCTCGTAAAACCATGCGCTTTTGATTGTTGGGGCCGAGTTATCGGCCAGAAAGTTACCATCAAGGTACTTCAATGGTGAAACGGGCCATTGGGTTGCAGAGCTGCGAACCTCAAAGTGAAGATGAGGCCCACCCGAGCTGCCCGAGTTTCCGGAAAAGCCAATAACCTCTCCCTTTGACACGTTGAACTCACCTGGTTTGGGAAATAGCTCTACTTCAAAGGAATGGTTGGCGTACTGCTGCTTCTCTACATATTCTGCAACTGCATTTGTAAAACGGTCGAGATGAGCATAAACTGTGGTAAGTCCGTTTGGATGGGTTATGTAGATAACTTTTCCAAACCCTACTGGGCTAACCTTAATTCGTGATACATACCCCTTCTCGGATGCATAAACCCGAAAACCAATTTTACCATTTGTCCGCAAATCTATGCCGGAGTGGAAGTGTGCTGTTCGTAATTCACCAAAAGAGCCTGATAGTGCAGGTTTCAGGTCTAAGGGTGATTTCAGGATACCATTTTGTGCAGCCGCCTGATGGTAGTTTAGGGCAGCTACAAGTAAAATTAACTTATTGAAACGATTTAACGTACGCATGGCTTATTTTTAAAACACTCAAAGATAAATTATGTACGGATATTTAGTCTGGCGGACATCGTAAACAGCTAATATTTTTGAAAAGCAGCTGGTATTAACTAGGTTAAAGTGAATGGGTAAAAAGTAAAGAAAACCTGTTCAGCTTTGACAGGTTCAAGACATTCTGGATCACTGTTATCAATTCAATTCTTAGCCGGTGGGTGCATGCCTCGGTTTTTCTCCCCACTTTGCGTAAATTGAAAATTGTCGTGTATCTTTGGCACAAGGTTTATTCAATAATTTATGATTGAACATCAGGCTATGCAGCAGCATGAAGTTACCATGGACACCGTAAGGGAGTTGGGGTTACTCCCCGAGGAGTTTGAGATGATAAAAAAGTTTCTGGGAAGGGTGCCCAACTATACCGAGCTGAGCATTTACTCGGTGATGTGGTCAGAGCATGCTTCGTATAAAAATTCCATAAAGTGGATAAAAACCCTGCCCCGGAAGGGTTCGGCGTTGCTGGCAGAGGCTGGAGCCGAGAATGCAGGCCTGGTTGATATAGGAGGTGGGTATGCTTGCGCTTTCAAAATAGAATCGCACAACCATCCTTGTGCTGTTGAGCCCTACCAGGGAGCTGCTACTGGTGTAGGAGGCATCAACCGCGACATCTTTACCATGGGCGCTCGTCCGGTTGCCCAGCTTAACTCCCTCAGGTTTGGAAATCCTAAGCTCGAAAGAACTCGCTGGCTAATGAGGGGAGTGGTGAAGGGAATTGGCGACTACGGAAACGCCTTTGGCATTCCGGTTTTGGCCGGAGAGGTTTTCTTTGACGATTCATTTAACACCAACCCTCTGGTAAATGCCATGTCGGTTGGAATTGTGTCGAAGGATTCCGTAGTATCGGCTGTGGCAAAGGGTGTTGGCAATCCTGTATATATTGTGGGCTCTGCTACCGGCAAGGATGGTATTCATGGGGCAACCTTTGCTTCGGCCAACATCACTGAGAATTCTGCCGACGACATTCCTTCCATACAGGTTGGCGATCCCTTTCAGGAGAAGATTTTGCTTGAAGCCACCCAGGAGGTTATTAAAACAGGTGCACTAGTGGGCATGCAGGATATGGGCGCTGCGGGTATTATCTGCTCCACCTCAGAGATGTCCGAAAAGGGCAAGCATGGCATGAGGATAGATCTGGACAAGGTTCCTCTGCGTCAAACCAACATGGAAGCATGGGAAATTCTGCTTTCCGAATCGCAGGAGCGAATGTTGATGGTGGTTAAGAAGGGTCGCGAAAGGGATGTGGAGGAAATTCTCAACAAGTGGGATATAGGATACGCTGTTATCGGGAATGTTACTTCGGGCGATTCGCTCGAGTTCTACTACCACAACGAGCTGGCTGCTAAGGTTCCGGCCTCATCGCTGGTGCTTGGCGGTGGTGCGCCGGTTTACGACAGGGAGTACAGCGAGCCTGAATACTACAAGGAGTTTAAAAAATTCAACATGAATCAGATTCCTGAGCCTGCAGATCTAGTTGAGGTGGCAAGGTTTCTGACAGCCCATCCCAACATAGCCTCGAAACGATGGGTTTACCAGCAGTACGACACCATGATTGGAACGGGCAACATGACTACCAACTTCCCCTCCGATGCAGGAGTCTTCAACCTTAAAGAGCTAAACAAGGCGTTGGCCATGACCGTTGACTGCAACTCGCGTTACGTTAAGGCCGACCCCGAGGTTGGCACCATGATTGCAGTTGCCGAAGCCGCACGAAACATCGTTTGTTCCGGTGCAACTCCTTTGGCAATAACCGACTGCATGAACTTTGGAAACCCCTACAACCCTGAAGTTTACTGGCAGTTTGTTAAGGCCATTAAGGGAATGGCCAAGGCCTGCAAAAAGTTTGACACTCCAGTAACCGGGGGTAACGTAAGCTTTTACAACCAATCGTCAATCAACGGGAGGGAGGAAGCTGTTTACCCTACTCCGACAATTGGTATGATTGGCATGCTGGAAAACAAAAACCACCATACAACGCTGGCTTTTGAGGAAAAGGGGCACATGATTTTCCTTATTGGCAAATCACGCAACGACATAGCCTCATCGGAATACCTCTACAGCTACCACGGCATTAAGCAATCGCCTGCACCCTTCTTTGACCTGGATGAGGAATTTGCCATTCAGCAGGCACTGCTCGACCTGATTGCTAGGAATTTGGTGCAATCCGCACACGATGTTTCTGATGGTGGCCTCTTTATTGCCCTTCTTGAGAGTGCCATGCCCCGTAACCTGGGTTTCGATATCACTACTGATGCCGAGATTCGAACCGATGCTTTCCTGTTTGGTGAGTCGCAGGGTCGAATTGTAGTGTCCGTTTCTCCATCGCGTGAAACCCATTTCATTGACTATATGGTTGAGCATGGCATCCCGTTTACCGCTCTGGGGCATGTAACCAAATCCGAGATCAGAATTGACGATGTTTCGTTTGGATTTGTTGCCGATTTGAAGCAGCTTTACGACACTGCTCTGGAGAAGATCATGGCCTAGTATTCCTAACGCTTTATGCCAACACCTGACAAAAGCAGCCAGAACGTTGAGGCCATGTTTAACAGCATTGCCTCTAACTACGATTTCTTGAACCATTTCTTAAGCCTTGGAATTGATAGAAAGTGGCGTAAACGGTTAATCCGGCTGGTAGCTAAGGGTAACCCACAGAAGGTTCTTGATGTGGCCACGGGAACAGCCGATTTGGCCATGCTGCTGGCGCGGGAGTATGGAGGTGTTTCCATTACAGGGGTGGATATTTCGGAGAACATGCTGGCCATTGGCAAGAGAAAGGTCGAATCCGAAAATCTTTCAGGTCAGATTTCGCTCCACAGGGCTAGTGCATTGAACCTACCCTTTGAAAACGACTCTTTTGATGCTGCCATGGTGGCTTTTGGGGTAAGAAATTTTGAGGATTTGTCAATGGGGTTATCGGAGGTATATAGAATCCTTATAAATGGCGGGCAGTTTGCCATACTTGAGTTTACCATTCCCGATAAGTTCCCTGTTGCCCAGCTTTACAGGTTCTACTTTAGGCACGTGCTGCCTTTGTTCGGGGGGATTATTTCGGGCAGCCGGACAGCATATAAATACCTGCCCGAATCGGTACTTGCATTTCCTGAGAAGGAGAATTTCTTAGAAATCATGAGGCAAGTTGGGTTTACAGGTTGCACATGCAAGAGTTTAACTTTCGGGATTGCTTCAATATATACAGGCTTTAAACCTTAAATTCATTTTGTGCATGAAGCCATTTCAGGGGAGAGGCCCTGATTGCTTATTCAACAACCGACCATTAGAAACCCTACCACGAATGTTTGACGTCTGTTTAAGCTATTGTTTGCAATATTTTTTATACCCTGCACGTTTGATAACAGGCTTTACCTATCGTACATAAATGTTCAGGTGCAGTATCCGTTTGAGAGTCATTCATCCAAGGTAATTTTTTTACGTAGATGTTTTACCCTAAGAGTTTATAACTATTTTGAAGAAAATCTTTGTTGTAATAGCGGTTATCTGGTGCTCGGTGACTGCAGCTCAGGCGCAGTACCGTAAGCCTAACATTCTCAACGATCCCGATTATGACGTTGGCAAACCCCTAAGGTTTGGTTTCTCCATCGGCATCAACATTATGGATTTTGATATTAAGAACAGCTCCGTTCCCGAGCTTAATGCCGACAGCTCCCAGTTCCAGTACTTCACAGAGGTTACGCATATAAACCCGGGTTTAAATGTCAACGCTATTTCCGATTTAAGGCTAGCCGAAAATTTTCACCTACGCTTTTTGCCGGGTTACTCCTTTGGGCAGCGAAATCTCGATTTTTTTAAGGTCGAAAATGGACGGGTTACCCATGAAACTACAATGGATATTGAGTCGAATTTTATTGATTTACCTTTAGGCATTAAGTACCTTGCCGAGCGAACCAGCAACATTAGGCCGTATCTATACGTGGGTGGCGATTACCGTATTGATTTAGCTGCCTATAAACGGCTTAAGGTCGAAAAGGGAATACTGGTTAGGCTGCAAAAGCAGGATTTCTACTACGAGCTCGGGTTTGGTGTTGACTTCTTTTTTGAATATTTTAAGTTTTCAACAGAGGTGAAATGGTCGGCAGGCATTGGCAACGTTATTTCAAGCGACTATGCCGAGGGGGCCGAGAACTACCGCTATGCTGTTGATGCTATGAACTCCAGGCTGATAATGATTTCCTTCCATTTTGAGTAGAAAAGTGGAAGTGTAGCATAAAACAGGCTGTTCATCCATCTTCTTGTAGTTGGGGTAATACGCGGAATTTTGATATACCCTCAATCAGCTATAAATTGTTCACCTCGCCGGGTTTTAGGGATTATTGAGAAGGGGCTTAACACTATTGTTTGGAGAAATTCCTTTTTTTCACACTGATGCTGATAATTTTTCACCATGGCTAAGGATATAATTCTTGAACTCACCCCTGAGAATGCGGCCAACAGCCAGCTATTGCTGAAAGCAGTTGCCAGTAAGCTGGGAATGAGTGTTAAAGATGTCGGCCATTACACTATTACCCGACGGTCAATAGACTCACGACACGGAAAGGTAAGGGTAAACCTTGGCATCAGGGTTTTTGATAGGGATGAACCTATTGCTGACGGTAAACCCCAATTCACCTATGGCGATGTTTCCAAATCGCCTCCTGTTGCAGTTATTGGCGCAGGTCCTGCTGGGTTGTTTGCCGCATTAAGGCTTATTGAACACGGCTACAAGCCAATAGTGGTAGAGCGGGGCAAAGAAGTAAGCGCCCGCAAAAGGGATGTTGCCCTGCTAAACCGGGAGCATAAGCTCAACCCCGATTCCAACTATGCTTTTGGCGAAGGAGGTGCAGGAACCTTTTCCGATGGGAAACTCTACACCCGTTCGCGAAAAAGAGGTGATTACAATCGTGTGTTGTACATCCTTTGTAACCACGGGGCTAGCGAGGATATACTTTTCGATTCGCACCCCCACATTGGAACAAATCGCTTGCCCGGCATTATTGTGAAAATCAGGGAGACAATCATTAGCTACGGGGGCGAAATTCTATATAACTCCCGGGTTGAAAGTATTAAAACCGACGGGAGCAGGGTTACGGGTGTTAAACTTTCCGATGGCCGACTTGTGGAGGCCAAGGCCTGCATACTGGCAACCGGGCATTCCGCTCGCGACGTGTATTCCATGCTGTTGAATCAACAAATTCAGATAGAAGCGAAACCCTTTGCCATGGGTGTTCGGGTGGAGCATCCTCAGGCTATTATTGACTCCATACAGTACCATGGTACTCCTCGGGGCGACTACTTGCCAGCAGCATCCTACTCGCTTGTGCAGCAGGTCGAAGGAAGGGGTGTTTACTCGTTCTGCATGTGCCCGGGAGGGTTCATTGTTCCTGCTGCCACTGAACCCAACGAGGTGGTGGTGAATGGCATGTCCCCCTCACTTCGAAACTCCCGCTGGGCAAACTCGGGTATAGTGGTTGAGGTTAGGCTCGACGATTTGAAGTCCTACTCCAAATATGGGGAGCTTGCCGGTGTGGAGTACCAGCACTACCTTGAAGAGTTGGCCAGCCTTCATGGCGGTTTTGGTGTAAAAGCTCCTGCACAGCGGTTGGTTGACTTTGTGGATGGAAACTACTCGGCGAGCTTACCAAGCTGTTCCTATCATCCCGGCATTACTTCCTCCGAACTTCACGCCTGGCTTCCAGATGATATTGGGTTTAGGCTTAGGAAAGGGTTCAGGGCATTTGGCGCAAGAATGAAAGGGTTCCTCACCAACGAGGCGGTTGTGCTGGGAGTGGAGTCGAGAACTTCATCACCTGTGAGAATTCCCCGTAACCCCGAAACTCTTCAACATGTAGGGGTGGAAGGGCTATTTCCTGCCGGAGAGGGCGCCGGCTATGCCGGTGGTATAGTTTCTTCTGCTTTTGACGGCGAACGATGTGCCGACGCTGTGGCTTTCTACCTGGGCGGTTAAAAGTGATTCACCAAAGCCTTGAGCTGGAAATGGATTGTGATGCACCTTCCTGCTTAAATCGGAATAAAGCAGCTACCCATAATGTCCTTAGCGCCATGGTAAATAGTTAGCTAACGACACGCTAAGCCGGATTGGCGTGTGAACAAAATCAACAAGTTGAAAGTTTTTTTGATACATTTGTTGGCAATATAACAAGTAGAATGCTGTAGGCAAACGTCCGGACTGCTAACTATTGATTTTGACATGGGACGAAAAATTGTAGTGGGGGTAACAGGCGCCAGCGGTGCCATATATGCCCGTTCGCTGCTAGAGATTTTGGGTGAGCTTTCCGATCAGCTGGAGGAGGTAGCGCTTATTTTTTCCGATAACGGGCGTGCAGTTTGGGAGTTTGAGCTTGGCCATATTCCACCTTTTTCTGCTCCTTTCCGCGTTTACGACAACAACAACCTGTTTGCTCCTGTGGCCTCCGGATCGGCTGGGTTCGACACGATGTTTATTGCGCCCTGCACCATGGGAACCTTGGGAAGAATAGCTGCAGGAACCAGCTCCGACCTGATTTGTCGATCAGCCGATGTTATGCTCAAGGAGCGACGTCGGCTGATCGTAGTGCCGAGAGAGCTACCCTTGAGCCTTATACATATTGAGAACATGCGAACCGTTACCCTCGCAGGCGGTATTATTGTTCCGGCCAGCCCATCGTTTTATAGCCGCCCTTCATCCATGGAAGAGCTGGTTAGGACTGTCGTTTTCAGGATGATTGATTTGGCAGGGCTTGAGCTGCCTCATTACCGATGGGGAGAAGCTAAAAGCGATTCGTAGCCTGATAAATTCGAATTTTTTTACCATGCAGGGGGAGGAGAAAGTTGTGAGTAGGTACATTACTAATTTAATTGGCATGGGGGAGGGGTTGACCCTCGATTTCAAGCATTCCATCACCGATTCAAAAAAGATTGCCCGTTCATTGGCTGCATTTGCAAACACCCAGGGCGGGACGCTGCTGGTTGGGGTAAAGGATAACGGCAGCATTACGGGTGTCGATACCGATGAGGAGTACTACATGGTCGAAGCTGCCTCAACACTTTACTGCAGGCCCGAAGTACCTTTTGAGGTGGTTAAGTGGAACATGAACGCCAAAACCGTTCTGGAAGTGAAGGTAAAACCTTCAAAATTACGCCCCCATAAAGCCCCCGATAAGAATGGGCATTACAAGGCCTACATCCGGATAGCCGACGAAAACATGGTGGTTACATCAACCCAGCTTAAAATTTGGAAGGCGGAACGTTCGCGCAAATCCATCGGTCTTAACCTATCCAATGCGCAAACAGCCCTGTTTGAACATTTCAAACAGAATCCACGCATTACCATTGACGAGTTCTGCAAAATTGGGTTTCTCCCGGCTACTGAGGCAGAGCGTATTCTGGTTAACCTCACCGTTTTAGGAACAATAAGGTATTCAGGTAATCCTGCTGACGAATATTTCTACCCTTCCGTCTAAACTTTTTATGCTTATTATGGTTTTATGGTCTAAAGGCAATAGCTGCTTACGGTTTATCTTTTGTAGAGTTCATGTTGACCTTTCTTCATTTTTAATGAAGTACCCAGGCAGGACACAGTCTGCATAAGCACGTATGAACAACCAGGCGTTACTTGCAAGTCCGGTGAAGCTAAAATTTAGGCGTTACATTCGCTCAGCCCAAATGCCTAAAAGGCATGAGCTAAAGTAGCTGTAATCGGAAACCTGAAAATTTTGAACAGATGAAACCATTATGATCAGCATAATTTTTTATTAGCGTCTATTTACAGGGCAATGGTATTTTTTAGCGTGAAAGACCCCAATTTTTTTTTACTTTGTAAAAATTTTGAAGGATGACAGAAGTTAGAAAACCTGCCTGGTTAAAGGTGAAGTTGCCCGGAGGCGAGGGTTACAGACGGGTTGACAGCATAGTGAAGAATAATAGCTTACACACGATATGTTCCAGCGGAATGTGTCCAAACATCGGCGAATGCTGGGGAAACGGTGTGGCAACATTTATGATACTTGGTGATATTTGCACCCGTGCATGCAAATTCTGCGCTACCACCACCGGAAGACCCCTTCCACCTAATCCAAATGAACCAGAGAAAATTGCCCGCTCCATTCAGCTAATGGCGCTGAACTACTGCGTTATCACCTCGGTTGACCGAGACGATTTGCCCGATCAGGGAGCCGCTCACTGGCGTAACACGGTGAATGCTATTCGTAGGGTGAACCCAAATACCATGATAGAAGTTCTTATCCCCGATTTCGACGGGAGGAGCGATCTTATTGATATTTTCCTGGAATCAAACCCCAACGTTGTTGGGCATAATCTTGAAACAGTTGAGCGGCTTACCCCTGAGGTAAGAACAAAAGCCCGATACAGAACCAGCCTGGAAACCCTTAGCTACATTGCCAGCAGGGGTTTTACAACCAAATCGGGAATAATGCTGGGTATAGGCGAAACGTTCGATGAGGTAGTTCAAACCCTCGACGATCTTTCCGCTGTGGGCTGCAGAATGATAACCATTGGCCAGTACCTTCAACCTCGGCCGAACAACCTGCCCGTTCAGCGTTATGTTACTCCCGAAGAGTTTGAGGAGTACGCCAGAATAGCCCGCCAAAAAGGGTTTGTATTTGCCGAAGCCGGACCTATGGTTCGTTCCTCCTACCATGCCGATAAGGCACAGAAGCTGTTTGGAACTCGACCTGATAGTGTTTAAATGCTTTACCCACCATGAGAAAAAGAAAAAATACATATAATGCAAAACGTAATTTTTACGGATCTTGGAACAATAGATTACAAGGAAGCATGGGATCTACAGGAGAAACTATTCGATGAGGTAAGCCTAAACAAGGCGGAGGGCGATGGCAACCTGAACTTCCTGCTGTTCTGCGAACATCCGCATGTTTACACCCTTGGAAAAAGTGGCCAAAGGAGCAACCTCCTGGTCTCCGACGAGATGCTAAAGCGTATCAACGCCTCCTTTTACCATATCAACAGGGGCGGAGACATCACCTACCATGGCCCCGGCCAGCTGGTTGCCTACCCAATTTTTAACCTTGAGGCTTTTGGCCTCTCGTTGAAATCATACATCAGCCTTATTGAGCAGGTGGTTATAGACTGCCTCGGCGATTTTGGAGTACCGGCAAACCGTCTTGATGGAGCTACCGGTGTTTGGCTTGATGCCGGCATTAAGGGCAAGGAGAGGAAGATTTGCGCCATCGGTGTCCGGGCCAGCCGTTTTGTTACCATGCATGGGCTTGCTTTCAACATCAATACAAACCTCGACTATTTTGGATACATCAACCCATGCGGCTTTACCGATAAAGGCGTTACATCGTTACAGCGGGAACTTGGAGAAGAGGTGAATCCTGAAATGGTGAAACAGCGAATTTTAGACCATTTTGCCAGAAAGTTTAATTTTACTGTAAACACACGGCTTTTTCCGAACCTGAAGCTAGCTACGAACTATGAGGGAGGGAAGCACAATGGATAAACGTTGGGTTTTCAAGGATGTTGACGGCGATGAAGCCGTTAACAAGCTTGCTGCTGAGCTGAATATTCCTCACACACTCGCCTCGCTACTTGTTCAGCGTGGAATAAAGACATTTGATGAGGCCAAACGGTTTTTCAGACCATCTCTTGACGATCTTTACGATCCTTTTCTTATGAAGGATATGAAGGAGGCTGTTGACCGTATAGTTACAGCAATTCATCACGGAGAGTCAATCCTTTTTTATGGCGACTACGATGTAGATGGCACAACCGCTGTTGCCCTGTTGTATTCTTTTTTTCGCCAGCGTTACTCTAAAATTGGCTACTACATTCCCGACAGGTATGGCGAGGGTTATGGAATATCATACAAGGGCATTGATTACGCTTTTGAGAATGGTTACAGCCTAATTATAGCACTTGACTGCGGAATTAAGGCCAACGAAAAGGTTCTATACGCCAGCCAGAGGAAAATAGATTTTATCATATGCGACCATCATTTCCCTGGCGATCAGGTGCCTGGTGCGGTTGCAGTTCTTGACCCGCAACGGCCCGATTGCCACTACCCCTATAAGGAACTTTCGGGTTGTGGGGTAGGTTTTAAGCTGCTTCAGGGATACTGCCTTAAAACCGGTACCCCCATGCAGGAACTTTTCCAGCATATAGACCTGGTGGCTGTTAGCATTGCCTCCGACATTGTTCCTATCACCGACGAAAATAGGGTTTTAGCATACTATGGCCTTGAAAAAATCAACTCCAACCCATCCAAGGGCCTTAAAACAATCATTCAGATTGCCGGAATTGATAAACAGAAAATAGCCATTGACGATATTGTTTTTCGAATAGGCCCTCGTATTAACGCTGCCGGCCGCATGGAATCGGGCAAATCGGCTGTTGATTTGCTTTGCGCAGCCGATGACGGAACCGCATACGAAATGGGATCGTTGGTAAACTCGTGTAATAACGACCGAAAGAATGTTGACCGAAGCATCACCCACGAAGCGCTCAGGATGATTGCTGCCGATGCCAGGCTCCAGCACTGCCATTCAACGGTTCTCTTCAACCCTTCGTGGCATAAGGGTGTGGTGGGTATAGTTGCCTCGAGGTTGATTGAAACCTACTACAGGCCTACAGTTGTGCTTACGCAATCGGGTGATTTGGCAACCGGGTCGGCACGGTCGGTACCGGGCTACGATCTCTACCAGGCGGTAGAGGCCTGCTCCGACTTGCTCGAAAACTTTGGTGGCCACATGTACGCTGCAGGGTTGTCGCTTAAGCTTGAAAATGTCGAGAACTTTAAAAACCGTTTCGAGGAGTACGTAAGCCAAACCATCACCCCGGAGCTTATGATGCCCCAAATTGAGATTGACGCCAGAATCAAGCTGAGCGACATTAACGATAAGTTCTACCGCATACTTAAGCAGTTTCAGCCTTTTGGCCCCGGAAACATGTCGCCTGTTTTTGCTGCTGAAAATGTGAGGGATAACGGCGAATGCCGGCTGGTGGGTCCCGATAAGGAACACCTTAAACTTTCGCTGGCTGAGGAGGGCAATCCTAATATCTACCACGGCATTGCCTTCCAGCTGGGCGAGTACTACCGCGATATCCACAATGGAAAATCGTTCAACGTCTGCTTCAACATTTACGAAAATGTTTACAGGGGCATTACCACCCTGCAGCTTAGGGTTAAGGACTTGAAGTTTATCGGAAATCAGGATTGACACTAACATGCTAAAAAACAGATATACTGGAAATTTTGAGCATTATGATTTCATGGGACTTACACAGCATAAAACTACGTAGAGCTACTTTTTGGTTAAATTTGGCTGAGCAAGCAAATAATTCCCTATTTTTATAAAGGAAAATTAAACGAGCAATCGCTTGAAAGCAAGGTACTTGATAATCGGAGCAGTGTTGCTGCCCGTTGCTTCATATGGTCAGAAGCAGCTGCAACCTACCATTGCCGCCATGAAATGGGGCGTTGACTACAAGCTGCATGTTAGGTTGGCAAACGACTCGGCCTATGTTGTTGATGTTAGAGGCCTATACCACACCGGGAGGGATTTGTTTGTTGACACTACCGACAACTCTGCCACCTACTATCCGGTAACCCTCGACAGGGAGTTTGTGGACTACATTAAGAGTAAGAAAATCGACACCAGCGACAGCCTCTCACTGGCCGATAGCAACCGCACAGCTAGCTATAAAACGTTATGGTCGGCGCTGCATTCCAATCTTGGCGGTGGGTACATTCACTTTGTTAACTGCTTGATTTACGCCCTGGAGTCGCAAAACCTAAAGCTTAACGACCCCATATTCAAGCGTCCCGCTACCAGGTGGAAGCCTAATCCCGTAACCCAATCGTACAAGCGTACACATAAGTGGAGCTATTTTTATCCTGACAACCAGAAGCTGGCGCAAAAGGAGTACAGGATACGCCTGAAAGAAAACGACCTGAAAGACCTTCAGGGTGTTCCACTTCAGTTTACCAACCTGTTTCTGCACACTTCCCAAAAGAAGTATGAAGAGCTGGTTCGGCAACAAAAGAACCGGGAGGTTGCACAGATTAACCTCATCAGGTTGCTGCTTGGTGCTAAGTATTTAGGCGAGGATCAGATTAGGCATATAAGCAACAGCGTAATTTCTGCCGTGCTTAAGTACAACGTTAACACCCTTCCCTCCATCATCATTTTTGACGACTACAATGCAGCTGTAGCACTAACTCTCGATATGAACGGCTACCGGATTGATAGAATCGTTTACTCTGATGGCGAGGTGATTTCGGGAAAGGAACTCGAGGGTCGCACTGCAATTATTGATGGGCTGATTAGGAATATCAACGAGGCTAACGAAAGGGTTTTTCAGAAAAAGTTACAGCTTTACTACCAAAAAACCAGATAGGATGAGCCTCTCCTTGGGTTCGTAAAATAATCGGGGCTTGCTGTTCTCCATAGCAGCTTAATTACTCACGCCTATTAGCGAGGCTACAACGTTCACTTCAATTTTTGAAGATTCCGCCATATAGGCTGTTTCATGGCTGGGCTGCTCACTCCATTTAACATTTAGGGTTGGCTACTCTTTTAGCTTGCGGTACTTAATTCGTTGGGGACCCTCATCGCCCAACCGTTTTCTTTTATTTTCCTCGTAGTCGGTGTATGAACCCTCAAAGAAGTAAACTTGCGAATCTCCCTCAAAGGCAAGTATGTGGGTGGCGATGCGGTCGAGGAACCAACGGTCATGTGAAATTACCACTGCACAACCGGCAAAATCCTCAAGACCCTCCTCCAGCGCCCTGAGGGTGTTCACATCAATGTCGTTGGTGGGTTCGTCGAGCAGCAGCACGTTTCCTTCCTCCTTCAGGGCTAGCGCCAGATGAAGCCGGTTGCGCTCACCACCCGATAGCATTCCGCACTTTTTCTCCTGGTCGGCGCCGCTAAAGTTGAAGCGGGCCACATAGGCTCTGGCGTTTATCGTCCTGCTGCCAAGCATCATGCTATCGAGACCGCCCGAAATAACTTCAAAAACAGTTTTTTCCGGGTCTATTGCTTGATGCTGCTGGTCAACATAGGCCAGCTTAACCGAATCGCCTATTCTAAACTCGCCATAGTCGGGCGTTTCCATGCCCATGATAAGCCTGAATAGCGTTGTTTTTCCTGCTCCGTTGGGGCCAATTACACCAACAATACCATTAGGTGGAAGTATAAAATTCAAGTGCTCAAATAGCAGCTTTTCACCGTACGATTTTGCCACGTCTTTAGCCTCAATAACCAAGTTCCCTAAGCGTGGTCCGTTGGGGATGAAAATCTCCAGCTTTTCCTCCTTCTGCTTGACATCCTCGTTCAACAGCTTGTCGTAGGCCGATAGACGGGCTTTCGACTTAGCCTGACGGGCTTTTGGCGACATGCGTACCCACTCCAGCTCGCGCTCAAGGGTTTTCCGGCGTTTGCTTTCCTGTTTTTCCTCCTGTGCCAGGCGTTGAGTTTTCTGCTCAAGCCACGACGAGTAGTTGCCCTTCCAGGGTATGCCCTCACCCCTGTCAAGTTCCAGTATCCAACCGGCCAGGTTATCCAGAAAGTAGCGATCGTGGGTAATGGCTATAACCGTTCCCTTATACTGCTGCAGGTGGGTTTCGAGCCACTGCACCGATTCGGCATCGAGATGGTTGGTAGGCTCATCGAGCAGGAGAATATCGGGTTCCTGGAGCAGCAGCCTGCATAGGGCTACCCTACGACGTTCACCGCCTGAGAGGATTTTAACCGGAGTGCTGCCCTCGGGGCACCTAAGTGCATCCATGGCTCGCTCCAGCTTGGAATCGAGATTCCATGCGTCGGCATGATCAATCAACTCGGTGAGTTCACCCTGCCTTTGGATGAGCCTATTCATTTGCTCGTCGTCCATAGGCTCGGCAAATCGGGCATTCAGCTCCTCATATTCTTCAAGAAGTTTAACTGTTCCGGCAACACCTTCCTGAACAACCTCCTTTACTGTCTTGCTTTCGTCGAGATGTGGTTCCTGTTCAAGGTAGCCAATGGAATAGCCCGGCGAGAATACCACCTCGCCATCAAAGGATTTTTCAACCCCGGCAATTATTCGTAGCAGGGTTGACTTTCCGGAGCCGTTAAGCCCAATTATTCCAATTTTGGCGCCGTAGAAGAACGACAGGTAGATGTTGTTCAGCACCTTTTTTTGAGGTGGAAATGTTTTACACACCCCAACCATGGAGAAAATAATTTTTTCGTCGGCCATTTACTTCGCTGTTACAGGGTATAAAAAATACCGCTGGCGAAGCATGTTAACCAGCGGTTGGTTAGTGTAATGCTATTTAGCTGCCAATCTTTTTGAAGTCCTTAACCAGGAATCCATCACCGGCTGATTTCGAGATGGTATGCATGTCGTAGTAGTACATCATCCCATCGCCAGCGCCAATAATCATTTTCCAGACGCGCCATTGCAGCCTTGTTCCCTCGGGACCAACCTTGTGTAGGAATACTACATTCGGGTTGCGTTCCAAAATGGCTTTCTGAATATCCTCGGGTTTAACAACCTTGATGGAGTACTTATAGTTGTTCCTGATGTCAGTTAGGGCACGGGTGGTTTTATCAAGACTGCTTTCGGTTACCCATAACTCCTTGTTTTTAATTTGCTTCATGTTCTTGTTGTAGAGCTTAAAGGCGTCCTTTTTAATGAGTTTTGGGTTGGTGTTGATATCCCTGATGTAGTTCTGCATGAAGTTAATCAACCCTTCGAGTTTGTAGGTGTAGGTATCTTCTGAAACCTCCTTGTAGCTTAAAGGAACTGAGCATATATCGGGCATATCGGTTAACTTTTTGACGGCAGCCCCTAGCGAAACGCTTAAGAAGTTGTAAACGGGTGCCACCTTATCGTTGTCGAACCTAACCTGTAACAGCACCAGAAAAGACTTGTCTATATCCTGACGCACCTTTTCAAACTCCTTGGATGTGATGAACTCGTAGGGTGTAATTTTCCATGAGCGCTCAACAGCTTCACGAATTTCGATGTTATACTCCGATGTAGGGTTTTCCTCAAGCACAACATAAGTTTTCGACGCCATGAATGTTTTAACATCCTCAGGTCTTACCAGATTTCTTTGGGCATAGAGGTTTGCCACTCCAAAAAGAATCGCTAATGTTACTGCAAATTTTTTCATGAGCTTAGACATTTTTAACCACGTAATTTACAAATAATTCCTTAAAGAGCAATTCGCCGGAAGTCAACCTGAACTAAATTTTCTGAAGCTGGTTAATCTCTACCATTTGGCCCGGCAAAATTAGATTATGCATGATTCCAGGTTCTTTACCTCTGCATTTATAGATTGCAAATTTATACTTCTTTTTTTAAAAATTCATGATTTAATCAAAGGTTCCTTAACAAAATTAGGGCTAACCTGAAAACAAAAAAATGTTTCCCTCCAGGGTAAGCTTGAACGGAGCTAAGTTCAAAAAAGCTAAATCGGTAAATTTTATGTAGATTTGAACGGTGGAAATGGTGGCAGTTACCAGTATAAATTGCTATATATCAACTTATCTGCATACATTCTCATTCAAATTCAGAAAACCTGGGAGCAATGGAGAAGAAGAAAATTGTGGATGTTCACGAGGTAAAAAAGGTGGTCAACCTAGGGCCTATTGTTGGTGATGGGGTAGCCCATTTGATAATGTCGGCCCTGCGGTTCAACAAGCTGAACGAAAAGTACTCAAATATATCCCACCTGAAAGGATTGGAGTTCCTTTCGGCAGCAATGGATACCTTTGAGATAACCTACGAGGTTAACCCCGAGGAGCTCAAACGAATACCCCGAACCGGTGCGTTCATTTCGGTGTCGAACCATCCGTTTGGTGGGGTTGACGGTATGATTCTTATTAAGATGATGCTGGAGCAGCAGCGCACGGATATAAAAATTCTGTCAAATTTTATCATCCAGCGTATTCCCCAGATAGGAGAGTTTGTGTTCCCTGTTGACCCATTCGACAACGGAGTTAAGCGTGGATCGAATCTGATAGGGCTCAAAAAGGCTTTAACTCATGTTAGCAATGGGGGGGCATTAGGGCTTTTCCCTGCCGGAGAGGTTTCAACCTACTACGATAACATGGATGAGGTTGGTGTAGTTGACAGGCAATGGCAACCATCCATGATTAAATTTATTAAAAGAGCAGGCGTTCCGGTTGTTCCTATTTACTTTCAGGGTGAAAATAGCCGTATATTCCACCTTTTGGGACTTATTCACCCTATGCTTCGCACCGCCAAGCTACCTTCGGAGCTGCTTAATAAGAAGAACCAGGTTATCAGGGTGAGAATTGGGTACCCCATCAGCGTGGAGGAGCAGGATGCCTACTGCGATTTGGACAGGTATGGCCGATTCCTCAGGGTTAAAACCTATGCTTTGGGTTCGTCGCTTGATGTGGATAAGTTTCTTAGCTACAAGCTAAGGTCTGCGCCAGTACCCGAACCTGTTATACCGCCGGTCCCATTTAGTGCGGTGGAAAACGAGGTTGAAAAGCTGCTCAGCAAGTACCTGCTTTTCCGCAGCAAAAACTACGCAGTGGTTTGTGCCCCATCGGTTGAGATGCCCAACCTGATGACCGAAATTGGCCGGCTAAGGGAGATTACCTTTCGCGAGGTGGGAGAGGGAACCAACCGGAAAATTGATGTGGATGAGTTCGACCTTTACTACTGGCAGCTCTTTATTTGGGATGAGGAGGAGAAAAGAATTGTGGGTGCCTACAGGGCAGGAAAGGGCAAGGAGATAATCGAAAACTATGGCATTGAAGGCTTTTACATACAAACCCTTTTCAAAATTGATAAGGAGTTTGCCCCTATCCTGGAGCAGTGCATTGAGCTGGGGCGCTCCTTCATTGTGCCCGACTACCAGCGCAAACCACTGCCCCTATTCCTGCTCTGGAAGGGAATTCTCTACTTCCTGATTAAAAATCCGGAATACCGCTACCTGATTGGGCCTGTGAGTATTTCGAGCCGTTTCTCCGATTACTCCAAAGGGGTTATCATCACCTTTATGAAATCGAATTACTTTGACCATAACTTCGCAAGGTTCATTCGTCCGCGCAACAGCTTTCGGGTGCCTGTGAAGGAGGAGGAGTTCAAAATAATTTTCGACACTTCCGATGACCTCGACAAACTTGATAAGTTCATCAAGGAGGTTGAACCCTACGACTACCGCATGCCCGTGCTACTTAAAAAGTACTTGAAGCTCAACGGTAGAATCCTAGGCTTTAACGTTGACCCTAAGTTTAACAATGCCCTTGACGGTTTACTAATCCTCGACCTTCTTCAGGTCCCTATTCAGACCATTACCTCCCTGTCGAAAGAAATTAACGATAAGTCCATTCTCGAGAGGTTCAACATTAGCGATTATACTTTTGAGGATTAAAATGCAGCTTGTGTAGCCTGCTTTACCGTTTAACCTATTGGAGCTAGTTGTTTGTTTGTAGAATCCCCTTCGTGTACGGGTACAGGGGATTTTTTTCAATTCTTGATGTTTTCTAGCTAAACCATAACCGATTTGTTCGGTCAATTTTTCTGTTCGATAGCTGGCTATAAAGTTTGAAAACAGCTTTTTTGAAAGTTTACGCAGCTGTTAAATATGGGGAATTGTAGTTTTTTTGTGCATTTTCTTTTATTATCCTTTAGTCTTTTTTTAAATTTTCTGGTAAAATGAGATTAGCAATGTACTTTCTGCCGGCAGCAATATTTGCACTTTCGTGCAACAGGCAAGTAGTGAGTGAACCGGAGTTGGTTGAGCGTGCCAATGAGCTGCATAAAAAGATTGTAACCATTGATACCCATACCGATGCCCCACTCACCTTCATGCGTACCGGGTATGATTTCAGCGGTAAAAACAACAAAGCCATTGGTAGCTGTGTTGACCTAGCAAAGATGGAAGCAGGTGGTCTGGATGCCGCAATTTTTGCTGTATTTATAAGTCAGGATGAATGCACCCCCGACGCATACCGAAAAGTCAACGCACAAGCCCTTCAAATTGCGAGTACCGTTATAAACACCGTTGCCAAGTACCCCGACAGGGCTGAAATTGCTGTAAACCCCGAGGATATTTTCCGGTTGAAAGCTGCGGGGAAACGAGCCATTTACATTGGCATGGAAAACGGATACCCGCTTGGGGAGGACTTATCGCAGCTTAAGGTTTTCTATGATTTGGGCGCTCGCTACGTAACACTCTGCCATACCCGGAACAACCAGATTTGCGACTCCTCAACCGACCCTGAAGGTTCAAGGAATAATGGGCTTAGCGATTTCGGGAGATCCGTAGTGGCCGAAATGAACAGGCTGGGTATGCTGGTTGACGTTTCGCATATCTCCGACAAGTCGTTTTACGACGTGCTTGCCGTTTCCAAGGTGCCTGTTTTTGCCTCGCACAGCTGTGCCAGGGCAATTTGCAATAACCCTCGAAACCTTGACGATAACATGCTGAAGGCCCTAGCTAAAAATGGCGGGGTAGTTCAAATGTGTATTCTCAGCGACTACGTCAAGCAGGGTGAGAAGAATCCTGTACGCGATAGCGCATTTAGGGCGCTGCGTCGCAAGTATGGCAACTTCCGAAACCTTACTCCCGAACAGGAGGAGCAGGCTGAGGCAGACTGGCGAAACCTCGAGCAGCAGTACCCTGCTAAGCTTGCCACGGTATCCGACGTGGTTGACCATATCGACCACATTGTTAGGGTTGCCGGAATTGACCACGTGGGCATCGGAACCGACTTCGACGGCGGTGGAGGTGTTGATGGATGTCGCGATGCCTCTGAGCTACACGCAATAACCATTGAACTCCTAAGGCGGGGGTATTCCGAGCGGGATATCAGGAAAATCTGGGGCGAGAATTTCCTGCGTGTTTTCCGGCAGGCCCGCGATTATGCGGCAGCTCATGGGCAGGGCAAGTAGCTATTGCTGAGTTGCTCACAATAGTAATACCTGCATCACCATAGCTGAATTTTCTCCATTCATCCTGCAATCAACACACCAGCCAGCTCATGGCTGGTTTAACCTTTATCTAACGGCGTATTATGCTGATGTGGCTACTACCCAATGAGCTATTTGCACCGGATATAAAGCTATCCAAGCAAGTTTCCCCGAGCGTTCACCTTTATTCTCAGCTTATTATTCCCGATGAAGGATATTTTGCTGTGTTTTTCTATTTGTATGTATTTTCTACTCTTTTGACCAATGGTTTGCTTTTTAATTTTATAGGTTTGTATCTTTGAGGTGGATTCTGGGACAATACATCAAACTAAAATTTACAACTATGGTGATTCGATCTGCTAAATTTGTAGCGAGCTACCCCGGTGTCGATAGGTGCCCCGCTTCGTCAATTCCCGAGTATGCATTTATTGGCCGGTCAAACGTAGGAAAATCGTCGCTAATCAACATGCTGACGGGGACCAAAACGCTGGCTAAAATATCCGAAACCCCGGGGAAAACACAGCTCATCAACTATTTTCTGGTAAACGAGTCATGGTATCTGGTTGATTTGCCGGGTTATGGCTATGCCAAGGCTTCAAAAGACAAACGAAAGGAGTTTTCCCAAATCATCACAAATTACATACTTAAACGTTCAAGTCTTACCCTACTTTTTGTGCTGATTGATTCACGTCTTGAACCCCAGCCAATAGACATTGATTTTATTAACTGGCTGGGTGTAAACCAAATCCCGCTAGCGCTGGTATTTACTAAAACCGATAAAACGCCTAAAGCTCTCCTTGAGGCCAACATGGAAGCTTTTAAAAATAAAATGATGGAGATGTGGGAGGTGTTACCTCCAATATTTACCTCCTCGGCCGTTACCCGAACTGGAAGGGAGGATGTGCTATCCTACATCGACAGCATAAATGCAAATTTTAAGTCAACCCAGCCCAAAAAGGTTGAACGGGTCTGGTAAAATTAGTACATTTGCGGGCATTAACAGGAAAAAATTCCTAAAATGCACAGCAAGCACAACATTAAGTTCTTTACCGGTCGCAGCTCCCGGTATCTCTCTGAAAGAATTGCCGATAGTTTTGGCATTCCTCTTGGGAAATCCAACGTTACGGTATTTAGCGATGGCGAATTTCAGCCTTCCTTTGATGAATCGGTGAGGGGCTGCACCGTTTTTATCATCCAATCAACCTTTCCACCTGTCGACAACCTATTCGAGTTGCTGCTAATGGTTGATGCAGCCCACAGAGCTTCGGCCTACAAGGTTGTTGCGGTTATGCCCTATTTTGGTTGGGCCAGGCAGGACCGAAAGGATAAACCCCGCGTGGCCATTGGCGCAAAAATGGTTGCCAACATGCTTAGGGCAGCTGGCGTTGACCGTATTATGACCATGGACCTTCATGCCGATCAGATTCAAGGTTTCTTCGATGTACCGGTTGACCACCTTTACGCCTCTTCCGTTTTTGTTCCCTACCTTAAAAGCTTGCAAATTGATAATATTGCCATTGCCTCACCCGATATGGGTGGCGCAAAACGTGCCAATGCCTATGCCCGATTTATGAATGCCTCGCTGGTTCTATGCTATAAGAACCGCGAAAAGGCTAATCAGGTTGACGAGATGACCATTATTGGCGACGTACGGGGTAAAAACGTTGTAATACTCGACGACATGGTTGACACCGCCGGAACGCTGGCCAAGGCTTCCGGTTTAATGAAGGATCAGGGTGCGCTATCTGTTAGGGCATTTGCCACACACCCCGTTATGTCGGGCAAGTCATACGAGCTTATTCGCGATTCCCAGATTGACCAGCTGGTGGTTACCGATACCATACCGCTGCGTAGCGACAGGGACACCTCCAAGATTAAGGTTCTCTCCGTTGCCGAACTTTTTGCCGATGTTATCGAGAAGGTTTACAACTACAAGTCTATCAGCGAAAAATTTATTATTTAGCGTTGTGTTTTTAAAGCCTTTTCATATCTTTGCAGCCCTAAATATCCCTCAAAATTAACGGTGTGATGGGGGGCTGAAAAATTTTCGAGGGCAGTCCTGAGTAGCACCTATTGGTTAACAAAATTTCTACGATGAAAACAATTCAGCTTAGTGCCACGCTGCGTAGCGAAACCGGGAAAAAAGCAGCCAAGGCAACACGTAAATCCGAACTCATCCCGGCAATTATTTATGGTGGCCAAAAGAACATTATGATTTCGATTGGCGAAAAGGATATGAAAAAGGTTGTTTACACCCCCGATGTTTTTGTGGTTAAGCTAAACGTTGATGGTGAGAATTTCGACACTATCGTTAAGGAAATTCAATTTCACCCAGTATCCGATGCCATTCTGCATGTTGACTTTTACCAGGTAAGCAACGATAAAAATATTACCATTGCCCTCCCGGTTGTGCTAATCGGGCAGGCAGAGGGCACCAAGCAGGGTGGTAAGTTGATTCAGGTAGTTAGAAAGCTAAAGGTAAATGGTCTAGTTAAGAATCTGCCCGAAAATATCAGCATTGATGTTACTCAACTAGAACTTGGCAAAAGTATAAAGGTTGGTGATTTGTCGTTCAAAGGCTATACCCTGGTTGATCCCATGAGCACTGTGATTGCCAGCGTTAAGTCAACCCGTGCTGCACGCGAAACTCAACCGACTGAGGCTGCTCCTCAGCAGTAAATTGACATGGATTGAAGTACCTGGTTGCAGGGTTTGGAAACATAGGACCGGAATATTCCAACACCCGTCATAACGTAGGATTTATGGTGTTGGACGCCCTGGCCAGGGCGTCCAACATTACTTTTGGAAGTGCCCGTTACGGTGATGTTGCCGAGCTACGGCACAAAGGCAAAACTTTTATCCTGCTAAAACCGTCCACCTACATGAATCTTAGCGGTAAGGCGGTGAGCTACTGGATGCAGAAGGAGAAAATTGCCCTTGAAAACCTCCTGGTGGTCGTTGACGATCTTGCCCTGCCTTTAGGCGTTATTCGCATACGCTCCAGAGGTAGCGATGGTGGGCATAATGGGCTGAAAAGTACCAACGAAACGCTTGGAACACAGGACTACGCCAGGTTGCGGTTTGGTATCGGCAATGGTTATCCCCGCGGCCATCAGGTTGACTACGTTTTGGGTGAGTGGAGCGATGAGGAGCTGAAAATCCTCCCCGAACGATTGGCTAAGGCCGGAGAGGCAATTTTGTGCTTTGGCACAATAGGCATAGAGCGCACTATGAATCTATTTAACAACCAGTAAGCTAACCAACAAATGGGCGCCGAGAGCGAGCGGGTTGACAAGTGGCTGTGGATGGTGAGGGTTTTTAAAACCCGTTCCCTGGCCATTGACTGTTGCCGTAACGAAAGGGTAACGGTGAACGGGGTGCCTGTTAAAGCCTCCCACACCGTTCAGCTTAACGACTTGGTCGCGGTGCGCAAACCCCCTGTTACGTTAACATTCAGGGTAAAGGGTTTCCCCGGTAGCCGAATTGGTGCAAAGCTGGTGGATGAGTATGCCGAAAACCTTACCCCTCCAGAGGAGTATCAGAAGCTCGATCCGTCCTTCAGGGCTTTTAGCATATACAGAAATCCCGGAACAGGCCGGCCTACCAAGAAAGAGCGTCGTTCGCTCGACGACTTTTTTGATTCGGAAGCCGATGATTCCCCTTGGGATGCGGACGATTCCAACTAGATTACTCCACTTTGAAGCCTAAGTTAGCGCGTGGCGTTTAGTTGCCCGAACCGGAGCAGTATATCTTAACCATTTGCTCTGCAGGCTGGTAGCCCAGCTCAAGTGCTTTCCGAAAATCTTCGCAGCCGCCCTTGGTATCCTTCACGTTCATGCGCGAAATTCCCCTGTTGAAAAACGCTTCGGCATCCTTAGGATCGTATTTAATGGCGATGTCGAAATCGGGTAGGGCATCCTTATGGTTGCCCATAATTGCTTTTGATATAGCCCGGTTATAGTAAGCCTGAGTGAAGTTTTTATCAATAGAGATGGCCCGGTTGAAGTCCTCGATTGACCCGCGGTAATCCTTCAAAAAAGCTTTGGCAATCCCACGCCCGTAAACAGCTTTCAGGTAGTCGGGCTTTAGGTTGATGGCCTTGTTGAACGACTGAATAGCTGCTTTAAAATCGCCCTTGTTGAGCAGGGCTCCTCCGCGTGTGCCATATATCAGCGGATCGTTGGGGTCTATCGAGGCAGCCCTGTCGAGGTAGCCAATTGCCTGGTCAAAATCCTTCAGGTTGGAGTAGGCCTCACCCAGGCTGAAGAGCAGCTCCTTGTCGTTGGGAAGGTCGTTAAGGGCAACCAGCAAGTCGGAAATCGCTCCATTGAAGTCCTGAATTTTCAGCTTGAAGATGCCGCGCTTTTTGTACGATTCGGGGGTGGCGTTCTTTCCCTCAATCATCCTGTCGTAATCAGCGATGGCGCCCTTAAAGTCGGAAATGTTGGCCAGCGATTCGCCCCTGCTGTAGAATGCCTCCAGGTTTGAGCCGTCTAGCTCAATGCTGCGGTTATAGTCCTTTACCGCCTGGTCGTACTCCATCATGGCTGCGTTGAGCAGGCCGCGCTGGTAGAAAGCCCTGGAGTTGGAGTCGTTTAATGAAATACACCGGTTAAGGTCTCTCAGCGAGGCGGTGTAGTTGCCAATTTTTCTAAGGGAAACACCCCTGTTTAGGAAGTAGTCAAAGTTCATGGAGTCAATGGCGATAGCTTTGGTGTAGTCGGCAATGGCGGCAGAGTCGCGGTTAAGGCCGGCAAGCGCCATTCCCCTTCCAAAAAGGTAGTCCGGATTTTTCGGGCTAAACCTGACAGCCCTGTTAAGCTGTTCGTAGGCCTGCCCATACTGCAGCGAGTCGAGAAGGACGATTCCTTTTTCGTAGCTATTTTGTGCTATTCTGGGACGGAGCAGTAGGTGAGCTGCTACCGCTACCACTACTATTCCGATTACAATATACAGGGTAGTTTTCTTCTTCATCTCCTTTGTGTTGTTTAGTTCTACACGCACTGACAGCAAGCCTAACCACTGCCTAACCGGCCCAAATTTAGTTTATTTGACTGGTTGGAACAACCGCCTGTTAAATTTTTTGATGTAATAAGCTTAACATGTAACCAAAGGAGGGTAGGGTGTGGTGTACACTGGCGTCCGGAAAGGGAATGCAATCGGCTGGTTATGTGTGCGGGAACGAATGTTTATGTATTTATTGCAAAAATGTACCTTAGCAATATTTACGGCAATTTATTCAAATTATCCTCTTCCCATCGTTTCGGATTGTTAATGATATATTGCCGTATGCGGGTTAATTCGGTATCATCCCGGATGATGTGTTCGTAATAATTTCGTTGCCACAATGGTAGCATTGGTATTGTGGAGACGCGTGGAGACACGTTGTAACGTGTCTCCACGCCTCCACGCAATTGGTTGATTTGTTTTGTGGTGGTCGATTTGAACAACCGTACAATGGTCGGAATTGAATTTTTTGTGGGTTTCCCAAATTGTTCGGTTGTTTTTGTTGTGGAGGCACGTTGCAACGTGCCTCCACAATCATAATTATCCGTTATAATTAAAATCCCGTGTAAATGATTTGGCATAACAACGAATGCATCAATAACGATATTTGGGCGAATAATGCCGGTTTTCTGCCATTCGGTTTTTACCAATTCCCCATATTCATTCAAACGCATTTCACCATTTACAATTTCACCGAATAAACATTGGCGGTTGTGCGTAACAATGGTAATAAAATATCCGCCAGGTTGGGAATAATCGTATCCTGGCAGCCGGATAGATTCAATACGGTATTTGTTTTTGAACAGGGTCATTTGTTATTTTCTATTATCCCTATTTCCGCTTCCATTTACTGGTGCAGCTCTTTGCTAAGAATTAGCGCGCAGCTAAGCTTGGCCACCTCGCTAGCAAAGCTAAAATTGCATCCCGACACGGAATCGTTTAGGGTGTGGTAGTTGGGATCGTCGGAGTGGGCTATAAAGAAAATTGCAGGGTAACCTTTAAGGGCAAAAGGATAGGAATCGCTGCTTTGCTGGTGGGTGTTATCGTTGGTGGTGCTCAGCAGGGTATATTTACAGGCAAGATTTTGCGCGGTCAACCGTAGGGAGGTTGAAGTAGGGTAGTCAATTATGTTCAGCTCCCATGAGGAGGGTTCGGATGAGGGGAAGTAGGACACCATGTCGTTGTTCAGCATCATTTTCACCTTTGCCTGTGCCGCATGAAGCTGGTTGGCCATGTGCCCGCTGCCGTTGAGCCCCAGCTCCTCAGCAGCAAAGGTTACGAAGCGAACTGTTGACGAGGGTTTTAAATCCTGAAGTATCAGAATTCTAGCAACCTCAAGCGTAACAGCCACGCCACTGGCGTTGTCGTTTGCTCCGGGGGTTGCCACCATTGGGTTATCGCTGGGGCTCGTGACTATGCAGTCGTGGTGGGCACCGATTATAACCAGGCTGTCGGGATAGACGTTTCCGGTGAGGTTGGCCACCACGTTGTACTGCCAGGTTTCGTAGTACTGGTTTCGCCAGGTGCGGTTTAGCGCAAACGAGTCGAGCTGGACATCTTCGTAGCCAAAGTTTTTAAGTTTATCCATAATTGCTAAGGCAACTTCACGCCGGTTAGGGGCCAGGGCGAAGCGTGTTCCCATTGCCTCCAGCATTACTGCATACTGCCTTATACTATCGGGGTTTACCTGCTCAATAGCTTGCCGTATAATCCTTTCATTCTGAAGTGTTTCATTTTTCTGTTCATCGTCTGTTGAGCAGCCAACCTGAAAAAGGGCTAACATGAGAACAGGTAATACCAACAGGTAGTAGTAGCTTGATTTGACGTGCATAGGTGGTTGGATAAAAATGGCTTGAGGATCCAAATTTAATAATAGCAATCCATTTTGCACCGGATTGGCATCATTTATGGTTAAATAATTGTGTACCTCGCGCTGGTTGGTTATTAATAGCCTCTATTTTAAGGCTTGCTTTTTTCAGGAACCGCATTTGAATATAGAAAATTATTTACATTACAGGGTGCTGGCGCTCCCTTATGTTTTTATTGGTTAATCAATGCCAAAAATTTTACCTTTGGGGTCAAATCAACAGGCAAACACCATGAGCAGCTACGACACTACCCAATACAAAAAATTCAACAATATTACAGGCTGGGCAATTTTTGCCATAGCGCTTGTGGTTTACCTATGTACCATAGAGCCCACAGCGAGTTTCTGGGATTGCGGGGAGTTCATAGCCAGCGGTTACAAGCTGGAGGTAGGACACCCCCCCGGTGCACCCTTCTTCATGCTTTTAGTGCGCTTTTTTACCATGTTTGCACCTTCGGCACAGCTGGTTCCTGTATTTGCCAACGCCATGTCGGCGCTAGCAAGCGCTTTTACCATTCTATTCCTATTTTGGAGCATTACCCATTTGGCAAGAAAAATTATTGGTTCCGAAAGTGGAAGTTTTAGTGCCAGCCAGCTGATTCTTATTTTTTCGGCAGGAGCAGTAGGAGCGCTGACCTATACCTTTTCCGATACCTTTTGGTTTTCGGCTGTTGAGGGGGAGGTTTACGCCACCTCATCGTTGTTTACCGCCATTGTATTTTGGGCTATTCTAAAGTGGGAGGAGGCTGCCGATGAGCCCTACGCCAACCGATGGATTGTTCTGATAGCCTATCTTATGGGTTTGTCTATTGGCGTGCATCTCCTTAACCTGCTCGCAATTCCTGCAATTGTGCTGGTTTACTACTACAAGAACTACACCTACTCGCATAAAGGTTTTTTTACAGCGCTGCTGCTATCGGCGGCTATTCTGCTCATTGTAATGTATGGCATCATTCAGGGGGCGGTGGCCATCGCTTCAGGATTTGAACTTTTCCTTGTTAATGGGCTGGGACTACCCCTGATGTCGGGAGTTATTTTCTTCATTCTAACCTTGATTGTTCTGCTGGTGCTTGGGCTACGCTACACCTACCGCCGAAGGAAGTACCTGCTGAATACTGTTTTGCTAGGTTTCACCATGATTCTTATGGGTTACAGCTCTTATGCGGTTATTGTAATCCGGTCATCGGCTAACCCTCCAATGGACCAGAATAGTCCGGATAACATGTTCTCGTTAAAGTACTACCTCAACCGCGAACAGTACGGCGATAGGCCGCTTCTATACGGTCAATCGTTCAGCGCCCAACCGGTTGATCGTACCGATGGGAGGTTAACCTATGCCCCCGAGAATGGGCGGTACGTTGTTGTCAGGAAGCAATCCGACTACATTTACGATCCCCGTTTTGAGATGCCTTTCCCGCGCATGTACAGCAGCGATCCGCAGCACATCAGCGCCTATAAAAGTTGGACCAACTTTAAGGGTAGGCCGGTTAATGTTAACACCCAGGATGGTAAGCAGCAAACCATCTATACTCCTACTTTTGGCGAGAATCTGAAATTTTTCTTCAGCTACCAGCTGGGTTTCATGTACTTCCGGTACTTCATGTGGAACTTTGCCGGACGGCAAAATGACATTCAGGGCCATGGCGACGTGATGAAGGGCAACTGGATTTGCGGGATTCCTTTTATTGATAACGCCAGACTTGGTTCGCAGGAGTTACTCCCCGACACCTACAAGCAGAACAAGGGACGGAACAGGTATTTCATGCTTCCGCTCATTCTCGGATTATCAGGGTTGATATTCCAGTATAGGCGTAGGATGAAGGATTTCTGGGTGGTGATGACGTTGTTTGTAATGACCGGCATAGCTATTGTGGTTTACCTAAACCAAACCCCATACCAGCCTCGAGAAAGAGATTATGCCTATGCTGGTAGCTTTTACGCTTTCAGCATTTGGGTTGGGTTAGGTGTGATGGCCCTATACGAGCTTACTCGTAGAATTAAGGATGGTTCAGCCACCGCTTTAGCCACGGGTGCTGCTTGCGCCCTGATGGCGCCTACCCTGATGGCCTTCCAGAACTGGGACGATCACGACCGATCGGGAAGCTATATACCTGCCGATTTTGGATACAACATGCTGGTTGGCTGCAAGCCAAACTCCATCCTGTTTACCTATGGCGATAACGATACCTTTCCCTTGTGGTATAACCAGGAGGTGGAGGGCGTACGAACCGATGTGAGGGTTGCCAACCTCAGCTACCTTCGGGGTGACTGGTATATTGAGCAGATGCAGCGCAAAGTTTATGAGAGCGATCCCCTTCCGCTGAGAATGACCAGGAAACAGTACTTCTCCGGGAAACGAGATGTGGTGCTGGTTTTCGACAGAATTAAGGAGCCAATCAACCTGAACATGGCGGTAAACTTCATGCTTAGCGACGATCCCGCTGCTGAGCTGAAATCGCCATTCGATCCGGGCGAGAGGATTAACTATATTCCCTCCAGCAACCTGTTTTTGCCGGTTGACAGGCAGCAGGTTATAAAAACCCAAACCGTTTTGCCCTCATACTACGACAGAATTGTTGATACCATGCGGTGGAAGCTGAATAAAAATATGGTGATGAAGGACGGGCAGGTAATTCTCGACCTGCTGGGAACTAATAGCTGGGTGCGCCCAATTTACTTTGGAACTACGGTGAATAGCGATACATACCACGGGCTTAATAAGTATTTCCACCTTGAAGGATTGATGTACAGGATTTTACCTGTTGAGGCAGGAGAACAGTGGGGTGTGGGCAGCGTAAACACCTCCGAAATGTACGGCAACCTGATGGGTAAGTACAGGTATAGAGGGCTGAACAACCCGAAAGTTTACATTGATGAGAACAAATTCCGAATTGTCTCCAACTATAGGAATCTTTATGCCCGCCTGGCCAACGCATTGGTGGATGAGGGCAAAACCGACTCGGCTTTGGTTGTGCTAAATCATTGCATGGAGGTTATTCCGGCAAGCACGGTGCCGTTGAACTACTACGTGCTGCCAATTATCGAGGGTTATTACAGGGCAGGAGATAAAACTTCGGCCATTAGAATATCCAGGTTGCTAATGGACCAATCGGTAAAAGAGCTTGATTTCATACTTAACCGGCTTAATGATAGGCAGCAACAGAACCTCTTCAACAGTGTGCAGCTGGATATGGCCATACTGCAGGACTTGGTTCGCATGGCCCAGAGTTACGAGAAGGGTAATCATTACGAAGAGCTGAATAGAACATTTAACCGTTTTCTGTCGATGTTACAGTAAATCAACATGATTAACCTTAGTCCCCCCCGTTTCTTTCAGCGTTTTTTTAAAAATATTATTTGGAATTTTCCTGATGAAAAGGAGGGGGTCTTTTTAACATTTGATGATGGGCCTACTCAAGGGGTTACCCCCTGGGTACTCGACCAGCTTGCCCGCTACAACGCTAAGGCTACATTTTTTTGTCTGGCTAAAAACGTGGAGATGAATCCCGATATCTTTGAACGAGTTGTTCGTGAGGGGCATGCTATTGGGAACCACTCCTATAGCCATATAAAGGGTTGGAGAACCGATACAACCCAGTACATTCAGGATGTCATTTACGCCAACAGCTTCCTGCATACCAACCTCTACCGGCCGCCTTACGGCAGAATTACTGCACGGCAGTTTAGACTTATCACCTATCAGTACAAAATAGTGCTTTGGGATGTGCTCAGCATGGACTACAGCCGGAGGGTTTCGCCAAAAAAGGTTACAAAATTTGTCATAGACAATGTGAAGCCAGGTTCAATAGTGGTTTTCCACGATTCTCTTAAGGCTGAAAGGAATCTGAGGTATGCCTTGCCACGGGTTTTGGATGCCATTACTGCAACCGGGATGGTATGCAAGCCAATAGTTATTCCAAGGAAAAATATCCGGGAGAGTTGAAAAAAAAGGGAATACTATTCATCGTTCAGCTGCCACCACCTGTTCACGGAGCAAGCATGATGAACAGCATGGTGTACAGCAGGTTGTTGGGTGACCTAAGGTATCGCTGTAGGTTGGTCAGGTTAAATTTTGCTAGAAATCTGAACGATCTGCAGAAGTTTCGGTTTCGGAAGTTAGGTCGTTCTTTTACTGTTTTTCTGGAGATATGCTGGAAGGCATTAACCTTTCAACCTTCCATTATATACTTCTCGATGGTTCCGCTCGGAACTACACTTCTTCGCGATAGCGCATACTTGCTGGCTGTTAGGCTTTTACTTCCTAAGTCGAGAAAAATTATTCACCTTCACCGTCCCGGACTCTACGAGTTTAATCAGAAATACAGGCTTTCATGGTTCTATAGGTTTATATTTAAAGGATGTGAAATAATACACCTTACCGAATCACTGGTAGAACATGAGATTACGCCACTTCAACTAACAAATGTAAAGGTGTATGCTGTGCCCAACTCCATTGAGGTTGATGCAGCACAGCATGATGCCGGCGTTGCCAGGATGAGGTATAATATCCTGTTTCTCTCAAATCTTTTTCCTCATAAGGGTTTTATTCCGCTGGTGAAGGCCCATGCCTTGTTGAAGAACAATTTTCCGGGGCTGACGCTTACTATTGCCGGAGAGATTCCCAATTCCGACGTTGAGGGTAGATTGCGGGAAACAATCCGTGAGCTTTGCCTTGGCGATAGCGTGAAAGTTCTGGGAAAGGTTTCCGGTGAGCAAAAATCATTACTTTACCGTCAGGCAGGCATTTTTGTGCTGCCCTCCGAACAGGAGTATTTCCCGCTGGTAATTCTTGAGGCTATGGCTGCCCGAACCCCAGTGATTACAAGTGGTAGGCATAACCTGGAATCGCTGTTTACCGATATGCACGACCTGCTGTTTGTTGATGATCTTTCACCCGAAGGCATTGCTAAAACAATTCAAAAGCTGTTGGACAACCCAGCACTTGCCAGTAGTATTGGCGAAAATGGTTACCACCGTTTTTGTGAGCTCCAAGTGCAGAGCCAAAGAATGATGGAAGATTTATTCAATGGCTGTGCCGACTATGCCTTGCTGCCGACTCGTCCATGAATTTAAGTAGGTTTTCGGCTATGGGGTTGACATCAAGATACTTTTCGGCATACAGCCGGGCGTTATTGCCGAGCTGCTGGCGAATATCCTGATTGGAGACCAGCTGGCTGAACCTGGAAATGAATTCATCAAACCCCGTGTACAGAAAACCATTGTGGTTATCGGAAATGTAGTCGGTTGAGCCTGCAATCCTGTTTGAGAGAATTGGCAATCCTGCTGCCATGGCTTCGTTTAACGTATTTGGGGGGTAGCCTTCTGCAGCCGAGGCTAGAAGTAATATATCCGCAGCATAGTAGTAGAGTGAGGGGCGCTGGCTGCATTCCATAAACTTAACCCTTTCACCCAGCAGGTTTTGCCCTGCTACTATGTTCTGCCTCATTTCGTTGTTGCGGATTGAGATAATGTTCGACTCCGGGGCATGAATGGTTCCCACGTGTAGGAGCAGAAAGCTACAATTCGCCTTTGCCAACCATTCGAATATGTCGGGAAAACCCTTTCGGGTTATCAGGTGTCCGACCATTAGTACAATTATCGGATCAGGGGGTAAGCCCAGCTCACTCCGGGCAGTCTTTCTGTTTTGAATGTTTGGTGCAGGATATGGTATGGTGGTTCCCTGGGGCGATACAAAAATCGGAATGATTTCGTTGTAGGTTTTTCTCCATGCCTCTGCAAAGACGCTGTTTAGCGCATGGTATCCTGCTACCCTACCATAAATGAACCTGTAGATGGCTTTGACAGGATTTTTTTTGCTCGAAATTAGCGTGGAGGCATCGTCAAAAGAGTAGAGGGTTGACCGGAAAAAAACCTTTTTCCCAAGTATCCAACCGGTGAGTACTAGCAGACGGTTTGCCGGCATTGCTCCGTATATAAGCCAGTAGCCTTGCTTTCTGGCAGCACCAAGAATGTAAAGAAGCATGTTCACTCTTAGCCATAATCTACCTCTTTTGTTTTTGTAATGGTAGGCTATTCTTCTAATGGTAACCCCATTGATAACCTCTGATTTAGGTAGAAGCTTGTTAGGGTTTAGGCAGATTAGCTGCGCACTGTACCCTTTTTTTATCAGGGATTCAGCCAGAAGTAGGGCATTCAGCCCATCACCGGCAAATGCGGGTGCAGTTTCGGAGGTAAAGATGGTAATGGGCAACTTCTTTATTCTTCGCACCATTGCTAGAGGCTGGTGTTAAGGTAGATTTTTTGGTTTGAAAAAAGTGTAGGCAATAAAAGTGGATACCTTACTTGTTGAATGCGTTAAATATTTATTCTAATACAACAATTTTTTCATACTATCAGTATCGTTCGTGTCCTATCGAATTTAATGGTACACGGAAAACACAGATTAAACTGATTTGAACTGATTAATCTGTGATTTTCCGTCGCATCCGCGTCATCCGAGTCATACTTTTTTATTTATGAGAAAAAAAGAATCGCTACCATCCCGGCAGGAAGTTGATACCCCAGTTGGCCGATTTGAATCCCCCCAGCTGAAATGGAATGGCGTAGTAGGGCTCAAGCACCATCATCCCAAACAGGTTTATTCGTATGCTTAGGCCGGCGCTAACAAAGGGAGTGCGGTCGTTGAGGGAGGTAGGCTTCCACTTTAGGCTGGGTGGGTACCCTTTGCTCCACGCTATGCCGGCATCGGCAAATAGGGCAAGTTCGGTATAAAATGCCCCGGATTTAATAAGGGTTAACCTTTCGGGACCGGTAAACGGCACTCTTACCTCGAAATTTGTAACCACCATTTGGTCGCCGGTTAGCTGGTCAATGCTGGTGGTTCCCGACTGCCCGTAGTCAATAAAAACATTGCTGTCGTAACCCCTCACGTACCATGGGTAGCCAATGTAAAGCGGGTATAGAACGCTGTTTTCAATAGATGTTCCGTATCTTCCGTAGTACATCCCTCTGAATGCAAAGCTGAAGGGTTTGGCAAATATGTATTTCCTCAGGTCAACCAGGCTACCCCAATAGTTGTAATCGCCCAGGGTTTTGTCAACCTGAAGCCTGACACGGTTTCCCCTCATGGGCGAGGCTATGCCAAAATCGGAGTTGTCGTAAACGTAAGCCAGGTTGGTTTGTTGCATCCAGAAACCCGGAGGAGCATCGCCCTTGTGCCTGTCGGCTCCTATGTAGAAGCCATCAACATAGTAGTTTGAGTAGATGTCAACCCTGTAGTAGTAACGTGCTACCGAAGCAGTGAGTTCAAATCTTTGAGTTTGCGAAAGCGGGAAGTAGGCCATACCTCCTCCTGCCGTTTCAAACATGCGGTACTGTAACACCTGAAAATCCTCTATGATTATCGGGTTACCATTATCAACTCGATGCAGGGTATCGTAGCCATAAGCTCCAAAGGAGTAAGGGATATGCGAAAGGGTAACACCCCAGGTTATGTATTTTCTTTGGTTGATGTATGACACCTGTCCACCGAAGTCATAAACCTCGCCATTTAATGATAGGCCGGTGTAGAGCATCTTGGCGCCGGTGATATCGCTGAAGAGCATTTCCACGCCACCCGCCATTCCTGTTCCATAGGGCGAAGTGCTAATGCCCATTCCAATGTTGGAGATGTAGTCGAGCTTGAACTGGGGTCTAAACTTTACCGTTTTAAATGAGTCAACCAGGTGTTCAGGAAGATCATTGCTTGTTAGGTTTTGGTCAACAAGCCCTTCGGTGGCCCGGTTAAGTGGTGGTAGAATTGAGGCGCTGAAGTCAACATGGTACGGATCAACCTTCACCGGGTTAAAGTCGGTGGTATCGGCGGTGTAGATGGAGTACTTGCTGTTGTAAAAATGGGAGTAGCAGATTTCATCGTTTTCGTGGGCCACGCTCATGGCAGGTGCAAAGGGGGTCATCCCCGATATTCCAGTTAGGATTCTCGTCAGGCGGTAGGTTTCGCCCGTATTGAGGTCATACTTGAAGAGGTTGCGGTAGCCGTCGCTGTTGGAGAGGAAGTAGATGGTGTGGCCGTTACCCGAGAACATGGGATTTAGGTTGTCGGCTCCTGGAAATACCTCGTAAACCTTAATGTTGTTAGTTCTCACATCAAGTGTTGCCAGGTTGTAGCCCACCTGCTGGCTTTTGTTGGCTGCCTGAATTTCTGAGGGTTTATCGGTAACATAAACAATGGCTGAGCCATCGGGCGACCACGATGGGTGTATGTTGCACCAAGGGTCGTTGGTCAACCGGGTTACCCTTCCGGTTTGAATATCCATGCTGTAGAGGTCGTTAACGCCGTTTACCAGCCCCGAGACCACTATAGACTTTCCGTCTGGAGACCAAGTTGGGTAGTTGAACGATGGGACACCTTCGATGTACATCTCGCTGGTGAGCTTATCGTCGTAAACGTCAATGACCAGCAACTTGTTTCTGCCCTTGCTAAAGGCCACAAAGGCAAACTGCCGGCTATCGGGCGACCATGTTCCTGCCGATTCAATGAAGTTGAGGGCATCAATCTCGTTGTTGTGGACTATGCGCGACAGGCGGCGGATTATTTTTCCGCTTATGGCATGGGCTACGAATAGGTCAATCGAAAACAAATCTTTTTCGGAGTAAAAAGCTACGTATCGGCCATCGGGGCTAACAGCTGGCGAAATGTTGACTTCTCCGGCATTCCTTTCGAATAGAATGCGGTTGCCCGACGGGTTGTCGGAGCTGTCGGGGAGAATTCTCTTGTAGTAGTCGTAGTAAACCGATTTCCACAGGGTAGAGAAGGATTTTTCGGTGAGCCCGATGTACCTTCGAAGGGCCATATCATAGCCCCTTTTGGCAGTTTCCTTGAAAATCGGGTTGATGAGGCTGTCGCCAAAGGTTTTTCCAATGAACGACCAAAACGCATGACCCCAACGGTATGGAAAATACTCGTTGGGTTTGAACGACATATCCTCAAGGGTGGGAAAGTTGTCGTTGAGCACTGCATCGCGCATCCACATGGCTGTTTGGTAGTCATAGGTTCCCAGCGAAAGGTATTCGGCCATGCCTTCAACCATCCATAGCGGGAGATTACGCACCGAGTTTAGCGAGGTTGAATCACCGTGTATGAGGGAGTTGTACTGAAAAGCATGAACCATTTCGTGGCCAAGTACGTGGTTGGTTTGCCCCCAAGTTTCGGTGAGGGGAAAAATCACCCGGTTTTTAAGGGCCTCGGTTACCCCGCCGGTACCAACACCAACTGTACTCGAAATGGCTGTAGTTTGCTGAAAATCAGCATGGTTGTCGTAGATTAAAATGGGATTTCGTTTTACGATGGAATCCCTGAAAACCTGGTAGTGCCTATCATACCATTTCTCAGCTGACATGGCCATGTGGTTGAGCAGGCTATCGTTGTTCAGGTAATGGTATATTTCAAAGTTGGGCGTTTGGTAAACCTTAAACTTGAAATTCTTGTATATTGGCTTGTTCCGGCCAAAATACTGAGCATTAACAAAGTTCGATGATCCCCAGATTAGAGGCAAGAGAGCAATTCCAACAGCTCGTAGTACTATCCTTTTCATGCGATTATCCATTTTTCTGTCCGCATCATAGCTTGTAACCAGTATCGCAAAAAAATGTTGTTTTCAACAATTTGAAATACAGTATCCCAAACCGGTTAAAAATTAAACCTACAGTAGCCAAATATAAGAACCTGTAAGCTGTGAAAACATGCAAATTTCAATTCTCGAAAAATAGCTGTTTCTTATCAAAAATCACACCAGATCAGCTTTTTTTGTATGAATTAGGCGGGGATATTTTTTAGCATGGGAATATTTTGTAAATTTATGAGCAAAACCATTAACCTTAACGTTATGGATGAGAAGCTAACTATTTTGGGAATTAAAATTGAGGACAGGATGAAGGAGGCCGGCGAAGTTCAGAAATTACTTTCGCGTTACGGTTGCTCCATCAAAACCCGGCTCGGATTGCATGAAGTTGCCGGTGATTACTGCAGCACTTCGGGTTTAATTATTTTGGAGCTGGCCGGACCGGCTGAAGATCAGAGAAAACTCCACGACGAGCTACAGAAAATTCAAGGAGTGCTTGTCCGCAAAATGGAATTCTGATTTCAGCTGTAAAACACTTTGCTTTAGGTTGAGTTGAAACGAATCTGCTTTCGTTTCAACTCTTTTATATTCCTGCCCCATTATGGGGAGCATTAAGAATAACTGAATCTGAAGTGGTTAAAAAATAGTATCTTTGCAGGCTAATATTTTGAGCGAATAAGATAATGCAAGTAGAGAAAGGGCAGGATACAAATCGGGTAATACTGGTAACCAACGACGATGGGTACAAATCGAGCGGAATGGAAGCACTTATCGAGATGGTTAAACCGCTGGGAAGGGTAGTAGTGGTGGCTCCCGAGGAGGGTAACTCGGGAATGTCGCATGCTATCACCATTAAGGTTCCGTTGAGGATGAAGCATCGCAACCGCGACGATAATGTTGAGCTTTACACCGTAAACGGCACACCGGTTGACTGCGTGAAACTTGCCATGAACGAGTTGTTTGCAAAAATACCTCCCGATTTGATGGTTTCAGGCATTAACCATGGTTCAAATGCCTCCATTAGCGTGGTTTACAGTGGAACAATTGCTGCGGCCATTGAGGGTTGCCTTTACGGCATACCATCCGTGGGTTTTTCAATTCTTGACTACGGGGAATACCCCGATTTTAGGGCATCAATTCTATACGGACGTGAAATTCTAAAGAATGTAATGGAGAAGGGTATTTCGCCGGAATGCTGCCTGAATGTTAACATACCCGTGCTTCCTCCCCAGGAGATAAAAGGGGTAAAAGTAGCCCGGCAGAATAGGGGCAGCTGGAGGGAGGAGTTTGAGAAACGCACCGACCCCAGGGGAGTTAACTACTACTGGCTCACTGGCTACTTTCACAACGATGAGCCCGAGGCAACCGATACCGACGAGTACTTCCTTTCTAAGGGTTACATTACTGTTGTGCCTGTTAACGTCGATTTTACAGATTACCGGGAGATGAAAAAGCTTCAAGGGTGGGAGAATGACCTTTACAATGCCGTAAAAAATGAACTCAGCCAAGCTAAATAGACAACGGGTAGGTTACCTCTTCGGGATTTTGCTACCCCTGCTGGTGCTGGTGGTGATTTTCTTTACTATGTACACCGGTAAAAGCTTCTGGGCTTTTCTCCAGATTATGTGGATTCAAGGCAACCTATCGCAGGTGCTGTCGCTTGCTGTTATTCCCAACCTGGCTATTTTCTTCATATTCATTTGGACAAAAAAATTGAAGACTGCCCAGGGTGTGCTGGGGGCAACATTTATACTTGCATTTCTCATCATTATTTTACGTTTTGCACGATAAAACCAGCTAAATGCGCTACTTTATAGTTGCAGGAGAAGCATCGGGCGATTTGCACGCCTCCAACCTGATGCGGGGAATTAAGGCCAAAGATTCTTCGGCCGAATTCAGATTCTTTGGTGGCGATTTGATGAAGGCTCAGGGAGGAACACTGGTAAAGCATTACCGCGATATGGCCTTCATGGGCTTCCTGGAGGTACTGCTGAATCTTCGCACTATCTCCGGCAACATGAGGCTTTGTAAGGATGAGATTCTTGCCTTTAAGCCCGATGTGCTTATACTGGTTGATTACCCCGGGTTTAACCTTCGGATAGCACGCTTTGCAAAAAAGAACGAAATACGGGTATTCTACTACATTGCCCCCAAGGTGTGGGCATGGAACGAATCGCGCGTTAAAGTTCTAAAAAAATACGTAGATACGCTCTTCATTATTTTTCCTTTTGAGCAGGAGTATTTTGCCAGACACGGAATAAATGCAGTTTACCTGGGCAACCCAACACCCGATGCCATTGAGCAGAAAATTGGCGGTAAGGTTGTAACCTTCAACCAGTTTGTTGAGGATAATAAGCTATCTCAAAAGCCCATAATTGCCCTACTTGCCGGAAGTCGTAAGCAGGAAATAAGGTATAACCTACCGGTTATGCTCAGAATGGTGGAGAAGTTTCCCGACTACCAGCTTGTGATAGCCGGAGCACCCTCGTTAAGCGAGGATGTATATCGGCCCTACGTTGCAGGAAAAAACGTAGCCATTGTTTTCGACCAGACCTACCAGCTGTTAAGCTGCTCTACCCTGGCGCTGGTTACTTCGGGTACTGCAACCCTCGAAACCGCTCTGCTCAACGTGCCTCAGGTGGTTTGCTACCGGGGCAACATTCTTTCGATGCTTGTAGCCTGGGTGGTTATTCGGGTAAAGTACATTTCGTTGGTTAACCTGAACATGCAGGCTGAGGTAGTAAAGGAGCTTAAGCAGTTCGATTTAACTCCCGAAAATCTTTACGCCGAAGCTAGCAAGCTGCTGCCGGGTAGCCCCGAAAGGGAAAAAATGCTGACCAGCTATGCTCAGCTTCAAAAGCAAATGGGGGGTAGTGGCGCTTCCATGCGGGTTGGTGACAAGATAGTTGAGCTTATTTCACGCTGATTTTATTGCTCATCTTGTTCATTGATAGCAAATCTCCCCCCTACAGCAATTCTTTAACAGAATTTAGTTGTTGCCAGCGCGCTGTTTTTGTAAGCAGGTGAATCAATATTTTACGTTTTACCTATATTGCACCCCAATTTGGGAAATGAAATAGTACATGCTACTTAAAGCCTTAGGTTGCATTAACAGATACGGATGTAAGTCAAATTTCAACAGTATTTTATGCAAAAGCTAACTTTTACGTTTATAGTATCGTTGATCCTTACGTTGGGTGCTGCAGGACAAAAGATTAGCATTAGCCTGTTCAACAACCTTAAGCTATCAACCATTTTGATTACGCCAACCAGCGGCAGCTACCGCTTAATTCTGGGTGATAATGAGGTTGAACTAAAGGTGAACCAAATACTTTACATTAGTCGTTCTGGAGATTCCCTCATGGTAAGGGATGCTAACCAAAACATGGGAACATGGAAGAGGGTTACCGTGGTTGGCCAAACCGGTGAGGACATTATTCGAGTAAAACCAATTGTACCTGCAAGTCCGGCTCGTTTGTACGACGATAACCTGAGTTTCTATGTTGACCTCGACCGTATTTTTGCCATCAACCTAATTGACCAGGAAAAGTATGTGGCAGCTGTTGTAGAAGCTGAAGGAGGACTTAATCGGGAACCGGAGTTTTATAAGGTTCAGGCGTTAATTGTTCGAACTTACACCTTTGCCCACCTAAATAAACACCTGGCCGAGGGTTTTAACCTATGCGATGAAGTTCACTGCCAGTCATACCTAGGTCGAAGCGAGAAGAATAGTGATATTCTGGATGCCGTACTTGATACTAAGGATATGGTAATTGTTGACGCCGAAAGGAATCCAATTACTGCTGCATTCCATGCTAATTGTGGAGGACAAACTGCCAACTCCGAGGACGTATGGGTAAAACCCTTGCCATACCTGGTTTCTGTGTCCGACAGGTACTGCCTGGGTTCGAATAGCTCAACATGGGAGCGCAGCATTCCCATCGGGGAGTGGAAGAAGTTCCTTTCACAAAATGGGGTGGACACCCTTAAAATTAAAAAGAATTCCGATTTGGATTTTCAGGCCAAAACCCGACCAAAATACTATGCTGTCATGGGGGTTGAAATTCCTACCACTGACATTCGTAAGCATTTCAGGTTGCGTTCGGCATGGTTTTCGGTTTCAGCTGGTAAGAGCGAGGTTCGCCTTTCGGGTCGTGGCTACGGGCATGGGGTTGGCCTTTGCCAGGATGGTGCTATAAATATGGCTCAAAAGGGTTGGACTTACGATCAGATTGTCCAATACTACTATAAGGGTGTTAGCATTGTGAAGCTTACGGAGCTTGATATGGATAGGATAAGGGTTGACACAACCCTTAACAATATGGTGGAGCCCAACCTACCACCCCCTGGAATGGAATTTCCACAACGACCTCCCGACAGGGGAACCAGGTAGTGTTTGATTAAATTTTATAAAAAAACCAAACTACCATGTTTGCTATTTTTACCAGGGAACTTCAGAACTTTTTCTCCTCGCTGTCGGGCTACATTGCCGCAATGGTTTTTTTGGTGGTTACAGGCTTAATCCTTTGGGTGTTTCCGGGCAACCTAAACATTCTTGATGGTGGTTATGCCTCGCTAAACGGATATTTTTCCATAGCTCCCTGGGTACTACTGCTGCTTGTTCCGGCTGCTACCATGCGAACTTTCTCCGATGAGAAGCGTTTTGGAACTTTGGAATTAATTCTCACCCGTCCAATTTCCGACGGCCGGATTGTTTTAGGTAAATTCTTTGCCACGCTGGTGCTGGTCCTGATTGTTCTGGTTCCATCGCTGGTTTACTACCTTTCGGTTTACCTGCTTTCAAGCCCTATTGGAAACATTGATGCCGGTGGAACCTGGGGATCATTCATCGGACTCTTTCTTCTGGCCTCAACCTACGCTTCGGTTGGTATTTTTACCTCAAGCCTCACCGACAATGCCATTGTTTCATTCCTGTTGTCCGTGCTATTTTGCCTTTTCCTATTTTCGGGCTTAAGCGCTCTTGCTTCGCTGCCTCTTTTTTCAGGAGTAAAACCTTTGCTTATGTTCCTTAGCATCAGCGAGCATTATGCTTCTATTAGCCGAGGAGTACTCGATAGTAGGGATTTGGTGTACTTCATCTCGATGATTTTTCTCTTTATCATTTTTACCCGTACCGTTTTGGAATCGAGAAAATGGTAGGGGAATGCAAAATGGATTGCTAAAATGGAGTTGAAGAAAAGTTATAAGGTAAAAAGTTTGCTGCGGTTACTGGTATCGGTTGTCGCTGTAGCAGCTCTTTATGCTTTATCAAGCGTTTTGCATTTCCGCATCGATTTAACCTCCGACAAGCTTTACACCCTTCAGCCTATCACCAGGGAAATTCTCAAAAATTTGAATGGTGAGGTTTCCATGAAAATTTATCTCGATGGGGATTTACCAACCGGCTTTATCCGGATGAAGAGGATGTTGACCGAAACGTTGGATGAGTTCAATGTTGCCTCCAGGGGTAAGGTTCGCTACGAGCTGGTTAACCCTTACAGTGCAAAAAACTCCAGGGAGCAGGATAGAATTTTCGCCGGTCTGTACGATAAAGGGCTGGCACCAACCAGCGTTCAGCAGCGGAACAGGCAGGGGGGAAGCAGCCAAACGATTGTATTCCCCGGATTGCTTATGAGCTTCAGGGGTAAGGAGATGGCCGTTAACCTGTTGAAGAACAACCCTATACTTTCGGCTGAGGAGAATTTAAACCTTTCCATTCAGAATTTTGAATTTGCTCTGGTTGATGCCCTCGTGAAGCTTTCAACTGATAGCCTTCCGCGAATAGCATTTATTCAGGGGCACGGAGAGCTAGATGAGTTTGAAACAGGCGATATTGAAAAATCGCTATCGGAGTACTTTAGGGTTGATAGGGTGATTCTAAATGGCGATATGGAAGCGCTTAAGCCCTACAGCGTAGCTATTGTTGCCGGACCCACGAAGCCTTTTCCCGAAGAAGATAAGCTTGTGGTTGACCAGTTCATCATGCGGGGTGGAAAAGTGCTATGGTTTGTTGACCCGGTTGCTGTTAGCCTGGACAGCCTTTCAACAGGCGCATCAACCCTGGCCTTTGTTGCCCAAACCAACCTCGATGATATGCTGTTTCGTTATGGCGTGAGGTTAAACCCCTTCATCGTTCAGGATTTGCAGTGTGCTGTAATTCCTGTGAACATTGCTCCATCCGGTCAGGCTTCCAAGTTTGCCCCTGCGCCATGGCCCTACTTTCCGCTACTAATTCCACCGTCAAACCACCCGGTTACGCGGAATCTGAACCCCATACTCACCCGATTTGTAAGTCCCGTAGATACGGTTGGAGAGAATCCTTTGGTAAAAAAACACTACCTGCTCTACACCTCTGCTACAAGCCGAATTCTCCAGGTTCCCCTTTTAATCAACCTTTCCGAGATTGAGCAGACACCAAACGAGCAGCATTTTATAAACCCTAACGTTCCCGTAGCCGCCGAGCTTGAAGGATACTTTACCTCGGTTTTTACCAACCGTCCGTTGAAGAATTACAACCATGGTGAACCTTTTGAGTTTCGTGCTAAAAGCTCGTTTACCCGAATGGTGGTAGTTGCCGATGCCGACATGGTTAGAAACGATGTGCAGCACCGCCCTAATGGAGCCTATGTGCTTCCGTTGGGATACGACCGTTACACCCAGCAAACATACGGAAACAAGGAGCTGGTGATGAACATGGTAAAGTACCTGAATGATGATAATGGGATAGTTAACCTTCGCTCACGCGACTTCAAGCTCAGGCTGCTTGACAGGAGCAAGGCTTCCCAATCGCGCTTGGCATGGCAAGTTGTTAACACCGTTTTGCCATCGCTAGTGCTGGTGCTAGGTGGCCTAATCTATTTTTTTATCCGAAGAAATCATTATTCTACCCCAAAGTAATGCCAACCCTATAACGTAGTTAGGGCGCGGCTAATATCCGTCCCTACTTCTAAAATGTGGCAAACCATTAGAATAAGCCACATTTCAAGAAAAAATATTAAATAGGTAGGCTTTTTAAACTTTAAACGGACAAAAATTCGTAATATTGAACCTGAAAATTTAAGTAGATCATTCTGGTAATCAGTAATTTTTAAATTTTGGCGCCTAACTTCTTTAAGTATGGCAAGGGTGTTTTTACTCTCAAAAGATAAGTAAAAGTAGCATTGATAATAACTTAAAACTTACGAAGAATGAAATTTGTAGTATCAAGCACTGAGCTATTAAGTCACCTTTCGGTGGTAAGCAGGGTGATTAGCAGCAAGAATACGCTACCGATTCTGGACAACTTTCTGTTCAACCTTGAGGGGAACGAGTTGGAAATTACTGCGTCCGATTTGGAAACCACGCTGGTAACCCGCTTTTCCCTCGAAAATGTTTCCGATGAGGGCACTGTGGCTATTCCCTACAAAATTCTGATAGATACGCTAAAAGAGTTTTCCGAACAACCGTTGACTTTTGATATAAATCCCGGTACCCAAAACATCACCATTAACTCTGAAAACGGTCAATTTCACATTGTTGGACAGCCTGCCGATGATTTTCCTCAAAGGGCAATGCTGAAACCTGAAGATTCGCATAGCGTTAAGCTTTCTGCCGAAATTCTACTCAATGGCATTAACAAAACCATATTTGCCACTGCCGATGACGAAATGCGGCCTATGATGAACGGCATATTTACCGAGCTCAACGAACAGGGAATAACCTTCGTATCATCCGATGCACATCGCTTGGTTCGCTACCGCAGAAAGGACGTTCAGGTTGAAGCGGATGCCTCGTTCATTCTACCCAAGAAACCTGCCCAGCTACTCAAGAATATGCTGGTAAAGGAAACCGGTTTTGTTAACGTGCAGTTCGATGATAAAAATGCGGTGTTTACCATGCCTGGCTACACCATGGTTTGCCGCCTGGTCGAAGGTAACTATCCCAACTATAATGCCGTTATCCCCGTTGACAACCCTAATAGAATGATAGTTGACAGGGTTGACCTCTACAACTCGGTTCGCCGGGTCTCCATCTACTCCAACGCTGCCAGCAACATGGTTAAACTTAGCCTCACCGGAAACCAGTGCACCGTTTCGGCCGAAGACCTCGATTTTTCTGTTTCGGCATTCGAAAGGCTAAGCTGTGAGTACGAGGGAACCGAAATGGAAATTGGATTTAAGTCAATTTTCCTATCCGAAATATTGGCCAACATTTCCTCTACCGAGGTGGTTCTTTCTTTCTCAGAACCATCTCTTGCCTCACTTGTTTTTCCCCACATCAACGAAAACCCCGACGAGGATATATTGATGCTGCTTATGCCAATGATGATTGGCGATTAAGCTAGAGCTTACCAGGCACCCCGGAGCTTTTAATTCCGGGGAATTTTTTCGGGTTGTATGGTAGGCTTGTCGCATATTCGACCCACTTAAGGGTTTGATTTACCTTTAATGCAAGGTTAACCATTTATATTTGATTAAGATTAGCGTTTATTGCACCATTTCAACAGCTATTGCCATGAAGCTTAATATAAAGAATCCGCTCGCCGTTATTGATTTGGAAACAACAGGAATTGATATAGTGCACGACAGGGTGGTTGAGATTGCAGTTCTTAAAATTTTACCCGATGGCTCGGAGAATATGAGGGTTCGTCGGGTGAACCCCGGAATGCCTATTCCGCCCGAGGCTACTGCCATTCATGGCATTACCGATGAAGATGTAAGGAATGAACCAACATTTAAGGAAATAGCTCGCTCGCTGGCTAACCATCTGGAGGGTTGCGATTTTGCAGGATTCAACTCTAACAAGTTCGATCTTCCCCTGCTGGCCGAGGAGTTCCTGCGTGCTGGTGTTGATATCGACCTCAAGCGTCGAAAGTTTATTGATGTGCAAACCATTTTCCACAAGATGGAAAAGCGCACCCTGGGCGCAGCCTATAAGTTTTACATGGATAAGGAGTTAACTGATGCCCATACCGCCGGAGCCGACACCATGGCTACCTACGAAATACTCATGGCTCAGCTTGACCGTTACCCCGAGCTTAAAAACGACGTGAACTACCTGTCCGAGTTCAGCTCGTTTAACCGCAATGTTGATTTCGCCGGCCGAATCATTTTGGATGACAGAGGAGTTGAAGTATTCAACTTTGGTAAGCACAAAGGGTTGCCTGTTGTTGAGGTGTTAAAAAAGGAGCCAAGCTACTACTCGTGGATGATGAACGGCGATTTCCCCCTTTACACTAAAAGGGTACTTACGGCCATTTACCTGAAGATGAAGCAGCAGTGATAGTGTAAAGGGCTAATATCCCTTAGGGTTCATGGCGTGAGGCGAATGGATGTTTAATACGTTCTTTAGTTGCAGGAACTATTACCCTTAGCCCACGAGGTACTACGCTTATTTTCAACTTCTTGCCCATTATTATTGGCTCACCATCGTAATGCACCACATCCTTATGCTTACGCTTAATTACCACCTTTGAAATGGCGCCGCTGTGCTCCATAGTACTTTTATCTATCCGCTTTGTAAAGAGCCTTATGCCGATAACCGGAGCCTCAAAAATCTTGAAAGGGGAGATGATGCTTAGGTTTAGCTTCCCGTCTCTTATGTCTGCCAAGGGTGCAATGTAGGCATTATTTCCGTACTGTGATGAGTTGGCAACAGTGATAAGGAATGCCCTAATCTTAAACTTCCCATCACCATCAATCTTTAGCTTATACTTTTTCGATTTGTAGCGTAGAAAATCGGAGATAACAATTTTTATGTAGTTGAAGAATCCGCGTTTGCCATTACTGGCGAACCTGTAGCCTATTTGAGCATCAAACCCAACCCCGCAGGTGCAGAAGAATGGAATTTTATTCACCATCCCGTAGTCAATCCTATCAGCTGCTCCGCAGTTGATGATAGCCATTGCCCTTTTCAAGTTCAACGGGATTCTCAAATGACGGGCAAGCCCGTTTCCAGAACCCGTTGGAATTATGCCCAGTGTAGCCTCGGTGCCAACAATTGCGCTGGCTACCTCGTTCACTGTTCCGTCGCCCCCAACAGCAACGAATTTCGTATATCCTTCGGCAAGTTTAGCTTGAACAGCCGCCGTTGCGTCTCCTTTGCATGTGGTAACATGAAACTCAGCCCGGTATTTTACATTGTCGAGATACTTGAGTATATTCTTTTCCACGTTGCCCTTGGGCCTTATGCCGGAAATCGGATTGATGATAAATAAAATTTTTTCCTTTTCTACCTCCGTTAAACGCTCCATGGGTTTGTTGTTTGCTGGGTTGTTGCGGTTGGTGCAAATGTAAGTTCAAAAGAGGAATAGTGCAACAGATGATGATTTTGCATGGTTTCATTGGCTTCATTTTTATTGCTGCTCTTGCCTCACACAAATAATTTTACTTTTTTTGTCGGCTAATTAGTTTTCCTATGAGCACAACCGATAGCAGCAGGCGAGTAGAGCTGATTTCTAACAGGATGGGTATAAAGCCCAGGCAGGTTTTTAACGTTATCCACCTGCTGGAGGAGGGCGCAACCATTCCGTTTATTAGCCGCTACCGTAAGGAAGCGACAGGAAACCTCGACGAAGTTCAAATTGCCGAAATTAACTCCCTCTCTGCTAAGCTTCTCGATCTCGACAGGCGTAAGGAAACAATCCTGACCACCATTGAGGAGCAAGGAAAATTGACCGACAGCCTCAGGGAGCGTATTGCTGGATGTTACGAGTTGTCTGAGCTTGAGGACATCTATCTGCCCTATAAACCAAAACGCAGAACCCGTGCAACTATTGCCAGGGAGAAGGGTCTGGAACCGCTTGCCTTGCTGGTGTTTAATCAGGTTGAAAAGGATATTTTAACAAAAGCCCAAACCTTTATATCCGATAAGGTTGCCAATGTTGAGGAGGCGTTACAGGGTGCACGCGATATAGCTGCCGAAATGCTAAGCGAGGATGAAAGAGTTAGAAATACTGTACGCCGCAATTTTAAGCAGAAAGCCATTATTCGTTCAAGAGTTGTCAAGGGGAAGGAAGCCGAAGGCATAAAATATTCCGATTACTTTGAGTTTGAAGAGCCTGTCCGACGCTGCGCTTCTCACAGGTTTTTGGCTATTAAACGAGGCGAAGATGAGGGTTTTCTCCGGGTTTCCATAACCCCTCCTGCCGATGGCGTTCTTGATGAGCTACGGAAATCGCTGCTGAAGTCAACCGGTGAAACAGCCAAGCAGCTCGAACTTGCACTAGCCGATTCCTATAAAAGGTTGATAGAACCATCAATTGAAAATGAGTTTACTGCCGAGCTAAAGGAAAAGGCGGATGCTGAGGCAATACGAGTATTTGCCGAAAACCTTCGCCAGCTACTGCTTTCCCCTCCGTTGGGACAGAAAAATGTGCTGGCTATTGATCCGGGCTACCGTACGGGCTGCAAGATGGTTTGCCTTGATGCTCAGGGAAACCTTATCCATAACGAAACCATTTATCCACATCAACCCCGCAACGAGCAGGGAAAGGCTATGTCAAAAATTTCAAGCCTTGTTGAAACATTCAAAATTGATGCAATAGCCATTGGTAACGGAACCGCCGGTCGCGAAACAGAGTCGCTTGTAAAGCGTATTCATTTCAACCGAGATGTTAAGGTCTTTGTGGTCAGCGAGGATGGCGCATCTGTTTACTCCGCTTCTCCAGTTGCCCGTGAGGAATTTCCCGACTATGATGTAACTGTTCGGGGTGCAGTTTCCATTGGTCGTAGGCTGATGGACCCGCTTGCCGAGCTGGTTAAAATCGATCCAAAATCAATTGGGGTAGGGCAGTACCAGCACGATGTTGACCAGTCAAAGCTTAAAGAGGGGCTTGACAGGGTTGTTGAGAGTTGTGTTAACCATGTAGGGGTTAACCTGAATACTGCCAGCATGCATTTGCTAACCTATGTCTCTGGCTTAGGACCACAGCTGGCCAAAAACATTGTTGATTACAGGAAGCAGAATGGCCCATTCAGAAGCCGAACGGAGCTGAAGAATGTTCCCCGGCTTGGTGGAAAGGCATTTGAACAATGCGCAGGCTTTTTGAGAATTACCGAAGCCCAAAACCCACTTGACAACAGCGCCGTTCATCCCGAGAGCTACCATATTGTTGAGCAAATGGCCGGTGATTTGGAGTGCACGGTGAAAGACTTAATTGGCAACGACCAGCTAAGATCTCGAATTAGGGTTGAGAAGTATGTTTCAGAGAAAACGGGGCTTCCTACCCTGAACGACATAATGCTGGAACTCGCAAAACCCGGTCGCGACCCTCGTAGCACTATTAAAGTATTTGAGTTTGCAAAGGACATTTTTAAGATTGACGACCTAACCCCCGGCATGGTGGTTCCGGGAATTGTTACCAACATTACCAATTTTGGTGCTTTTGTTGATATAGGTGTTAAGCAGGATGGACTTATCCACATCTCACAGCTGGCCGGTAGGTTTGTTTCAAACCCCCTCGACGTGGTGAAGTTGCATCAGCATGTGCGGGTAAGGGTGCTTGAGGTTGATATTCCCCGAAAAAGAATTCAGCTCTCGCTGAAGGATGTTGAGCAATAGTCCATTAGGGAGGCGGACAAGTTTGAACCCTGAGCAGTTAGACAGGTGTTATGGTGAGTAGTTCGACTGGCTCACTATAACACCAGCCGAACTACTCACTGTAACACCAGTCGAAGGAGCCTGCCCTGAGTTTGTCGAAGGGTGAATCCTTCTAAAACCGGACAAATCCACTTTATACTTTCCTCTTTCTTTAGCCCCAACGGGGCGGAATAGGTAGCAAGGGGCGCAGCCCCTTGTGGCGTGGCGGTATGATATATTAAGCCCTGAAGGGGCGGAATATTTAAACTTGTTTTTCCCGTTGCGATGCAAAGGGTCAAAATTATGCTTTGGAGTTAAACCCAGGGCTTTGCCCTGGGCTAGGCTTTCTCGCCCCTTCGGGGCTAAAATCCGTCAGGAGCCGGACAAGTTCCGCCAGTAGGCGGACATGTTCCGTCAGGTTACCGACAAGTTCCGCCGGTAGTCGAGCAAGTTCCGAAATCCGCCAGTAGGTGGACAAGTCTGAACCCTGAGCAGTTCGACAAATGTTATAGTGAGCCAGCCGAACTACTCACTGTAACACCTGTCGAAGGGTGAATCCGTCAGGAGCCGGACAAGTTTTTGAATCCTGCTTGAATTTTTTTATCCTTTATCCTTTAACCTTTATCCTTGTATTAACCTTTACCATTGATTTTAGCCTTAACGGGTGAAAAGTATTCTCCGCAGTGCTCGTAAAGGCGGGAATAGTTGAACGTTGCTGGTATTAGTAAAATGGCATAAAAGCCTGACCCGCAAGTGGGTCGGGGGCGGAACGTAGCGCGGGAATGACCAAGCGGCACTGTTTGAGCCACGCCGCAGGCGGGGCGAGTTGTGCCGCGTGGCAGCTCCGCCCCCGGGGAACCCATCGGGTCGGGCTTTTCAGCCTTGATTTTCTTTGGTTCTTTCTTGTATCAAGACAAGAAAGAACATAAAAA
>Ga0302252_1000245_pt1 | contig 56529 bp, 62 predicted proteins | sample AAG_RA_Leu_MG_FD_193511 | JGI IMG/M metagenome (GOLD analysis project Ga0302252, IMG submission 193511) | Enriched activated sludge microbial communities from anaerobic digester in WTTP, New Holstein, Wisconsin, United States - AAG_RA_Leu | ecosystem: Engineered > Bioreactor > Anaerobic >... | reverse complement strand
ACCCCGGAGGATTCTTTCTTTTCCTTCTGACGGATTATCCATCGTATCTTCTTCTTGGTCAACTTCATCGTTGATCTTGTCTTCGGCTCAACTTCGGTTATAGGAAATACTTTCGGGACTGTACATTCCCAAAACAGCCTTGAAAGGAGGATATATCCTCTCCCCGGTCAAGATACCTCAATTGATGGCAACCGGACAATTCCTCGACCCCAGATGCGAGACCCTCCCGCGGGACGAACTTGATGCCATCGTGGACGAGCGGATCAGGTACACCGTGGAATATGCACGCACGCATTCCCCTTTTTACAGGCAATGGTTCCGCGAGCATAAAATCCGTCCCGGCGAAATACAGTGCCACGATGACCTGAGAAAACTCCCCATTATATCCGGCCGGACCATTCGCGAGAACCAGCCTCCCCAGAAAGATGACTTCCTCTTCAGGAGCGTCGACTGGGAAGATATCTTCACCGTCCACGAGACCAGCGGGACATCTGGCACACCCAAGAGTTTCTTTCTCACATGGGAAGACTGGGAGCGCTATGCGGCCAAGTATGCCCGGATCTTTGTATCCCAGGGATTTGGGAAGGGTGACAGGGTGGTTATCTGCGCCTCCTACGGTATGAACGTGGGAGCGAACACGATGACTCTTGCCGCGAGTCACATCGGAATGACCATAATCCCGACTGGGAAATGCACTTTTCCCCGCCGTATCTTTGACAGCTACCGTCCCACCGGGATTGTGGGGAGCGTATTCAAGCTGCTGAGGCTTGCCAGGCAGTTGAAGGAAGAGGGCAAGGATCCCAGGAATACCTCGCTCAAAAGGCTTATTGTCGGAGGTGAGAGCTTTGCTGAAGAATCCAGACAATACCTTGCCGAGATCTGGGACCGCGAGGTCTTCAATATCTACGGGAGCACGGAAGGAACCATGTGCGGGGAGTGCAGCGAACGGTCCGGGCTCCATGTGCCCGAGGATCTTGTGCACCTGGACGTGTACGATCCCTCGATGGGAGGTTTCGTTCCGGACGGCGAGTGCGGAAGGGCTGTCCTGACCACGCTTCTCCCCGTGCGAGGGCGGTGTGGCACCCTCCTCATCAATTACGATACTGAGGACACTACCGTGGTCATCAGCCGGGATACCTGTGCGTGCGGAAGGACGCACATGAAGATCTATACACCCCAGCGGGAGGCGGAAACTGTCTGGATCCTAGGGACGCCTGTCAACAGGGTAGATATCGAACGTGGGGTATTCCAGCGTGAGAACATGGAGTACCTGACAGGAGAATACGAGGCTTTTGTCGAAAGCGATGATGACGGCGGAGTCACTCTCAGGGTTAGTATGGAGACATTCAATCCCGAGGGTATTCCCCGCGAGGATATCGGAGAGCATTTTATCGCCTCTTTCCTCCGTTTCAAGCCGGGTCTTGCACGGGCCTTTTCCCAGGATTTCAGGATCCATTTCACCTTTACACCCCCCGGAGGCCTTGAATTATCAAAGATCAAAGGCCGACCGAAAAGACTGCTGGACCATCGCTGATCATCAGGTATTCCTTCACTTTTTTCTCTCAAATCCCTTCTTGAAATCCACAGAGACGTATACAAAATGGTAAGGTACGTTGAAACAGTACTGCATCATTCCCGTCTGGCAAGAAGGAAAGAACCTTGGAAAATACCGATTTTCTGCTTCTCACGTATGAGGAAGATATGAATATTTTTAAGGTCAGAAGTCCAAAGTTGTGTGCTCTATCTGGATATGTGACCTGGTTTTTTCATTTTGCCGGACACCCCCAGAATCTGGCATCAACCCCCCTATCGATCAGGAACATACCAGAAGAGCATATATGTTCGATCCCGGGTTATTTCCCTGTTTATCGTCACTCTCCTGATATCATATCCACTCATTTATGATACGGAAAGGGAATACCTAATCTTCAGCACCTGACATGCCGGATTTGCTGGGATCAATACTCTATACATTCTCTGCACTGTTCGTGATACTCGACCCCCTGCTCAGCGTTCCCATCTTCGCCTCTATGACAAAGGGGCAGCCCGCGTCCGAGATCAACAAGCAGGCCTTAATCGCGGTAGCAGTGGCAGGATTTCTCCTCTACATCTTCCTCTTTTTTAACTTCTTCATCTTTGATATTCTGGGTATCACAATGCCGAGTTTCCAGATAGCCGGAGGGACCCTCCTCTTCATTCTTGGTATGCAAATGGCGCTGGGCCTTGATATCGGGAGATCAAAGGGACCTTCACAAACGGTAGCAGGAGTGGTGATAGGAACCCCGCTCCTTTGCGGACCGGGTGCCATAACTACGGTTATCCTCCTTTCTGAGCAGTATGGTGTCCTGGTACCTGCAATCGCGATAACCCTCTCCCTTGTCGCAACCTGGATTATTCTCAGGTTTTCATCAACCATCCAGCGCATCCTCGGCAACACGGTAACAGATATCATGGCCAGGGTGCTGGGCATGCTTGTTGCTGCGATTGCGGTAAAGATCATTTCCGATGGGATTTTCGGGCTCTTATAACTGGATCCCCCCGTTTTAGGAATAGTATGGCGCAGTCATGGTGGATACCCACACACGATGTGTGCGCTGTGGAAAGGAATCAGGAAGCAGTGTGCGGGTAATTCAGGATATCGGCGATGTGCAATTTTTGGGAGGAGCGGGTATAAACACAACCAGGGAGTGGCGGTATCCTGTAGCAGCAACAAAAAAGTATTGGTCGCTTCCCCCTTGTGCCGAGGGGGAATACTGGTCAGGCGATCTTTTCTCTGGTGTCTAGTACCGGAATGCAACGGAGAAGTTCATCGATTTTGCACCGAAGAACTCCTTGCAGAACTTGGCGGTCTTTTCTGGGGCATATTCCTTGCAGCTGAAGATATCCAGGTATGCCGCATCGGTCTCATTGGCAAAGTGTCCTGATATGAGCGAGGTCTCGATCAGCTGCGTCATAGAGTATCCTGCTACCTTGGCACAGGGTCCGAAGTGTACTATAGTGGGGTCTCCGAATCTCTTCATATCGATGAGATCGCAGAGTTTTACGATGAATTCGTGGATCTTCTCCGGGTCTCTGATGGTCTCCGGGTTGCAGTGTTTTAAATCCACCATAGTACACAAACCCCACGCCTTGTCTTCAACATACTTCTTCATGATTTCGTCGTCCTTCATATTACGGACGCTCAGTTCGCGCTTCATTGAAAGCATTGTAATTCTCCCACCATAGTTCCCATGGAACTACTATCTAAGAAGTTAAATCTCCCTATTTTAAAGCTTTGCCTTATTCCAATCACTTTCCGCTCTCCTTTTTGGATAACATAGGAAAATATTGAGCCTTTTTTGATGAAATATGACAAAAACGGTCTTTATTGAAAAAAGGCACAGAATAACCCCGATTCTCAACGCGCACCATTCGTCTGTAATGAAAAGCGAGCGCGTTTAACATATATTTTTTAAAAAAGATATAATTCTGAATATTCTTGCATTGTATACTGTGATTGAGCAAGAATCCGGTCAAATATGCCCGCGCCCGGAGGATTGTTCACATAGCGTGGAGACTTATATCACCCTCTCAAGGTCTTCGCGAAGTACATATGACACTTCCACCATGTGATGGGGATGGTATCTCATCTTGGCCTCTCGCAGGCCTGGTTCCCCCATGTCGCTCTCCCTGTTGATAAAAGGATACCGGTCCTCAAGAAATGCGGCAGTCTCCGCATTGATTGCCTTGTAGATACCCTCGCAGTCGGGCAGGCCTTTCTCAAAGTGGATCACGGCGGTATCCTTATTCAGCGCTTCAAAGATCGCCATCGCCCCCACCTCTCCTTTGACCCTGAGCAGCAGCCCTTCAAGGGGAAGTGCTCCTAAATGCGCGATTGCATAGAGCACCGCATCCTTTTCGAAGGAGAGGAATGGGTGATCTTTGCATTGTTTCCACTCGCACCATTTCTGGAGAAATACCTTCACATCCCCAAGATTTTCAGGCGACATTTCCTCCAATTCGGGATGGCAGTTCTTACGGAACCTGTTGAGCTGCCGCCGTATTGAGAGGTAATTCCCCCCAGGCAGGCGGGCCAGATCCTCTGCCCTGTAGACATACTCGAAATAATCGCGATCTTCCTGGAACGCGAGATCCGGGTATAGATCATGGATCCAGGCTCTGGTGGGCGTATCCACAAGAACCAGCGGCGCTTCGTCTCCACCCCTCACAGCAAGGCTGAACACTTCATCCAGGAGATCAGGATTGCGGGGCCCTATAGGGGGACGAAACTTGGTTTTCCCGAGGATTGTGCTCGAGAGAACAATTGAATCCCCGATCTTCAGATATGAATAATTGGCATAATGATTCCAGCAGACCATATTGGAGAAGAGATTGTCACTGTGCACCTGGGGGTAGCGGGCATAATGATCGGAAAAGAGATGCTGATCCGAGAGGGTGACAGGACTGAATTCAGAAAGAGTCAGCATACATCCTTCCCGTCCCTGTACAGCATAGGTATGTGTCCTTCCATGGGAGAAAAGCCTGCTCCTTTATAAAATCCTTGTGTTCCCGGTTCCGCGACAAGTGCTATCCAGGTTATCCCGCGGGACAGGCATACTTCCACAAGCCTCTTGAGAATCGCCTCCCCAATACCCTGTCTCCTGAACTCATGAAGTACGACCAGGTCCTGGATATATGCATCTGAGACGCCGTCTGAAATAGCCCGCCCCATCCCCACGGTTCGACCGGTCTTCCTGTCAACAGCGACGACAAAGAGGAAGGTGGATCGGATCAGGACCCGGAGATGGGAGGGGTCCCACCATTCCTTCCACCATCCCCCTGCCCGATAAAGATCAACGAGGGCCCGGCTGTCCCATTCTTTGACTACACACAGGTCAACAGCTCCATCACCCCCCATTCTCAACCTCTCTCTTAAAAACCGTAAAGAATATTCGTGCTCACCAGTCAAAAGTGCTTCTCAATCCGCCCCTTTCCCCTTTCATGGACTCCTTCATCTGCGCGGGGTTCTGTGACTGTTCCATGTCAGGTATACTCACATGTTAGCCCGGACCCCGTATCCTCGACCAGAAATGACTCTGAAAGCCTCCTCCGGGCCTGGAAATCGGTACAATGGCAGGGATGCATGCGAGTGACTCCCAGTATAGAGAGTGTTGTAACGAGTGCATGCATGCGATCTTCAGAGGCACGGAGGAGATGGAACCCGCCTATAATATCCTGTATTCGCTCTTCCCCGCACACCTCGCGTGCATATGCAACGATATTGCAGATACCCGAATGTGAACAGCCTGTGATTACCACAAGACCCTCTTTGCCTCTCCATACCAGTGCACTGTCATCCGCCATACCATCCGGTTCAAGAACCCCGTCCCGGCGTATTTTCCGCCCCGGTTCAGGGGACTCAAACGGATATTTCCTGGGAATCTCGCCAAGGAACACAAGGTCTTCAAAGATCCACAGGGGTGTTTGGGAGAGAACCAGCCTGAAATGATCCCTGCATTTCTCCTCTGATATCAGCGATCCCGTTTCAGGAAGCGTGCCCGCCGATCTCTTTGTGAGAAAAACATCAGGGTGGGCAATGAGTTCAGGCCTCGAGAAATTCCTCTTCTCAATCTGCGCTTCTGTAAGAGCGGCAATCAGATGAAAAAGCCCCCACGTGTGATCAAGGTGACCATGGGAGAGCACGACATGCGTGAGATCGAGGAGTGCCTGATCCATCTTCATGGCATTTTTAAGAAAGACATCAGAATACCCACAATCAAACAGCACCTTACCTCCCTCAACTTCGATGAGTGCGGAAAATCCCGGTTCAGCGAGATAATAGCGGTCAATGAGCGTGGAATTATCAGCGAGCACCCGGACTCTCATGGATCCCACCCCTCCCTTGAGGAGAATATCATCACGCAGGTTCGCATACCGTGAATATTCCGACATACTCTACGATAATATCCACGCTTCACGACCTATCCGGCTTTTAGAGAATGTGGGGGCGCAATGAATATTGAGTGAAATTTCACTGCCTTTGTTGATGAGGAGATCTTTTCAGTGGGGATGCCGCTATGAGGTGAATTTATTTCTGCGTTACGCACCTGATCGCAGTGTCGACGAGGGATGAAAGGTCTTCCACCCCGAACTTCTCTGAGTTGAGCACCATATGATAGGGAGAGAGATCGCCAATTTCGATAGAATAATAATCCTGGTAGCGGCGGGCTTCGGATTCTTCCCTTTCCCTTGTCAGAAAAAGCGCGGTCTCCCTGTCCTCAAGGGTATCCCGTGAGAAGATGCGTTCGACCCGGCATTCCATAGATGCCTGGAGCCATATCTTCAGATCGGCATTCCGCACGCACCAGCCGGAAAGCCTTCCTTCGGCGATGATATCATCCTGCCCTTCCGCAATTTCCCTCTGGCGGGCATCGATCTCCCTGTCGATGGAGGGATTCTGCTCCGCTATCCTTGCATACTCTGCTAAATCGAGATTTCGCTCTTTGGCCATCTGCCTGAATACTTCGCCAGCAGATATAAGAGTGTACTGGTGAGTTTCGGCCAGATGCCGGGCAAGCGAGGTCGTCCCGCTCCCGGGAAGCCCGCTCACCGTGATCCGCATCAGATGCCCCCGATGTTCAGGGCCTTCCTGACCACCTGGCTGATAGAGAGAGAGCAGATCATATACCAGAGGATCCATGCCGGGACAGGACCGAGTATTGCGTCGGTCATTGTGTGGGGCCCGAAGAACGGAAGCGTGATCAATGCATCAGGTGTTACTCCCATCCGGAAAAGAAGCCAGAAGAAAATTGGTACAGTGATGATGAGGATATAGGCCATCGGGGTAAACTGCTGCTGGGAGAGCTCGAGCTGTTCGCTCATCACTTTGTTCCTCTTCGCATCCAGCTTCTTGATCCTCTTCTCGTCTCCTGAAAGCTGGGCCTCGCGGAACTCCCTCTGGAAAATCTTCATCTTCTCCTGGGATTCGGTCATCTTCTCGTAATCGATGGTGTACTTCTGGATAATGGATGAGTAAATCCCTGTTACTGCTGAGAGGAAGATGATAAGGACGTAAAAGGGCATCATCCCGGCCAGGGGTCCAAGCACCACATCCAGCGCTGCCCCCACGCCATCACGGATGGGAGCGATACTGTACGTGAAGATCATGGCCATGGCCACGATCATGGCAATAAATCCCTGGTACTTCTTCTTCACGAGTTTCACCTGAGCACAGAAGCCATCTCTTCTACCGCATGGTCGAGCAGAAGATCAGCATTGGTGATACACGCAATCGTGCATCCTGTCATCATGGAGTAAGAAGCAGCAATTGCCCTGTTGAACTGCTGGTGTGCCCGTATCGCGCCGGATCCCTCTTTGTCCCTGATCCTTGTCTCATCCGAGAGCCGGCGCATGAGGATCTGGTCCTCATCAGTCTCCACAAGAATGATGGTGTCCGGCATCAGCTCCCGCAACACCCATTCCGGAAGGCCGGCCAGGAATCCTTTTGGCGTCTTGACTGATGCGTGGGTGTCAACGAGGATATTGCCGCTCTCGCGTGCCATTGCACGGGCGGCACTCTGCTGAAGCTTTTTCTGGACATCCCCGGGAAGCCTTCGCATCTCGTCGCGGTCCTTTGCAAGTCCTTCCTTCTGGGCAGTCTCAAACATGTAAGTCCCGAAATTGAGGGATTTATAGGAGATTCCCTCTTTTTCCAGGAGCTGCAATGCACCGGTCACCACGGTGGTCTTTCCAACCCCGGGGACACCAGTGATGATCACTCTTCTGCCTGTCATTCTCACTCCTTTCCGAAAAATGTCCTCATGAAGGGATACATCTCCATGATCTGCTGGCTTGCAATCTCTTCGTATAGCCGATACGTGATGGAGACGGCCAGTAACAAACCGGTCCCGCTCACCGCACCGATGATACCGAAGAGGTTGGCAAAGACCGAGAGCACCCCTATGAACACTCCGCCAATGACGGTCACCCTCGGGATGTAGCGATCCAGGTACTTCTCAAGAACCTGGGGATTTCGCCGGTACCCTGGGATCGACATCCCCGAGTTCTGGATCTGCCGGGCAACATCCTTTGAATCCATTCCTGCCGTCTTGACCCAGAACAGTGCGAAGACGGCGCCCCCGATCACGACAATCAGGATATCGATTCCCATTCTTGTGAGCACTTCCCAGGGTGCATGCCCGAGATCGTATATCCACCACATCCAGTCTGTAGGTCCATTAATCGGAGCCAGGTAATACATCAAGCCACTTACAGGAGTGGTGTTCTGGAATGTGCCAAAGAGGGTTATCCCAATATTGTTAAGGAAGAGGCCTATCATCTGGATGTTCGCCTGCAAAACCCTGACAAGGATCATCGGAAGCACGCTGGCATAGATCAGCTTGACAGGGAATCTCGCGCGGGCGCCGCGAACCTGTGCATGGGCCATCGGAATCTCTATCCTGGTTGATTCTACGTACACGATTATCAGGAAGATGGCGATGGTGGTAATGAGCGCAATCAGATCAGTACTCATGTACTGGAGGAAATTTGCTCCATCCATGATCACCGCAGCAATACGGGGGAAGAATCCTACGGGGTATTGGTCGTTGACCGGTGCCCAGTTGATGAATCCATTGACCATTGCCTGTGAGATACCAGCAATGATGAAGAGCCCGACTCCGGACCCTATACCCCACTTGGTGACCACCTCGTCCATGAAGACGATTAACAGACCTCCGATGCATATCTGCAGGAAAATAATAAACGATACGAGGAACAGATTTCCTCCAAAGAAAGCATCTGCAATAAGCGGATCAGGCATCAGGAATCCGCCTACCAGGTTCGGGGCCGCTTCGATAATGATCATTACAAAGATCAGCAGCTTCTGCAGCCCCATGTACTGAACCTGGCCATGGATATCGCTCGTGTCGATGTGGATCAAATCCGCCCCTTTCAGGAGCTGTAAAACGATGGATGCGGTCACGATTGGGCCGATACCGAGCTGGATGAGCGACCCGCTGGCACCTGCCAGAAGGGCACGATAATAGGAAAATATATCCTGGGAGTTCGGAGAAAGGCCAAACAATGGAATATTGGCAAGCACAAAATACAATATAAGTATACCCGCGGTCCAGACCAGCTTGTTCTTGAAGTGGACGTGGCCTTCAGGGCTTTTCACGGTTGGCATCGCTGCAAGCAGCGGTTCCATTCGGTCCAGAAGTTCTCCCATTTTTTCACCACAAAAAGGGATTAGATAACCAGGGCCTGGCCACCCATCGCCTCAATCTTCTGTTTTGCCTGTCCTGAAAATGCACGTGCTGTAACATGCATCTTCTGAGTGACTTTTCCGTTGCCAAGTATCTTATCGATACCGATCTGATCCGCAGAGATCACGACCGCATCGTCCTTGCGGGACGCAAGTCCGGCGGCAATGAGCTCGTCGATCATCTCATCGAGCCTCCCGACCGAGAGGATGTTCATGCGGTCCGGGGTCTTATTGACAAAACCATGTTTGCCGTTGTGCACCTCGCCGTAAAGCAGGAAATGTGAGAAGCGGTGGTCGCGGTGACCTGCCCGTCCCCTGCCTCCCCTGTTTCCTGCTCCCCTGCGGTTCTTGTGGGTTCCACCGCCGCATGTCCTTGAGCCACGGAATTTGGATCGTTTGTTCACTGGCATCGCTTCACCTCATCTTGATAAGGAGCTCGTTGATCTCCTTGCCGTAGTACCCGAGTGCCCCTCCCTGGGGATAGGTCCTCTTGATGGTACGGTACCCTTTCCGGGGGGGATGCAGCCTCAGCACCGGTTTGACTCCGGGGACATCAGGCAGCCGGGCTTCCCCGGATGCAAGTGCCCGTGCAAATTCTGCGATACCCGGATAGTTGGAATTCTCCTTCACGTATTCATCCGTGAGCGGCCGGTTTCCTTCAACCCTGCCACGGGTCCTGAGAATGGTCTCGATGGTCTCGTCATCCACTTCGCCGTACGCAACGAAGTCCTTGACCTTCCGTATCATACCCAGATACTCCGGCGTATCGGGGACCAGCACGCAGTGATTGATGTGGTGAAGGCGGAGCATCTTTAAGGTATCCTTGATGTCCCGCCTTGTATTTACAATCCCACGGACCTGCACGATGGCGTACATTACTCCTTTCCTCCCGTGCGGATCATGTTCGTAGCCTTCAGGGCGTTGAACGTTGCCTTGGCAAAGTTGATGGTGGTCCTGGTCTGGCCACGGGAAAACGTCCATGCATCCCTGATGCCAGCCAGTTCCAGCACTTTCTTGCTGATTTCCCCGGTTACGAGCCCGATACCCTGGGGGGCCGGTTTGAGGGTGACCCTGACACTGCCTGCTGCCCCCTCAACAGCCATGGGTATTGAGTGGGTGGTGTCGCACCCGCACTCCCAGCTGCCGCAACCCCTCTGCACCTTGATCAGGTTGGTTTTGGCATGGACGATTGCCTTCTTGATGGCATCTCCTACCTGGGAATCCTTGCCCTGGCCGAATCCTATGTATCCATTCCTGTTCCCTACCACCACGACTGCACGGAACTTTACCCTTCTGCCGGAGTCAGTCATCCGCTGCACCATGGTGATATCCAGAACCTCATCCTCGAGGTCAGGGAGGAATGCATCCACGATGCCGGGTTCTTTAATGGGGCGGCCGCTTTCCAGCACCTGGTCGATGCTGGAGAACTGGCCGGATGCAACCATCTTTCCGAGCCCGGTCAGGGGAACCCATTCCTCTTTCTCATATGCCATGTTACTCCAGCTCCTTCATGATGGCGTCCATAGTCTGTTCCACATTCTGCACGAGGCCGTCTGCACGATCGGGTGCATATGCCGCAATGTGCGCACCCTTCACCCGCTCGTCGTCGGGAAGAATCTCCTCCCCGTGGGGAACGTCGAGCCCCGCAACCACGGCGCCTTTGAGAGCCGCGAAGATGCGGGCTCCCCGAGTGGCCCGGTGAAGGCCGATATCAAGGATGGCCGAATCGTGCTCGGCGTTCAGAGCCTTGACTGCAAAGAGCACGCCCGTAAGATACGCTGCCGGAGTGCTCGACGTTGATCCCTTGAATCCATATCGTGACAACTCGCTCGAATGTGCGGTCACAAGGGTCCTGTCGCCATCCATCTCTGCAGTCACCATCTGGATGGTGATGTGGCGGTTCGAGTGGCGCACGACCATGCGGGGCCGACTGGACATCACCAGTTTCGTCCGGGCATGGTAGTTGGTCTTGCCCTCCTTCCTCCTGCGGAAAGGTATGAAGTAACGGGGTCCTGTCGCCATGTTACTTCATCCTCCCTGTGATGAGTGCAAGGTGGGCTTTGAGATGCGCAACGCTTCTGTACTGCCCACCGGCAGCCTGCCTGTAGAGCATGCGGTAGAGATGCGGATTGATCTCGCCATTATCCCGGAGTTCTACAAGGGTCTTCCGGATCGCTCGGATCTTCTGGACCCACTGGTGTTTCCGGGGATTCCGGGCTCCTGCCGCTCCCTTGCGGCGGCCGGGGCCCTTACAGTGCCCGTACGACCGCTTCGCCATCTTCTCTCTGGCCCTTCCCCTGCTGTTGCCCTTCGGCTGGATCGCCTGGATGGCGTCCTCTTCAATCAGGGTGCGGAGGTCTTCCCTTGAGATGGCATTCTGGATATCAGAGATCCGTTCGGGATCGAACCGGACTCTGTTCACACCGCATTTGAGAATGGATGCCGAGATCCGTCTATGCGTGGTGAGATCAGTCATCCTCTTCAGCCTCCTCTTCTTCGGGTGCTTCTCCTTCTGGTGCAGGGACCTTCTTCCTGGATGAGAGATCCTTCAGATTGAGCACTTTCAGCCCTTCTGATAGGGCTTTTTCCTGGATAGCCCCTCTCTTCCTTGACCCAACCGAGGCCGCGATGCGGACTGCGTCTACCGAAGGGTCGAGACCTTCGAGTTCCTCGGCGTTGTGCACCAGTATATCGCGGTATCCGCTGGGGTGCATTCCCCTCACATCAACAGGACTCCCATATCCCGGGGTGGGCATGGGGCCTTTGGCTTTCTTCTGCCTCCGCTGCTTGTGATGAAGCCCTCTGGGTTTTCTCCAGGAATCAGCAAGCTGCTCCTTCTTCCCTGCACCGTCCCTCTTGAAACGGGCAGACTTCTGGACCCTTACACGGATAAGTCGGATTTTATCGTCAGACATAATCCTTCAGCTCCTCTGGACCTTGTAGATGCCATCCTGGAAGATACGGGGATCACGATCCCTGATCTTGGTGGCATGCTCGATGTTCGCGGAGGTGATCCCGAGCAGCTCCCTATCTATTCCGGTAAGGACAATCTCGTCGTTGCTCACCTTCGCGGTGACGCCCTCGCTGATACTGGCGTACCGCGGTTTCTTTTCCCCGAGGAAATTGTTGATCTCCAGCCTGTTTCCCGCGAGCTTGAGCTGGATGGGGAAGTGGCTGTATACCACTTTCATGTGATATTCGAATCCGTCGGACACACCTTTGCACATATTTGTGACATGTGACTGTATGGTCCCGACCATAGCAACCGTCCTTTTACGGTCAACCTCTGTCGAGATGATCACTTCGTCCTTGTCAACGCCCATGGTGATCTGGGGAAACCGGAAACTCCTCTCCAACTGGCCTTTCTTGCCTTTCACCTTGACGACAGGGCCAGTGATCTCTACCTGTACACCCTTTGGGATGCGTACCTTACGTTCTGTTGCCATTGTTTCTCGCACCCCTCTAGTATACGTACCCCAGCAGTTCTCCACCCACTCCCTCGCGGCGTGCCTGTTCATGGGTGATGACCCCTTTTGAAGTGGAGAGGATGAGTAAACCAAAGTTCTTCCCTGGTAGGAACTGTGTCTCCCAGTATTCCAGCTCCGAGAGCTGCACCGAGTATCTGGGGGAGATAGCCCCGCAGCGGTTCATCCTTCCCGAGAGGTGCACCATGAACTGGCCTCCACGGCCATCCTCGATGAACTCGAACCCGTTGATATATCCCGCGTCCTGCATGATGCGGAACATCGCACCCAGCAGCTTGCTGGCCGGTTCTATGATCACCGATGACTTACCTCCGTCTGCCGCGTTCTTGAGGGCGCACATGCCATCTGCGATTGTATTGAGTCTTGCCATATGCTGTATCTCCCTCTAGTTCATCTTCTTAAAGCCCATTTTCTGTGCCCATTCACGGAAACACTGGCGGCAGAACATAATATTGTAACGCCGCACCAGGGCTTGCTTCCGGCCGCACATCTTGCATTCATTTGCACCACGGCCGTATTTCTTGGTCTTCTCGCCACCCATGTCAGAGCACCTCCACTTTGTGGGTCGCCTTGAGGTATGCAATCGCATCCTCCTGGTTCACGTGCTGCTTCTGCGGGAGCTTGCGCTGCTCCATGGATCGCCTTGTTATACGCACTCCACGGCGGGCAAGAACCACGTTGACATCCATACCATAGATGCCGATCTGGGGATCGTAGCTCATGCCCGGGAAATCGGTATGCTCCTCAATCCCGAACGAGAAGTTCCCGGTGCGATCTATCTGGCTGCCCATGATTTTCCGTTCCACGATGTCAAGCGCTGTGCTGAGAAATTTCTCGGCAGGCTTTCCCCTGAGTGTGACTCGGCAGCTGATTGGTGCCCCTTTCCTGATCCCGAACGTCGTGTTTGTCTGCTTAGCAACGCCCCGGACCGGTGTTCCGCCGGTGATCGTCTTCATCAGATCAACCGCCTTGGTGAGCTTGTCCCCTGCCTCGCCGACTCCCATGTGCACCACGACCTTCTCAACGAAGAGATTCCGCATTGGGTTCATTCTTCAATCCCCCATTCGGTGAGTGCGGGCTTTTCGCGGCCTACCATGTAGATATAATCGTCGATGGTCTCGAAGCGCGTGCTGCTCTGGTCTTCAAGGATCACCCTGTTGGGCACGCTGCCCGGGACCTTCTCGATCCCTACAATCCTGGCAACCTTGCCCGAGTGCTTTCCACCTATCACCATTGCCATGTTGCCAACCGCAAACGGGAAATGATCCAGGATGGCAAAACGGTTCTCCGGTTCAAGGGAGAGGACAACGGAATCGCCTGGTTTGTAGGTGTTGTCGGCAAGCACGTTCGCACCGAACCTGAGGTTGAGCTGCACTTTTCCTCCAGGGACCGTGGTCTTGTTCCGGACCTTGGCGAGCCTGCTCTTCGCTGCCTCGGCATCGATCTCGATGGTCTTGTGCCGGCCTTTCTTGTCACGGAGGATTCGGTAGTGTTTCCCAATTCTCGGGATAGAGATAATGTCAAAAATCCCGATTCCCATCCTGGGGTTCCGGCACGGTTTCCCGTTGATGATGATGTCCTTCTGGATCAGGATCTGTTTGACCTCTTTCATGTTGGATGCATAGTGCATCTGTTCCCGCAACCACACCGCAACCGGAATTGCATTGGCATTGTGCGGGCCCGGCGAGGTCTTTGTAATAAACTTCTCCGTTTTCCTTGGGATGTGCCAGGATTCTGGGGCATTGAGCCGCTTGAGATGATCTGACATTATTCACTCTCCCCCAGGGATGCCGCCCTCCGCGGATCCTTCAGGTTCAGTTTTGTAATCTGCACGTTGGAAGGTGAGATGGGTCTCGGCATCTCTGTACCGTCGGACTTGGGGATTGACACACCCTCGACCACGATACGGGATTTCTTGACGTCCACCGCGTCAACGGGCCCTTCCGTGCCTGCTGCCTCGCCCCTGAGCACCTTGACAGTATCACCAACAACCACGCGTATGCTGCGGGTGTGGTACTGATCGCGGAGCGTGGGTGCAAGAGGTGCATTCAGGAAACGGCCACGGGCATGAACAGCCGCAGTGTATCTGGCCTTCCTCTGTTTTCTCGGTTGTGAACTCTCGATTCGCACCATAGCTATCCCTCACACAATGATGGTGGCCATGGAGCCTATCTTGGGGAACCGTTCGGCCACTTCCCTGGCGACCGGGCCCTTGATCTCTGTTCCGCGTGGCTCGTTCTTTTCATCCACGACAACAACCGCATTGTCCTCGAAGGTAACACGGAGGCCACTGGGTCTCCTCATCTCCTTCTTCTGCCGTATTACGACTGCCCTGACGAGCTTGCGTCGCATGTCTGGAGTTCCCTTCTTCACGCTCACGGTGGCGATATCCCCGAGCCCCATTTTTGGCTGCCGTCTTCGCACACCATGGTATCCGAACACGGAGACAATCTGGACTTCCCTGGCCCCGGTATTGTCTGCGCAGATCATACGGGTCCCTGTCGAGAGTGCTCTCGGGATGGTCGACTGCTTTGCCTTCATGATGGCTGCACCTCCACCACGACAAAAGTGGTAGTCTTGGAGAGCGGCCTGCACTCAGCGATACGCACGGTATCACCGGTCTTCGCCTGAATGCAGGGTGGGTTGTGGGCATGTATCTTGCTGTTCCGCTTCTCGTAGCGGTTGTATTTGCCCACATAGTGCAGGTATGCCCGCTCTACTACCACCGTTCCAATCATCCGGTCGCTCACGACCTTACCGGTGATCACCTGGCCGCGCACCGGTAAAGTGCCGTGAAACGGACAATTTGCGTCATTGCAGTCTGTTTCAGGCTGCCTGACGCTCAATCCGATGTTTTTTGCCATTATTTACCTCTGGTTGTATGCAATGCGTTGATCCGTCTTTCAGGTGCCATGACCAGTACGGAGCCGTTTATCTCCACCAGGACACCATCCGGCAGCGAGATGCGGAAACGGGTCCTGTGTTTCTGGACCCGTTTTCTTCCATTGCTGCCAAGGATGACCAGTGTGTTCCTGGTCTCATCGATAATCCGCCCCGACAATCCGGACAGCGCGGGGTTGCTGGCCTCCACCACGGTAACGTCCAGGCCGATTAACTCGTGCCGCAGAACGCTCCGTGGGGAGATCATCTCAGCTCCGCCTCCTGCTGCTTGCCTCGGTCTTCATCCGGGCAATAGTCCTGCGCAATTCCCTGATACGGCCCGGGTTCTCTGTCGAACCCCCCGCGCTGACTTTACCGTAATGCTGGATCAGCTCGATTCTGAGTTTCTCCGTCTGCTCCTGCAGCTCCACATCAGAGAGCTGCCGGACTTCCTGGGCACGGAATATCGCCATAATCATTTCCTCCCGAGGATCTCCTCTTCATCGAATTCATCCGGTCCACCCTCTACAATGTCGTCGAGGACTTCTTCTCCCACAGCGGTCACGGTGATCTCTGAAGTGATACGGGGCTTCTCCCGTTTTGCTGTCACTTCGAAGTGGTCAGGTATCTTGGCGCCTGCAGGGATGATCTTCACCTGCACTCCGATGACGCCCAGTTTTTTTACCGCGACTGCGTAGCCCTTTTCCACGATCGTGTTCGAGGGTTCACCGCAGTGCTTGATGTAGCCGTCGGAGAATTTCTGGACACGTGCCCTGGCCCCGGTAAGTTTCCCGGCAATGACCACTTCGCATCCGAGTGCGCCGGCCTCCATCACTCTGCGGATAATACTCTGGCCGGCTTTTCGGAAGTACCAACCACGCTCGAGTGCGTTTGCAAGCCGCTCTGCCATGATCTGGGCGTTGAAGCTGGGATTTTGTACCTGCTGAACCTCGATCTGGGGCGATTCCACCGCAAAGTCGGTCGCGAGATCCTGGGTGAGCTGGCGGACCACCTTGCCGCCCTTTCCGATCACTATACCTGGCTTTTCGGCAAATATGGTGACCTGGGTACCAAGGGGGGTTCGCTGCAGGTCCATTCCGCCGTACCCGGCACGTTTCAGCTCCTTCTTGAGGTGCTTCTCGACCCGGGCCCTGCGAATCCCTTCCAACACGAATTTTCTTTCTACTGCCATTACTGCACTTCCCTGACCACGATCTCGATATTCACCGTCTCCCTGCGCTTGGGAGTTGCCCTGCCCATAGCCCTCGGGAAGATTCCGCGGAGTCCCCTGCCCCTGTTCGCGGAAACATGGACTATCTCCAGGTTTTCGATATCAAGGCCGATATATTCGGCATTCTTGACCACCGACTGGATGAGCCTGATGTACGCGTGGGATGCCTTCTTGGGATAGCGGCCGGCATCCCATCCCGGGAGGCCGCGCTTGTGTGCGACATTGCTGTTGAAATGCCGGAACGGGATTGCCTTCTTCTGGTCGATGACCTGTTCAAGGTAGGAAATGGCCTCGTTCGTGCGCTTGGACTTGATGAAACTGGCAATCTCCATGGCATGCTTGGGGGAGATGGGAAGCTCGTTCGCCTTCCCCCTTGCCACATTGTCGCCTGTGATATTCTGGGAATAAAGTGTTCTCGCCATATCCATCACTTCAGCGGTACATACTTGCTCGACCGGGTAGCACCGATACCAGCGCTTCCATGGCTGACCTTCCTCCTTGTCAGGGCAAACTCGCCCAGATAATGGAAGATGGATTCGGGCTGCAGCTCGACTTTCGTGAACTCTTTCCCGTTGTGGATCTCGACGGATCTCCCCACCATCTCGGGCATGATGATCATGTCGCGGAGATGTGTCCGGATCGAACCATCGCCCTTCCTGAACTGGGTGAGGAGGTGCTCCTCGCCCCGGGTGAGGCCGCGGATAACTTTCCGGCGGGCACGGGATGGCATAAGCGGTACCAGTTCGGACCTTCCCATGGCGCGCAGGTCATCCAGCCGGAAGCCCCGGTAGGTGAATTCCTCACGCCTCCTCGGGAGTCTCTTTTGTGTCTTCTTTGCCATAGTTTACCCCTCACTTCTTTGACAGGCCTGTTTTCCTCGCGGCCATGTGTCCAACAGCTCTTCCAGGGGAAGTACCACGTGCAATAGTCTTGGGTCTCCCGGGATGCTGGTGACCTCCGCCCCCGAAGGGATGGTCGATTACGTTCATGGCGACACCCCTCACCCTGGGCCAGTTGGATGCGGAATTCCGCATCTTGTGGTATTTCTTCCCCGCCTTGACGAAGGGTTTCTCGCCTCTGCCTCCGCCGGCGACGATTCCGACAGTCGCCCGGCAGCGGTGGTTGAACCACTTTGTCTTCCCGCTGGGCATGGTCACGCCAACACGGCCTTCACCCTTGTCGACTACCACGGCCTGGACCCCGCCGGATCTGACGAATTTGCCACCGTCATTCGGCTGGGCCTCAATATTGCAGACAAACGTCCCGGTGGGGATAGCCCCCAGGGGAAGTGTGTTCCCGTTCCGGATCTCTGCCTCTGCTCCCCATGCCACAGGATCCCCGACACCCATGCCTTCCGTGATAAGCATGAACGACTTGGTCCCGTTCTCGAGCCTAACCAGGGCAATCGGTGCGTGCCTGGCAGGATCGTGTTCGATATCCTCGATGACCCCGCGGACGGTGTTCTCACCGGAGTCCACATGCCGCAGCTCTGCCTTGTACCGGTGGGATGGAGCCCGGTAGGTCGGACCCCCTTTCCCCCGGCTCTGTGTGGTTATACGATGTCCCATTTTCCCCACCTACATGATGCCAAGCCGGCTGAGTATTTCCTCGGCCGCTTTTTCATTGGCGAAACTAATTACCGCCTTCTTCTGCCCACTCATGGTCATCATGGTAGACACATGGGTGACTTCCTGTTCGAAGGCACGCTCGATCTCCTTCTTGATCTGGTTCTTCGTTGCCTTGCTGTCGACGATAAACTGGAGCTTGTTCTGGTTCTCGAGCACCATCATGGCCTTTTCCGTAACGAACGGATAACTGAGCACCATATTACTGCCCTCCCAGTTTCAAGAGCGCCCCTTCGGTCCACACCGTGAGTCGGCCGGCATGTGTGCCCGGCGCCAGGAGTTCGCAGTTGAGCTGGTCAACCGTCACGACATCGACACCGGCAAGATTCCCTGCTGCACGGAGTGGTGCATCTGCAGTCACAATCAGGAGGCTCTTTCTCTGCTTGTATCGCCGGCCTCGCATCTTACCGCGCCCGGCACGGACTTTCTTGCTTGCCTTTGATCGTTCCACGTCCTGGAATACACCGACTGCAGACAGCGCTGATATGATCTCGCTCGTCTTCTGGAGATCTCCGAACCGGTCTTCCATGACAAGAGGAACCTGGCAGGAGAATGTATGTCCCCTGGATTTCACGATCTCTTCGCTTACCGTTGCGGCCAGTGCGGAGCGGAATGCTTTCTGCTTCTCCTTCTTGTTAATCTGTTTGATCAGAACCTTCTGGACCACAGGGGGATGTGCCTCGCGCCCTCCCTTTGCCTGGGGTATCTTCGCAACCCGGGATCCGCCTTTGATCCTCGGCACCTGGGCAACACCGCGTCCTGAACCCCAGCTTTGTGCAGACGAAAGAATGCCTGCGTAGGGATATGTTCCGTGTGGCTGGCGGCGTGTGCTCTGCAGGGAAATGACCGCCTTTTTGATCAGGTCCGGCCGGAATTCCTCGGAGAATACTACCGGGAGTTCAATGTCGCCTGCCACTGATCCATCAATAGAGAATACCTGTGCTTTCATTTCCTGCTCACCCCTGCTTGCTCTCCACACTCATAAACTCAATAGCCGGCTGCCTGACCACATGCTCCCCCTGCCTGATTGCGGGGCGAATTCGAACGAGGCGCTTGACCGGGCCGGGTATGGAGCCCTTGATAAGGATGTAGGGATTCTGCAGCATTCCATAATGCAGGAACCCCCCCGCCGGGTTGATCTCATTGCCGTCCTCACCGATCTTGAGGATGCGTTTGTTGAATTCGGTCCTCTGCTGGTATCCCATCTGCCCCATCTGTGGCACCTGCCACCGGATATGGTGGGGGTTCCAGGGACCCAGTGTACCGACGTGGCGCTTCTTCCCGCCCCGTGAATGTTTGCGCTTCCGGAGCTTGACCCCCCAGCGCTTGACCGGCCCCTGGGTTCCTTTCCCGGTGGTGATTGCAGTGATATCAGCATACGCTCCCGCCTGTATCACATTCTTCAGATCAACATCTTTTCCGAGGAGCCCCATGAGGAACTCAAACTGTTGTTCGACTGTCCCGCCTGCAACCCTTACTTCCATGATCTCCGGGACTTTTTTGGGGACTCCGGACACCTCGTATGGCTTTGTGTGCATCACCGCGAAAAGTTCTGCGACGGTTCCCTTGGCAATCGCTTCCCTGATGGCCTCTTTTGGTGCTGACCCGTCATACTCACCGGGAAGCGTGATGCGCTTTTCAAGGGCCTTGTCAAGATCCGGCGCCCAGACCTCTGTAAGGGGATGCTTTCCATACGAATCGCGGCTGTATGCCCTGATGGCGGCAACCTTCATGGCCGGGATCTCGACAACCGTAACCGGGACCATGATGTCTTTTCCTTCAGTAGGGCTGTTCTTGTGATCATCGACCATGATCACGTGGGTCATGCCTACTTTATAGCCGGCAAATCCCTGCAGTATCGGGTCTCCCTGGTAAAGGGGCCATGACTGGTACCGGGGTACCGGGCTCTTGGCCCTCTTGCGGGGACTGAACGCAAGGGATCCTTTTCGTGGCTGGTTTATCTTTGGCATGGTTCTATCAATCCTGCACTAATTTCCTGGATTTGTGGTATTTGACCACGACATACCGGTATACCGGTTGAATTCGCCTATATCGGCCGATACACACCGGAGATGAGTGAGGCTCCTCGGGTTTTTTGCGTGTAAGGGCATGGCACAATTCCCGGGTTCCCCCGGGTTCATGCTGGCCCTCCCTTGCAGCATGAAGAGGGATTAATCCTTCTTCAGGCGCAGTTTTCTGAAAGGAGCACCCCGTATTTCCACACTTCGTGCTGCCTTCACTGTGACCTGTCTCGCAAAGAGATCCTGATGTGGGCGTTCACCTGGCCATTGGGATGGCAGGGAATGGGCACATAACCCATCTGGGGTTTACGTCCACCCTTTACGCCACGTTCAGATCCAACCACGTCAGCTGGTGATGATTGCTCACCACGCACTCATGCAAAGGTATGAACGCTTCATGTCCATACCCCCGACCCTTGGTGAAGATCCGCCCCCATGATACGAGAGATCATGGATCCTGACGGATCCTCACATAGGCTTCCAGTATTATAAGAGAGAAATGAATATAAACCTTCTTCCCTTCCCAATGAGGGAAGGCTCATCCAAAATAGAGCTCCCCTTCCTCGTTGATATAGACCTCGACATTTTCTTTGACAAACCTGGCCTTGAAGCGCTCCGGGACCGCGTCACGTAACTTGTTGATGAGAGATATGGTATCGTACTTCACCTTGATACCAATCTTCTCGGCTTCCTGGTATATGTATGGCGCAACATCAAGAAGGTCCGTTTCCACCTTGATGGTGCAGAGATGGGTTGCATCAAGTGTGTAGAGGAATTCGAGCGTCTCCCTGGCCCTTTTCACGTTTTCCACGGCCGATTTTTCAATCGTGCACACATTTGCTTTCGAGGTGTGAATGATGTCCGCGATTTGCTGCTGTGTAAGGCCTTGTTTTCGGTAACGGAGTACTTCTTTCTGCCGACCAGTCAGCAGCCCGTCTTTCATACAACTCCATAAGTCATACGGATTTAAACACTTTTCGTTAACATTATCTCATCAAAGAGAGACTGGCTGGCACTCCCTCGCGCAGAAAACAACCTATTCTCCAATTCAAGATCAAACGCGAATTTTGCCTTTTTTTTACAAAAAAAAGATTTCAAAACGTTTATATGAGTACCGGCTGATAGTAACCTGTTAAAACAAACAATGAGGTGTATTACATGGTAGTGAAAGTAGGAGTTGCCAAATTAGGTAATATCGCCAGTGGAGTCATGGCTGAGCTCCTCCTGGACGAGAGGGCCGACCGTGAAGACATGCAGACATTCATGGCCACGAGCGGTACAAAACTCGAGCCGGCAGATGTTGACCGTGTTGTCTCCGTTCTGAAGGCATGGAAACCCGATTACTGTATTGTTGTATCCCCGAATGGAGTACTGCCAGGACCTACAGGCGCCCGCGAGCAACTCGCTGCAGCCGGTATCCCTACTCTCTTCATCACCGACGATGTGACGACCAAGAAGGAATGGGCCGAGATCAAGGACGGGAAGTTCGGCTACATCATCATGAAGGCAGACGCCATGATCGGCGCCCGCAGGGAATTCCTGGACCCCATCGAAATGGCCGACTATAACGGGAACCTTGTGAAGGTCCTGGCAATCACAGGTGCATTCAGGAAACTCCAGAATGCCCTCGACGGCGTAACTGACCAGATCAAGGCCGGCAAGAAGGGTGCTGAAGTAGTGATGCCCAAACTCGTGATCACGTCTGACAAGGCTGTTGACGGGGAGTTCACGAACCCTTACGCAATGGCAAAGGCCCGTGCAGCGTTTGAGATAGCCTCAGCGGTGGCAATGGTCAACGTAAAGGGCTGCTTCATGACAAAGGAATGGGAGAAGTACATCCCCATTGTTTCCAGCGCCCATGAGATGATGAGGGTTGCTGCCGTCCTGTGTGACGAAGCCAGGGAGCTTGAGAAGAGCGTTGACGGTGTGATCCGGAAGCCCCACAAGAAGGATGGCGTCATCGTCTCCAAGACCAAGCTGATCAGCAAACCCGAGTAACCCTTTTTTCTTTTCTGATTCTTTGGCAGGTTACCGGCTCTCGTTCTCGTTGTCTATATCTGAATAGACTAGCCCGGGAAAGAGTATTCCTGCATCTCTAGGCCCGACCTTTGTTGTAAAAAGAGGCAAGGTCCTCGGGAAGAGTCAGGATGACCGGTTCCTGGTGGAGCCGTTCCATGAATGCGGTATCGCTTAGGGAGGTTGCATTGGGATTCATCCGGGAGATGATCGAACAGAATGCTGAAAAGCCACGAGAAGACTCCTTCCGATCGAAAAAGATGGACATGTTATAGGCATGGGTTCCAAGACTCCTGTACATGGCAATTACCGAGAGGAGTCCCTCCACAAATTGATCCAGGTACTGCTCAAAATCATCAATACCTGAACAAGGCAGAATTGCCCTGATTTCACGCTCCCCGAGGGGAACTGCCTGGGCGAGCCAGATGATCTCCTCGCCGAAGAGGAACCGCGAACTCTGGCGTTCTTTCTCAACGAGGTCATCCCAGTATGACCGTCCGTGCCTCATCAGGTATTTGTAGCTCCCTTTTATGTATCGTTCAGCCAGGGCTGACGGGCGGCGATCAACCATCCCCTGCAGGTGAGGATGCTCAATTGATGCTCCCGCAGAGGTTAGGTAATTCCAGTTGAGGCTGGGATAGCCATCACACTGCAAAAGAGAGGCCAATTGTCCCCTGAATGCATCCTGCAATTGCCAGGGTTCGAATTCACTTACTTGGTGAGCCCGGGTGATTACTGTCACGGTATGCCATTCAGCAAATGGAAAGAGGTTGGGGAACGTGAGGCTCTCCCCAACCCTTATCCGGGTACCATCCGCGAAGCAGGGAGTTACCTTCTCCACCTGCTCGGGGCAGAACGGGCATGGAACCTGCTGGGGCGGAGAAACATAGGCAACATCAAGCCTTCTATTGATCCTTTCAGGGGATATCTTGCACCGGAGGCCGGAGATGCGTTCTTCCCGTAGCTCGATCACACCACTCCCGGACCGGATCGTTGTTGTACTGAACATGGACCTTCGTTCGTTGCGGGATTCTGGATATCCCTGTTCTGTGAAAATGAAAAAAAAAGTGAAGACTGGTGCTCAGCGTGACTCGTTCAGACGATATACTTGCCGAGCAGGCGGATGGAAGTGGTCATGTCCGGCCCAAGCGGGGATCCGAAGATGATCTGGGTGACACCGGCCTTGGTTAAGCCCTCGCACTTCTGCTTCACCTGGTCTGGTGTTCCGGCGATGGTGAAGGCATCGATGGTCTTGTCATCCACGTTCTCTCCGGCGGTCTTGAAGTCGAACTTGGCCAGGGCTGCCTTGATGTTTGCCACCTTTGCAGCATCCAGGCCGTGGCGCTGGAGCAGCTCAGGCGGGGATCCTGCTGCGATGAATGCGGCAACGATCTTGGCGGCGTTCCGGGCCTTCTTCTCGTTCATGTCGATGGACATTGCAGTGTAGGCACCCACATCAAAGCTCTTCTTGCCTACCTTATCGCAGGCAGCCTTGATGATCGGGATGGCAACAGCGAAGTCCTTCGGGTTGGATGCGTTGATCAGAGCACCGTCCCCGATGGTTCCCGCAAGCTCAAGGACCTTGGGGCCCTGTGCGCCGATGTACACCGGGATTCCCTTCTTGCCAGGGAGGGTCACACCGGTCAGCTTGGCACCGTTGTAATCGAAGAACTCCAGTCCTGACTTCTTGATCTCCTCTCCCGCACACAGCTTGCGGATCTGGGTCACGGCCTCGCCGAGCCGGCCGACCGGTTTAACCGGGTTGATCGCAAGTTTCGGAAGAGTCGACAGGTCACCGGGTCCGATACCAAGCACTGCACGCCCGTCGGAGATCTCGTTCAGCGTACAGGCAAACGAGGCAATGGCTGCGGGGGTGTCAGTAAAAGCGTTCATGATCCCCGGGCCCATCTTCAGGCTGGTGGTCGCCTGAGCGATGGCGGCAAGAGTGGGGTAGCAGTGGCGGTTGTTGTAGTGGTTGGTGATCCACGCGTAGTCAATGTCCTTAGACTCTGCGAGTTTACAGAAATTGACCACCTGCTTGACATTCACATTGCCAGGCACAAATTCTATTCCATAGGTTGTCAAAGGTACTTTCACCTCATGGAATAATATCGAACGTAGATTTAAATACATTATCATTTTTTTCCTGAGAATGTGAGGTTACACAGGGAATCACCGTAAAAGAGCCCTGAATTGGGCCCCGATAAGCGAAGCATACCCCTAATTTATCCATAACGCACGGAGATTTCGTAGCTAGGGAAGAGGATTACCCTTCGATGCCCTTTTCTGTCCGGAGGGCGTCATGATGAAACGCGAATATGAAGTACCGCGCTTTGGTTCTCTCCTGACATCTGTACGAGTCCCTGATCGCCCGGGACAACAGAAGTGCTTTATTATAACAGGGAAAAATTCACATGAAGCGAGTACCAGGGAATAGAGGACCAAAAGGAAGTGGAGAGTAAAATTAGCATTTCCGCCAGTCCATGGAATACTCAACAATCCATTTCCCTTTCCCTGGCTCTTCCAACACCAGCATAAAATAGAGGGACCAGAACAGACTATGCGCATACTCACCGTTGGATTGGGTGGTGCAGGCTGCAAAATAGTAGACCAGCTGTACGCCCACGATATCAGAAATCAATCCAGGTGCATTGACGGGATGGCTGTCGATAGCGACGCCGAGCGATTGAATTCACTCCAGGTCGTGCCTCCTGACAAGAGGATATTTTTCCAGCCGCTGGATCTATCCCATCATGGAGATCTTGCATCATACCTCCCATCTGAGGAGATACTCGCAAGGCTCCAGTCGCTGGACGACGGGGATATTGATGCGCTCTTCCTGTCTATGGGATTAGGCGGGACTCTTGCAGGGACCGCGCCTCACCTGGCAGAATATCTGAAAAAGTCTGTCAGCGAACCCATCTTCGGCCTCTGCACACTGCCCTGCCGGAGGGAGGGGGACGAACGTGCCAGGACTGCGGCAGACCAGCTTGACCAGCTTCTTGCTGCTCTTGATGGTGTGATTCTCTTTGATAATGAGTCATGGCAGGGAAAGAAATCACTCATGCAATGTGATGACAGCCCTGTAAGGCCGGTTGATCTCGCCAGTCTGATAGGACGGAAATCAGCCCCGCCGCCTCCCTTAACTGCGACAGAGAGGTTCTATACTGGTATGAATGACCTCATTGCACGCCGGATAACACTCCTGTTCAGGGCTGGCGAATATTCTGACAGGTATCTCTCGAATCAACCCCAGGTCGTACTCGATGCCGGGGAGATCATTAACACGATGGAGGGTATGGGACTCATCACCATCGGATACGCTCGTGACGAGATTGCCGAAGAGGGATCCCTTGACATTCTTGCAAAGATCCGGCCCGGGGCGCCAGCCGTAGATGATCAACACATGAAAGCCTCGAGGGTAGTGAATCTTGCAAGAAGGGCTGTGTATGATGAGATGTCAACCCCTGTGGAACTTGAAAAGGCTAAAAAAGCCCTTATTCTGATCGCAGGCCACCCACTCGAGATGAGCATGAAGGGTTTCATGACAGTGAGAAAATGGATTGATCGCACCATTCAGGGGCTGGAACTGAGATCAGGGGATTATCCGGTAAAAGGGAGCCGCTTCCTCGGTGTTTTTATCATTCTTGCAGGTATGGACACCCTCTCAAGGGTGGAAGAACTTCGCAACATCCGTGAACGGGTGAAAAGTGAGGACGCGGGTAAGCCCGAAGACGTGTCTGCCGGCGATCCCGGAGATGCCACAATTATTCTTTGAATCCCGGGAAATCGCTTCGTTTTCCAAAAAGGATTGGCTGAATGCTATCAGTCCTGGAGGATCCGTGAGAACGGTATGTTTCCCGCTCCGATCTCTGTCCTGATGGGAATTCCTTTCTCAAACGTATTCGCGATGTAATTCATACCCGAAAAGGCCACTATGGAGAGGCGGTAAGGATCCGTCACAAGGTTGAAGACTGAGGTACCCATACCGACGGGGAACACGAAACCTGCTTTTTTCATCTGTGCGGCCACCTCTCGGGCATTCCCCTCTGCCAGAGCCGGGATCTCGCGTACATTTGCGAGAACCGTGCCCGATCCGCTCGATACGAGAGATGAAAACGATGTGAGGCCAGCAGAGATGAAGAGCTGGAGAGGGTCGATAGTCGTGCCCCGGTAGCCTATGAGATCGACAAAGCGGGTTGCTTCTCCGTGCTGGATAGCCAGGCGACCTCCATAGGCCATCCTCACCGGAATCCCTCTGCGCTGGAATACACCATCCATCGTGATACTGCAGATCGTCATAATCCCCGCGCTGCCTGGGGGAATGCGGGGGTCCCTGTCGATGACCCGATACCCGGAGAAAAATCCGCATCGCGCTGCGATCACTTCGTCAAATGCGCTGGTTGCATCAGGGAGCCTCTCATTGGGGACGATGGAGAGATTGTATACAATATCCCCAGTGCTTGTCTCGGGGTCAAATGTGCTCCGGAACGCAAGACGTTCGAGCTTTGAGATGATGAACCCTATCCTGTCCCCGACAAGAGCACTCTCCGTCTCCTCAAGACCATAGGGCGTGAGGATCCGCCCCATATTCCCGACCTTCTCGGTGAACCCCACGTCATCAAGGTACCGCAGGTAATACTGGACTGCACGATTGCTCAGGACAAAACCGCGTTCGGCCATCAGCTCCGAGAGGCGTTTTGCACCGACCGGTTCCCTGTGCTCCTTGAGGATCCGCAGGATCTCGATATACTTGCGTTCTGTTCGGATCATTTATCTCGCCTCAATGACGCCCGTGCTGTCCTGGTACCTTCCGCAATAACTTTTCTGCCCGTCCGTAACCTCATGGAGTATCATCTGGACCACCCGTTCAAATTTCCTGATGGTGAGATGCCCGGTTCCCATGTTGACCAGACAGAGCGTCAGCTGGCCACGGAAGCCTGGATCTACGAACCCTGCTGTGACCAGAATCCCCTTCCTTCCAAATGAGGAGCGGCACCGCAATGTTGCCGCGAGATCCGGGGGAAGTTCAACCCTCTCGAGGGAATTCACCAGAGTACATACCCCGGGGGGCAGGACAAAATCCCCACCAACTCTCAGATCATACGATGCCGGCTGCTGGCATTCAGTACTATATGGGTCTATGATCAGGTCCCCTTCATTGCTACTATTCTGGAGCCTTCTCATGATCTCGGATGACGACAGAATCATCGTATAGATCAATACCACAGAAAACGCTTAATAGGTTATCATGCCAATGCCTGTGACGGATCCATGGGGTAGAGGATATCCTCTTGGGCTTCGGACCCAAGGACGCGGGTTCGATTCCCGCTGGGTCCGTTTTCGTCATAATCGTTGCAGGTTTTAGTCTGCCTTGGATAAGGCCTTATTATACTGGCATTCTGGGAACTACGAGTTTCGTGAAAAGTATTGACGGGTTCGGCACCGCGAATAGGGACTGAGACATCCGATCGGTTTTTTACATGAATGGAGCCAGGGGATATATGTACATCCTCAGATTACAGACCTCTCCCGCGGCCGTGCATCCTTCCAGAGCCTCTCCTCTTCCATAGAATAACTGCCCCGAGGCACACTGCCGCCCCCGCAGCAGACAGTATTCCAACCAGGAGCCAGTCGATGCTTTTAGTCATCGGAATAAGCAAGGGGCCTGTCTCGTTGAGCGAGGTCACATTCTTCTCAATTTTAACCACGGTATATCCGGCCTTTTCAGCCGAGATTACATAGGATTTTTCCAGTCTCAAACTGACAGGCAAGGCACCCCCCTCATCAGTGATTCCCTTCTCATCCCCATTGAGGAATATTTTTGTACCTGGAACCGGGACCGCCCCCTCTTCAAGGGTCCTGACAGTGACATTGACATGCTGGTATATCATCTCAACAGAGATCTCCTCTCCCTGTGCAGTGACCCGCACTGGTTGCCGGAGGGTCGTATAACCCGGATTCCTTATCTCCAGCGAATAATTGCCGATTGTGAGATCAGTGACCTGCAGGCGACCGAACGTGTTGGTCGTTCCCTTCACGACACCATTGATGAGAATCGATGCATTCTCGACGGGAATTTTCTCCTCGTCATATACTGATACAAAGAGGCTGTAAGGAGATTTCTTGAGTGCGACCGTGATGAATGCCTGATTGTTACCAACTATCTGCTTCTCGTTGTACTCCTCATACCCCTCTGCCCGGACCAGAATAGTGTAGATCTTCTCCCGGGGCAGTGCGAGAGTGACAACGCCCTTTGGGTCGGTCGTACCACGATCAACACCATCAACAAGAACGTTGGCGCCCGGCAGAGGTGTTCCGCTCCCGCTCTCTTGTACAAGGACTGAAAATCGATCATCCCGAAAGAGCAGAGCCTGGACTGTTTTCTGATCAAGTCCCACCTCGACCTGGGAACTGAACCCATGGTAATGTGTTGCTTCTACCTTGACAGTAAATACCGACTCTGCGGTGACATTGAACGATGCGATCCCGTTGACATTCGTTGTTGTCGTATTTTGCAGAGTAGTATCTCGTATGCTGACATGTGCCCCTTCAAGAGGAGCCATGGTATCCGTATCAAATACCTGGATGATGAGGGGGACGTCCTTTCTGCTCATCTCCACGTCGAGGGTTGTGGTATTCACGTCGATTTCGCCGTCCCAGGGAGAAAATCCGATCTTCTGTACGAGTATCCGAACATTTTCCGTGCCCGGATGGGAGAATTCAATCATTCCCTCACTATTTGACTTTCCCACCAGTGCACCGTCTGCATACAGCATTGCACTGGGAAGAGGTGTGAGGTTCCCCGCCTTTTCATGTACACTTACGATCACCGTGACCCCGACCACAGTCCCGGTACAGAAAATCAAGGAGAGGAGTGCAATGATTAAACAGGTCCCGATTCTTCGCATATTTTCATATCAGCATTCTCAGGATATTAGTCCATTGATACATGGTCTGAAAGAAGTGTTGATTTGAAAAAAAGATCGGTGGTCACGCTGTCTAATTCAACAAGGCGTGCATCAGAGAGTGGGGTCTTTATCCACGATGATGGAACTCCGGGGTGAGTGCCTACGCCCAGCGAGCCTCTTCACGGGGTACACGATCAAGGAGCATCCCCTCGACAAGGACTGGCATCAATTGCCTGCCTTCCTCGATCGCTTTCTGAAGTCTCCAGCTCCGGTCGGCAAAGATAGTAAATAGTGGCTCGCCTTTCTCCACCTGGCTCCCCTTCTTGGCATGGAGGAGGATCCCTGCACCCCGGTCATGGGGAGCCCCCGCAGTCCTTGCAAGGCTGATGAGGGACCTGTTGTTCATCTCTATCACATACCCTGTCACCGGGGCATTGACCACGAACTGGTGCTTCCCTGGTTCGATATCATCGGATCGGACCTTTGGATCCCCTCCCTGTATCTCGACGATCTCGAGAAATTTCTTGAGGGCATCTCCTTTTTTCAGGAGATCTGCTGCCATCTGTGCCCCCATACCCCTGGCAGCTTTTCCGGACATCTCGAAGGAGATCCCAGCAATAGCGAGGCTCTTCTGGATGAGCGACCCCGGGGTCTCCCCGCCTTCCAGGATACGCAGTGCTTCCATCACTTCCAGGTTCGGCCCGATACTCCTCCCGACAGGGGTGTCCCCGTAGGTAATGGCGCATTCAACCTGCATGTGCAGGCGTTCGCCGAGTTCGATGAATTCGCGGGCCATCTTCCTTCCTTCCTGGACAGTCGGCACCTTTGTGTGTATCCCGACAGGTATATCGATCACGACGAGGTCTGCCCCGACTGCATATTTCTTGGCCATAACACTCGCGAGCATCTGCCCCCGTGCATCAATCCGGAAAGGATATTCCTGAATGATGATCTTATCGTCGGCAGGTGCAATATTCGTGGCACCACCCCAGACAATGACACCACCAATTTTATCAGTCATACGCTGGACTTCTTCCGCAGAAAAGTCCACGGGGGCTAGCACTTCCATCAGGTCAGCAGTTCCGCCCGCCCCGGTAATTGCACGTGAACTGGTCTTTGGAATCTTGAGACCGCTTGCAGCAATGATCGGAACAACGAGGAGGGAAATTTTGTTCCCCGGAACACCACCTATCGAATGCTTGTCAACAATGGGGTGTGAATGGAAGGTCAGCCGCTCGCCCGTATCCACCATTGCCCGGGTGAGATGTTCGATCTCATCCATGGTCAGCTCGTTGATGTAACAGGAGGTTATATACGCAGTGAGTTCCGCGGGGGACAGGTTGTCAGACACGACGTCTCTGATGATGGCATACGTCTCATCCTTCGAAAGGTGCTCCCCATCCATTTTCTTCTTGATATAATCAAGGGTAACTGGTCTTTCAGCCTTCCTGACCTCAACCGATATGCCATCGACAATCTTGAGGTGCGTGTTGGTAACCTGGTAGATGCCTATCGTCCCCTGGGGGAGGAGAGTCGGCGTAGTGTCGATGAATGCAGCAACAGAGATACCTGTCGCCTCATTGATGATCTGTACCCTGTCCCCGGGGTGTACCCCGATATTTCTCGAATCCTCGATATGCATGAGGACTTCCCTTGTGCCGATATCGACCAGCTTGGCTGTAAGCTTCATGTATGTGAATCTCCGGGCAGCTCGCAGGCGTATCCTTCTATTCTGCAGGAATTATTACAAATCCGGTCCGTTGGATGCTGCGCCTGGCAGTAGATACGTTGGAGGCGTAGTATATAATTGGTTTCTTGATAGCAGTCTTGCCAGTCAGGGCAGTCTGCAGGGTGCGAAGAACCATCAAGCGGCAGAAATACTTCCGATAATTGCTTGAAGGAAAGAGATCGCAGAAAAAAGGTAGATTTTTGTGTTCAGTGCTTACGCACGATGAGGAAGGCCACTGCACCAAGGCCGATCAGGGCAACGAGGGCTCCGAATCCGGGCGTTGTGGTGGGCGCCGCTGTCGGGGCAGTTGTCGGAACGGTGGTTGCAATAGTGGTCTGAACCGGGGTTGCAGCGGTGGTGACGACGGTGGTCGGTACCGGCTTTTCGACTACATTGAAGAGTGCAGTCGTGGTAACGTCTACAGTCACACCAGATGCCTGAACGATGTACTCATCGGGCTTGAAGGTGGTGGTGTCAACTGGGAAGGCGAACGTGTTGAAGCCCTCGGTTCCCTTCACGACCTTCACGGTGCCGGTGGCACCGCTGAACTCTCCACTCGCTGTCTTTGCAGTGGGTGCGAAGGACGAAGAGACGACCTCAACCAGGACTTCGTCATCGACTGCCAGGTTGGTGGTTCCCTTGATCTCGAACTTCTCACCAACAGCCTTCTCGGTGATGGCGGCGAGCTTGATGGTCGGTGCCTCGACCAGGAACTGCAGCTTGGTGTAGGTATCGTCAACCATTGCGTTGTCGAGTGCTACGACCAGTGCTTCTGCAGCGTCAGAGCCCTGCAGGCTTCCCGCTCCGGTAAGCTTGAACAGCTTGGAGTTGGCGACCGGGTAGGGTCCGACAGCGTACATGCCGTCAGCGTAGGTCATTGGGTTGACATCGAGCCTGTCGTTGTACATCGGGTGCTGGATGACCACGAAGTACTGGCCGGCTGCCATGTCGGAAGTGATTCCCTGGTTGATTTCCTTCTCGAAGCTTCCGTCGTTGTTGACACTCTCGGTGTCAATCCGCGCGTAGTTCTTGCCCATGATCCAGACCTGGACACCCTGGGAAGGCTGTCCCTCTGCAACGCCGCGGATGTAGAACTTGTCACCCTGGGCGATGGTGGACTGGGAGGCCACTGCGGTAACGAACGGCTTCCTTATGATGATGGAGACGGTGGCATACTGTGTGTCGGCGAGGTTGTTCTTGTCAGAGGGGGTAGCCACTGCGTACACGGTGTAGGTACCTGCGTCGATGTTCAGGTTAGCTGTCTGCCACTTGTACTCGAAGGTGTTGTCGTCAAGGACATCAGTGGTGGTGAAGCTGCTTGCGACTCCGTTCACGACACCCTGAGCCGGCTCGGTGAGTTTACCACCCTGAGTGGGGAGGTTCGGGCCGGTGACGAACAGGTAGACAGTGTCAGTCTCGGAGTTGGTTCCGGTCAGCTTGACCTCCTGTCCCAGGAAGTAGCTCGCATCGCCTGCGGCGACAACGGTCACGGTTCCCTTCTCGACCTTAACGTCAACTTCGTCGGACTTGTACTGGTCTGCGTAGAGGTTGTTGCGCCAGGTTGTATCAGTGATTGCGGCTGCACCGGGGCCCCTCTCTACACGGAAGGTGTACTTCTTGTCCTTGGTATCCTGTGAAGTGACCCATCCGACAGTGATGGTTCCACTGTTGGAGGTCTTTGCGGCAGCGTAGTACCGGGTTGCGGCCGGGTTTACCGGTACATCGTCAACGAGATCGTAGGTTGCGCCACCCTCGTACTGGTACATCCCGATAGCTGCGTTTGAGGCAACATCTTTCTGGCTCTCGACGAGCATCGGCGGCTGGTCGAGTGCAAGACCACTCATCTGGCCGGTTCCCTTAACCCAGATAGCATAGTAGGTGTTCGGCTGGCCGGTGATGGTCACCGAGAACGGGTTGCCACGAACTACGACATCCTTGCTGGCCTCGACCTTCACTGTTGAGGCTGCGATGTTTACAGTCTGGGTGCTGGAAATGGTCTTTCCGGTGTAGTCGGTGCCGTCAGCTGCCTTGTAGTTGTCCTTGATCTTGTTCAGGTTCAACTCAGCGTAGACGGTATAGGTACCGGCTTTGTACATCCTGACGCCGCTTGAATCGAGAGCTTCAGTGAACCATCCGTTTCCGTTGGCGGTGGGTCTCCAGTACCAGAGGTCGCTGGTGGGTCCAAGGCCGGTGATGGCGAAGGAATCCGTGGTTGACTGGAAGAGTGCAGTATAGGTTGCACCATCGGCAGTCTTCACACGTACATCAACAAACCCCGTTGCATTGGCCCTGTTCATGACGGAATAGGTGTTGGTCTCAATCCTGAAGTTCAGGTAGTTGCCCGGCGGTACAGACTTGCCGGTCACATCCTTGGCCGCGGTGTTGTCCCATACCTTCACGGTGAGGGCGGGGTCCACGACATTCATTACGGCTGCTCCACGGACACCGGTCCACTGATACCAGGTTCCTGTCTTGCCCACGAATAACTGCGGGGAGACGTAGAAGCTGGTAGGTGTTCCTACGGATACAGTCGAATCTGGTTGATCGGATGTTGAAGAGCCTGGTGCCCAAAAGGCAATCTGGGTGGCTCCTCCGAGCCCGGCAGATATATCGAGACCCTCTTCACCGATGAACACATCTCCGCCTGCCGGAACGGTAGTAATTGTTGCTGCTGATGCGGGAAGCATCAATGCTGCCAGCACAACTACTGCGATCAGTGCAAGGCTAAAGCGCTTAATCATCTTTTTGTCCTCCTTACTCATGTCCAAATCCTGAACGTTCGAATCCATTGCACACGTACGTTTCGCCATCGACACCTGTCGAATAGCAATTCAACCGTGCTCCATACTCCGATTAACGGAATATGATTCAATATTTGTGGAACGCTTAATATATCCTTTTTGGTCGGATGAACGGAGAGAAACCAATAAGAAGGCGTTCAATTCCACAAAGAAAATGAAAACGCCGGTTTTTACCGGTCATTGGTATCAAGTGCAGCACATGAACCCGCAAGATACAGGAAATTCCCTCTTCTTCTGTTCCGCGCATACACATAGTAACACTTAGTGTAGGGTACTGCTATTATATTACTGACTAGCTAATGCAGTATCATTAGTATGATAAGCAAAAATAGTAGCAATAGAATTATGCAAACACCTTTTTAGGAATTTTTTGCTCATTATTGCCTGACAATACAAAGCGAGGTCCAGCATACCTCTGATACAGAGAAACGGACATCACAAGAGACTCGCAGTTTTTCTCCACTACCTTAACTACATTTCCTCGCCATACTTCATTCATGCGTATCATCAAGGCCCCAAACCTGGCTTCAGCCCACGAGCAGGTAGTCAGGATGATCCTTGAGAAGGGCTGGATCTTAACGACTGAAGACCAGGAGGCCACGGTAGAATTTGAAGAGGTTGCCATGCGAATTGAGAATCCGGCCAGTCCCCCCATGTTCAGTCCGAAATCACGCTTCCAGCAGAGATTCATGGACCATTACGCAAGGGACCTGATCGAAGGTTCCGATTCTACCTTTGAATATGATTACCACGACCGGCTCTTCAACTGGGGAGGGGGGCTTTTCAGGGGCGACCATTCAGAAGTCCATGTCAACCAGATAGAGTATATAACGGAGAAAATACGCCACTCCCCTGTCAGCCGGAGGGCGATCGCACTCACCTGGAATCCTGCATACGATGAAGACCTTGATGACTGCCCCTGCCTCCAGCTGGTGCAGTGCCTCTCACGTGAAGGGCACCTGCACATGAAAGTTGTTTTCCGCAGCAATGACATGCTGACCGCTGCAGGTGCAAATATGTATGCACTGGTCTCGCTGCAGCAGCATATCGCCCGTTCACTCGGCCTGGAATGCGGCTCCTATACTCACATATCTCTCGTGCCCCATGTGTACTATCGCCGTGACTCATCCGATATCGAGCCCTTCTGCGGGCGGGGTGAGATTTTCCGACCTATCCCTGAAGTGTGCAGGGCCTGTGGCAGGTGCCCTCCCCACGGCTGAAAATCCATGTACTCTTCCTGATGAATCAGTCAGGTTAATTACGGGAAAAGACGTATAAAGTAGGGTGCTATAGCCCGGTAGTGTAGCGGTCAATCATGCGGGACTCTGGATCCCGCGACAGCAGTTCGAATCTGCTCCGGGCTACTTCTTTTCTCAGAAATCGGGTATCAGGGATTTTTTTTGCAGACAAGTATGGCATGATCACGGTGGTATGGTTCCAGCCAAATGACCTTGCCTACCGTGAGTGGGGACTCCTCCAGGATCCTGCATATCTCTTCCACCACGCTCTCAGGGTTCCTGGAGACATCGACACTCCGTGCCTTAACCACGATGAGAGCCGGACCTCCGGTCTTAAGAAAGACGGAATTTTTCATGGCTATACCCGCCTGGTCGGGGTGGGCGACGTCCTGGATGAGCACATCAACTGTCTCAACGAGGGGGGCATATGAGGAGGGCTGTGTTGCATCTGCAAAGAGAGGGATGATATTCTTCCTCCGTGATGCCACCGCGAGCAGGTCGCGCATGGGTGCATACGCGTTCTCCACTGCGTATACGATTTCCGTGTAATCGGCAACATGGGAGACAGAGGTCCCGTGTGCGGCACCCAGGTAAAGCACCCTCATTCCGGACTCAAGTTCCACATCACCACCAAGGGAATAATATGCGGAAATCTTGCTCCTGTAGGGATTCCATACACGGAATCCATCCAGCGTCCTTTCTCCATAGACCCCGCTCTCTCCTTCAGAGACCAGAACTCCGCCGATGCGGATCATGGCCTCCCACCTGCACGCTTTAATGCTCGCTCTGCGGACTCAAGGAATTCCGGGTCCACCCGGCCACGGTAATAATCTATCTTCACGGCGATTGCCAGTTTTGCTGCCAGGGTTCTCGCGATGTTTCCCCTCCGCTCTTTCGTGCTGGAATGAACCCGCTGGTGCTGAAAGAGTATCCCGTGCTTCGGTGACGGGCTCCCGGAATTAAGGTGCGAGAAGAGCGCGGGGCCGGCACCCAGTACCTGGATTGACCCTGCAGGAAGCCTGGCCAGTCTGGAGAGCCCTCCTGCAGACGAGAGGAGTCGTGCTGCAACAACTCCTCCTACCAGCCTGCTGCTATTCGGCATAACCCCTGATGTGAGGGTCATAACCTCCTTTGACAGCGTCTCCCTGACATCCGAGAGGGCTGTCAGCTCCTGGGCTATTGCCCGCACCAGGTGGTTCTCACTGCCCAAGAGAATCTCCCGGGCCTTCCGGCCCCTCACGTGGCGGTATTTCCGGGAGAACGTGGGATCTTTTGCAGCGTGCCAGTCAAGGGCTTTCTCAGCGAGGAGATTGACTGCCTCGTCGACCTGGTCGAGCATCCGGACCATGTGCAAAATCTCCTGCTCGGGGTGCCGGGATATGGTTGCAAGGTCTCTTTCTGCACGGAATATGCAGAGGGAGCGGAGCACCTGAACATACTCATGTCTTGATCCGATGTAACCGCAATCCTTTGCAGACTCCCATGAAAAAGGGGTATACTGTTCCGGATCATCGATGAGCGAGTCAAGTCGCTCAGAGAGATGTTGCGGATCCCGTGATGCAAAGGGGATACAGATATCCCCGCTGATCTCGCCGAACCAGTACTGGGCCATCAGAAGATCTGGAGCCGGGCGCGGTATTATATCCATCTAAAAAGCTAAACCCGGCAGCCTGGCGGGTATCAGATGCCCCCTACCCCAAAAGAATAGAGCATGACCGGGACCATGATCGACCCCATGCAGAAAACCTGCGGGATATTGACAAGGCGCGGGATGCATCCTACAGAGGTGGCCAGAACAAGGAGGAAGATCCCGAACAATCCTGCTGAGAGGAATGAGACAACGGCTACAAACGCTATTACGAGTATGTTCAGTCGTGCGCGATCCAATCCCTCAAGGTGATGTGCAACCCCCGAGAGGCGCAATGTGATGAGATAGGCTGCCAGTCCTGCCAGGGCTCCCGAGACCATAAGGAATGTCAGTGGGGGTGTCTCTATCACTGAAAGTGCTGCAACCACCCCGTTCCGTGTCCGTTCCACTGCAAAAAACGCTGCAAGACCAACCATCGAATTCATCGTGTTCGCCGCGCTTGTAGCAAGGAGATACCCCCTCCTGTCACGGGAATAGTTCACGGCTGATGCGAGCACCCCGTTGGCGGTCGCATTCGAGAGCCCGGGCAGCCATCCGACCACGAGGCCGGCCGCACCCCCAAGCAGCGTTCCTTTCAGAATCCCTTCCCGCCGGATGTCCAGCCCGGAAAAATGCTGCGCGGGTATAGCCCCCTTTCCGGAATGGAGGAGAATTGAGATACCAAATAAGCCGGAAAGCAGGGGCATGAGTACCGCCCCCTCGCCAAGAAGCGAGGGTGCCAGGTACGAATACCGGAACGAGAAGACCCCAAGGATCCCTGATACGCAGAACGTTACGAATCCCCAGGCCGGGGATTCGCTCCGGACAAGCAAAAATCCGACTACAGCAACCAGAACAATCCCGCTCCACCAGTCAATGGCGGACTGAAAAGGAGGCATCGTGACAAGGAGGATCGCACAGAGGGGGATCGCGAGGACAAGCCCTGTAACGCTCCCGAGTGCCGAGATCCGTACTGCCTCCTCTCCTTTTCCCTCCATGCACAGGGAATGGGCGGGCAGGACCGCTATTGCAGTGTCGGCATCGGGAATCCCGAGGAATGTGCTCGGGATGGCGTCGAGAAAGCAATGCGTGATGAGTGCGGAAAAGAGTGCAGCAGCAAGGAAAAAGGGACCAAAGAGGGGAAGAAGGAGAGCGAGCGAGGCGAGCATTATCCCTGCCAGGGTGTTTACATGGATCCCGGGAAGGATCCCTGATACGACTCCGAGTGCGACGCCTGCTGCGGTCCCTGCCAGGATCTCGATCATCCTCGCCAAGGTGGTGGGGAATTATGATAAAGGAATCGAAACAGATAGAACACATCTGGCGAGAGTACGGGTAAGACTCATGTTGATTGCGATAACCCGGCTGAAGGAGAAGAGCACCGATGACAGGGCTCGGTGTGAAGAATTCGGGCACCACTGCGTACCTGTCTCCCCTCTTGCGGCACGGATCAACCAGGATGCAATTTCAAGGTTCGTGATGGATACCAACCAGTGCGTATTCGATTGCATTTTTTTCACGAGTGCCCTCCCTGCCCGCCTGATTGGGCCGCTCCTCTCGAGCTGGCCCAGAGTAATCGCAATAGGACCCCAGACCAGAAGGGAACTCAAAAATTTCGGGATTGATGCTGAAGTTCTGGATAGTTTCTACAGCAGGGACTTTGTCCATTACCTCGGCGACTGGATCTCCGGGAAGCACATAGGCATCCCGAGGGCAGATGTACCGAATCCCGATCTCCTGTCATCTATAGAGGCCGCGGGAGGCAGGGTGACCGAAGTCAGGTGCTATTCGCTTTTCCCTACCCGTGAGCCCCTGCATCTCGAGAATGCGGATGCCCTCCTCTTCACAAGTGCGATGTCCTACAGGGAGGCTGTCTGGGAAATGCGCAGTGATCTTCTCCTGGTGGCAATTGGCGAGGTGACAGCAGAGGCCATGAAGCGCGGGAATCACCACCCAGACGTAGTGGGTGACGGGTCGCTCGAAGGAACGCTTGTAGCGCTGAACCGTTTCCTGGATGAGAACGCCGGCGCAGCACTGACCAAGAGGAAATGATGACAAACACTATCCCGAAACATGGACTGCTGGTGCTTGACAAACCGAGGGGCCCCTCAAGCCACCAGGTTACCGCATGGGCAGGGGATATTCTCGGCGCAAGGGTGGGCCATGCCGGCACCCTTGACCCGGGTGTCTCCGGGGTTCTTGTCGTGATGATAGGCAATGCTGTCCGCCTTGCACCGGTTCTTCTTTCAGAGGATAAAGAGTACATCGCGGTAATCCGTTTTCATGGAAATGTCAGAGAAGACGCGGTACAACGGGTTGCAAAGGAATTCACAGGCCGTATATACCAGCGACCTCCCCTCAAAAGTGCGGTTGCAAGAAACCTCAGGATACGGACGGTCCATGCCCTCGATGTGGTGGAGATGTCCGGGCGGAGGGCAGTGCTTCGCATCACCTGTGATGCGGGAACCTACATCAGGTCACTCTGCCACCATATGGGCCTGGCACTCGGGTGTGGAGCCCATATGGAAGAACTCAGGCGGACAAGATCGGGAATATTTCCCGAGGATTCTGCACATACCCTGGCGGAATTAAAGGATGCAACAGATCTGGCACGACAGGGTGATTCCCGGGCACTTGCAGGGATGATCCTGCCCCCCGAGACCGTCGCGGGAGGCCTTCCCACGGTAATTGTCAGAGATTCTGCCGTGGATGCACTCTGCCATGGTGCTGCACTTGCGGGTGTCGGGGTTGTCCGGCAGGACGCGTTTCTAAAAGGGGACGTGGTTGCCATGCTCACGTCAAAAGGCGAGCTGGTCTGTATAGGTGAGGCAATCGTATCTTCATCAATGGTTCCTCCCGGAACACACGGGCTCGTGGCAGCGCCCCGGAGTGTCTTCCTCGCTCCAGGAGTGTATCCAAGGGGATGGAGAAAAAAAATCCGGGTCTGAAGATTCCTCATTCAGAAAACTTGGACGGATTCCACTATGCTCGCCTCTATGCACTTCTCATGGACATGAGGTTCCCTCTGTCCCCTGTCTCCGGGGGATAGCATTAAAAAAAAAACCGCCCCATAGTATGGATACACCTTTTTGCTGAGGTAGTCTAGCGGTAGGGCGCAGGCCTGGAAAGCCTGTGGGGCTTCGGTCCCTCGGGAGTTCAATTCTCCCCCTCAGCGTGCTTCTTTCTTACAGAGGGTTGTCCTCATCCCTGCGGCGGGCCAGGTTCCCTGTTTTGTAACCTCTCCACGGCAAATGAGTAATATTCATCCACCACCTCGAATCCAAGGAAATGCCTTCCCATATCCCTGCTGACAACAGCAACGGTCCCCGAACCGAGGAACGGATCGAGGACCATGTCACCAGGGCTGCTCGAGAACGAGAGGATCCTCTCAACCAGTTTGTAGGGGAGCTTTGTAGGAGTCTTTTTTCTTCCCTTCCAGTACTCGCGGTTGATCACCCACACATCCTCCGGGTAATGCTCGATCTTGTGGAAGGTATAGTGTCTGGGATCCTTGACTGCGAACAGGATATGATAATGGCTGGTCACGAATTTTCTCTTCGTGAAAACCCCGAACTGGTATTTCCAGATCAGGTGGTTGATGGTGGTAAAACCCGCTTCATCGAGGCTGTACAGCACTTCTTTTAACCGGTTCCATCCCGAGAAAACATAGAGGCTGCCGGTGGAAGAGAGTATGCGGAATGCCTCCTCCATCCACCGGAAAGTAAAGTCGGCATAGTCCCCTGCAGGTATCTCATGGTATCCTTCCAAAACATTCGACCCGGTTCGGTTATAATTCAGTCGCTGGGCCTTGAAATCAATGGCAAAGGGGGGATCAGTCACCAGCAGATCGATACTCCGCGATGGCAGCCTTGGGAGGAACTCCAGTGCATCGCCACGGCAAACTGAATCAGGGGAGAAAGGACCGAGATTCGGAAGGCTCACGCGTCTCTGCTCCCTTCCCTGCAGGCCTTCCCTGCAGCTCTCCCGAGGTCAAACGCCTTCCTGTTTATCTCCACAGTCTTCTTCGGGACCAGGCGTTCCACAGCCCCTGACAGCGAGCCGGGTGCAAAGGGCATGAACCATGAGGCTGCTCCGATCATCACGACGTTCTGTGAGAGCGGGCTCCCTGCCTCCTCCGCAAGGGTGTCCGCGTCCACAAGGCAGGGGTTCCGGTCTCGCCCCAGACGCTCAAGGATTTCTTCCTTTGAAGGGGCTGTTGCACCCTGCATGAATACAGATGTGGGAATTACGAAATGGCTGTTTATCACCATGTGCCCTCCCGGCGCGAGGAAATGGGAATATCGGAGGGCTTCCAGCATGTCAAACGCGATCATGAGATCGGCTGTGCCGGGCGCGATCAGCGGTCCGAAATTCCCATCTATCCGAATGTGGCCTTCCACCGATCCACCCCTCTGGGCCATGCCATGGGTCTCTGCTCCCCTTACACTCCGCCCCTCAATGAGACAGGCTTCACCAAGGATATTGGATGCAAGGATGATCCCCTGCCCGCCTATCCCAACCAGGAGGATATCGTAGCTCCTGCTCATCTCTTCACCTCTTTTCCGATAGCGCCGGACGGGCATATCTGCGCACAGACACCGCACCCACTGCAGAGATCATTGATATACGCTTTCTCGCCGGCCTTCTCGAGTGCAGGGCACCCGAACTTTATGCAAATGCCACATTCGGTGCAGGTATTCGGTTCAACCTGGAAACGCCCCCTTCGGATTCCTGCCCTCCGTGCGGTAATTACGCAAGGCTGCCTGGCGATGATCACCTTGACACCTGGCTGCTCCCGGGCATTCTTCAGTGCGGCCTGGAGGGAGACGAGATCGTAGGGATCCACGGTCTCCACGTATACGACCCCGCATGCCCTGCATAACGATTCAAGGGATACGGGAGGCATGGGAATCCCACAGGCGGTCTCCCCCGTGGCGGGATTGGGCTGATGACCGGTCATGGCGGTAATCCGGTTGTCGAGGATAACGAGTATCATCTTTGCGCTATTGTAGACCGCATTCAGGAGCCCGGGGATCCCTGTATGAAGGAACGTGGAGTCCCCGATAGTCGCCACGATATCGTGCTCTTCTCCTGAGTGCGAGATGCCGCTTCCGACCGTGATTGATGCCCCCATACAGATCGTGGTGTCAACAGCACCAAGCTGCAGTCCCAGGGTATAGCATCCGATGTCACTTGGGAATATTCCCTCCTTGAAGATTTTTCGCATGGAATAAAAGACAGGCCGGTGCATGCACCCCGCACAGAGAATGGGGGGCCTCGCAGGGAGATCTCCTGCAGGGACACTATCCGGAAATGTCCGTAACGGGGTTATCCCACACTCCTGCATAATACCTGCAACCGCGATGGTTGAGAGCTCCCCCTCAAAGGGCACCTTGCCATCTTTCTTTCCGTGAACGGGTACAGACCCGGCAACCTGCCGCACGGCCTCCTCCACCACAGGGTGGAGTTCCTCGATCACGAGCACTTTCTCATGTTTCTGGACGAATTGCGCGAGCCACTCTTCGTCTATGGGATATGCACCTATCTTCATGAATGAGACATCTTCGGGCAGGATTTCCTGGACGTAGGATGCTGCAATCCCGCTTGCGACCACCGCGACACGTCCCCGAACCGCTGCCTGGTTATATCCTTTCCCGACCAGCGCTTTCTTGATGAGTGGTTGTTTCTGGTTCAGCTTCTTGTGAAGTATTCTCGTATGTGCGGGTATCACGACGTATTGTTGAGGATTTTTATGGAACTCCCCTTTCCGTGGTGAAACTGGAGGAAACCCCAGGCTTGTGTCACCCTTTGAGTGGCAAATCCGTGTTGTCGGACGGAATATGACCGGGAGGGAGAATTCCTCTGATAGGGAGAACGCATCCCTTGCCATATCATGGGCTTCCTGGATGGTGGCAGGATCGAGACATGGTACCCGTGCAAAAAGGGCATAGCAGCGGCTGTCCTGCTCGTTCTGGGAGCTGTGCGCGAAAGGATCGTCAGCGCTCATGATCACGAGTCCCCCCGTGACCCCGGTATACGCGCTGGTCATCAGGGGATCCGCCGCCACATTCAATCCCACGTGCTTCATTGTGCAGAGGGCCCGCTGCCCGCACCATGCAGCGGCAAGGGCATTCTCGAGAGCCACCTTCTCGTTGACCGACCATTCGATGTAATAATCACGCTCCGGGTGTGAACGGAGAATATCGATCACATCAGAAGAGGGCGTTCCGGGATACCCTGTCACGAAGTGCACGGGTGCTTCGAGGCAGCCCCTGGCTATCGCTTCATTCCCAAGGAGATACTGCGTTGTCAAAATTCCACCACCGAATTATTATCCTTCACACATTCTTGAGCACATGCGCATTTAATGTAGCGGTACCTGAACGGGAGAGTCGTGGATTCAAAACTTATAATATGGTAAGGGGAGTAAAGTATTGGGGAACCTGAAGGGCCCGTAGCATAGCCCGGTGGTGCGCCCGGCTGATAACCGGGAGGTCATGTGTTCGAATCACATCGGGCCCATTTACCAACTCCTTATTAGTGATCCCGAGCATACTCCATACCATGGAAAAAAACCACGTGATTGTGGTGGTTTTGGGTCTGATCGCCTGTATTGCCCTCTTCTTGTTAGTCGATATCTACGCCAGCCTCATTGGTCTCATTCTTGTCATCGCACTTGCGATGTCTTTCTTCATAATGGAGGACAGCAAGATGACTCCGGATCTGGTGGTCACGCTGAAAGAGGATGCAAAAGGGATAGTTGTCAGGAATCGCGGAAATGCAACAGCCGTATCGATCCGCTTCACGCTCATTCCCCACGATCTGCACTATTCCCTCCCCCACCTTGAAGAGGACGCACAAACATCATTTGCTACCGATTCGATGATTGAGAAGGTCAAGGTTCTGGCCGAATACCAGAACGAGAAGGGAGATACCTATCAGAAAACCTTTACACTCTCTCCGCTCGACAAACCCGAAGATGATATCCTGAAACCGGCTTTTCCCTTGTTCAAGTGGAAGTAATACTCTTTCTTTTTATTCAATTTCCGGCCAGGGCAAATGCGATGGTCTTTTCCAGAGCGTCCAAAAGCTCCTTTTGACCTTCCAGGTAGTCCCGCATTGCCCGATACAGCATGACCATTATCTCGTGCCCGTAGATCTGGAGTGCATCACCAGGAGTGAGTGGATTCGGATATGAATCTATAATAATCCCTTCGGAGCTGTACATAAGCTCGTAGAACTTCCCATCCTCAGAGAGGACACAGAACTGATCTACCACCTTCTTGTTGAAATCATCAGGCCGGTGTTCCAAGGGATCAGTCTTCCCAAGGAGGATCATCTTCTTCTCATAGAACGCCGTGTCGTACATCTCGCCTTTGGTATCCTGTTTTCCTCTCCTCAACATGTTCATTCCAATCCTGCCAACAAGGGGTGCGGTCATCTCTCCCATCCGGGACATGAGTTCAGCCTCGTGAGATCGTACCTCATCTGAGAGCGCATCCCTCTTGCTGTCCATCTCATCGATCTTCTTCAATAATGCCTGGTAACCATTCTCGATTGTATCCATGTGCAGAGCCTTCTCCTGTCAGTGTGCTGGCAACGCGTTCCCGGACGCAGATGATGAGTAGACAGCCCATGCAATAATTGTTGTCTTTTCTTCCGTTTGAATGAAATAAACTATATGATGCTATACAGTAATGAGCCCAATATGCTGTTGTTCTTGTAACCTGGAAAACGCCCGTGTGTTATCAGACTATCTCGCCGAGGAAGTAGTAGATTCGATCTTCAGTGAGGCGCACACGCTTAATAGTCCCGGGCTCATGATGGCCGGGAACGACAACCCCGGTATACTGGGCAGTCCTTCCCATTGATGAACCCTTCCGGGGATGCTCAGTAAAAAGGACCGGGATCTCACGCCCAATGAGGCATGCATTTTTCTTCCGGGCAATGGCCTCTGCATGGATTCGGAGAATTCTCGATCGCTCCTTTTTGAACCGGTCTGGCATGTCTTTCTCGAGGGCTGCGGAAGTGCCAGATCTTCTGGAATACCTGGTGACATTCACCTTGTCCGGTTGTAGTACGGATAGCAGCCCAAGGGTCTCCAAGAAATCCTCTTCCGTCTCGCCGGGGTACCCGCATATCACGTCAGTAAAAAGAGAGAGATCCGGAATATGTTCCCTGAATCGTCGCACGATGTCAATAACCTTTTCACGGGTATATCCCCGGTTCATCCTGGAAAGAATTTCATCAGACCCTGACTGGACCGGTATATGGATGAGAGAGAATACCTTTTGCCCAACGAAAGCACCGGCAACGGAATCCATGATCGGATGCAGTGTTGCCGGGTTCATCATGCCAACCCTGACCCTGTAATGCCCCGGGATTGAATTGATTTCAGAGAGAAGATGCCCGAGGTTTAATCCTATATCCATACCCCATGCACTCAGATCCTGACCGGTCATTTGGATCTCCACCGCTCCCTGCATTACCAGTGCCTGAATCTGCCTCGCGATCTCCTCAACCGCATAACTGGTTAGCCAACCACGGGCATTTTTCGTGATGCAGTACGAGCAGGCCCCCCGGCACCCATGGCAGACCTGGACAATTCCTATAGGTCTCCCGGTCACTGTGCCTATTCTCCTGTATGCTGCCCTGATCTCCTCTGGAGGGAACACTCTCGCATTGGACTGCGAAAGAATAACCTCTTTACTAACCACAGCCATGCAACCGGTAACGTAAAGAGGATGATTTTGAAGTATTCGAAGCTCCCGGAGAATCTTTCGTTCCGTTGAACCTATTACCGTGCAGGTATTCACGATCACCACATCGGCATCTGCGGGATCGTCAACAAGGGAGCAGCGCTGATGTTTCAGGACTTCCTCGAGTTTTTGGGTGTCACCCGTGTTGTAGGTGCATCCATACGTCCTGATGTAGACTCTCTTTTCTCTGATGCTCCCGATCACATCAGTCTCCGGGGGGCAATTCCCCACATCAGCATTCATATCCTCAATCCTTGTTATTCTCATTCTGGAATGATGATGGTTCACCTTCGCAAAAAGCCAGCCTGCCCGTGTGTGGCAGGCACCCCTATCCCGCGGTCCCAGGCGAATTTCGATGGCTGAATGAGCCTGCATTACCGGAAGAGAGGAAAATGATTAATCCATGATATCAATAACTGTGTACAATGATCAGGATTGGGGTGCTTGGTTGTGGGAATATAGGTCACATCATCGCAAAACGCCAGGAAAATTGTGAGATTGTAGCCCTGTTTGACCAGGTATACTCAAAAGCCCTTGATCTCGCCTCCGTCTGCGGAGGAACTGCACACCAGGACTTTGACTCCTTTATCAGTGCCGATTTCGACTATGTCGTTGAGGCCGCCTCGGTCAGGGCTGTACGCCAGTACGCAAGGAATGTTCTCTCCCATGGTAAACACCTTATCTTACTTTCTGTGGGTGCGCTCGCAGATCCGGTTTTCAGGAATGATCTCCTTGCCATCGCAAAAGAGACAGAACGTCGTATCTTTATCCCGAGCGGGGCTATCGTGGGGCTCGACAACCTCAAGGTGGGCCAGATCTCCCATTTCAGGAAACTATTGTTAAGGACCACCAAGAGCCCCGAATCACTTGGAATAGACACACACAAACGGACCCTCATATTCCAGGGCAAGTCACATGAATGCATCAAGGAATTTCCCAAGAATGTGAACGTCTCTGTAGCGCTGAGCCTTGCTGCAGGACGTGACGTTGATGTTGAGCTCTATGCCGACCCAGATGTGGAGAGAAACATTCACGAAATAGAGGCTGAAGGAGAGTTCGGGGATCTCTATATCCGCGTCAGCAACCTTCCAAGCCCGGACAATCCTGCCACGAGTTATCTCGCAGCTCTCTCGATCTTAACCCTGCTCAGAAACCTCGAGCAGTCCCTGGTGGTTGGGACATGAGCAGGAAAAATCGTATCCTTACCCTCAAAAAAGCCAAGGATGCCATCATCCTCGCCCACAACTACCAGCGTCCCGAGATCCAGGACATTGCAGACATAGTTGGGGACAGCTATGAACTTTCCCGTGAGGCGAGCAGGACGTCTTCATCAATTATTGTATTCTGTGGCGTCCAGTTCATGGCCGAGACCGCGAAGATTCTCAACCCGGAAAAGAAAGTCCTGATCCCTGTCAGGGATGCCATGTGCCCGCTCGCAGACCACCTCACGCCGGAAATGATCGACGCTGCCAAAAAGCGTCATCCTGGTGCTCCCGTAGTGCTCTATATCAACAGCACCGCAGCATGCAAAGCTCATGCCGATGTGATCTGCACCTCTGCAAATGCGGTGAAAGTTGTCAAATCCCTCCCAGAAACAGAAGTTATCGTTGGGCCCGATGCCAATCTGGCTGCATATATCCAGGGCATGGTTCCGGACAAGAAAATCATCCCAATTCCCCCAGGAGGACACTGTTATGTCCATGATTGCTTCTCTAAAGAGGATCTTGATGCTGCACGTGCACAAGGGGGAACCATCATCTGCCACCCCGAATGCCGCACTGAGATCCAGCAGGGATCGGACGTAGTGGCTTCCACCGGGGGTATGATCAGGGTAGTGCATGAACATGAAGATGTGCGAACATGGAACATTTTGACTGAGAGGGAAATGGGGTATCGGTTAAAGAAGCTCTACCCGGATCATACTTTCAACGTACGAGAAGATGCCATCTGCAAAGATATGAAGAAGACCACACTGGCACACCTCCAATCTTCGCTTGAAAAGGAGCAATTCGAGGTCATTGTCTCCCCTGACATCATGGAAAAAGCCAGGAGTGCAATCGAGCGGATGCTGGTGATAGGCAGGTGACGCGTGTCCCGCGTATCCCACAGAAGACACTCCTCTCTTTCATACGGGAGGATGCCCCTTCCGGGGACATCACCTCAGAGGCAGTCATCGGGGATATCCCCTGCAAAGCGCACATCATAGCCCGCGATCACGGAGTCATCGCAGGTCTCGAAGAGGCAGAAACGCTCTTTGATGCACATGGTGTCAGGATGGTGCTGTGTGTGAAAGACGGATTGGAGGTGGATCGCAACACAATCCTTGCAACCATGGAGGGTCCGGCGAGAGCAATCCTTCTCGTGGAACGAACCGCTCTCAATATCATAGGGAGGATGAGCGGAATAGCGTCAATGACCCGCCGGATGCAGTCAATACTTGACCGGGCACACTCGGGATGCAGCATTGCGTCCACCAGGAAGACAGCTCCTGGTCTCCGGCTCCTCGACAAGAAAGCAGTCATGCTCGGGGGGGGCTATGCTCACAGGCTGACACTCTCTGATGGCGTGATGATAAAGGATAACCATCTTACCCTGGTTCCCCTTGAAACAGCCGTTCATCTCGCAAAAGCCCGCATACCGTCAACGAAGATCGAAGTGGAGGTTGAGACCCCCCAGGATGCCCTTTGTGCCGCCCAGGCAGGGGCTGACATCCTCCTCTTCGACAACATGCCCCCTGCGGTGATTCAAAAAACCCTCTCCCTGTTAACACAGGCAGATCTCCGCGGACATCTCCTTATCGAGGTATCCGGGGGAATTTCCGAAGAGAACCTTTCTGATTTCGCACTTAAGGGTGTTGACCTGATAAGCATGGGGGCCCTCACGCACAGTGTCAGGAATTTTGATGTAAGCCTGGAAATACACAAGAGTTGAGACCCATACCTGGTTTTTTCTCGAATCGGAATCACTCCTGACCTGGAGATCTTCTCACTCTATCCTATGTACACTCAGGATTTTTTGAAAAATTTAACATTGAAACAGATTGGGAAATTAAGGTGAGAACCCCAGGACTCTGTCCCCAAAAAGGAACGGAGTGAAAAAAATAAAAATGCTGAGTGCTACTTGACCGGACTAAATACGTTCTCGTAGATCATGTCGCTTCCGGTGTTGTGGAGCCTTAATCGCTCTTCTTTCTCCTCAACATATGCCAGGAGCGGCAGTTCCATGCTAACACCAGGGGTATGTCCGAACATCTTCTCGAGCTCAACCTGCTGGGAGTGCATAAAGAGTGCATTCGGTATCTCGGCGGCACAGACCTCCTCGCACTGCCCGCAGTTCACACAGGAGTCCGCAATATGGGCGTATCTTATGAGGTGGAACATGAAGCTGACAGGGAGTTCCCCGGGCGGAACATACGTGGGATTCTTGGTCGTGCATTCCACGCAGTAACAGATGGGGCATTCCTCAATGCACTGGTAGCACTTGATGCAGCGGGAGGTTTCGGTCATGATCTTATTCAGGCGGTCCTTGCCCTCGCCGAGTGCCTCGAAATCGTGCTTGCGCCACTTGTCGGCAAGTTTGTACATCGCATTTTCGACCTTTGCGCGGATCTCAATGCCCTTGGGATTAGCCGGCTCTGTTGCGAGTATCCCTTTCTTGACCGCACCGTCAAGGAGGTTCGCACCCTTCTCGGAGCAGACCTCGATAAAGGTAGCCTTTCCAGCCTTGGGACCGATAACACCCCAGTTCCCACAGGCAAGGTCAGCCTGCCGGGGGATCTTGAGCTTGCAGCGGCGGCAATTACTTCTTCGGCCATAGCCAGCCTCTTCGAGTTCGTCGACAGAGATACCTTTGTGTCCTCCCTCGTACTCGATGATGAACTGTCCTTTGTCGATCTCTTCCTTGTGCACCTTTTCAGGATCAACATCGAACTTATCCTTGATCATTTTCCGGGCAACTACCGGGCTGACCGAGCCTCCGCAATTGACACCGATCATGATGATATTATCAAGATTCACCTGCTGACGCTTGGCGAGTTCATAGAACGCCATCATGTCGCAGCCCTTGACTGTGACACCGATCTTCATGTCCCTTGCCCCATTGTAGAATTTCTTGATGAGCTTGGGCAAAAGAAGCGTCCCGCAGTGGAGCGATCCGGCCGTGCTGGCAAGATCCTTGGGATCGGTGATCAGGACCGGTTTGGCATCATAGAGGTCCACACCCCTAGTCACAACAAAGACAGCGTCGACCATCTTGGACTCGAGCGCATACTTCCACAGGGTGGTCACGGCACCGCCAAGTTCCGCCTTCTTCTGGATCTCGGCGTCATTGGTCCATGAATAGAGCATATCGCCTTTCTTGGTCATGACGCTCAGGCCTCCTTGATCTTCTCGACCTTGACAGCACAGTGCTTGAGCTCCGGCATCTTGGAAAGGGGGTCAAGTGCAGTGTTGGTGAGCTGGTTTGCACCCTGGTAGAAGTGCATTGGCATGTACATGACTTTCGGGGCCACGTCATCTGTCACCCGTGCAATGGCGATGGATTCACCACGGCGGCTTGACACCTTGATCTTCTCGTGCTGCGCAATACCGAGCTCCTTTGCATCCTGCGTATTGAGCTGGACGTAGTTTTCAGGCACCTCGTAATGCAGGGTTGGGGACCGGCCAGTCTGGGTCCTCGTGTGATAATGGAAGATTACACGCCCGGTCATGAGTGTGAACGGGTACTCTGCATCCGCAACTTCCGCCGGCTGGCGGTACTCGAGGCCGAACATCGTTCCCTTGCCATCGGCTGCGGAGAACTTCCCGATATGGAGGATGGGGGTTCCCGGGTGCTCGATGGTGGGGCAGGGCCAGTGGATTGCTTCAGGCTTCTCGATTTTCTCGTAAGTGACACCGAACTGGCCCGGGGTTACTGCCCGCATGTCGTCCCAGACGTCCTTTGCAGTTTTCCAGTCAAAACCCTTGAGGCCCATCTTCTTCGCGAGCATGGCGATGATCTCCCAATCGTACTTCGACTCACCGGGACCGTCAACGGCTTTCCTGACACGGTTGACACGCCGCTCTCCGCTGGTGAACGTGCCGTCCTTCTCGGCAAAGCATGTGCCGGGCAGGACAACATCCGCGAACTCGCAGCTCTCGTTCCAGTAGATATCCTGCATCACGCAGAAATCGAGCTTTTCCAGCTGGCGACGTACATGGTTCGAATCAGGGTAAGAGACTGTCGGGTTCAGCCCGAGGAAATACATCGCTTTGATCGGGTCGCCAGCCTGGTTGATCTGCTCGGTCAGGGTCACGCCATACCAATCCGGAAGCGAACCCTCCTTGAGGAACCAGGCCTTCTCATGCTTGGCACGGTTGTCGGCAACTGCGACAGCCTGGTACCCGGAGAACACGTTCGGGTACGCACCCATGTCACAGGCACCCTGGACGTTGTTCTGCCCACGGAGCGGGTTGACACCGACTCCGGGGCGACCGATGTTGCCGGTAAGCAGCGAGAGATTGCCCATCGAACGGACGTTATCGGTACCGGTTGTCAACTCGGTGATGCCGAGACAGTAGATGATGACCGCGTTCTTTGCCGTCGCATACTTACGGGCAAATTCCTTGACCGTTTCCTGGTCGACACCGTGGATGCTCGTGGCATCAGCATACTTCTCAACAGTCTTTTTCAGGTCATCGAAGCCTTTCGTACGCTCCTTGATGAACTCCTTGTCCTCGAGGCCTTCCTTGATGATGTAATACATCATGTTGTTGGCAAGTGCGATGTGGGTCGAAGGGTTGAACCGGATCCACTGGTCGGCAAGCCGTGCTGTGGCACTTTTCCGAGGGTCAACCACGATAATCGGGATACCCCTCTTTTTAGCCTGCATGACACGGCGCCCGGCAAGCGGGTGGGCCTCGACTGCGTTGGAACCCCACATGACAATCAAGTCAGAGTTCAGGACATCCTCGAATGGGTTGGTCGCTGCACCGGACCCGAATGAGAGAGAGAGTCCTGCAACAGAAGGTCCGTGGCAGATACGGGCGCAATTATCAACGTTGTTGGTTAAAAATCCGCACCGTGCCCACTTCTGGAGCGCGTAGCAGTCCTCGTTGACAGTACGGCAGGATGTCTGGAAACCAAGCGCCTTGGGCCCGCCCTGCTTGTATATCTCCGTGAATTTCTTCACAATCAGGTCGAGGGCTTCGTCCCAGGTGGCTTCCTCGAATTTCCCGTTCTTCTTGATCAGGGGTTTCGTAAGACGGCCTGGTTTCTGGACTGTTTCCCAGCAGGTCGCACCCTTCGGGCAGAGCTTCCCTTCATTGATTGGACTCCTTTTATAGGGTTCGACACCAACCAGCGTGTTCCCTTTGGACACGAGGTTCAGGCCACAGCCTACTCCGCAATACGGGCAGGTTGTCGCGGTATATTTCAATGGTGCTTTTTCGTCACTCATGGTAAGATCACCGACATTCACTCAAAAACCTATTAATTAAAACAGGTTTTAATAACCATTTTATCAATTGAATTTGGTTATTACCCGAATATTGACCAAAATACCATATAAGGATTTTGAAGTTTCTGCAAAAATTGGTGAACAGAAGTGGGTTTATAAGCATCCAGGGGAAATATGACCACACCAATGGCACATGGAAAGGTGTACCAGTGTGAGGACTTCCACACTTTCCTTGAACGGGGGATGCTATCTTGAAAAAACGCCGAGTACCCCCACTGCTTTCCGATCTTGTCTTCACAACGCTCATACTGTGCGACAGGATTCTGTTTGATGAGTGTGGAGCCTGCCCGCACTGTGGAGGGGAACTTTCGGGGTATGATGTAAAAAAAAAGCAGTTTGCAATAATGATCGAGAAAGAGCAAAAGCGGGTCGTGAGTGTATTGGTGAAGCGGTTCATCTGTCACCAGTGCGGACAGGTCTCTCTTGCCAATCAGCCTTTTTATCCTGGCACAAGGATAGGGTCTCCTGTTGTGGACCTCTGTGTAACGCTCGGTGGAACAATGCCTTACTCCCGTGTGTCCTCCTGTCTTAAAGAGATGGGAATTGTCGTAGACCGATGGAGCGTGTGTAACTATGCCCGAAATACCCGACCCCGGATTCCTGCAATAGACATGTTCGGTTTCATGATTCCCCTGTCAATTGTTTCCCTCTCCTCTCTTGCTGTGGGATTACCAGAAGGCCGCCGGATAGATGCTTCTGCACTGCTTGCGGCGTGTAATACTGCTTCGTGGAAAGAAACGTCTGGAGATTTCCCGTAGAGGATCTGATCATAAGTTTACCTTGCCAGCAACGTGCGGTGAATCCAACTGAAGGTGAAGGATCAGAAAATACTGTAAGTGATTTCGCATTGCACATTTTCGCAGGAATAGAAAAGGATAATGAGTTACTCCCTGGAAAAGGGGATGGAGAACTTCCAGAAGAAGAACAAACATGGTCGGAACCCTGATTGTGTCAGTTCCCGAGTTCAGGAGCAAGGCAGTATTGTACTGTCCAGGATACCTGGCACATATTGTCCCGAAAAATACCATGAACGAGAGAGAATCCCTCCAGCCCTATCCCGCTGGTTGTTGTTTCAAGTAAAAAAATGTTGATGATAAATTTACACCCAGACGTTTTCTGGAAACGCCATATTAGTGTAAATATCCTCTAGTCTTGCCTTGTGGCTGCGTTCCATATTTGCCAGTTGGGAAAAGAGGAACTGCGTTTCGGTGTCCTTGGCAAGTTTCGCAAGCTGGGTATACATCTGCATGGCTTCCAGCTCTTTCTTTATTGCGACAACAAGACCTTCAAGAGGTTTCATGTTAACACTCAGGTCAGGCGTCGGAAGATTATCTCCCACCTTGTAGTCATGCGATGCATCAAACTTCATCTTAGCGACATCTTTTGTAAGGACTCCCTGCAGGAACTCGCGGTGTTTCTTCTCTTCACCGGCAAGCTCTGCGAACAGCTCCTTTAATGCTTTATCCTTCACCTTGTCAGCAACGCCACGGTAAAACGTGTATGCCTCGATTTCCTTGTTGATAGCGTCTTCTATGATCTTCTTCGCATCATCTGTTTTCATGGTTTCATTCATCTCCATTAAGGGATTTGTTCCTTAGTTTCACTGGGAAAAAGTTAGTTGGTATAAGCTGACTTCCCGAGCTTCGGCTCAAAGAACTTGTCGGCCTCAGTCCTGATCGCGTGCGAGAAGAGCGCAAGCGGTATCTCCGAGGGACATCCCTCTTCGCACTGTCCGCAATTGATGCAGGAGTCAGAGATGTGGGCAAAGCGGCGCAGGTGGAACATCGGGTCTGCCGGGATGAACCCTGCACGGACCATCATGTCAGGCTGTTTCCATTTGTCAGCAATAGTGACACACACCGGACAGTGATCGATACACGCATAACATTTCATGCAGCGCCCGGTCTCCTTTGCGATGGTATCCCAGAGGTTGGGAGCGAGTGCCTCGAAATCGTGCTTGCGCCACTTGTCGCCAAGCTTGAACATCGCACCTTCGACCTTGGCTCGGATCTCGACACCCTTGGGGTTTGCCGGTTCTGTGGTAAGTTTCTTGTCTTTGACAGCTCCGTCGAGAAGTTTTGCACCCTTGTCTGAGCAGACCTCGACGAAAGTCGCCTTTCCGGCCTTGTCACCTATGACACCCCAGTTACCGCATGCAAGGTCCGCCTGGCGGGGGACTTTGAGTTTGCAGCGGCGGCAGTTACTCCTCCGTCCATAACCGGCCTCTTCGAGCTCATCCATGGAGATACCCTTGTGGCCTCCCTCGTACTCTATGATGAACTGGCCCTTGTCGATCTCTTCCTTGGTGACCGTGTTGGGGTCGACTCCAAACTTCTCCTTGATCATTCTCCGTGCAGCGACCGGGCTGACCGATCCTCCGCAGTTGACACCGATCATGATGATGTTGTCAAGGTTGACCAGCTTGCGCTTTGAGAGCTCGAGAAGGCCCATCAGGTCGCAGCCCTTGACAACCATCGCCAGTTTCTTACTGGACATCTTGGGCGCGTACTCCATTACCAGTTTGGAGAGGAGGAGCGTTCCGCAGTGGAGCGAACCGGCACACTCGTCAAGGTCCTTGGGATTGGTCACGATAACCGGGACCGCATCGTACAGGTCAACGCCGCGTTTGACGGCAAGCACTGCATCAGCAGCCTTGCTCTCGAGTGCATACTTGAGAAGCTCGGTGACCGCACCGCCGCATTCCGCCTTCTTTGCCAGGTTGGCATCGTTGGTCCATGCATAGAGCATATCGCCTTTCTTTGCCATTTACGCCACCTTCTCAACTTTAACAGCACAGTGTTTCAACTCTGGCATCTTGGAGAGCGGGTCGAGGGCTGTGTTGGTGAGGTTATTAGCACCGTTCTGGAAGTGCATCGCCATGTAGAGCACTTTCGGAGCAACGTCGTCGGATATCCTTGCCTTCGTAATGGTTTCACCACGGCGGCTTGATACCTTGATCTTCTCGCCTTCCTTGATACCCAGCTGTTTTGCATCCTGTGTGTTGATCTGGATATAGGATTCCGGTACTTCATAGTGCAATTGTGCAGCACGGTCGGTCTGGGTCCTCGTGTGGTAGTGGAAGATTACACGCCCGGTCATGAGCGTGTACGGATATTGTGCATCCGCGACTTCCGCTGGTGCTTTGTATTCGAGACCGAACATGGTGCCCTTCCCATCTGCTGCAGAGAACTTTCCGATATGCAGAATTGGGGTTCCCGGGTGTTCGATGGTCGGGCAGGGCCAGTGAATGGCTTCGGGCTTCTCGATCTTCTCGTAGGTTACTCCGAACTGGCCAGGGGTCACCGAACGCATGTCGTCCCAGACATCCTTGGCGCTCTTCCAGTCAAAGCCCTTAAGGCCCAGCTTCTTGGCAACCATGCCGATGATCTCCCAGTCATACTTCGACTGACCGGGGCCGTCGACAGCCTTGCGGACACGGTTGACACGCCGCTCACCGCTGGTGAACGTCCCGTCCTTCTCGGCAAAGCAGGTGCCGGGCAGGACTACATCCGCATACTCGCAGCTCTCGTTCCAGAAGATATCCTGCATGACACAGAAGTCGAGCTTCTTCAGCTGCTCTCTCACATGGTTCGAGTCGGGGTAGGAGACCGTGGGATTCAGGCCGAGGAAATACATTGCCTTGACAACGGTGCCGGCATCGTTTATCTGCTCTGTGAGGGTCGATCCATACCAGTCGGGCAGGGAACCTTCCTTCATGCCCCATGCCTTCTCCATCTTGGCACGGTTGTCGGCAACTGCGACAGCCTGGTACCCTGAGTAGACGTTCGGGTATGCACCCATGTCGCAGGCACCCTGCACATTGTTCTGACCACGGAGCGGGTTGACACCAACTCCCGGGCGACCGATGTTTCCTGTGAGCAGCGAGAGATTGCCCATCGAACGGACATTGTCGGTACCGGTTGTTAACTCGGTGATGCCGAGGCAGTAGATGATGACCGCGTTCTTTGCCGTTGCATACTGGCGGGCAAACTCCTTGACTGTCGCCTGCGGGACACCGTGGATATTTGTGGCGTCAGCATACTTCTCGACCGTCTTCTTGAGGTCATCGAAGCCTTTCGTGCGCTCCGCGATGAACGCCTTGTCCTCGAGGCCTTCCTTGATGATGTAATACATCATGTTGTTGGCAAGCGCAATGTGAGTCGACGGGTTGAACCGGATCCACTTGTCGGCGAGCCGTGCGGTTGCACTGAACCGTGGGTCAACCACGACAATCGGGATTCCCTTCTTCTTAGCCTGCATGACACGGCGCCCGGCAAGCGGGTGGGCCTCGACTGCATTGGAACCCCACATGACGATAAGGTCAGCGTTCAGGACATCCTCGAACGGGTTGGTCGCTGCACCAGAGCCGAATGAGAGCGAGAGTCCTGCGACTGATGGTCCGTGGCAGATACGGGCACAGTTGTCGACGTTGTTGGTCTGGAAACCGACACGTGCTAATTTTTGCA